>Ga0209777_10004619_pt1 | contig 16184 bp, 17 predicted proteins | sample FrelakmetHBP12HB_FD_187147 | JGI IMG/M metagenome (GOLD analysis project Ga0209777, IMG submission 187147) | Freshwater lake sediment microbial communities from the University of Notre Dame, USA, for methane emissions studies -HBP12 HB (SPAdes)... | ecosystem: Environmental > Aquatic >...
AAGTTCAAAGTTTCCTCATAACGTGCAGGGAGAGTGTTCTCCCCCCTTTCATTCTCCCTGCACACCTCCTCCTTCAAGATACTTTCACATTCCGACAAATCATTTAGTCCAACGCCAGGCGACCCGAACAAATCCCTTGCGTATTTCCGGAAGCAGTGGCACATTTACCCCAACCGGCGAACCGGCTGTGTAGGTTTACGGCTGAACGAAAGTGGTGCCACAAAAGGAGGTATACGATGAAAAGGGCGTCTTGTGTGTACTGCGTTTCGGCGTTGCTGGCATGCGTTATTTTCGCGGGATGTCCAAACAGACCTGCGGGCGAGATTGAGACGATCATGCTTCCCGGCGATGTGCCACTGGAGATGGTTTGGATGCCCGGTGGGTCTTTTCTGATGGGCAGCCCGAACACGGAACTGGGTCATGATGCTGACGAAAGTCCCCAGCATACGGTGACGTTTGCATCCGGGTTCTGGATGGGCAAGTATGAACTGACTAGGCGGCAATGGTTTGCGGTGATGGGGACGACGCCGTGGCTGGGACAGCCGTTTGTGAAAACGTATCCGGAAAGCCCTGCAGTATATGTGTCATGGAATGATGCACGGGACTTTGTCAGCGCACTCAACGTTGTTACGGGCAAGACATTCCGGCTTCCGACGGAAGCTGAGTGGGAGTATGCGTGCCGAGCGGGGACGACGACCCGGTTCTACTGGGGAGACGACCCGACCTATGTTTCCATCGATGACTACGCGTGGTGGGATGCAAACGCAAATTCTGCCGGACAGCAATACGCGCATGTGGTGGGTCAGAAGCTGCCGAATGCATGGGGATTGCATGATATGAGCGGGAATGTATGGGAGATGTGCGAGGATGACTGGCACGGCACCTACACTGGCGCCCCGACGAAAGGCCAGGCTTGGGTGGATGCCCCCCGGGGCGCGAACCGTCTTTTTCGGGGCGGCAGCTGGGTCACCAAAGGCAACGACGCTCGTTCGGCGAACCGTAGCGGCAGCCCCCCGGCGTACGCGCATAGCAGCATCGGGTTTCGCCTCGCCAGATAGTTACAGCTTCACTCAACAGCTACTGCCGCAAGCAGCCGACCGGCTGCGGGCTTCGATGATGGTTCGGAACACCCGCGGAACAGGGGATTTGGCGGTATATGGCATTAATGACTTTATAAAATTAAAGCCTTTTCAAATTTTCAGATAATCCGTTCGATGGACAGCATCCCATTTTAAAGTCCAGCAAAAAGCATTAAAACCAAAAACCACCTGAAAAAAAGGTGGTTTTTTTATTACCTTCCGCATCGCTTGAACTGCAAAAGGGCTTTGTTATCCCCTTTTGTGCTGAAATGCTTATTACGCTTACTGCAATGGCCGGCATGCATGTTAGTCTAAAAACAGCTGCACAGATCAAGGGCTATAAAACACAGGGCGCTGCCCACCAGTGTTTCGCATGAAAATTTCCTATTCAGGGTTGAATTGTCCGGCCATTGCTTATATAATTGAAAATGTTGCTACATTCTGGAGGGTGCTGGATGTCCAGGCATAAAAAGAGAAAAAAAGCGGCACATGCACCTGCGCCACCGCAGGCCGAAGCTCCTGCGCAGCAGGATGCTGCCCACCACACAAGCAAAAGCTATGAAGAGCTCATGTATGGGTTTGAAGAGATCAGGAAGATACTGGATAATCAGGATAAATTTGATAAGCGCAAAAGCACCGTCAATAGCTGTGAGGAAATTCTCAAGGGCTTTGAGGAAATAAAAAAGATTATCGACGATCAGGAGAACCCAAGCGGCTAGTTCGCAGGTCTGACCTCCTCCTCGACGGACGTCCGGCAATAAAATTTCAAGCCTGCGCTCATATTCCTTCTGGGCGCTTGCCACCAGATGCCGCAGCGCGATTTTCAGCGCCTCTTCTTATGAAATGTTTTTTTTCATGCCTTGAACATGATTCTGGTTACGGGCATTGCATATGTCCGGTATACCGCTACAGCCTGTTTTTATGAGAATTGCAGTTTGAGCTGCAAGCCCTGCCTGCATTCGGGCAGCACGGCCCCGGGGCAGAAATCGGGTTCTTTTTTCTCCCGCCTGCGCTTCTGTTCGGCTTTTGCCGCCTCTATCTTTTCGGCATCTTTCAGCTCCTCGGCTCCGGTCAGATACCACCCCAGCGCCCAGTCTGAAAGGTTCTCAATGGGGCCAAAGCTCCTGAATGCCGAGGCCAGGTGCTTGGTATGCTCGCAACTGCTTCCTGTATCGGAGGCAAGCTGCGCCCGCAGAACGAAGTTGGCCCCTTCATCCTCGTGCTTGATCACCTCGTCTATGGTTTCAATCGCCTCGGGATGCTGCCCGTTTCTTCGCTGCATAAGCGCGAGATTGAAGGCCGGGCCGGTCCACGCAGATGCCTTCATAGCCTCGCGGTAGAATTTTTCGGCCCGGCCAAAATCGCCGATGTCCTTGCAACATATGCCAAGCCTGTTCAGGATGAACTCATCAGGGGCACCATTGGTTTTGAGAGCTTTTTTCAGCACCGAGATGGCCTTCTCCTTCTGGCCCAGCTCCGCGTACTGCTCACCCAGTTCCAACATCATGCGTGCCGCTTCACCACCGGCAAGGTCGGGTGAGAGGATTTCCTCTTCAAGCTCCAGCGCCCGGATCATCGCCTTCTGGGGATTTACCACATGGGTGAGCGGGTTTTCGATGCAGTCGGTGAAGCATTCATCCGAGTCCTCAAGCATGAGGCACAGGTCGAGCATCTGGCTCTCGTCATAGCGATACCGGATGCAGAGCGGATCGCCCTTGTTAACCGGCGCAGGGATGTGCCAGACCGAGCGGTACAGGCAGCGGTTTTCATCACCGGCAACGATTTCGACCTTCAGCTCAACATCTTCTGTGACCGAGGTTGTGGGCACGGCTATGTCATGCAAATGCTTATAGTGCGCGCCTCCCGGGAACGGAAGATCGGCCCCACGGGGCACAAGCTCGACAGTGCCTGACTGCGTGCGAAGGCTTATCCTGTCATAGCAGACCGGCTGCACCAGACCGTGGCCGAAAAGCTCAAGCGTGAGCCCGTGGAAGGCAGCGCCGCGGGCAATGGCGGTCTGCAGGGCTGCCGGGTCGCCGTAGGTGAGCATGGAGGCGCTGCTGAAAAATTTTTTCACAGCATCGGCCACCTGGAGAATGCGGCTGCTGCCGCCGAGCATGAGGCAGTAGTCTATGGCCGTGCGGTCGAGGCGGCCGCGGTCAAGAGCGTCCTGCAGAGGGGCAAACACCGAGCGGACCATGCGGTAGTCGGTTTCGCGGGCATAAAGCAGGTCTTCGTCGAGAAACGGCACAAGAAGTTTTTCAAACTCGGGAGCCGTGAGCTGCGGGCAGTTTATGACAAGCTGCAGGCCCCGCACAGTAAATGTGAAAATGCCCGGGCAAGTGCTCACAATCCGCTCACGGGTCGCAGCTTCAAGCCTGCCCTGCCGGTGCAGGCGGGTTATTTCATCGCACAGTTGGACCTTCAGCTCCTCGGCAATCCCGAGCAGCGCCGGCTCCAGAAACTCTTTCTTGTCGTCATAGTTGAGATCAAACTGCGAAAGATCATTCAGAGTCTTGAGCCTGGGTATGAGCACCTCGTGGACAATGGCCCGGTCAATGTCGCCGCCTCCTAGCCGGTGGTAGCGGGATACAGCAAGGGGAAATATCCGGACAGGAAACCCCTCATCAGGCACGTAGACGCTAAAAATAGCCACATCGCAGGTGCCGCCGCCGAAGTCAAATACCAGCAGCTTTTTATACTGCCCGGCATGGCGCTGGAAATCCTGCCGGTGCAGCATCAGGTAATCAAGAAACGCGGCCACCGGCTCATCAAGAAGGTCGCATGCCTCGGGGTCGATACCGGCAAGACAGGCCGCCTGCAGGGTATCTTTGCGTTGGGCCACCTGGAATGAGGCGGGCACCGTGACAACGGTGCGGCTGATCGCGACCGGACTTTCATGCCTGATAGCATCATGCAGAAACCCAAGCACCTTGCCGCTTACCTCAGCCGCTGACCGGAAACCCTCGGGTGCCCGGGTATAGGTTTTGCGGATGCCCATATCATTTTTGCATTCATAAAAAAGGTCACGGTTCTGGGCAAGGCCCAGATCCAGGCAGCGGCTGCGGAGCTGTTTTGCCCCCTGGCCGATAAAGACCCCCTCATCCTGAATGGCTACAACCGACGGCACCAGCGTGCTTCTCACCCACTGCCCATTGGCACAACGCTGAGGAAACTCAAGGCAGCGCGTTTTTAGCGAACCCGGCTGCTGCGGCGTCCAGAGTATTTCAGTGGTGGTCGAGTTGGTGGTTCCCAAATCGATACCGGCAACGCGAATATGCCTGTTTTTTTGTGCTCCTAAAAGTTCAGGAATAAAAACTGAGAGCTTATTCATTGGCACGACCTCATGAATTAAATCGTAATTGGTTTTGCTATCTCGCTGTAGCGGCCCAGGCGCTCATCGACCTGAACGGGTGCAAAGAGCATGATGGCGATACAAACGCTCATTGTGCTGACCGGCTTCATGACCACCTCCTTTTTGTTGTTTCTAACTCAACTGTAGCGGTAGCTTTTGTCATATAAGGACAAAAAGCAGAAAAAATTTGAGATAAAACAAAAAAAGATGGGGCAGTGGCGGCTGTCGCAAGACTGAAGGGCACATCCGCCACGGCGGATCCGGCTGAGGGCTTCAATAAATGATGAATGTAGACTTAGGCAAACGCGCCAATAACTCTCTGCAAAGCTCAAAAACACCCTGATTTTTCTTTGTTGGGGGTATATCTGCAGGTAGATTGATTTTTTTGATTCGGAAAAATAAAGCAAATACTAGAAATCATCTACTCTGTTTGATGTTTCGCACCAAAATTAAGCCCCCCCCCAAACGAAATTCCGGCGATATCCTGCGTCACCATTTTCCTTGACGCACAATCGATCTCTCTTTATAGTCATTCCGTACAAAAGTGGGTTCATATAATTTAGATCAAATTAATCGATCTAACAATACCGGAAACAATGCATGAATTATAATTCAAGCAATGCTTGCCGCGATACCTGGAAGGGGGAATGAGCTCAACGATGAATACGCCGCAACAACCTAAAAAACTGGGGGCAACGCTCTGGCTTCTGCTTGCGCTTGGATGCCTGGCGGGTATCGGCTATCTGGACTATAAAACGGGCCGTGAAATTGTTTTTTCATTGTTTTATCTGATCCCGGTAGCAGTTCTTGCCTGGCAGTTCGGAAAAAAGCCGGGAATTGTCACCGCTGCAGCCTGTGCTGCTGTCGGGCTGATAGCTGATATTGCCTCAGGGGCACTGGATTCCAGTATGGCTGTTGCCTTCTGGAACAATACCATGACTCTGGGTTTTCTTCTGGTGGCCGCAATTCTGCTATCCCGCCTGCGGCAGTCCATTCGAAACGAGGAAACCCTGTCGAGAAACGATGTGGTGACGACGGCAGTTAATTCGAAATACTTTAGTGAAGTCTTGCAGATCGAAATCGAACGCGCTAAAAGATATAAACGCCATTTTACTCTCCTGTATATCAATATTGACAATTTCAAAAAGGTTAACGATGCATTCGGGCGCAAGGCCGGCGATGCCGCGCTATGGCATTATGTAGTGTCAATTACAAACACCTTGAGAAAGACTGATGTAATCGGCAGGCTGGGCGGCGACGAGTTCGGCTGCCTAATGCCGGAAACGGGCTATGACGCAGCCATATCAGTCATAACAAGACTGTGGTCAGATCTTGAAAAAGAAATTTCTGTCCACAAGTGGCCCATCACCTTCAGTATGGGTGCGGTCACCTTTACAGTGGCGCCTGAGAAATCCGACGATGCCATTAAGATGGCCGAAGAACTGATGTACTATGTAAAACAGCATGGGAAAAAAGGTGTCCGGCACCAGACATATGAAGGTGGGCCTCTAAAATAAATCCAGGATATGCGCAGGCCCTGTGCCTGCCGCAAAGGTCATGCCGGCATGGGTAATCGCTCTCGCCCCCCCCGCGGCATGCATTGAGATGTATGCTCCCATGTGCGGCTGCGATGCGAAGGACTGCGGCCCAGCTCCCGGCATGCCCGGTTATGAATGCCCGGACGGCTCCATGGCTGCCCCTACCGGAAGATGCCTGAAAAGGACAATGAAACCTGCGGTCGGGAAATACGGGAGTGCCCCGGTCAGCTATAAGCCGGCAGCTGCGCTTGTTTCGGGCCTTTTTCATCAAGTGCTTATATTCCGTCACGCAGCCGGCGTTGTTAATAGCCTTGACATACACAAAACCTTTTTTATAGTCTGCTCAATTAAATACGATTACGTTCCCGCAACCAAAGCTAAAACATGAAAGGCCCGCTACGAAAACATAAAAATGTTTTTTTAATGCGTTCCTGCTTGTTCTGCTCATACTATTGTCTGCCTGCCAGCCGGCTTGTCCGACGAAATTTACGGCCTTGCAGAACTATTATGAGTCCGACAGCTTCATATTGGTTGATACAATAAACATGAAGGCTACGTTTATCAACAACACATCTGAACCCCTCCCCTTTGCGGCCGGCGAATCCTCTGAGCTGTGGATTAACAGAAACGGACACACTGCAGACCCTCCCATAACCGTCAACTCCGAGCCGACGTCGGATGTTGCTCCCGGAGCAGCATTTTCCTATGATATCACGGTAAATGTATCACAGTTCAGGAACACGAGATTAGTGATTGATTTCAGGGGCCACCGTCATGAGTCCGGCCCCGTCTTGCCTGCTGAAATGAGCCTTGTCAGCGTGACATTCACATGCATGTAACTAAGCTCATCGTGGAGCCGGTATCCCGCAGACTTTCATATCCTGCGCGCAGCAGGCGTTGGATAAAATTCACGCGCAATTCCATCTGCGTGAATTTTGTTTTAAAAACGATTCTATTTCGATATATATAACAGAGATGGTTTTTTTAAAATCGGTTTATCCATGGCCCCGAACATCCCCCTTAACATGCGCAGCTACCAGCGTGAAAAAGTAGAGCTTATTGCCCAATATTTTATTGTGGACAAAAGCGTGAAATACCTGGGATGCACGGTTGTCAATCTGAGCCGCAATGGCGCCGGAGCTCTTTTTCCCCGAAAAGAGAAGCTTTCAGAAGGGGCTTTCATTTTACTGGATATAATCGCGCCCAAAACGTTCGAGCGGCTGAGCATGCTGGGAGAAATCCGAAGAACCAAGAAACGCTGGGACGCAATTTATGCGGGCATTCAGTTCGCGGAAATCCTGCCTGATGCGGCGTATAAAGCCTTGTGTGATCAGCAGGCAACAGCCGCCCCGTAAAAGCTACCGCCACCCATGACTTTTTCCTGCAAACCGTAATTATTTTTACAAAAAATCGCTGGGCCAAATACGTTGCCGCTTGCCTGTGCACAGGTATGTCTGCAAAAAAGTCCGGATTGGCAACCGCTTCCGGTGCGTGCGGAGCTGGGCGGCCTCGGTATTTTATTCGTCTGCGTTGTGGATGAGTACTGGGAGCTGAACCAAAAAACAAAAGTCGAGCAACAGTAAGCGGGGGATTCCTAAGCCTGTTAGTGGCGGAAGCAATGTTTCTAACAGCTCTTGTGAGAGTTGAGTATCTTCACCTGTTCAGGAGATACGCAGCTGTGCCGTTACAACCCGATGATTGTGCGCGTAATCCCGAACAATGCGCGCATCGCCGTACATGCCTGTTGCAGCAAAAAGTTCAGAAACCGCCCTGCCCTGTGAAGCCCCGATTTCCAGAGCAACAAAACCGTTTGCTTTCAGATAACGGTGCATCTGCGGGATCCAGGTGCGGTAGAAGTCAAGGCCGTCGGAGCCGCCATCAAGGGCAAGGTGCGGCTCGAAGTTTTTGATGTCGGGCTCCAGCGTTTCAATGTCCGCAGATGGGATGTAGGGAGGGTTTGAAACGATAGCATCAAAGCGCTCGCCTTCCGGCACGCCGCGCAGGCTGTCTCCGCAGATAAAGTCTACCCTGCCGCCAAGCTCGTACGACCGGGCATTTGCCTGCGCCACCCCGAGTGCCTCCGCCGAAAGGTCAAGTGCGCACATGGCGGCATCTGGCAGTTCACAGGCAAAAGCAAGGGCGATGGCGCCGCTGCCGGTTCCGATATCAAGTATGCGGCACGGACCGCCCGAGGCGCGAAGCCTGATCATCTTAACAACCTCTTCAACCAGCACTTCGGTGTCGGGCCGGGGAATCAGCACATCAGGTGTCACTGCAAGCCGCAGCGACCAGAACTCCTTAAAACCGGTAATATAGGCAACCGGCTCCCTTTTGCCGCGCCGGCGGACAAAATCGCGGAACCGTGCAAGTTCGTCGGACGTGAGCTGATATTCAAAATCAAGATAGAGCCTGATGCGGTCTTTCTGAAGGCAGTTTGCCAGAAGCAGCTCTGCATCGAGCCGCGGCGTTGCAATACCGCATTTCTCAAAATAGGCCTGCGTTTCCTTGAGCAGGTCGATGGCGGTCCAGGTTTTTGAAGGGGGAGACTGCATAGTCAGACAAGTATGCGTGGAATGCGCTGGTTGACGCGGGTGGTGATTTCGTAATTGATGGTTGAGGCCCACTGGGCAAACAGCTCGGCTGAAATGCGCTCATCGCCGCTTTGGCCGATAAGCACAACCTCGTCCTCTGCCTTTGCCGCGGGGATATCAGTCACCTCGGCCATGAGTATGTCCATGCAGATCCTGCCGCGGATGGCGGCCCGCATGCCGCAGATGAGCACATGGCCGCCTGCTATGCCGCGGTCATAGCCGTCGTAATACCCGACCGGAATGACGGCAAGGCGGGTTTTGTGGCTGGTTTTATAGGTGCAGCCATAGCCGACGAATTCGCCGGCAGGCACGGTCTTCATCTGCGCGATGCGCGTTTTCCAGGTGAATGCGGGGGCGAGATGAAAATTATTTTTGCGCTCTTTCACAAAAGACACAAAGGTTTCATTTGACGGCCACATGCCATAGCCTGCTATGCCTAGGCGAACCATTTCAAAATGCGTTTGCGGAAAAAGTATCGTTGCAGCGGAGTTTGCGCAATGTCTGATCGGCACGCTGATGCCTGCCGATGCAAGCAGCCCTGATGCCTCGGTGAAGCGCTGCAGCTGCAGGTCGGCAAAGCTATGGTCGGTGGTGTCTTCAATATTGGCGAAATGCGTGGCAAGGCCCTCGATTTCGACAAGCTTCTGCCGCTGAATAAAGCGGGCAAAATCAACAAGCTCTTCAAGTCGCACGCCCATGCGGTTGCTGCCGGTTTCGACTTTTATATGAACGCGGGCTGGGCGGCCTGCGGCTTTTGCAGCATGGGCACAAGCGCGAATGTGCTCTTTGGCAAAAACTACCAGGCGACAGTCAAGCTCAAGGGCCTCGCGAAGCCCTTCAGGCGGTATATATCCAAGAACATAAATCGGAGCTGAAATGCCTGCCCTGCGCAGCTCGCGCGCTTCAAACAGAGCATTGACAGAGAGCCAGTCTGCCCCGGCGGACAAAAAAATCCGCGCCGTTTCAACCAGTCCGTGACCGTAGGCATTTGCTTTAACGCAGGGGCACAGGATAGTTTTCGGGCCGATGATCCTGCGGAACTCGCGGATATTATTTTCAAGCGCGCTGCGGGAAATTTCAACCCAGGTCAGTTCATCCATGGCTTTACAAAAAAAGTCGGCAGGGGTCATTAAAAGCTGTCACGGCTCTTGACCGCCGGCTCCTGCCTTTATTAAATTATCTTATTGAGCGAGTACTCGATAATGCCTTCGGCGCCTTCCTTCAAAAGCCTGGGCACAAGCTCCCGAACTTTTGATTCGGAAATAACAGTTTCAACCGAAAACCACTCTTTATGGTACAGATTGGCAATCGTGGGGGCCGTAAGGCTCGGCAGCACGCCGATAACAGAATCGAGCTTTTCCTTCGGCACATTAAGCTTCAGACCAACCATGCCGTCGGCGCGCAGGGCGCCTTTCAGCAGCAGGGCTATCTGCTTGATTTTCTCCTGCTTCCAGGGGTCGGCCCAGGCCTGCCTGTTGGCGATAAGCTGCGTGTTGGTTTCAAGCAGATCGTGAATGATTTTAAGGCCATGGGCCCTGATGGTTGAGCCTGTCTCAGTCACCTCGACAATGGCCTCGCACAGCCCTTCGACAACCTTGCCTTCGGTGGCCCCCCATGAAAACTCAACATCCACGTCGATGTTGCGCTGCCTGAAATAGCGCTTGGTGTAATTGACAAGCTCGGTATAGATCTTCTTGCCGTTTAAGTCTTCAAGCTTTTTCACCGGTGAATCCTCTTTTACGACCAGCACCCACCGGGCAGGCTTTGACGTGGCTTTCGAGTACACAAGATCATCAACCACAACAACATCGGACTCGTTCTCAAGCACCCAGTCCTTGCCGGTAAGGCCAAGGTCCAGAATGCCGTTCTCAACAAAACGCGGCATCTCCTGCGCCCGCACAAGCGAGCAGGTCAGATCAGGGTCGTCAATGGCGGGGAAGTAACTGCGCGAGCTGGCCAGAATATTCCAGCCCGACTTTTTAAACAAACCAATTGTCGCTTTTTCCAGACTGCCTTTTGGTATCCCCAGTTTCAGCTTTTCCACGATTTATCTCCTTAGAATGGCGCTATTGTGATAGATTAACACTACCAACTGGCATGTCAATCTTAATATCTTTTCGGCAAACGAAGCAAGCGGCGCATGCGCACGATCAAGCTTACCATACAGTTCGACGGCACACACTATCACGGCTGGCAGACGCAAAGCCGCGACCGCACGGTTCAGACCACGATCCGGGACGCGCTTGCCCGCATATTCAACAAAGCCGTGGTACTGCACGGCTCCAGCCGGACCGATGCTGGCGTGCATGCCCTGGGGCAGGTTGCCCATTTCAAGACCGACTCAACCATAAACCTCGCTGCCCTGCTGCGGGGCTTGAACAGCCTGCTCCCCGATGACATTGTCATCACTGACGCAGAAGATGCCGACGAGGACTTCAATGCCCGCTTCAACGCTGTGAGCCGCGTGTACTGGTACTTTATCTGGAATGCTCCCGCAGCATCCCCATTCTTTACGCGCTATGCCTGGCATTTGCACAAGCCCCTTGACATTAACGCCATGAAAGAGGCGGCCCGGAACCTTGTCGGCATGCATGATTTTACCTCGTTTCATTTCAGAGGCAAGGAAGAGGTGAACCCGATTCGCGAAATTAAAAAAGTATATATCCGGCAGATGCGAAAGTCACTGGTGCTGATAGAAGTCGAGGCAGGGTCTTTTCTGCGCAATATGGTGCGCATAATCGTTGGGACTCTTGTGCAGGTGGGCAGGCATAGGCTTGAGCCCGGCCAGGTTGCCGAAATTTTAAAAAAACAAGACCGCTGCAGCGCAGGCCCCACCGCCCCGGCGCGCGGCCTTTTTCTGAAACAGGTTAAATACTAACAGCGGCGCAGGCGTCGCACGCCTCAGCATGTAAAAACACTATTCCACAATATATTCTGCTTGTAAAAATTTATTATCCTGTCTAGAATACCTCAAAGGACAAGCGATTTCGGAAACACATCGTACAACAGACTGCACACAAACACTCGTTCAGCACGGTTGCGGCATGGAAAAATTCACGACACAAAGACGCTTCGATCGCTACGATTTAGGCCTTGAAGCGCAGTGCATAACCGCTGGCAATGTCATGAGCAAAAAATGCCGAGTGACCGAAATCAGTCGCGTCGGCGCATCCATGCATCTTTTGGTGAATGAAAAGCTCAGAATCGGCCAGAGCGTCATGCTGCAGATACCTGTGCCTGGTAAATTTACACCGATCAACGCTGTCATCAAACTGACCTGGTTTAAGCGACTTGCTGAAAACGATGAATTCAACTTCACGACAGGCGGCAAAATAACCTTTATCAAAGCCGAAGACAGAGACGCCCTGCTCAGTTACGCCTACAGGCGGCTTATTGAGCATGAAAAAAAAATCGACTGAAAGCCCGCTGCGCAGCACAGCATGTAAGGATAATTTTTTTTGACGCGACACAGCACCACATGGGGAGAAGTTTCCGCATTCCTCGCGCTTTTCATCGACAATCTGGGCGTGCTTGTCTTTTTAAGCTCCATTCTCATCTTCACGTTCCATTTCCCTTCAGACATCATTTTTACCCGCATGATCCCGGGAACGGCCCTTGGCGTTCTGTTCGGCGATCTTGTCTATACCTGGCTTGCGCTGCGCCTGAGCAGAAAAACCGGCCGTGACGATATAACGGCCATGCCGCTGGGGCTTGATACGCCATCGACAATAGGGCTTGCATTTACCGTGCTCGGGCCGGCATATGTGGCCTCGGGCGATGCTGTACTTGCCTGGAAGATCGGCATGGCAACTCTTTTCATCATCGGCCTGGTTAAAATCATCACATCGTTTCTCGGCGGGTGGGTGCAGCGCATCGTGCCGACGGCAGGGCTCATGGGATCTCTTGCGGGCATCGGCCTGCTGCTGCTCGGGTTTCTGCCCATGGTTGAAATATTCAACTCCGCCATTGCCGGCATGGTTGCCCTCGGGCTTATCTTTTACACGCTTATCGGAAAAATGCATCTGCCGGGGCGCCTGCCCGGTGTGATGATGGCTGTGCTGTTCGGCACCGGGCTGCATCTGCTGCTTGGCTACAGTGGCCTGCTGCCGGAATTTCATAGGCCCGTGTTTGAGATTACTCCCGCCCTGCCCGTTTTCAGCCTGGACTTTCTGCAGGCGCTGCCTGCCAGCATCAAATACCTGCCCATTGCCATTCCCTTTGCCATACTGACCATCATCGGCGGCATCAACACGACTGAAAGCGCCCGCCTGGCGGGCGACACCTACAAGGCACGCGATATTCTACTGACTGAAGCAGTATCGACAATCATTGCCGCATTTTTCGGCGGCGTAGCTCAGACAACACCCTATATCGGTCATCCGGCTTATAAAAAAATGGGCGCTACATGGCGCTACACACTGGCAACGGGCCTGCTCATCGGCATAGGCGCATCGGCAGGCCTCATATCCCTTGTTGTGGCTATTATTCCCAAGGCGGTGCTGGCGCCCATTTTTATCTTCATAGGGTTTGAAATCGTGCATCAGGCATACGCATCAGTGCCTGACGGTCACTCACCCGCGGTTACCTTTGCCTTTTTTCCGGTCATTGCAAACCTTGTCATGATTTATTTGGGCCAGTTCATCACGCCGGATGCCGTTCCCGAGCGGCTCCAGAGCATGTATCTCTCTCTGACCATGCTGAGCAACGGGTTCATCCTGACGGCAATCCTCTGGGGCGGGATGGTGGCCTGCCTTATTGACAGGCGGTCGCGCAAAGCGGCAATCTATGCCTCTGCATGCGCACTGTTCACGCTGTGCGGGCTTATGCATTCGGTATTTCCTTCTGGCGAGGTTTATCTGCCCTGGGATACCCCGAACCGGTATTCTTTTACCATTTCGGCCTCCTATCTGCTCCTTGCGTTGATCTATCTGCTGCCACACAAAACACCCGCAGCCCATGATGAGAGAAGTTAGCCTGCGCCCACCGTCTTTTTATTTACACGCCGCACACAATATCGTCTTGAAAAGCAGCATCCCATCACTATACTTGATAGTAAGGAAGCAGGAGGTTTGCGCGCAGCGGCATCGGGACATAAAATTAAAAAAAAGTGCCCGACCCAGTCTCTGAAGCATAACCTGAGTGAGCACCGTTGTGAGAGGAAACTGAGATAATTTCAGGTGGGCATCAAGACATGAGCTGAAGCCAAACAACCATATATACCTCTGCTTTCCTTTTTCTTTTGAAGGCCTTCACGACACCAGTCATGAAGGCCTTTTTTTTAAGAAAAAGTGGCATGAATTGTAAAACAATGGTAAAATATTTTTTTAAAAGCATAGGCAATTTCATATACATCATATAAACGCAAAAAAGGAGTGCAGGCATGCTTAAAATTCAGACACTGAACAAAATTTCTTCAAAAGGGCTTGATCTGCTGCCCCATATTACATACGAATACGCCTCGGAACTGGCAAATCCCGACGGGATACTGGTCAGAAGCCAGGCCATGCATGATATGGAACTTCCTGCGTCGCTCAAGGGCATTGCCCGCGCGGGCGCCGGCGTCAACAATATTCCCATCGACAAATGTTCCGAGCGCGGCATTGTGGTATTCAATACCCCCGGCGCCAATGCAAACGCAGTAAAGGAACTGGTGCTGCTGGGTCTTTTGATGGCATCGCGCCGTGTCTACCAGGGAATTTGCTGGTCAAAAAGCCTCGCGGGCAAAGGCGCCGAAGTGCCTAAGCTTATTGAAAAAGGCAAATCAAACTATGATGGCCCCGAGATCAAAGGCAAAAAGCTGGGTGTCGTCGGCCTTGGCGCCATCGGCGTCATGGTGGCAAACGATGCCGAAGCACTTGGCATGGAAGTAGCCGGCTTTGATCCGTTCATGTCCATTGATGCGGCATGGGGCCTGTCGCGCACGGTTAATAAAGCCGTGAGCATCGACAGCCTGATAGCCGAATCAGACTATATCACTCTTCATGTGCCGCTCAATGACTCGACCCGCGGCAAAGTAAACAGTGAAAAATTCGAGATAATGAAAAAAGGCGTGCGCATTCTTAATTTCTCACGCGCTGAAATCGTTAACAACAAAGACCTGCTTGATGCCATCGCCGGCGGCATTGTGGATTGCTATGTGACGGACTTTCCCACTGAAGACATGCTGGGCAATGAAAAAATCATACCCATTCCGCATCTTGGCGCCTCAACCCCGGAATCGGAAGATAACTGCGCCATTATGGCCGTTGCGCAGCTGCGCGACTATCTGGAAAGCGGCAACATTAAAAATTCGGTCAATTTCCCCGAATGCTTTCTGCCCCCCACAGGCGCTCAGCGCATAACAATTGCCAATAAAAATGTGCCGAATATAATCGGTCAGATCACCTCTGTTCTGGCGCAGGCGGGTCTCAATATCGCCGACATGCTCAACAAAAGCAAAAAAGACTATGCCTACAATATTATCGATATTGACGGTACGGTTTCAGCTGATGTGCTGGTAAAACTAAAAGCGGTTGAGGGCGTCATCGCCGTTCGGCTTATCTGATTTCCAACAGTTTATGTAATAATAAAAAAATCCGGCGCACCCTGCCGGATTTTTTATTTCTGTTCCGTGCCACAATAAATAATGAAAACGCAATCCGCAATCCGCATTCCACAATCAAAATCGATTTACCGCCAATCCCCGATCGTGACAAACGGTGCCCGGTAATATGGGTGGCTGTATTCGGGTATGGCATTGAGATTGAGCTGTGCCTGACGCAGGGCTGTTTAGTAAAGGGCGCAGTTGCCTTTACTTCTCCTTCGTTACTGCGTAAGCATGCGCTGCGTAAAGTAACGAACGACTTTCAGTATGATGTCTAGCCCCGGAATATGCTCATACACCACCGTCTGGTCGTAGTAGTCCTGCTGAAAGCTGACCAGTATCTGATTGTCTTCAAAGCCGAAAACGGTCGCGGCATCAAACCTGATTTCACCGGTTGAGAAAAAGGGCGTGAAAGCAAAATCGCTCACAACCGAATAGGTTACCGCAACGCGGTTGCCCTCATAGATAATCTCCTGTATCTCGTGGCTGAAAGACTTGAGCATCTTCTGCTGCCGGGTGAAATAGCCCGACAGGCTCTCTATGCCGTTGACCTTTGTGATGGGGTCCTGCATGACGATATTCTCAGCATAATAAAGGCGCAGCGTCTCGGGCGAAACATCACCTGCCATGAGGTGCATGATCGTATCGACATTTGCAAGCCTGGCATCACGCAGAGTGATTTCACCTGCCGCAGCATGGGTGAGCAGTATAAAGGGCAAAAGAATGGTGAATGCGTACTTAATCATACGGGCCTTCTTTCATATCTTTGAATGTTTCATGCAGCCACGGAAGATCACTATGACATTTAAATATGCGCCCCCCCCCTTGCCATAAGCAGATGCAGCCGAGCCGATGGCAGGAACCTTCGAGTTATTGATATATTACAAAGGTCCCCAATCCTGCTTCTTTATCAGAAGTGGCCGGTTAAATTTCCCAAAAAACTATTAAGCATTTAAAATAGCATATCAAAACAGAAAAAATGACCTGCATCGATTTCAATTTAAAAGTAGCATGTGGCCAGTATTCCATAGGAGGACT
>Ga0209777_10004620_pt1 | contig 16175 bp, 10 predicted proteins | sample FrelakmetHBP12HB_FD_187147 | JGI IMG/M metagenome (GOLD analysis project Ga0209777, IMG submission 187147) | Freshwater lake sediment microbial communities from the University of Notre Dame, USA, for methane emissions studies -HBP12 HB (SPAdes)... | ecosystem: Environmental > Aquatic >...
CAGTTCATGTAACTTCACCCAGAGAAGCTGAAGGAGCTCCAACGCTTCTTCCCTTGTAACCTTTCCGCTAAGCAGATCTCTTTCATAGTAGGGTCCAAAGATTTTGTCGAATCGGACACCGATACCGAGCGTGGAATATTCCATATATCTTGCCACATGGATAAAGAAGAATGACTGCAAGGCTTCAAGAAGAGAGCGGGGCGGATTTTCAGGAACCCACTCACAGGTCACAGCGATCTCTTCCAAGCGCTTTTTGAGTTCTCTGTCCGATGTCTTCTCCGCCATGGCCCTCGCTTTTTCAGCATAGCGATTGGCGAATCTTATCACTGCTCCCAAGGCGATGATCACCGACTGAAGAAATTCCTTTTGATCGATGTAATCTGCTGGGACATCGCGGTCGATTTCAGCCAGTCTTTGCTCAGCATGCTCGATAATTCCTTTGAGGCCCACTTTAAATATCTTCTCATAATTCGGAATGCCTAACTCAGACCAGTGGGTCCACATAAATGTCCCTTCGTACTTCCAGTACTTGAGAATGTCGCCCGTAAACAGTTTTTGCTGTCGATCGCTCATGGATTTTCCCTTCCAATACTCAATCATCTCCGCGAGCTCGGCCCGGCCGGCATCATCTAACAGTGTCTGACCTTCTTGGCCGCGCACAATCCTTTCCACGGAACGCCAGTTCATATCAATACCGAAATAAAGTCCTTCAGGAGTGGCCGCGTGACTGCCGACGATCCTCTCCCATTCCTGAATATAGATATCCATTTTCCTCAGGATGTTTTCAAATGATTTTGCTCTCCTCAGAACCATTGGCTCGCCGTCTGTTTTCTTATACGATTCTGTCATCCATCTTGATCTTTGCAGGTCTAATTTTATTCCCGGGCGATACATGCCTCGCTCAGCTTCTTCTTTAACGTCTCCCCTTCGTACATTGCGGACTGCCTTTATTACGAGCTTACTCTTGAGATCAGCGGATACTTTTTCCATTTCCATCGCCTCCTATCTTGAATGACATTCAGTATCGCGAATCTAAATTGATTTGTCAAATATTATTTTAAGAATAACCGATCTCATACCTTCTACCAAAATCTTCGCTTTCGGCTTTTAACCCCTTCGGATCAGTAGACAATTATGAGAGATTATGATGCTTTATTTTGTTTATTTCAAGCATGTGATCTGGCGTATGAAATTGGGTGTAAAAAGTTGCAGAAAGCTTTAAAAAGGAGATAACCATTAGGGTTGGCTCGACCCCCCAAAAGAAGCGGTGCATGGGCGTGGTAACAGGCTTCCGCCTGTCAACAGAAGCAAGCTGCCAGGATCTCTCACGGACATCAATTGCGTACCTTTAGGTGCGCTGTATTCTACATTCATTGACATTACGTAGTGCAGACCTTCAGGTCTGCCGTATCGCCGCAGTATGTAGTGCAGACCTTCAGGTCTGCTGTATTAGCAGGACTAAAGTCCCGCACTACTTACCTCTGCCATTCCCGCCTCTCACCTTGTCATTCCCGCGAAAGCGGGAATCTAGAGTTACTGTCCTTTCTTCCTCACCCCCTTTGATAAAGGGGGCCACAGGGGATTTTTAGGTGAGGGAATATTTCTTCGTAGTCATTGCAAGCGAACGCCCTATTGTAAATTGCGGCTGATCACCAGGCGCTGGATCTCCGACGTGCCTTCCACGATCTGGAGAATCTTGCTATTCTTATAGTAGCGCGACACGGCATATTCATTCATGAAGCCGTACCCTCCGTGTATCTGGAAGGCGTCGCTGGCGCACTTCTCACACATCTCCGAGGCAAAGAGCTTTGCATAGGCGGCCTCCAGCGTATGAGGCATCTTATTGTCCTTCAGCCAGGCTGCTTTAAAGTACATGTTCCGGGCAAGCTCGATGTGCATGGCCATATCGGCGAGCTTGAATGAAACGCCCTGGAAACTGTATATGGGTTTCCCGAACTGGACCCTTTCCTTGGCGTACTTCAGCGATGCTTCAAGGCAGGCCCGGGCCATTCCCACAGACATGGCGGCAATGCTGATGCGGCCCGTCTCGAGAACGGCTAAATGCTGGGCGAAACCCTTGCCCTCCTGCCCGAGGAAATTGGCTGCGGGAATGCGGCAGTCCTCGAAAATGCACTCGTGGGTCGCCGATTGCTGCCATCCCATCTTGTCATACTTCTTGCCGAGGCTGAAGCCCGGCGTCCCCTTGGGGACGATGAAGGTGTTGATTATATCTTTTTCCCCTTCCTTCTGCCCCTTCGTCCGGGCCGTAATAATCACAATGGAGGCGTTGTCGAGACCGATATTGGTGATGAACTGCTTGGTTCCATTGATGACCCACGCGTCACCGTCGCGCAATGCCGTGGTCTTTGTGGCCCCGGCATCGGAACCGGCTCCCGGCTCTGTGAGGCCAAATGCCCCGATCTCCTTTCCCTGGGCCATGGGAATAAGCCACTTCTCTTTCTGGTCTTTCGTGCCAAAGACATACAGTTCCTGGCCCACCACGCTGGTAGTCACATCCAGCAGCCCGCCGAGTGTAACCTCGCCGCGTGAGATCTCCTCGATGCATATATGCATGCCGACCCAATCGCCCCCGCTTCCGCCACATTCAGAGGGAAACGGAATCCCCATCATCCCGAGGTCGGCCATCTGGGCCATGATCTCATAGGGATACTCTCCCTTTGCCTCCAGTTCTTCGGCCTTCGGCGCCACGACGTTATCAACGAATTTTCTCGTCATATCTTTTATCAGTTGCTGTTCTTCCGTTAATCGAAAATCCATGTCTCTGCCCCTTCTTTCTTTACACCTCTGACTGGCGGCTTCTTATTGAGCCATGTAAAAGTTTTTCCTCAGGCTGTTTCTCAGCTCTCCACGCAGATCGGGGTGGGCGATGTTGATCAGGGCCTCGCCCCGTTCCCGTCTTGTCTTATACCTGAGGTCGGCAATCCCGTATTCCGTGACTACATATTGGGCATAGAACCGGGGAACAGTGACGGGCGTCCCCAGAGGTAATTCGGGAGTGATGGCCGAGACAAAGGAACCGTCTTTCAGTTTTCTCGATGAATAGAGCAGGGTGATGCCCTTGCCCCCCTTGGAATAGTATGATCCGACCATGAAGTCGAGCTGCCCTCCGACGCCGCTGACCATCCTGTGGCCGATACCCTCGGAGGCAATCTGACCGCTGAAATCCACCATGAGGGCCATGTTGATCGCCACGACCTGGGGATGCTGGGCGATGAAGGCGGGGTTGTTGGTATAGGATGACGGATAGAATTCACAGGCCGGGTTCTCGCGGACGTAGTCGTACATGCTCTGGTCGCCCATACAGAAGGTGGCGACGGTGACCCCCTTGTGGAACGGTTTCCTCACGTTGGTGACGATGCCCTTCTCCACCAACTGGGGCAGGCCGATGGGAAACATCTCCGTGAGGACACCGAGGTCACGTTTTCCTTCAAGGCCGACGATGACCGCCTCCGGAATTGCGCCGATGCCCATTTGAATGGTATCTCCGTCGCTCATGAGTTCGAGTACATTCTGGGCAATCGTCTTCTCCCTCTCTCCCGGTTCGGCCCTTCCCACCTTCGGGAGAGGTGTTGCATGTTCCACGAAGAAGTCGAACTCCGAGGTGTGCAACCAGTTATTGCCGAAGATCGTCGGCATCTGGTCGTTGACCTCAGCGATGGCCAGCCGGAGTTTCCCCGAAGCCCTTCCTTGTCGGATCGCATCCATCTGATAGAAATTCGTGAGTCCCAGATTCACGTATCCCTGGGCATTGGGAGGACACACCATGCAGATGAAGACATCCGACCGATGGGCGTATTTGTCCCCGCCTTCCGAACTCATGAGGGGCAGATAATCGGGAAGGCGGGTCGCGATAATCTTCCGGCTCACCCCCGTTCCGAAGCAGGGGTCGAAATTGATGTGGCCGTCGATGCCCTTCATAAACTCGAAATCGTAAAGCCTTGACGGACGAACGGGGACGGAATCACAAATGCGGACGCCTTTCAGCTCCTGCCATCGGTCCAGAATTGCGTCGAACATTGCCGGCGAGCATGCACCGATGGCGAGACCGATCCCCACAAAATCACCTGACTTGATCTGTTTTGCTGCCTCCGCAAAGGATACTACCTTCTTCTTGTATTCTTCTCTCCAATCCATACGACACCTCCTTTTTGATTTTTGTTCTGTTTGAACCTCCCACAGACCATCGACCTTGTATCACTTCTTGAAACCTTTGCAAAACTGCATAAAACCAGCAATTGTGTCATTCCCGCCCCTCCATTGTCATTCCCGCGCAAGCGGGAATCCAGTATTATCAACTATCTCCCAGATTTCTGGTCAAGCCCGGAATCACGAATAGAGGAGTTGTGCAAAGGTTTCTTCTTAAAAAGAGCTCTGAAATTTTTGACTGCTACTTACTGAAAGGTTGGGTGAACGGTCTACATCAGGAAGACCACATCACAGGAGAAGGCCTGTAACTCGGTTAACATCTCATTAGGACGGTCGCCCTACGGAAGGAAATGCGGTTAAACTTATCTGGTGTCGCTGCCCTGTGCGTGAGCTCGACTGAAGATAGCTCTTTTCTTATTAAAGCTCATGTTCGGATCACCTCGTCATGCCAAAGATATAAGATTGGTTAATTCATCAGAGTTGCTATTCGTCGTCTAGAATTACGTTCTTCTCTAATGACCAACCCTTTGGCGGCGGTGGAACACCTCTAAAGTCAGGTTCATGTCTGAATCTAAAAATTAGCCTCCCTGCGTATGTTCCATGTTGCTCAACTCTATATTCTAGTATAATTCCTCCAAAGAAAGATGGTTCCTTCTTCTTTTTATGAAAATGAATTTCTCCTCCTACAAGTTTTTTAGCCTTGCTTTCTATCATCTTCCACCAACGGCTTTCCCATTCATTTTCAGTGTTAGGTACTCGTTCAATGTGGCGTAAACGTTCTATGACATGTATTCGATTCATATTTATATTTTCGTCAACGCTGAATATTTGACCAGCGGCCGATCATGTAATACTACAGCAAGCGCAATTCCCGCCACTATTCATCACTAAAAATTTCCTTGTGTCTAATCTTTATAATCTCTTGGAACATAGATTTTTTGTTTTTTATCATATTTTGATCAATATCTAAGACAAATTCCTTGTATCTATTATACTTGTAAACAACGTTGTTATTATCAAAGGCCATTTTTATCGCATCAACTTTTTCTTCATCTTGAACCTTAAACCATAAAATGGAAGTTGGTTGTGTCCTTTTATCAAAGTTGTAAGAATTTCTTCCGTTGATAACTATACTTATGTAGCTTTGAGTGTAGTTAATGTTTTTATTGTCGGTTTCAACGAGATTGTAAAGTTCCTTTGCGGTGCTAAGCGTCCAACTCGATTTTTCATTCCATGATGATTCATTAACTGGCGTCGCTTCTTCGCTATCTTCTGGCTCAGCATAGACATCAAGAATTTTATTAAAATTAAGAATGTATTCTTTATTCACTTCCAGCAAATCTGCTTGAATGGCAATCATTGGAATATTCATACTTAAGATTTGGATTACGTTGAAATACCTGCGCTCAAATGATTCTGCAATTAACACGCTGAAATGCTGCCTCTGAGGATATTTTCGTTTTTCGTTATCCCAATATTCAATTGATCTTATTATATGTGATGGATCGGTTTCCCCGAGCATCACCTCTACTTCATACATGGTATTTTCTTGAGGATCTTTTAATAACATGTCTAATCGACCGCCTGACGCTTGACTTTTTTCTCTAGTCAATGGCTTGACATTACCAAGCCCCAGTATACTTGGATCCTTGTATATCATGTCTTGTAACCATTTCTCGTCGTATCCAGCGTTACGAATGAAAACCTTCTTCCCAAATTTGACCTCCATTCTCTTTATGTCCTCCTTTTTTCGTTAGTCAATCTCAAAAAGTGACTTTAACCTTTCTACAGTATGATTCCATTTGGGCGTTGTGGGTTTGCATACGCTATTTTGATTGCCGAAAAAACCTATTTCAGATTTGGCTTGCGTAGTGGGAACGCTTTTCAACCACTTCACTCGCACAACATACTCTGCCCTGTCTTCATCATTAACGAATTGTTTATGATAATTTGCATCTATGGGCGCTTCAAGCAGCGGCACTTGTCGGCCATCGGTCATAACTTTGAATTCATCAATTCTAACTAGAGGCTCTTCCACAATTCCAACTCCCACATAGCCAGTCTGTGGAATATTGACCCACACTCTATCACCTTTCTGTAATTGATTCAGTGTCTTACTATACCAACGACCGCCACCCGCACAAATGAAGCCATATTTAAGAGCATCTTCCCAATTCCTGTCCACTCCTTGGCCGAACGAGACATAATACTCTCCATTCCAAGGCTCGGAACTCCTTGGTGTAGTTGCACATTCTTGCGTCTCGGCAGGATCCACGAACCACACCCGACTGAGGTAGTTGCTTGCTCCGTCGCGGAAAACGTGAAAAAATACCACATTAAGCGGAACATTATATTCATTCAGGTACGTGACGATTCGTTCGGTGCTTGAGTCAAGTTCCGCAGCTACAATAACTATTTGATGCGAGCTGTTTAGATCGTTTTCGTCAAGTCTGGTACCGAACTTCTCATTAAAGGCTTGGTCCAAGCTTATCGTCTTGGATAAATAGTCCCGGCAAAATCTTTCAAATATATCAGCAATAGCAGTAGCATCGAGACTCTTAATCCAAGTTGCATAGTCGATAGCTTGCGCGACTACTTCCCGTGGTGTTCTATTCTTCTTAAGCTCAACGATTACAATTGAACCCGAGACGTCAATAGCGAGTAGATCGATGATTTTATTATACGCGGTCGTCACCTGTCGTCCGATCAATAACCATTGATCATTCAGTATACCTATGTCCTTGAAAATAAGTTCCTCCAGCATTTCTTCATTTTCAAGCGAGCCATCCTCCAGACGTGTCGGAATGTCTCCAACCTTCCAAATAGCATGTTCAACAGTCATTATAATCCTCCCGCGTGTTGCCGTGGGTCAGTCCATGTCTTCCTTTTCTATGAAGTCTTTGCATAAGACCTCTGCCTGCTCTAAAACAGTTTGTGTGGCCTTTTCCTGCTTATCAGGAGGATAGCCGTATTTACGTAAGATGCGCCTGACCACTACACGAATGTGAGCCCTGGCATTTTCACGCACAGTCCAATCGACGGACACGTTTCGCCGAACGGCCGTCACTAATTCGTGGGCTATCTTCTTCAGTATTTCATCACCCAGCACCTTGACCGCACTGTCATTCACTTCCAAGGCATCATAAAAAGCAACTTCATCCTCACTTAAGCCAAGCTTTTCGCCTCGTTTTTGAGCATCGCGCATCTCTTTGGCGAGAGCTATCAATTGCTCAATAACCTGCGCCGCCTCAATCGCTCTATTCTGATACTTTCGGATAGCTTCTTCGAGCATCGCGGCAAATGACCTTGCCTGAACCACATTTTTCCTTGCGCTGGCTTTAATCTCGTTGTTCAGGAGTTTTCTCAGTACCTCCACCGCAAGGTTTTTATGCGGCAGTTGTTGAACCTCTTTCAGAAATTCGTCTGAGAGGATAGATATGTCAGGTCTTTTCAATCCGACGGACGCGAAAATGTCCACGACTTCATCGGAAATTACCGCGCGTGACACCAATTGCTGAATGGCCGTATCCATCTCTTCCGGCGTTTTTCCCTCACCTTCAACAGTCGCTTTCGCCAGGGCGCTTCGCACCACCTGGAAGAAGCCCACCTCATCCCTGATCTTGAGAGCTTCTTCATTCGGTACTGCGAGTGCAAAGGCTTTTGATAACATCGTCACTGATTCAAGATAGCGTTTCTTGCCGTCTTCAAGTTGAAGTATGTGTTCCATAGCTGCGGCAATACCGGCTATCCGCGCAGCCGGTTCAACATGAATAAGCGTGACATATTCAAAGCCATGATACATCGCCACCACGACGTCATATTTTTCACGCATCGCAGCGACAGCTTCTTGTTGATCAATAGTTGCATGGCCCCGGCCACCGGCATCCGTGTAATCCGCCAATGCGCACTTAAGCTGATATGCAAGTCCGATGTAATCCACCACCAACCCGCCGGGCTTATCTTTAAAAACACGATTAACCCGCGCAATCGCCTGCATCAGCCCATGACTGCGCATCGGTTTATCGACATACATCGTGTGCATTGGCGGACAGTCAAAACCCGTTAGCCACATATCGCGCACGATCACCATTGCGAGAGAATCGTCGGGATTTTTAAAACGCTTGGCCAGCGCTTCACGGCGGGCTTTATTGCGAACGTGAGGTTGCCATTCAAGTCTGTCTGATGACACCCCGGACATAACGATCTTTATAATCCCTTTATCATCATCGTCACTGTGCCATTTCGGTCGCAGCTTTGTAATTGCGTTGTACATATCCACACAGATGCGACGGCTCATACATACGATTAGCACTTTGCCTTTCATTGCATCCTGTCTTTGCTCGACATGTCGCACGAGATCTTCTGCAACCAGGGCAATTCGTTTTTTCGTTCCCACCATTGCCTCAAGGGCAGCCCATTTCTTGCGTAATTGCTGTTTCCCCGCCTCTTCCTCACCTTCGGTAATGTCCTCAAATTCAGGATCGATCTTTGGACGTTCATCCTCATCGAGTTCTATCTTCGCAAGCCGTCCCTCGTAATAGATTGCTACCGTTGCCTTGTCTTCAATAGCCCGCAGGATATCGTATTTATCGATGTAATCTCCGAAGACTGCTGGTGTGCTCCGGTCGTCCCGTTCAATCGGCGTAGCTGTGAAACCAATGAATGATGCCTTAGGCAGGGCGTCGTGCATGTGTCGTGCATAGCCGTCGATAAAGTCATACTGACTGCGGTGTGCCTCGTCAGCGATCACTACAATATTTTCCCGGTCCGACAATTCCGGATACTGATCACCTTTCTCATCAGGCATGAACTTTTGAATAGTGGTAAATACGACGCCTCCGGCAGGAACCTTGAGAAGTTTGCGGAGATGTTCCCGCGTCTCCGCCCGTACAGGCGTCTGTCGCATGAGGTCTTTGCACCGTGAAAAGGTGCCAAATAGCTGCTCGTCCAGGTCGTTGCGGTCGGTGATAACCACTAAGGTCGGATTCGCCATGGCGGGATGACGGATGATTTTCCCGGCAAAAAAAGCCATGGAGAGGCTTTTCCCGCTTCCCTGTGTATGCCATATGACCCCGATTCGGCGGCCTCCAAAATGATCCGCTTTTTCACTATAAGGCGATGGTTCTCGCACCTCATAAGGATTCAACTCATCAAGGGAAGGGAATTGAGCATATAATTGGTACGGATCGGCTTTAATTCCGCAGGCTGATAAAGCGCATTCGACTGCTTTGTTCACTGCATGATACTGGTGATAGGCAGCCGCTTTTTTAACGACTTCACCGCCATCGTCTTCGAACACAATAAAGTTAAGGATTAAATCCAGAAGACGCCGTTTGTCGAAAACGCCTTTAATAAGAACTTCCAGCTCCACTGATCCTTTAGGGGCTACTTCTGTTCCTTCAATGGTACGCCAGGGCATGAAACGGTCCCAGCCGCTGGTAAGCGTGCCAGTACGGGCTTCCAAACCATCGGATATAATCAGCAACTCATTGTACGTAAACAGGCTTGGTATATCCTGCTTATACGTCTGAAGCTGATTGAAGGCCTGGCGAATTGTTGTTTTTTCATCGGCAGGGTTCTTGAGTTCTATTACAGTAATAGGCAAGCCGTTTATAAATATCAACAAGTCCGGTCTGCGGTTTTTCTGATTTTCAATGATGGTAAATTGATTAACAACGAGCCAGTCGTTGTTCTCGATGTTTTTGAGATCGAGAAGCCATACTTTGTCGAACACTTCGCAGCCATTGACCATATATGAAACGTCTACACCATCGGTCAATAATCGATGGAATCGCCGGTTGTTCTCGATCAGACTGGGGCTTTCTGTCAGTGTGATTTTTCTTATTGCATCTTCAATCGGACTTGGCGGGATAGTGGGATTTATATCCTGGAGCGCCGTTCGCAGGCGACTTTCTAGAATGACATCGGCATAGAAAGCATCTGTTTTTCGTTCAGGTCGAGTGCCGTCAAGAGCTATGTCAGGGCCGGAGAGAATAGTGTAGCCAATCTCTCCCAGCCAAGAGAGGGCAGCCTGTTCGATAATCGATTCTGTGATAGATCTGATTTCTATGATTTCCTCCTTCATGCCGCCAGTTCTTGCCGAGATTGATCGCGCTTACTCCAAAGAACAGGGTTTAAATCATAATTTCTTAGCGCATCCAGCACAGTTCCCGAAGGAGCATGCTCTGAATCATTCAGGAAAGCATAAGCACGAGAATTTGCTGGTCTGACTTCCTTCGTGTCAATCCAGGAAAACGCGAGCGCCTGCGCTGTATCGCGGCTTGGCCTATTTATCGTTTGAAGAATTCGCTCAGGCTGTTTCTTCGATGCGGGGATAACAAAATCAAAGAGATGATCATAGCCGCTCTTGCCACTGAATTTTACCTTCGGCGTATACCGTATCTCATGCAAGTCTAACCATGAAGTAACATCTTCAAGGAACAGGCTCGCCACCATGGGGACGGCTAAATCAAAAAGGTCATTAACCGATAGCATTGCTTGAACCAGGTTATGTTTTCGCAGTGCAAAATTGTCTGATGATGCATGGACGAGCAACGAAGAATTTTCTAATTTGACGCCAAAGCCGTTCAGAGTCAGTGCCAGCAGTTCCTTGCGCTTCTTGCTTTCGAGCTCGCATCCGGACCTCTTGAGATCTTCGATGGTGTATCCGTCATCAGTCAGTATAAACCCATTATTTTCCCGCTTAACATAGATCTGAAGATAATCATTGTGTCTGTCCAAGTACGGTGTAGTTATCTCTATCCAATCTTTCACCTGTCGGAGCGCTGTTCTGTCTTTCAACCATGCAAGATACTGATCCAACAATTTCTGTATTTCATCGATCATGTGAATAACCCTTTCTCTATTAATGGAGGCTCAGTAATATTACAGAATCTCATAAAGTCTTGCAGAAGCTGCCACAAATCTGATACATCGAAAAACCAAGCAGGAGGAAAAGGCATCGCCCACTTGTCACCATACCCCTCACGATAAATGTGCAAATGTGGTGACAAAATCTCTTGACCGTCTGGATTACGGTGCGGCTGTCCACCAAAATCAAGGCGAACAAGTACAATGACCTGTCGTGAGCGATTTTGATAGGTCCCCCTCAGTAGATCAATCTTACCGCGGCTGATATCAAGGGAAAAATTTTCTCGCCTGTCGCGTGATATTAGAGGAATCGATATCGATCCACCGAGACCAGGATAATCCCAACGGGTACCATCCACGCGATGCTTTTCCATCGCGATCAACGCATTTGCGTCGGCCTGTGTAAGGTTTATATCTGCCATCTACTCACATCCTTCTCATATATGCTTCCTTTTTCACATTTGATTTCTCAAATTTCTCCACACCCTTTGACGCGGATCTTCCCGGAAATAAGTTTTGGAATAAGCGTGTCACGAACGGAGACAAGGCTACAAGATGCTCTTATATTGGCAAGTTTCTTTTTATGAAAGCAACCAACCATACTGCAATAAGTGTCAATCAATGTATCTGGTGGCTTAATAATGGGTAGCGCTGATATTTCTTTTGGCTTCACGCGCTGCCGGCTACCTGTACTGCCAGTTACGCGACCTATAATTGCATCTTGCACTGCTTGAGATTTCATCAACTCGTAAAGGAATGACCTCCAGTTATCATTCATTGGTACAAATGGCATAAACTCTGTTGAGCAGATTGCTACATCATGTTCTTCAACATCAGGTAGCCAAACACGCGGAAATTGTGGGTTAAGCTTGGATGCTAAAACAGAATTATATGGAACTATATATTTTCCACTTTTGATATCTTCACCAGTTTGCAAGACAGCCCTCTTCCCTTCATCAAAAGCGGGGATACTATAGTGGGTCCAAGTTTTCTTCGGTTCAGTATTTGGATACACTGTCTTAGCAATAAGAGAGGCAATTCTATGGAGAGGCAGTACCTCCCATCCTTTCGGAATCATACCCAGTTCCGAATCTTCAAAACTGTCCGGGAAGAGATCGGCAATTTCTTTGGGAAGGCCTGGGTCACGGCCTTCGGCCTTGGCATGCACGGGGGCGAAATCTACAAACCAGCTCTTGAAGATGGCGAGGGCCATGGCTTCCAACGTCTCGTTCATCCTGCGGTTCAACTCGATCTTGTCATCCAGTGCACCGAGGATGTGAGCGATGGCGCGTTGCTCAGGGAAAGGAGGAACATAACAAGATATGATTTTAAGTCCTGATTGTGTTACTAGTGGCTGAGCGCTTCCGATAGCAGAATGTTCGAGTTTCAAAGATTTCAGCAAATAATACAGGAAAAGAACATCGTTTCCCGGCTTTGCTGTTGCTGTAATTGCGTTGTCAGTAACCCAGTTTGGTTCGTGAACTGCGTGAACAGACCCACAGTACGCACCTACACGACCGATTACAACTACTGGATGATCATTTAACACCATATTGGTACGTGCGATTTGTCCGTTTGCACCCCAAACAGGATGCTTACCGTTGTCAATGTAGAAAGAGCTATTCAGCACCTTTCCATTTTTGAAGAAGGCTATCGAATCAAGTGTCGTTACTTTCCAGTCACTCCCCATCGCCCAATTCCTTCAACTTACCTTCGCCTCCAAACTTGAGGTTCCAAATTGGAATATAAGGATACAAATCCATGCTCAATTGCCATATCCCAATTTATTCAGGTTGGCCTCAATGGTGGTATCGAGTTTGCGGCCTTCAGCCATTTGCTCCTGTAGTTGCGTAGTGAGACGCTTCATTTTCTCAGCGAACGGCTCACCGTCGTCTTGCGCTTCTTCAGCGCCCACGTAACGCCCTGGCGTCAGCACATACCCGTGGGATCGGATTTCTTCCGTAGTTGACGATTTACAGAAACCTTGGATGTCACTGTATTCACCAGCATCTTTCTCACCGCGCCACGCGTGGTATGTTGCCGCAATACGGTTGATCTCTTCGTCGGCGAGTTCCTTGTGAACACGGTCAATGAGGGTTCCCATTTTACGGGCGTCAATGAACAGGGTGCGGCCGCTTCTGTCATGGAATTTGCCGTTTTTCTTGTTTCGCGCCGCAAACCAGAGACAGACGGGAATCTGCGTCGTATAAAAAAGCTGGCCGGGAAGGGCGATCATGCAGTCAATGAGATCCGCTTCAATGATGTTTTTTCTTATCTCTCCCTCGTTTGCCGTATTGGTTGACATGGAACCGTTAGCCATCACGAAGCCCGCGATCCCGCTCGGCGAAAGATGATGGATGAAATGCTGAATCCATGCGTAGTTGGCGTTGTTTGCGGGCGGCACGCCGAACTTCCAGCGGACATCCTCTTTCAGGCGCTGACCTCCCCAATCGCTCATATTAAAAGGCGGATTGGCAAGGATGAAATCAGCCCGTAAATCCCTATGAAGATCGTTGTGGAAACTGTCCGCGTTTTGCAGGCCAAGGTTTGCGTCAATCCTGCGTATCGCCAGATTCATCTTTGCCAGTCGCCAGGTGGTGTAGTTGGATTCCTGACCGTAAATTGAGATATCACCTTGTCTGCCGCCATGCTCTTCAACGAGTTGTTGGCTCTGTACAAACATACCTCCGGAGCCGCAGCATGGATCATAAACGCGGCCTCTATATGGCTCAATCATCTGTACCAGGATTTTAACAACACTCTGGGGCGTGTAAAACTCGCCACCCCCTTTGCCCTCTGCGGCTGCGAATCGTCCAAGAAAATATTCATAAACTCGACCCAATATATCTTTTGAGCGATCTGCATCATCGCCCATCCCGATCTTGCTCATGATGTCAATGAGTTCTCCGAGGCGATGCTTGTCCAATGCCGGGCGTGCATAATCTTTCTGCAAAACTCCCTTGAGGGAAGGATTCTCCCGTTCGATGGCAATCATTGCGTCATCAATGAGCTTGCCGATGGTCGGCTGCTTTGCCCCCGCTTGCAGCATTTCCCATCGTGCTTCTTTCGGGACCCAGAAGACATTTGCTGACGTGTATTCGTCGCGGTCTTCAGGATCGGTGTATTCCGTGATTCTCTTTGCTTCCAATTCCCTGTACTTCGCCTGAAATGCGTCTGAGATATACTTTAAGAAAATCAATCCAAGAACAACATGTTTATATTCTGATGCGTCCATATGGCCGCGCAACTTATCTGCCGCCGCCCACAACTGGCCTTCAAATCCGAGATTAGCGCCGTTCTTCTCTGATCCCACCTTTTTTCCTTTCTGATTATGAAATATTCATTTTACTTATTAACAATAAAACCCCGCTCTCTTTTTCGAGAAACGGGGTTTCAGCAATCAGTCCATATTAACCTCATCACGGGTTAAAGACTTTATGAATTTTGACTTATGTGGCTACATGCGCGTTCTTGATTACCACTATTTAGGCTTGAATTCCACTATAAATGGGAGTTTGGGGCGGATAATACTGTCAAGAGGAATTCAGTCACCAGTTCGTAAAGATAGGGAATTATTCTCCTCACTGATGTTAGTGCAGTCAGACATACCAAATCTCTTGACAAAGATTATGCCGTTGTGTACTTTTTAATCACTAACATCCCCGGAGACAGCATCTCCGGGCCGACGCTCCCAACTTTGGGGGCGTTTTTCTTTTCTACCTTATGTCATCGATTTTGTTTTCTGGAAGTCATAGTCACTAATGTCCGGCCTTGATGAACAATTTGCCAGCGAATCGTAAATAAATTTTGTTCTAAAATATTTCGTTGCAGCTTCTCTTCAAGGTAAATAGGGACAAGGGTGGTTAAGACGGATTAGCAATGCTGACCTTAATATCCGCTTGAAATCGCAGAAAAAAAATATATCTAAACGTACAATCAGTCAAGTCCTTTTCGGGGATTCTGATACTAAGAAAACAACGTTACCCATTTTCAGTAAACTGTCGAATACCTATAAGATATATATTTATTATTTCATACATAAAGGAAACGATTTTCATTAACCGGTATTTTTAAGAAAATATATTTAAGAGTTCGCACATAAGGGAAACAATTTGCATTTAACCGGTATTTTTAAGATATCATACATATAATCTCTTAAAAATAATGGTTAAGCAATTTAATAGCTATCTTCCTGTTATCTTGTTTTTTGCCATTTCCATCAGAATGCAACATTTCAAACGCAAATCAGCAATGTGAGGTAAATTACGGGATGGAATTTCTCCCTTGACTGTCCATGTTGATGAGAGTATTTTCTGAATGTGGTATTCCCTACCTGTCCCTAATTAATCTACCAACCTGACATCTAACCTTTTGGAGTATAGTATGAGAACGAGCTTCCGAAAGGTGCCGCTATGAAGCCTCCAATGGGATAGCAATGTCCCGTTGGGGGCGCATTCCCCATGTAATCAGAATATCTAAAGCGAGTTCCTATCAACAACAAATAAAGGAGGGTGACCATGAGAAGACTGAATTTCATCTTGTTGGCGGTTGTTGCCGTCTCCTTGCTGGCTGTGCCTGTCGTGCGGGCGTTCGCACAGGATGGGATCCTTTACCAAATCTCGGCTTCCAACGCGCTGTCCACGGGGCTATTTGACGGACATGTGAGCTGTGCGCAAATCAAGGAAAACGGCGACTTCGGAATCGCGGTGAGCGAAGGGCTGGACGGCGAACTGGTTCTATTGGACGGTACTTTCTATCAGCAGCTTGCTGATGGAACGGTTCAGGTGGCTCCCGACTCACTCATGGTTCCTTTTGGCATGGCGACTAGATTTAAGCCTACAGAGCACTTCGATCTGGGTAAGATAAAGAATTACCCCGAATTGCGTGCCGAATTCGATAAGCACATTACGAGCCGCAATATCATCTACGCAGTTCGGATTGAAGGAAACTTTCCCTGGATCAAGAACAGAAGCTTCTCCAAGCAGTCCAAGCCCTATCGGAGGCAGGCGATGGTTGTTGACGAGCAAAAGGTCTTCGTGGAGAAGGACACTGAAGGCACGCTTGTTGGATTCTGGTTTCCCGACTACATCCATGCTGTCAATCTGCCCGGGCTCCATTTGCATTACTTGAGCAAAGAC
>Ga0209777_10004621_pt1 | contig 16175 bp, 17 predicted proteins | sample FrelakmetHBP12HB_FD_187147 | JGI IMG/M metagenome (GOLD analysis project Ga0209777, IMG submission 187147) | Freshwater lake sediment microbial communities from the University of Notre Dame, USA, for methane emissions studies -HBP12 HB (SPAdes)... | ecosystem: Environmental > Aquatic >...
TCCCCGCACCTGGCGAGGGGAGCAGACAAATGAGCCTTGCAAGAGCAAGGCCGGGGCAGGGTGGTGAAGTGTTCTAAATAACCAATCTAATTTGGGTTATCTTCCTTCAGCTTTCTCTTTATCTTGTTGGCGTAGTTGTGGGCTATCTTCAATGGCTCTGGCAGCTTGTGGCCCTGAAGGCAGTGCTTTACTATCTCCAGGCTTTTGCCCATGGAAACCAGGTGCCCCGGAGAAACATAGATTGGCTTGGCATATTCCCGTGTCGTGACTATAAATGCCCTGGGCTCGCCATCCACAAATATCTTTCCGTCCTTTTCCTCGCCGAGCAGCAGGCTTTTTGCCACTCCTATTGTGGGCTTGTCCAGCAGCAGGCCCAGGTGGCTGGCAACCCCTAGTTTCCTCGGGTGCAGTATGCCGTTGCCGTCAACAAGGATAATGTCAGGCTGGTTGTCCAGCTTGTGGTAGGTTTCAACAATTGCGGGGCTTTCCCTGTAGCTCAGGTAGGTTGGTATATAGGGGAACTTGCATTCCTGCACAGTGTATTTCAGTTCCACAACCTTAAGGTCTTCATAGCTGAGCACTGCAATGGCGCTGATAATCTTGTCCATGTAATAGGCCTGGTCAGAACCGGCAATAAGGCTAATCTTCTCAAAGCCATCCTTTAGAACAACCTTCCTTGCGAGCTTCAGCTGCTCTTCCTTAAGCTTGGTTGTGTCAATCATGATAAAGAAAAGAAAGGCCCTTCGTTGTTAGTGGGGGTGGTAAGAACAAGTGGTGAAGGGCCTTCTTTAGCGTGAATTCCTGATAGTTTTAAAGTACACCATGTTTCCATGGTGTACGCTCTCTGATTACTCACCACGTTCTGCAATATACTAAGCATAGCTAGTATATAAATGTTACGTTTTTGTATACTGGTATGGTAATATGTTTTTATAGAAAATGAGCAAAATCCGCATAAATATACCAACATTACAGCAGAAAAAAATCATATCAGGTGAAAAACCATGCCTAATATGAAACACTATTTTCCAAAGAACTCCTCAATAATCTTCCTGTAATTATCCGTAACCATCAGGTTGAGGTCTGTCGGGAAGCACCGCCTGTAGTTCTTCCAGGCATAGCGCTCGTCAAGGAAAACAATAACTCCCCTGTCCTCATTTGAGCGGATGCACCTGCCGGCATTCTGCAGGCACTTGTTAAAGGCAGGGAACACATAGCCGTAGTCCCAGCCCTTGCCGAACTTTTTGTCGTAATAGTTGATAAGCTCACTGGTCTCCAGGTCAGGCCTCTGCAATGGCAGGCCTACAATGATGACTGCATTGAGCAAATCGCCGGGAAGGTCAATGCTCTCGCCAAAGCTGCCTGTGGCAACAGCCATTAGCACTGCGCCCTTTTTCCTGTGCTGCTTGAACTCCTCCAGTATGCCTTTCTTGTCCTCCTTGCTCAGGCCGGATTTCTCAATAATGGCTTTTTTCTTCAGCTGTGGATAGAGAAAGCTGTGGATGTTTGCCATCATATCATAGCTGGGGAAGAACACAGCGCAGTTGCCGGGCACATCCTCAATTATTTCAGCGCATATGTTTGCAATATCCTCAAATTCCTTCGGGCTCCTGCTGGTGAACTTTGTTGTTGTCTTCGGAATGATGAGGTTGAGCCTGTTTTCCCTGGGGAAGGGGCTTGGATAGGTTTCCTCAACTGTATTTTTCGGGAAGCCAAGCAGGTTCCTATACATGTCGGTTGGTGTCAGCGTGCCTGACATCAGGATGGTTGCATGGCTCTGCTCCACAACTGCCTTTGTCATCAGCGACGGGTCAAGGCACCTGTAGGAGAGAGTTATGATTTCATCCTTTCTTCCCTGAACCTTTGAGATTATCCTTGTGAATCCCTCGTCAGCTTCCATCCACCTGTCCATGAACCGTGCAGCAGCGCCGGCAAAGCTCTGCTTCTGCAACTCCCTGATGGACTCTCCTGCAAACTCCAGGTCTGCTGAGATTTCATCATAGTCTGCATATTTGCTGACTGCGCTGACAAAGGCCTCTTTCTTCACCTTTTTCTCAGAGCCGGGCTGAAGCTCCTCTGCCATCTTCTCAAGCACCAGCTTTATGCTGCTCAGGTTTTCTTCAGTTTCCTCAAGCCTGAACTTCCTGGCTTCCTTTATGGCCCTGTCAAGGATGTAGCTGCTCAGTTTTTCAGAGGCAAGCTCCCTTACCCTCATAGGAAGGTTGTGGCCCTCGTCAATTATTATGATGGACTCGTTGAGGCTCTTGCCTGTCTTTGCAAGGAATGTCTCCCTGATGTTGGGATTGAAGAGGTGGTGGTAGTCAGCAATAATCACCTGGCTCTTGGCTGCCAGCGCCATTGACACCTCATAGGCGCAGAGGATGTTTTCCCCGCAGAGCTTCATGACCTGGCCGGAGTCGCAGGGCTGCATCTGCTTTATCTCATCAAGGACTGCTTTTGCGGCATCGCTCAGCTTCTTTGACTTGTTCTTTGTGTTTGCATAGAACTCGCAGAGGTTGTCCTCCCTCTGCTTCTTGCAGTAATCGTAGAACTCGCTGCTGTAGAGCAGGTCAGTGCCTGGCACAGGGCACATCCATCTCTTTCCGATAATGTCTGTGGCAGTGAAGGCAGCGTTGAACTTTTCCTTGATTCTTTTCAGCGTCTCCAGGGCAATGAGGTGCTGCGTGTGCCTTGATGTGAGGAAGAAAACAGTCAGTTCTTTTTTCAGCGCATAGGAAAGGGCAGGGGCAAGCGTTGCAGCAGTCTTGCCAAGCCCCGTCGGAGCGTGCACAATCAGGTGCTGCTTTTTTTCCAGGCATTCGCTGACGCGGGCAACCATCCTGTCCTGCACTTCCCGTATCTGGTCGTAGGGGAACAGAAGCTCCTTCAGTTCCTTTGGTTTTTCATTGTCGTGCATGGTTTTCACAAACTAACCGTTGTTTATAAATCTTTAGCCTCACCGACGGAAATGATTTCATGCGGCACTGCAGCATTTTCAGCCCCGGTTGCGGAAAAAGCCAAAAACAAAATGTTTAAATATAAGTTACTTATTCCTATGTATAGGTTAAAAGGATACATTCAGAAAATACACATTTTGTTGTGTATATCCAAAAACATCTGTTGGGGGAGAATGATGCAAAACAAGGAAATCTTCAATGTTTTTTTCCGCGAAAAGCCGGCTATGATGCTTGTCCGCCTGAGAAGCGTCAAATCCGAGATGTATGCTTCCTCACTGGCAAAGCAGATTGACTGCACATATTCTCACGTTGTCAAAATCCTGCAGCAGATGCAGAAGGCAGGGCTGGTCAACTTCAACAAGCAGGGCAGGCTAAAGCTTCTGTCCCTAACAAAGAAAGGCCAGGATGTTGCCGAGATGATTGACAACATCAGAAATACGATTTAACACGATTTAACTGTGCGCTAGGCAACCTTTTCTTCAAGAAATTTTTTTCTCAGCACTTCCGTTGCAGTTCGGGTAAACGCCTCTTCCTTACTGCTGTCAATGAGCGCGCCGGCTGCCTGCTGGTGTCCCCCCGCTTCTCCGCCAACAGCTGCAACAATCTCTGTTATCAGCGAGCGCAGGTCAATGTCCTTCCTGGGCCTCTGGCCCGAAACCCTCAGCGACACTTTTGTGGTGCCGTCCACATCCCTTGCCAGGGAAAGGATGAATGTGTTCTCCCTTATGTCATTTGACTTTGAGATTATGGATGCAACAGTGCCAATCATTGTCGGCAGGATGTTGTCCTTGGCGTTGATTATGATAATCCCGTCTTCGGAATGGATGTCTTTTGAATTCTTGTTTTCATTGTACCAGTTAAGGGATGTTACAATCTCCCGTTTGTACTTCAGCATGTGCGTGAGCGCGTGCTTCTTCAGCTTCTCGTCATTCAGGCAGGTGCCGATGCCAAGCGACGCCTTTCCCAGCCTGCCACAGGCATTCAGCAGGGTTGCAAACTCCCTTGCATCCCTTAGGGGGCTCTCCTTTTCCTCGTCAAGTAGGGTGTATATGCAGCCGAGCACATCCTCTGGTTTGTCCTCCCCTTTTCTCCTCATGACAATCCCTGCAATGAGGCTGTGGATTTCGCTTTCGGTGAGGTTCGTGTATTTCTTCCAGCCGTCTGAGCTTTTTGGGTTGATGCCCAGTGACTGGAGGAACTGTATTGCGCCTGATTCAGAGCCGGAAACTCCGGGAATGAACGGGTCAGTGGAATACTGTAGCACCTTGTAGAGCGCCCTTGACTGTATGCCGAACAGCCTTAAGCCACGGTCAACCTGGATTTTTTTCTTTTTTATTGCTGTCTGGAGGATTTCATCGTTCATTGCCATGAAGCCGTTGCTCTCCTGCACATCGCCCAGCGCGCCAATGACGCCAATGTGCGCCATGTTCTCGTGCCTCTGGTCAATCTCCCTTGCAAACAGGTAGACGACTCCGGCGCCTGAAATTTCCTTTGAGCCGTCAATGCCGAAGAGGTGCGGATTAACATGGAGAATGTTGTCAAGCTTTTCCTTGGTTGAAGGGATGTGGTGGTCAAGAATAAGTATGGTCCTGTCGTCAAGCTTTCCCCTGATGAGGTCAAGCTGGCCAGAGCCAAGGTCAGTGAATACAATGTACTTGTAGCTCTCCCTGGACAGTTCACTGATGAGCTCGGCGCTGAGGCTCTTGACAATGGAGATGGAATACCTCATGCCAAGCTGGTTCAGAACCTTTACCATTATGGAGCAGGCTGCAATACCGTCGCAGTCAAGGTGGGAAATTAGTCTGACAGTCTCCTTCCTGTCAAGTGCCTTGAATTTCTCTGCTACCTTTGCAGTATACTCCTTGAACAGTTCGTACTTGTCCACTCTTAACCCTTATTCAAGATATATGCTTGTTGTCTTCGGGTCGTATTTCCAGTCCTGGCTCAGCCTGCCTATGCTCTTATAGTATCTCTCGAGCCTTCTGATTTTTGATTCAGTTATCTCAAGGCCCCTCTTGGCAGTTCTGTCCTTCCTGTTCTGCTCCAGGTGCTTCCTTATGGTGATGGACCTCCTGATTAATGAGGTCATGTCCTCGGGCAGCTTTGGCACAAGGTTCTTTTCTGCCAGAATCTGGCCCACCTTCTTTTTGGATATGCTCCTGACGCTTGGCACACCATAGGAGTCCCTCAGGTGGAGCCCTATCTGGGAAGAGGTCTTGCCCTCCTTTGCCAGCTTTACAATCAGAAGCTCAACTTCCTTTGGCTTGACTCTTACCCACGACGGGGCTTTCTTTGAGACCGGCTTTTTTGAACCGCTCTTTCCGTGCTTTCCTGAATACTTCCTTGCCATAGTTTTTCACCTTTAGTTTAAGGAAACGTAGAAATGTATTCTTCGTCTCCAGCGTAAGCAAGCTTTCACCGGCTTACCTATCGAATTATAGGGGGATAGTTCACAGGTTATTAATAAACATTACTGAAAAACAGCTGTTCAGTTTGCCTTTGACATTTTCTCAATGTTCTTTGCATTGAGCACCATGGTCCCGAGCCTGCCCTGGATTGTGACACGCCTCTCGCCCACGTCAACCAGTGTGCCCTTGATAACCTTGGATATGCCGCACTCATTATAGGGGATTTTAACCATTTCTCCTAGAAAACCGGAATAGGACCGCGCTTCAATCATTTCTCCTTGCATCCCGAGGTGCAACCCTTTCAGGACACTATTTCACAACAGGTATACATATTTGTATACTTCTATATAAATGTTTCGGTAAAAGCAAGCATATTTTGCAGAATCAATTAAAGGAAAAAGTAAAGGATGCAGAAAAAAACAGCAAGAAAAAATAGCCCCGCCTGTTTATTATCTGACTAATTTTTTCATAACTGGCAGTAGGCGTTTTGGAAGTTGCTGAAATTGCCAATCGCGCTCTCCAAACTTTCCTTTGGCGATTGCAGCAGTATTGGCATAATTGGCTGCAGCAATACAGTGCAGTACAGCATGTCCTGTTGAGATAGCTTGGCCAGCTGCACGCGCAGCTGCCCTGGCTGAAAGGTCTTTACATTTGCGGGCAGCAGCATGGGATGCTAGTGCCCTTGCGCGCAGCTCATTGAATGTTATTATGCCACGCATGTAGTAGCGGGCTCCTTCAATAGCTCTGGCCGGTCTATCGTCGCGAGGGTATTTTTTCTCAAAATACGGAAGAACATGCTTGGCGCACTTTGCAGCCCATAGCAATAATAACCTTTTGTCTTTATTTAGTCTCTCCTTTATCTGTAGAATATCTGACTTTGCAAATTTTTTTCTTTTGGGTTTCACAGAGATATATTGCATAAGAATCATAATAGCCCCGCCCGGATTCGAACCGAGGCCAGAGCCTCCAGAGGGCCCTATCCTTGACCGCTAGACTACGGGGCTGTGTCTGGGAAACAGGGATATGTGCATCATTTATAAATTTAACGAGCAAATTGAAAATTTGCTCTGGTTCCCGCAAGCTCGAACAATGAAAAAGTTTATATAGAGGATTCTTAAACAAAGAAGCCATGGCATTAAAGGACTGCGGATTCTGCGGGAACAAGGTTCCTGAAGGCGGCCAGTGCAACAAGTGCGGCTTTGTTGACGGCTTCACCAGAAGGCCGACTCCCGACGAGTTCAAAAAGGCAAGAAAAATAAATACAGAGCATGGCTACAAGCAGTTTGAAAATCTGGACATGCTGCTGCTTGACGAATAATTATTTCTTTATCCTTTTAACGTAAGCTTCAATCTTGTCTATGGCTTCGTTCAGGTTTGCCTCGTCAGCCAAAAAGACAATCCTGAAGTGGCCTTCCATGTCAAAGCCAGAGCCGTGCACTGTTGCAACTCCCTCTTCCTTCAGCAGGTTGAGGACAAATTCCTTGTCGTCAATGTCAAACTCTATCTTTGGGAATGCATAGAATGCAGCCTTTGGCTTTGCAAGCGAGAGGCCGTCAATCTGGTTGATTCTCTTGTAGACAAGATTCCTTCTCTTCCTGAGCTTCCTCAGCGTTTTCTTCAGCATTGGGTTTCCGCTCTCAAGAGCAGGCTTTACTGCAAACTGCTGAGGTGTTATTGAGCACAGCCTTGCCCTGCCCAGCTGGAAGATTGCATTTTTGTAATCCTCCATCTTGTTTTCCCTGTCTGTTATTGCAAGCCAGCCGGTCCTCCATCCCGGCGCAAGGTAATTTTTTGCAAGGCCGTTGAATGTGATGACAGGCACCTCCTTTGAAAATGCCGCAAGGTGGTGCATTTCCCCGTCGATAATCATCTGGTCGTAGATTTCGTCCGCAAAGATGATGAGGTTGTGCTGCGCAGCAATGTCAACAACCCTCTGCAGGGTTTTCCTTTCATAGACTCCGCCTGTCGGGTTGTTCGGATTGATTATTGTTATTGCCCTGGTCTTGTCATTAACCTGCCTTTCAATCTCATCAGGGTCAAGCTCCCAGCCTTTCTTCTCGTTCAGAGTGTAGAAGTTTATGCCTGCCTCAAACAGATTAAGGTATGCTGTATACACAGGGTATGAAGGCCTTGGGATAAGCATATTGTCTCCCCGGTTCATCAGGCTGGCAATGCAAATCTGGATTGCCTCTGAAACACCAGTTGTCATCATTATGCTTTTTTCGCTGCATTCAATGCCGAGCTTGTTGTTGAACTCTGCAACTGCCTTTAATGCTTCGTCAACTCCTGCTGAATCAGAATAATAGTTGTGGCCGTTCTTCATTGCCTCACAAACAACCTTCTTGAGCGGCTTTGGCGTGTCAAAGTCAAACTTGTTCGGGTCTCCCACGTTGAGGTAGATGACCTTCTTGGTCTTTGCAACTTCCTTTGCAGTGACTGCAATGTCCCTGATTGCGTATTTTACTTCCTTTGTCCTTTCAGCTGCTTTGATTGGCTGCATGTTGGTGACCTCCATTGAATAATGAGTAGCCCCGGGCGGATTCCCACCTCAGAACCTTCGGTTCCGAGACCTCCGAGGTGGGCATTCGCTACGCTCAGCCCACTGTACTTGGATAGCCCCGGGCGGATTCGAACCGCCGTCCATGCCTTTCTTCATAAAGATTCCAAAGGGCACGATGATTGACCGCTACACTACGGGGCTGTTGTTGATATTATCTAAGAAATATTTTCCTTATATAAAGTTTTACTTTTGCAGCCTTCCCAGCGCCTCTTCCTCCATGAAATGGAGCTTTGAGGGAACAATCAGACAATGGGGGGCAGGACCAAGGTCAGCTTTTATAAGGTCCTTTGCTGTGCCGCAGACGATTTTCTGGTCAGCTGAGCCGAGCCTAGCGCAGGCAATGCATTTTGTCTTCTGCGTGAAAACATTTTCATGCCTTTTGTCCTCGACCATAAGCAGATAGGTTATTGCGTCGCTGGCTTTCATGTATCTGTTCTCCTGCGGCCTCAGGTCAAGCAGGATGAGCGTGTGCATGCCAGCTGACTGGTTGAGCTTAACTGTATCATAGGGCGCCTCTGGCTCAAAGCCCTTTTCAGGGAATGGAATGGAAGTTGTTTTGCCGAACTTGTAGAGTTCCAGGCCGGTTATGCCAACTGCATTCAGCACAGAGCAGTTGTTTATCACAATGACCTTAATGCCTGCCTTTTCAGCCCTGAGCCTGAGGTCAGTGTGCGTTGTTGCTGAAAAAACATCCCCAATGACGAGGAATGCAACATCCTCCTGCTTTGCATCTTTGAGTATGGTCTTCTCCGCCTTTGATTCAACAAGCTCCCTGTCTGCCAGGATTATCTTTTTGCCATAGAGCTTTTCCAGGTCAGAAGTGCTGCACTGCAGTTTGGAAGTATAGCTCTCAAGGTAGACCTTGCTGCATTTCTTTACAGCCTCAAGGCCTTTGACAGAGATGTCTTTCTCATCATTAAGGCCGATGCCTATCATGTGTAGTGCCATGGGGTAGGAGAATTAACCGGGATTTATAAGATTATCTAGCTCTTGGTTGCAATGCTCGCTACCCTGCCCCGCCCGGTGCTTTGCAAGCACCGGGTCATTTTTATCTCCCCGCACCTGGCGAGGGGAGCATAAAAATGAGCCGTGCGACACGCGCGACCGAGTTGCGCTAGTTGCGCTCGGCTACGCCTCGGCAAACTAGCACGGCCGGGGCAGGGACTGAAGCAACTATTTTACTAAGATTAGCACCATACCTATTATCCGATAGGTTGCCTCTACCTTACTTCGTTGGGGGTGTTATAAAGTAGAGGCAAGAAGTTCAAGAGCGTAAAAAAAAGAAAAACCCCCGGTCGGGGGAAAATGTTGCCTTCATTTCTTTTCGTTGGGGGTGATTAAAAATGAAGGCAGAACACGTCACACAAAGACTAAAGGGTGACTATGATGCCTCTTTTGGTATGCTGTGCAGTTATCATCCGGTAACTGCACCAGATGTGAAATAAAAAAGTTTATTCGATAATCTCGATTCCGAGCTCTTCCTCAACATGGCGCTTCTCGTGCACCTCATCTGCCCTGGTTGGCTTGCCGAGTATCCATGGCGACTTCACGCCGGTCATGATGGTCATGACAGTAATCCTGCCCTTCATGCTCTCTTCAACCCTGGCGCCCCAGATGCAGTTTGCATCATCGTCCATCTCTTCTGTGACAAGCTCGCCAATCCTGTTGATTTCATCCAGTGTCATGTCCGGGCCGCCGATTACGTGGATTAATGCTCCGGTTGCTCCCTCATAGTTGATATCGAGCAGCGGGTTCTGCAGCGCTCCCTTAACAGCTTCCTCAACCCTGTTGTTGGTGTCAGACGCGCCAACGCCGATTGCCGCAACGCCGCCGTCCTTCATGATTGCGCGGACGTCTGCAAAGTCCAGGTTGACCAGGCTTGGGATTGCAATGGTCTCAACAATTCCCTTTATCATGGTTGCAATCAGCTCATTGGCAACTGCAAACGCCTGCTTTACCGGCAGGTTGCCTGCAATCTGCACCAGCCTGTTGTTGTCTATTACTATAACTGTGTCAGAAACCTCCCTGAGCTCCTGCAGGCCGAACTCTGCCTTGTCCACCCTGGCCCTTTCAATCTTGAAAGGCATTGTGACAGTTCCAATAACAATTGCGCCCAGGTCTTTTGCAACCTTTGCAATGATTGGCGCAGCGCCTGTGCCTGTTCCGCCGCCCATGCCTGCGCAGACAAACACCATGTCCGAGCCTTTAAGGGCGTCCTTTATTTCGTTAAGGTTTTCCTTGGCAGCTTCAGCCCCCTTTTGCGGGAATCCTCCGCAGCCAAGGCCCCGGGTCACCTCTTTTCCCAGGAGGAACTTCCTGTCAGCATCAGTTATATTGATATGCTGTACATCTGTATTGGCAGCCAGAATCTCCGCACCCTTTATGCCTTTCTGGTACAGCCAGCTGACCATGTTGTTGCCAGCCCCGCCAACCCCGAACACCTTAATAACTGCCTGGTTCGGGTCAATGCCGCTATCTACAATCCTGCTTTTATCTCCAAATCCCTCCATTTCTGTCACCCTCCTTTTTTAGTCTTTGTTATATATATCCGAATATGCATAAAGCAAAACAAAAATGTTTATATTCTAGTACCACCATACTTCCTATCAGAATCAGTTTGATTATCTGCGCCAACAGATGATTAAACGCTTAAATACACAGTTTCAAGTAAGGAAAACAGTTATTCAACCCAAACTTCCTTAAAACACCCGAAATAAGTGAGTTTTTCGCCAAAAAAGCTCGACTTATTATTTTCTTTATTATAGTAAACTTATATTTAAACATTTCTGAGATATAAACTAGATTTTAGAAAATATATATTTTACCCTACTGGTTGCCTTCTTTGCCCTCTCCCCTTAGCTTTTTTGAGAGCTTTCCTATCAGGGAGTCGCTTTTTTTGCCTGCGTTTTCAAGAAAATCTTTGGTGTCCTTGAGGGCCTTCTCCACATGGTGGCTGGTGAAGCCCATTGTCATGAACGGGTCCCTCCTTCTCCTCTCATAGTATTGCAGGAATGTAACATCTGTCAGGGTGTATTTCGGCGGCTCAGGCACAATCTCATCAGCATAGCCCAGGGTTATGACCATCTGGGGCCTTACAAAGTCGGGTATCCTGAGGATTCGCTTTATCATCTCCTCGTCAAATGCGCTCACCCAGCAGGTGGCAAGGCCAATGCTGGTTGCCATTAGTATCATGCTCTCGGCAGCTGCTGCGCAGCTCTGGATTGAATAAAGCCTCTCTCCACGTATGCCGTAGAACCTGCTCAGCTTGGTTATCTCGGCGCAGACAACAATATGGACTGGCGCTGTCTGCATCCAATACTGCTTTAGGCAGGCCTCTGAAAGCTGGTTCCTCAGCTCCTTCTCAGTCACAACGACAAACTTCCAGGACTGCAGGTTTCCAGCGCAGGGAGCAAGCCTTCCGGCATCAACAACCTTGCCCAGTTTGTCCCATTCAACAGGCATGTCCATGTATTTGCGTATGCTCCTTCTCTTGAGAATAGCTTCGTAGACATCCATTTTTCGGCTTAATACTCCTCTTTTATACCAAACACAATCTTTAAATATTAAACTTATATTTATAGGTAACGAAATGAGATACCTTGATTTGGTTGAGGTTTATGAAAAACTCAGCCAGGCGTCAAAGAGGCTGGAAAAGACTTTCTACATTGCAGAGCTGCTGAAGAGGACTGATGCAAAGGACATCCCGGAGGTCATGCTTCTCATACAGGGCAGGGTTTTTCCTCCCTGGGAGGACAAGAAGATAGGCGTTGCGGCAAAGCTTGTGCTCAGGGCAATAAACCTGTCGACCGGCATTGAGCCGGCCAGGGTGGAAAAAGAGTGGAAGAAGACAGGCGACTTGGGCCTTGTGGCGCAGAACCTTATCAAGGTGAAAAAGCAGGCAACGCTTTTCAACAAGCAGCTCTCTGTCAAACAGGTTCTTGCCAATCTTAAAAAACTGGCTGACCTTGAGGGAGCCGGCTCTGTTGACCAGAAGATACAGCTTATTTCAGAGCTGCTGACAAGCGCAGAGCCGCTTGAGGCAAAATACATCATAAGGACAGTGCTTGAGGAGCTCAGGGTTGGCGTCGGGGAGGGCTCTGTCAGGGATGCAATTGTGTGGGCCTACCTTGCTAAAGAGGCTGCTGTCATCTACAACAACAGGGATGCGCTTGAAGTGGTTGATGACAAAAACCGCGAAAAATACAGCCGGGCTGTTGAGGCTGTGCAGCATGCCTATAACCTTACCAATGATTTTGCCAAAGTCTGCCAGATGGTCAGGGAAAAAGGGCTTGAAGGCCTGGAGAGGCTGGAGCTTGAGCCAGGCATACCAATCAAGGTCATGCTTTTCCAGAAGGCAAAGGACATCCATGACGCATTTGAGCGCGTCGGAAAGCCTGCTGCGCTTGAATACAAATACGACGGCTTCAGGATGCAGGTGCACAAATCTGGCAGGGAAATCCGCATATTCACCAGACGGCTTGAGAATGTCACAAAGCAGTTCCCTGAGGTTGTGGGTTTTGTCAGGGACTTTGTAAAAGGGGACAATTTCATACTTGACAGTGAGGCAGTTGGCTTTGCGCCGAAAACCGGGAAGTATCTTCCATTCCAGAGCATCAGCCAGCGCATAAGGAGGAAGTATGACATTGACAGGATGGCAAAGGATTTCCCTGTTGAGCTGAATGTCTTTGACATTGTTTATTATAACGACAAAACCACAATCAGCCTGCCGTTTGCTGAAAGGAGGAAGCTGATTGAAAAGATTATAAAAGAACAGAAAAAGAAGATAATCCTTGCAAAGCAGATAATTACCTCTGATGAAAATGAGGCAGGCAAATTCTATGAGGAGAGCCTGGCAAACGGCGAAGAGGGCATCATGGTAAAAAGCCTGCAGGGCGCTTATACGCCTGGCAAGAGGGTTGGCTATGGGGTAAAGGTCAAGCCTGTCATGGAGAGTCTTGACCTTGTTATTGTGGCTGCTAAATGGGGTGAGGGCAAAAGAGCTGCCTGGCTGACCAGCTTTACAATTGCCTGCATTGATGAAGATGACCAGCTGCTGGAAATCGGCAAGGTTGGCACTGGTATAAAGGAGCTGGAAACAGAAGGCGAGGTTACTTTCCCAAAACTGACTGAAATGCTAAAACCCCTAATTATTGCTGAAAAAGGAAAATCTGTAAAAATCAAGCCGTCTGTTGTAATTGAAGTGGAATATGAAGAAATCCAAAAAAGCCCAACATATTTATCTGGATTTGCACTCCGTTTCCCAAGGGTTGTCCGGTTGCGGGATGAGCGGGGGGTGTCTGATGCTTCAACATTGGAGCAGGTTAAGGATTTGTTCAAAGCGCAGTGATTTCTGATTTTGTTAAAAATTGATTAAAATATAATGTTTTCAAAAATGGAACAACGTTCCAAAAACGAAAAGTTTAAATATTTGCTCAAAATTAATACATTTTTATGGAAAAACTCCTTGAGCATCTGTTTGATAAAAAGATGCTGAAAATCCTCAGGCTGTTTCTTGCTGAAAAAGACAGGCAGTTTTACCTGCGTGAGGTTGCCAAGCAAAGCAAGGTGCCAATTGCCACAACAAGCAGAAACGTGCAAAAGTTGCTAAGCCTTGATTTGATAACCCTAATCAAAATCAATAAGTTCAAGTTCTACAGGTTAAACAAGGACAATTCAAACATCAAGTACCTTGAATCCTTTTTGCGCGAAGAAACCAGGATTATTGACATTTTCATTGATTCTGCCAAAAAGGTGCCTGGCGTTCTTTCCATTATTGAACATGGGGAAATCGGGAAGGATAGGGCTAACCTGCTGATTTTGGGTGATACAGTTGATGCCAATGAACTAAAGGCAATTGTTTCGGAAATCAAGGAAAATTACAAATTTACCATATCCTACCTTACTTTGACTTTGGAACAGTTTAACCAGATGAGCCAGATTGGCTTGTATTCCGGTGATAAGAAGGTGCTTTACCAAAAGACTTAGGAGGCAAAAATGGACCAGACTGATGAAATGATTAATGTGCTTGCTGAGACTGTGGAGGAGCTGAAGCGGGGCATACTGGATTACAGCAACCAGATGCCAAAGGTGAGCCCGGAGCAGCAGTATCAGCTGCAGGAAAAAGTCAAGCAGATGCATCAGATTGCGCTCAAGCTGAACAGCGGCATAATCGGGCTGCAGGAGCTCAAGGCATTTACAGCCAGGGAGCTGGGCAGGCAGGGGTGAGGCAGGCCTGGTGCGAAAATACCAGCGAAAATTATATATACTTCCAAGTGATAAGGTTTTTTATGGGGGCTTTTGAAGACTTGATTCTGAAATATGTATTTGGGCTAAGGCCCAACAAAATAACCGGCCAGTGGCTTGACAGCCAGAATGCATCCATTGCACAGGCAGTGGAGCTTGCCTCCAGGCAAATTAGGGAGGCAGCTGACAGGGGCGAGGCGCCATGCCTTCCTGTGGGATTTTCCGGCTGGTATAGGTCTGAGCAATTCAGGAAAGCCAACGTATACTGGGAAAGCAGAGGCAGGCAGGAGCCCAGCCTTGCAGCTCTCTACCTGCATCCTGAGGCACACACAGCTGCTATACTGGATTCGCTGAGCGCCATCAGGACAATGGGGAACAGGCCTGCATTGGTTGTTCTGGCAGGGGACGAAGAGCTGGCCAAGCGCGAAAAAATCATTGGAACGGAAGATTTTCAGTTATTGGAGAGCCGCAGCCAGCCCTATGGGCAATACAGAGCTGTGCTTGCTGCTGCTGAAAAAACCGGAAAGATATATGAAATGATAAAGCTGGGCAGTGAGTGGGGCTATGTGGAAAGGCAGCTGATTGATTCCCTTGGGATTTCCAGAAGGCAACCCGGGCAGCAATTATGTTTATTTCGCCGGGAGGAACTAGTGGTATTGCTAAGAGGAGCTGGGTGAAGGCGTCAGTGCCAGGCACCTTTTTGGCACATTCTTGCAAAGCATGACACGCAGCAGCCATACGGCTATTTCAAGAGAATGTGCAAAAAATATTTTTATCATAAAAATCACTAATATAATAAAAATTCGAAAAGTATTTAAATAAGTTATGTCATAGTTGTTACAAAAGTGTATACAAGAATAGCATTATCGTCTAAGGGATAGAAAAAACACGCGTGCAAAAAAATGAAAAGGGTCAACATCGGGCTGAAGGAAGAAACCCATACCGCGGCTAAGCTTATTTCTATAATAAAAAAGGTCCCACTTGGCAAATACCTTGAGGAGGCAGTGGAGCAGGCCATTGAGAAGGACAAAGACCTGCTAAAGAAAATACGACCATGAAAACAGAAACAGCCATAATCAGGGGAAGCAGGGTGTTTTTGTTAGCCATGCTGTTTTTGCTCATGGTGCTGAGTTCCGGCGTTGCGCTGGCAGCAAACCAGATAAGCATAAACCTGCAATACAATGCAGGCACGTCTTATGACCCGAATGATGATGGCGTTGAGCCAATGAACTCGCTGGTTGACCTAACTGTTAAGAACACCTCATTCAACTTCACACCAAGCCCGTCAAACCTCTGCACCAGGTGGGAGGTTGTGTCCCTGGACAACCTGAACTCCACCACAGTGTGCCAGGGCTCAGCCAGCTGCTGCAGCCACCTAAGCCTAATATCCATGAGCGGAAGCTGGGATGATGTATTCTATCTTAACTATGGAGCCTACGGCGCCACAGCACGGAACACAGTAGCTGCCAGGGTGATATACACAGGCACAGTCACCAACAGCAGCGGGGTGTTTCTCGATATTTCATATTCAGTCTGGAACAGCCTGCCTGTGACATTCATTGACACAACTCCGCCCCAGGTTACCCAAAAGTCCCCTCAGGGAACCATTGGCAGCAGCACAGCCACCCTATCTGTCACCACTGACAAAAAAGCCGTGTGCAAATACAGCCTTACGGACTCTGAATACAGCATAATGGGAAGCACGTTCACCACAACAGATTCAACCCGCCACAGCCAGGCCATAAAGTGGCTAAGCGACGGCAACCACACGTTTTATGTCAGGTGCAGGGACACTGCAGGCAATACCATGAATATGTCAGCGGCGGTAACCTTCACCGTGGACACCAAACCGCCTGTGATAACAAGCCAGCAGCCGGAAAACAGAATATTCACTGACTTTACCATACTGAACCTGACTACGGATAAGCCTGCGGTATGCAGGTACAGCACCAGCAGCAATGTCAAATATGAAGCCATGGCCAGCACCTTTGGGATTACACGGGGAAC
>Ga0209777_10004622_pt1 | contig 16174 bp, 19 predicted proteins | sample FrelakmetHBP12HB_FD_187147 | JGI IMG/M metagenome (GOLD analysis project Ga0209777, IMG submission 187147) | Freshwater lake sediment microbial communities from the University of Notre Dame, USA, for methane emissions studies -HBP12 HB (SPAdes)... | ecosystem: Environmental > Aquatic >...
TGAACCTTCAGGCTGAATTGATCTCTTATTTCTTGTTGCTTCTGTGTCATTAGAAGATTTAATCTTGCCAGCTGTAATTCAGCCTGAAGGTTCATCTTCTCCTGATTGTTGTGTTGAGTCAGGACATCTTTTATGGTTTTGAAACGCGCTCCCTGAAGTCCCAGATAATAATTGGATTGCTTGATTTTGGCTTCCAGTGGAAGATTGGAATCTTCAAGAATATCCTTTACCTTTAAACGCGCTTCTTCCCGCTGCTTCAGCCCCCGGGAAAAATTGTCCTTGAAAATATTGTAGTCATGATTGGCCTTATCTGTTCTTCCTTCTGAGTACCCCTTCATTGCGCTAGTGAACATTGTCAGGGAAGTCAGGAAGGGGTTACTGGTTGTCTGACCAGCTATTGACGCCAACAACAAGGCAATTGACGCAAAGTTAAAAAAATCTTCCTTGGGAATAATCGGTTCAGGTTTGTACTCGCCGGAAAACTTTTTAACCAGTTCGCCTGCCGTTGTTCTTTCCTTTAGCGCTTCTTCGATTTGCTCTTTTGACGGCTTTACAATATTGGCGATTTCCATCTGCCTGGCAAAAGATTCCTTCATCGAGGGGTCTTCTTCCGCATTGTGCAACACATTCATGTAATCTTTGTAGCTATTCCACAGCTCGTCAGACGCCGCCTGTTGCCTGTCTTTCGAGTCAGGGGAACTCTTAACTATGGGATTAGGTTTTCCTGCATCTTCTACAACAGGTTTGGCAATTATAGGGTCTTCTGTTTTTAATGCTTCTTCAGGCATGATACCTAATTAACTCCTGCCGTACATCATCGCCGCCATTAATGCCAAATTGCCCAATGCTCCCTGTAATTGTGTATCTTTGTTCAAATTCATATTCGCCATCTGGGAATAAACCTGACCCGCATTCCCTGCGCCACCGCCGCCCAAAGCCTTTAGTGCCCTGTCAAAACTTAATTGCCGGGCAGTATCGCGCATGGTGGCGACTGTCGTTCTTACCTTTGCCAAATCAGCCGCTTCCATCGAAGAACCGGAAAGACCCATCTGAGCATATCTCCTCCGTACTTCAGCCTCCTGCTGGCTGTCATATTTTTTCAACTCATTTTCAGTGCTTTGAGGCAGCAACCCCGTTTTGTACGTTTGATATTGTCCGGCTCCCATCTCATTTGCTAATCTTGCAGATTCAGCCTGATTGCCCGCCAGAGCCCTCATTTCATCTTCTCCGGGAACGCCTTTAATACCTCTAAGAGCATTCATTCCCAATGATAACGGCAGCGAATATTTGGCTAATGACGAACCAATACCTCCAAGGGTTGAACCCATTCCCGTTCCTGCAGCTCCCGCAGCTCCCGGGGCCAAAGATGCATCAACCGCAGATGCAGGCATCGAACTAAGCCATCCACTTCCAAGTGCACCTGCACCCGCTCCCGTTCCAGCTGCACCTGCACCTGTACCAGCACCAAGAGCCAAAGATGAATCAACTGCAAATAAAGGAAGTTCGCTTGCTATCCATCCACTTCCTAAACCAGCTGCACCCGCTCCCGTTCCAGCTGCACCAAGTGCACCTGCACCCGCTCCTGCCTCAGCTGCACCAAGTGCACCTGCACCCGCTCCTGCCTCAGCTGCGCCCTTGCCCACCTCAGCTGCGGTAGTAGCGGCAGCGGTTTCTCCTATTCCAAAATCCGCCATACATGCCTCCTGATGTTATAGTCCTCTCGAATATGACCCAAGATTTTTCTCGCCATCCATTATTACATCTACATACCCGCGTCCGTCAATCATCTTGAACCCGTTTATCCTGAATCCCACTCTGAGACCCGTAAGCAGACTAAGACGATTACTTGCGTCTATCGAACCAAGAATAGTATTGTATCCTTGTTCGCGAATATAGTCAAAAGCTCCCTTGCAATAGCGGAACGCGTTGCTTGTGAATTTTTCAAATCCTATATATCTCAGATACATGACTGTTTTAGCTACTTTATTGAAATCAACAAACCCAACGTATTCTCCATTGTCCGTAATAATGACAACGTTCGCGGGAATGACATTGTCGTTCCTCTTATGAAAGGATATCTCATAATATTTCTGGAACTCGTCAGCCGTCATAGTCCCGAAAGGATGAAGCGTGTACTCAATCATTCATATTCTCCTCCTGTGGCTCACGAGGATGCCCCAGGTTGGACGATCGCCCTTGCGGGTGAAGGAGACATTTACGTCAACTGCTGCAAGACAACCAACGTATCGGCGTCTCCAATATTCCAAATACTGATGTTCTTGCCGTCTGAAATGATCATCCCACCTACCTGATAAGGGAGAAGATTAACCCAGTCGTTATTTGATTCGTCATATGACCTGATTACGACTCCGTATGACATATATCCTGATACGACATACCACCACCCCTTGGGAATAATCCAGTTACCATGGGCGGCTATCGGCTGCTTGCCCATCTTTCCCACCGTCAGGGAGGATGGAACTGAATTGACGGCATTAACAACATCGTCATGTTCCAGACTATGATTGTACAACCAGTTGAACTTTTCCTGCTGGTCAGCGAAGTTCAGATCATATGTGCTGGCACGCCGTGCTATTGCCATTTACAATCCATCCTTTAGCTTAAGACTACGGCAAAGAACATAATCAGGCTGGGAAACTACCTGTTTTATAATCTTCCTCTTACCATTCCTTATTGTTACTGCTACAACCATAGGAGTTGTAGGCCATTCCGGTCGCGAATCTTCATCAACCATATAATCTTCGTTTATTACCTGAAGAGGGCTGCGTTCCTGGTAATCTCCGACCCATCCCCTATCCTCTATTACATCCAGTTGTTCCCTGTTAAAGGTAACCACCACCATATCGTCCGTTTCCGGATTGTACATGGGGAATGGATGGTGGAAGGTTAGATCAACATTATTTGTTGACTCATATGGAGAAGCAGAATCAAGTGAGCATGATATAAACTTCTTCGTTATTTTGTCCATCCGGATCAATAACCAGTATATTTCTTTTCCTTCCGAAGTTGCATCCGCCATATATGTTTGCACGATATAAATAATTCCTACTCCATCCAAGTTTGAGTTAATGCCAAGTAATGCCTTGTTTTCAGTATTAATATACTGGGCGCCAGAGTATTGAGATGCGGAACCAATTGAGCAGGTAACCCAGTAAACATTATTTCTGTTGGTTCTCAATAATGGGTAAAATCCGTATCCTAGACATTTCAACGGAATCATGTCTATCTTATTCGTGGTGCTTAACTCTGTGGTAACTGTTTTCAGACTGGCCGCATCAACCGTATGATTCGGAACAATACTCGACCATGCGAGGGTCGATGTGACTCCTGTAGACGTCAGAACGGAATTTGTAGCTCCACTGGGCAATACCGTTGCGGCTCCTGAAATCCCTCCAACAATAAGGTCCCCGATGTTAGCCATGGGAGACAGATTGTTAAACCCGTCAGGCGGGTTCAGATAAGATTTGATCGCGTTAAAATCGAGATCGAGATTCGATAACGGGCCGCTTCCGGTAAGATTACCAAATACGACCGGTAAAGATAATGAATTCGCCATCAGATTACCACCTCGCTCTTGTTATTCCTTCGTAATACAGAGCCTGAATTGTATATACCGCGCTTGACGTCTCCTTCACATCAATCAATATTTTCTTCCCCCTGCCTTCAAATTTTCTTCCCATCGTTATATCGGACGGATAACCGCCAGCCTGCCAGTTATATACATTGCTGGCCGCATCTTGCCATACGTATTCGCTTTTATCATAATCCAGCCAGATATAAGTGCCGGCAGGAACAATAAAATTTTCATCTGCATAAGGAAAATCAGCATCTATGGCCACATTGAATTTAAGGTCCTGCGCGCCGATTTCGGAAACGTTCATGCCGAACCGCATCGTTTGCTTGTCCTGAATCGGCACTCCAAAATCTTCAGCCCGAGTCCTCACCCATGCGGTAACGGGATTTGACGCCGTCAGATCAAACAGCCTGATTATCCTGTTGCCGTACGAACCATATAACTCTGTGCGATTGACTCCTTCCACCGCACATACATAGTTCAGATCGAGACCATAGTTTACGGCGAACAGCCTGCGTTTTTCTCCCCTGTGAAAAAAGAAGAAAATCCATTTTTCGTATTGATCATTAAAGTAATTGAATACATTTGCCAGCCAGCCATAGCACTCTATTCCATAGATATTCGCGCTACAGCCGACATTATTGAAAGATTCGTTGAATATCAGCCCGTCAAGTTCATCGTGAAGCCTCTTTTGCGATGTGTTCGCCATTATGTAAACTCCGGTATCGTTGGAAAAAACGATGGAGTTGTTGACAACCTGCATTGAATCATAATCGGACAATCCAATATGCGTTCCGATTTCGACAACGCTGAAACTTGTCGGCGATTCCGAGGATAGGATAACGCCTGTAATGATGGAACAGCTATGATCTCCGAACACATGAAGGAAGTCCTGGACGGGAATCATACCAGTTACCTGTTCCTTCAGGTTTGGAGAATTCATCAAAAACGAACCTCCTCCGCTTTCAGTCGTGAAGTCTGTGAAACTGCCTGGAGCGGAGAATATGACCGTCCTTTGATTTCCTATCCATACAGAATTTTTAAACACTGCTATTGACGTGCCGGATATTCCGAGAGACTGTATAGCTGTAATATTAATCGTCAGGCCCGTTCCGTTGCCACCTCCTTGAGAGTAATATGATGTGGCGAGACCTGTGGCCACCGAATATCCGCGGCCTGATGTTCTTACCGAAATATCGTCAACAACCCCTCCTGAGGACACGGAATTCACCGTAATGGTTGCATCAGCCCCTCCCGTCTGGATAATGTTAAGAATGTCTCCTATAAGATATCCAGAGCCTCCGAAGCTAACCGTTACCGTTTTTACTTCCCCGTTATCGGAAACATTCCATGTAGTACCGTCCCAGTCGTAATAGTTGTTGACATCGATAACCAACATTCTTTCCGTTTGCCACTGCGCCGGCTTAGGGTCTCGAAGAGTTCCTGGGGGACATATTTGCGTAACAGCCCACGTTACAATATCAACCTTCCATGCCGAACCGTCCGTAAGAAATGCAACCATGCACTGCACGCCGCCGATATTTACCGTGAACAGTCTCTTGACCGGAGCATTGCCGACAATGGCAAGATCGTTGGAATACGGATATATCTTTTTCAGGGTTGAATTTCCGATCGGCATCAGATTGACAAGGATGGACATTTCATCCTCAGCGATGGCAACGGGAGCCTCTCCCGTATTCATCCCTTTAAACTGATTAAAGGTCTTGAATATCAGTTCATCCTGTTTTGGCTGCTCGGTCGGCATTTCCTACGACTTTCTGTGCGCCGGAGACCCCGTATTGCCATAAAGCAGTTCAAAGTAAGCCTGCTTCATGTTAGAAGCTTCCGTCAGAGACTGATCCTTTAGTTTAGCCAAATATGCAGCCCAATGGCTTACCGGTTCGGGATACGGGTCAATAATAACCGTATCCATGGGGTAGTGACTGGACAGGACGGTAGATGTTACGGAATCGACAGTCACTGTCAGACTGACCCCAGACCCACCAAATACAGCGTACGTGTCTCCCGCGCTGTAGTTTGTTCCAGCCGAAATCACTGTCAGGGAAACCACTGAACCATCCGCCAATACGGAATCTACCTGCAAGGTCGCTCCCTGCCCCTGCAGGGAAGTTCCGGCTGGAGCAACCAGACCAAGTTTGTCTCCGGCGGCATATCCTGGCGATATTCCGATCGGATTTATTGGAGTAGCCTGGGTTATTTTCCCGTCAGAAGGGATTATCGGGCAGTCCCACTCGGAGTAATAATTTTGGTCGGGAGACGGAGATATATATATCAGTTTTCCGACCTGGGCATAGCAGACCGGATAGTTTCGGTACAGAGCCCATATTCGTTTTGTTTCGTTAAGTTCCTGCCAGCTTATACATCCAAGCGGGTAACGCTCCATAGACCACAGGACGAAAATCGACATGACGCTGAGCGCATCGTAATCGAGGGTGATCTGCTCGATATTCGGCAGCAGTTGTTTCGACCTGATTTCACGATACATCCCTGTGTCGGAGCATACCCTGGTTCGCCCCTTGTTGATATACCTCGTCAGTTCGTCATCAGAATAGAACTGTCCATTGGCATCGTGCAGCAGCAGGCGCACATCGTTTATGTAATCACTTAGGCTTTGCGGCATTGCGAGTCTCTATGTTCTGATTCCTTTCAGATGAAGATGCCTCTGCAATCGATACATAGTTCTCGACTATTTTCATTACCTCAAAGCGGTCAAGCCATGAGGCGTCAGAGAGTTTGCTGCGCCGTCTCAAGGATTCCCGTTTATCATCCGCCGTTCCTCCAACGCCGAACCACAACTTGGCCGCTCCATCAGGAACCTTTTCTGATTTGCCTGCGGGAATATTGTAACTCTTCCCGTCAAACATATCGATAAAATCCCTGTTGCTGTTGTTTTTTATGGCAACCATCAACATTCTCCCTTGTTACATCTTTGTGAAAAACATATCTCCATACGCCGGAGTCGGCACTGTGACAGCATCAGGAAGTGCGACTCCAATTATTGATCCTACAGCAGGAGTTGCACCTGCCTTGGTCGCCAGACCGTTCTGGGCTGATACAGTCAGTAGTTCTCCGCCTACCCATGCCTCGTTATTAGCCTTGAGAACGCTGACGATGCCAAAGGGCACAACCTGACCAACACCAGGCCCTGAAGCGATGAAAGGACCCGTGGAATTGGGAGCCACTTGAAGGTCGTTTCCCACTACCACTCCCAAAGCCTGGGTGACCCTGAGGGCAGTTGCAGGAAGCACCGGAATGTACGGCTGCGCGTCCATCTGGTTTAACTGCCAGTTGGTAACGTCTATCATGACAACCGCTCCCACAGGAATGACGCTTGCGCTGGTATTCTGAACCGGAACGGTAATGCCCTGTGCATACAGGTCTACCGATCCTACAGCTTCTTTGAATTTCATTATATATTTTCCTCCTTACATGTTCGTATGGCTGAGGTTTGTGATCTTTGCGCAGGTCTGCGGTTTAGTGCAGACGAGTTCCATCAGCATCAGAAGAATACCCAGATAACCAATCTGGTAATTCGGGATGGTGCTTTGGAAGCCACTGAACCTGAATGCTCCGTTGACGTGGATATACGGAGAGATATACCTTTCATTCAGAAGGTAAAGCGTACCTTCGGGCATATACGGATCGGGATATATAGGCACCCCTGCGATATTGACCGAACGGAAGGCAATGTTCAGGTGATCGTTGGCCGCGGCAGGCATGATCTGAATCTGCTCGTACGATACGAGAGACATAAGAAGTTTATGCCATGTTCCAAAGCCAGTAATTCCCATGGTGGGCTGCTCGCCTGTTTTCTTGACCAGAGCGGTAATGTACTGGGCAACAAGGTCTCTTGTCGGATCCGCTCCCTGCGCGTTCTGCGTGAGGGATTTCCACCAGCTGTTGGCTGCCCTGGAAATACCGCCATAACTGTCCATTGTGGTTCCGTCATCTACAGCGGCAGGAAGTCCGATAATGGACTGCGGGTTGGTCGAGTTATAAACGATTGCATTGGTCAGTCCCTGCCTGAGGACGTTCATTGCATCGTTCATTCTGGCCTCGATAATAGGGATAACTGCATGATCGAGCTGGACTACGCCTTCCATTCCGAGGAACGGAATGGGTACGACTCCCATTTTGAGGTTGAATTCCGCGTTCTGCAACCCGGTAAGACCTCCTGGCTGACTGAACGAACCCGAATATCCTGACCATTCCATTGCCGTCATGCTGTTTCCCTGTACGGGAACCGTGATGGGGCTGACACCACCTGTAGCGGAATTGGCCCTGTCAAGCATTCTCTGCAAAAGTGGAGTGGACAGATAAATCTGCATTACTACTTTGGGAATAAAACCTCGTCTGGTAACTGACTCCAGTTCAGCCGCCACATTTCCCCATGGCGGCATTATTCCTGATCCAAATGTGGGCATTACTATCTCCTATATTTTAATTGTTGTTTACTGAGCCCTGCTTCGAATGAGATCGTCTATTGCCCGATGCGATTCTTCTCGCGCCCATTTCTCGGGGTCTTTATCAAGACCTTCGAACTTTGGCATAGAGAAAGTCGGCGGTTCATATCCCATATTTCGCGGAGCACTAAATTCACGCTCTTTTTTTACCCATCCAAGAGCCTTTTCATAATCCTGCGGAACCTCAAAATCGACCATTCGTTTTTCTATTCCCGCAATCTCTTCCTCTGTAAATCCTTCAGACTTGAATAGGCCCCTGCCTCTTGCTACCCTTTCCTCTATTTCTCTCTTTCGAAGGGCTTCTTCCTTTTCCTGCTGTTTTTTCTCGAATTCTGAAATCCTGGTCTCAACCATAGAACTCATATCATATTCAGGAATTGGATATTCAGGGTGAATCTTTTTTATCATTGCCTGCATATCCCTTCTGGTTCTGGGATCAGAGGCTAGCTTGTCAGCCATCCTGAGGATATTGGCCTGCTCTAAGGTCATCGTCGTCTGAGGGATGTCATTAATAAAATCATCTTCCGCCATATAGAAATCTCCCTTATTTTTTGTTTACAAGACTACTTTTCAAAACCGGGTTTCTTCACATCGAATTCCGTTTTACCCGGAGCCTTCGTCCATCCTCCCATCTGCGGGATAACAGGCGGTTCGACAATCTTAGTACTCTTTTTTACCGAATTCTGCTTAGGTTCAAACATTTTGTTCTCCTTTCGGCTCAGTGGCCGATGTTCCATTCGTTACTGTCTTCCCATTAACATCTGCATCAGTTCAGGAGGCAATCCACCGCCTCCCGGCGGTCCACCACCCTGACCGACGGCCATTCCTCCAGGCGGCATAGGCCCACCCCCTCCAGGAGGAGGGCCTCCTATTTGTGAAAACATGTTCATCAGCTGCGAGCTGCTCAGGTCTTCTGCCGACTGCTTACCAAAATCTTTCGACAAAGATTGTAACGCCTTTATGATCGCCCCGCCCTCATCGCTGCCAGAACCGTACAATGGCAATACCTGTTCCATCAGGGTCATTGCTATCTGCACATTCACTTTTGCCATTTCCAGCTCTCCTGAAGGCTTCGCTGGCATGGTAAGTCCGCCCATTCTGGCGTCATTCTGGCCGGGAGGCTGGGGAGCGCCGCCGGTCATTCTCGGCAATCCTCCAAGAACTCCTTCCAGGCTACTTCCTTCTGGATTTGCGGGCATTTTTTCTTCCTCTATTCTTCAGACCTATGATTCTGTTATTGTTGCGCCTTTTTATATGTTTCATAAGTTTTAATTTTCAGTTGGTGAGATTTCCGGGGATGACCAAGGGAGTAGATACATCCCCGTACTCTCTCATCAGGCCTTACCGCTTGGCCTTGCGGCCCTTCCGCTTACCTCGTGCCATCCGGAGAACACCTCCTTTCATTTTTTAGTTTTTTCCGCCTTGGCGGTCAGCTCGGCCATGGCAAGCTGCTTTCCTTCAGCTTTTTCCTTCTCGGCTGCCATAGCCATATTTTTCAGTCTTTCCCTGATTCTGTTCTGGTACGGGAACTGCCATATTTCCGTCAGCATTTCCCCGTCTATTATTCCCAGCTGCAGCAGCTGCAACGCCTCCTGCTTTATGTTTTCAACAAATGTTGGGCTGGAGCTATGTGAGCTCACCTTTACCGAATACGGCTCGTTAAACTGCGCCGCAGTAAAATGAATCCTTTTGTCTCCCTCAAGATATGACATTGTACGGTTGTCATATTTCTGCACCATTTTCATTCTCAAAAAAGCAACGCGCTCTATGGCGTCCTCTACAATGAGAGCCGCTTTCTTGATGCGGGAACTGGCCAAGGATGCAAGTCGTTGCATATGGGCTGCAGATCGCACCCCCTTTTCTCCGTATCCTCTTAATCCAGGGGGAATACCGGAAATCTCCGTAAACATTTTTTCGTATACTTCCAGCTCTTTCCATACCGATTCTCCCACATCTACTTTATCCTGCTCCATTTTTGCCTGCGGATTTGGAAACGAGACTACTCCACCAGGAGTATACATCGCATCCTGCTGATCCTTGTTCATCATTCCCATGCCATATACCCTGACGGGAGGCTTGAACTGCCTGTCCTGCATCTGGCTGATCTGCTTTATTCTTTTTTCAGTCAGTTCGTGGATATTGATCAGCTTCGCTATTTCACTCATCCCGAAGAAGTAGTTATATACCCTGTTCGGGCAAATCTGCACGAAAGGATGTTCCGCCGGAGAATAGTAATTAGGACGAGAATAAACAACAATATCCGGGTCGAAAACAGTTATGATATGCCAGTCGCCGTCTTTCTTTCCGGATTTCCCGTCACTACTCTCGGCAGCCTCGTCGTTCCATACCCACAGTTCATATCCCCGAATGATCTTTGTGGCGTCCACGTAAGGTTTGGCTATATCCGTACCCTTTATTATCTCGGGAGTCTGAACGCTTCCTTTCATCATAGGCTGGGTAGCGGAAATGATAAGATTTGACATCGAGGGAGGAATGTTATCCATGTCGTCAGCAATGGAATACGTTTTTACCCGCGTCAGGGCGGAAAGGGCTTCCTCGTTGGACATTTTACCATTATCGACAAGGTGAAGAAGAGTCCGGCGGAAATCGTCCGTAGTTACGTATACACGCTGTACGATAGCTTCCTGATCATCAAACGAGGTGAGGTCCTCCCTGTAGACGCCTATATCAAATGGGTCAATGAGATAATCGTGCCGACGGTCTACCTTGATGAACATGGAATCATATACAAGCGACCACACGCATGCATCATACAGCATGATATCAGTTTTATTGTCATGCCACCGGTCTTTCAGACGGCGCGACATTTCCTTCGCCATCAGGTCGTGCCGGGCTTCCTTCCCTTCATGATCAAGTTCAAACACGACGGTTTCACCGGAAAACAGAAAAGAAACTAGGTATTCTATGTGGGAATGAATACGGTTGAAAGTTGCAAGATTACCATTTTGCGTCCCAGTCAGGTATACATTACGCAACAGTCTGTATTGGGAAGAACGGTTGGGATAGCTGTTAAAGCATGTGTCTATGATTTCACGGGAGAAAGAGGCAAGTTCCCTGCTATCTTTTGGAATGTTCAGCAAGCTGTTCCTCCCTTTATCCTGTTTGCGAGATTCAGGCGCGCTTGCTCTTCCGCTCGCAGATTTCTTCCCGTACGTTTTTCAATGAGATTGAACAGAGGATTGTCAAAACTTTGGGGCTGGCTTACAATGGATGCAATATTGACATTTCCGTACTGTTCAAGCGTTTTTGACCCATCATGACCGAATATATTGGGTAGTGTAGTATCTGGTCGGATACCTTCTTCCAGCAATGCTTTTTCGACCATATCATGAAGTTTTGTGGAAGAGCCGACTTTTGCAGCCGCGTCAAAATCATGCCGGAATTCATCTCCAAACTTTTCGGAAGGGGACGAACTGGTGCGTATATTGGGAGGAGTCAAGAAGACATTCATTACTTCCATATTTCCGCAACTGGGACATTTCGGTTCCTGAGATTCAAAGAACCCGCAGTTGGAGCATTTGTAATCTTTTAGCACTCCCATGTTTATAACCTGTTTATAATATTCTGTATGATTCGGTATATATTTAAAAAAATACAATGTCAATAAAAATTTATCAACAGGTTTATCAACAGGTTTATCAACATGTTTCCCAGTTTCATGTACAGGGAAACTAACACTGACTTACTGATAAAATAAAACGGTAACGTTTATCTGACTTTAGGAGGAAGAAATCTGACTATGAAGGGAAGAAGCAGGGAAGATTGAGGGAAGATGAAAGGAGAAAAGCTTATGAAATCAACACGATCGGAAGACATACATAATTTAATAGTTACTACTTCACTTCAACTGCCTTTTTTATGAGGCGCGTCAGTTGTAAATAAATCTTTCTGTCGATAATGCGAGTGCCGAATATCCTGTAACGTGTTCCTGCATTATATGATACCAGGTTGCCTAAAAAATGACATACCTTGCCCTTGCGCGGAATATCTTCAGCCTTATATTCATCTTCGAAATAACATTCAAAAATTCCTTTTTTACCTCGAATAATGCATCTACTTTTTTTTGAAAAGATTACGAATCCTTTCAGCAGAACGACATTCCCAACGGTTAAATAATTCCATCGTTTATCCTGCTGATTCATATTATCCGGTTATTTTTGTGACTTGCCGTTTCCGCGACCAGTTTTCCCTCGGCAAGACAGACTTTCCAGTTTTCTACTGCACGGTAATCGGGTAAAATCAGTCCATCCTTGTTGTCTCGAAGTAACCGAATACGAAGAAGATAGTCGATGAGGGCGCGCGCTACTTTAGTCCGTCCCTTGGGAGGAGGAGTATTAAACAAATCTATCCAGATAGATGAAAGCCGCCTCATGTCCATCGGCACCCGATTGGTTGACCGTCCCCTTGTCGCCCTCAGTCTTCTAGCATATTCGTGCGGATTCTCGCGAAAGTAGCGGTATACTGAATTGAGTCTGATGTGAATATCTTTTGAGAGGTGAACATTGCCATTAATAATAGCGGACAGGTGCCTAGCTGAAATCTCTGCATCCTTGGCGACCTTGCTCTTGTTCACGCTGGACTTGCTTAGCCATTCAATTATTTCCTGCCTGCCTGCTATTTCTTCTTGTTCTGCAATTCTCTCCATTCCCCCCCCAGCATGTTATCCAGTAGTCCGTGAACAATACTGTCTTTGTCTTCTTCTCCATCTTTGGGCAGGACATCCGTCTCTGGAGACCAGATTTTTCTCTGGGACAGAAGGTACATCTGGATGGATTCTTTCCATGCCACACACGCCAGTGCAGAGGCAATAACAAGATCATCATGCTGTCCGGAGGCAGCTTCAATTGACGCTCCATCCTGGGTAACGTATCTCATTTCCTCGATCAGATCGTCGCTCTTGATTATTATCTGGTCTGCTGATATTGCGCTTCGGAAATAGTTCATCATCCTGGGCTTAGTACTGCCGGTAGTTTTCCAGTGCCATGCTGTCGCTCCTCCAAACGAGTCGGGACGTCTGTATACATAGTGTCCTATGTTGCCAATAATATTAGTAATATCTTGGGGAGTATCGATGTTGTAATAAGAGTAATCCCGCATATGGTTAAGCTCGTTTAGCACGGCTTCTCCTGGGCCCTGAACTTCTAGGTTAACAAAGGTGTTCTTGTAATAACCGGCAAGATGTCCCAGAACCCATGCAAATTGCATCGTAGTCAGATTCTGGGCGGCGAATTCCGCCGTCTGAATCATTATATTTCCATAACACCGGTACACGACTATAGCAAACTGGTCTGCGTTGTCGGATGAACCATACGCTGGGTCTGCCCCGACAACATAGAAAGCGTTCTTGCGAGGATATTCCCATATTTTCAGCATCGATGTGCGGGGAGTAGCCTGTACCAGCGTTGTCTCCTCAAATTTGAAACCAAATGAATAACTGTAATTGTCGTAGACGAACTTTTCGCTTTCCCTTTTAATTTCAGTAAGTTTCCTGAAATCAAAGAAATTTGCCCCGCTCATTTGAAAAGCCTGTTCTTCAAACCAGGGAAATTCCTGAAGGGCGGAACTTTCATTGGAATGAAACTTTTCGGCGAGAGTGTAACGCCACCATGCCAGCTGTTCGGTGGTTATCTGGTGACCATAGAGACGCTTCACCTCTTGCGCCCAAAGCCTCTCCTCTCCCTTGTAATTTCCTCCGTAAACCTTGTACGGGATACTGTCCTTCCTGCAGGAGTATATCTCAGGCGATCTCCACCATGTAACAAATATCGCCTTCTGGCTAAGGGCGCGCTTGGCGTTATAGTATAGCTCCCTGAATGGCCCAAAACCATATGCTGTGGATTCGAAGATATAGAGTCTGTTCGGGTTGTTTTCCGCAAGGGTGGACATCAGTGAATCAAGATCGGCTCCTCCTCCCCAGGTTGCCGTTTCGGCGCCGGTGGCGCGACCGACGGTTGGTGTACCGGTACCGGTCCCCGATGCAGAGGTTAGTCCGGAGCAAACAATCGCGACGCAGAAGGAAATGTCCTCTGTTCCAAGCCCCGTTGTGTCGACCGACCCCACCGGCGGAAATGTGGCAATTCAACAGGATATCAGGATCGAAGATGAACCCGACCCGGGTGCGTTCATTCCCGTTGAAAAACAGCCCGTTCCGGTGAAACAGATTACGCCTGAGTATCCCGAGATTGCCCGCCGGGCGGGTGTCGAGGGGACAGTCTGGGTAAAAGTTCTGGTTGATAAGGAAGGGAAAGCGAAAAAGGCCATTATCATGAAGAGCGACGCGGAAATCTTTAATGATGCGGCGATTGCTGCTGCAAAGCAGTGGGTGTTTACGCCGGCATTGATGAATAATGGACCGGTCGCTGTGTGGGCCGCGATTCCCTTCCGGTTCAAACTGAACAAGTAGAACCTATCTCCTGCATGGAAATGCAGAAGATAATGTCCGGCAGAATTGTATCAGTGGTACATATCAAAGGCATTGAACATCGCGATTGTCCTGCACGGCATGGCAATCGCGGCATACGGTGATGGTTGTTTGTGAACGCTGAACACATTGTACATATTGTCAGTTATGCGACTGCCTCGCTGGTTCTCGTTACGGGGATTGTGGTGTTGTTCAATGTTTTCCCCGCACCTGTTGCGAACAACATCCGCGTTATCCTCGGTGCCGCTATGGCGTTGTACGGGACTTATCGCATTTTGATGATGTGGAGGAAACAGCGCAATGCAGGGGGGAACAATGAGACCTAAGTGCGCAACAGTTGCGGCATGTGTTTACGGGCTGGTGGGAATGGTCGCCATTGCGTTGGTGATGGGATGCAGCCCTGAGCGAAAAGAGACCCCGACCAGAGGAAGAACGACAGTTCTTGTCTCGGAGTCAATGGCTCCGATTATGGAACAGGAACAGCGTGAGTTCGAAGATCTGTACAGGGAAGCGAAAATCGATGCGAGAGTCACCACGACAAGAGATGCAATCGTGCAATTTTTCAACGTTGACAGTATCAAGACGATTGTCGCGTCACGACCTATGAACGAGGAGGAGCGGTCGGTGGCGAAGCGATATCAAATTGATTTTGCTGAATACAAGATTGCTTTTGACGGGCTTGCCATTGTCGTTCATCACGAAAATCCCGTCAAACAGTTACGAACGACTCAGCTTGATAGTGTATTCTGTGGGATAACGACGAAGTGGAGTCAGGTAGGATGGAAGAATTCCACGACCTCCATCGAAATTTGTTTGCCGCAGCAGGATGCGGGAGAGTTCGAAGTGATGGCTACAAAGATACTTCACGGCGCGAAATTTGGGCCGGCCTCGAAAGTTGTTACTTCTTCTTCTGCGATGCTTGAATACGTGGCCGGGCACTCAAATTCTATCGGCATTGTGAGTGTCGGCAGGTTAGGTGATTACAAAGAAAAGGTAAATGTCCTTGAGCTTTGTGATCCGAATGCGCCCGATTCGCTGGGAATTTCTGGACAGTATTTCACTCCCCATCAAGCGCATATATACCGCGGATATTATCCTCTCACGAGTGACGTGTACATTTACTGTCGTGCTGACATGTATAGTGTAGCCTCTGGGTTTATTACATTCATCACAAGTGCGCCGGGTCAAAAAATCGTTCTCAACAATGGACTTGTTCCAGCGACGATGCCCGTGCGGTTAGTGGAATTAACAAATAAGAGCCTTCAACCGTGAACAACCATATCAGACTTCTTTCGATCTCGTTCATTTCGATGATTTTCCTGTCCGTTCCGGCACGAGCCGATAATCCGTTGGCAGTGGGCAAAGCTGCATTGCAGAAGGGGGATATTCAGGCAGCGATTACGGCACTGCAAGAGGCGGTTCACAAGGAGAAGAAAAGTCTTGAGGCCCATTATCTCCTCGGGAAGGCGTATCTTCTCGCTGACTCGATTGATCAGGCAGTGGCGGCTCTTGTTCAAGCTCGTGAATTGGATTCGTCAAATGTCCCCGTGTACGTGTTGCTGGGCGACGCATACGTGAAAGAAAATATCCACCAAGCGGCTGTGGAGCAATACCGTCACGCAGTTGCTTTCGACAGTTCGAAAGCGGACATTT
>Ga0209777_10004623_pt1 | contig 16172 bp, 17 predicted proteins | sample FrelakmetHBP12HB_FD_187147 | JGI IMG/M metagenome (GOLD analysis project Ga0209777, IMG submission 187147) | Freshwater lake sediment microbial communities from the University of Notre Dame, USA, for methane emissions studies -HBP12 HB (SPAdes)... | ecosystem: Environmental > Aquatic >...
CGTCTCAACCACCTCCATCACCCGCGCCATCACCTCGCGCTCGATGGTTTGGTGCTGCAACCGCAGGTCCAGCAGCGGCACGTTCATGGCGCGACCAGCTCCCCCCCGTGCTCCTCGTAGCGCGTCCCGCAGTGCGCGCACCGGCCGCTGCCGCCCTCGAGCCGCAGCCGCTCACCGCACTGGCACATCCACCCGATCTGCCGCGCGGGGTTGCCGACCACGAGCGCGTGATCCTTCACGTCCCGCGTGACCACGGCGCCGGCCCCGACGAAACTGTACCGGCCGAGCGTGACGCCGCACACGACCGTGGCGTTGGCGCCGATGCTCGCGCCCCGCTTCACCAGCGTCCGCTCGTACGCTCCCCGCCGGTTCACGTGGCTGCGGGGCGTGCTCACGTTCGTGAACACCATCGAGGGGCCGCAGAAGACGTCGTCCTCGAGGACCACGCCCTCGTACACCGAGACGTTGTTCTGCAGCTTCACGTTGTTCCCGAGCCGTGTCCCCGGCATGAGCACGCAGTTCTGCCCGATGTTGCACCGCTCGCCGATCACGGCGCCCGGCATCACGTGGCAGAAATGCCAGATCCGCGTCCCCGTGCCCACTTCGGCCCCCTCGTCCACGAACGACGAGGGGTGCACGAAGACGTCGGTCACTTCGCCTCTCCGAGCACCTTCACCTCCAGCTCGAGCTCGACCCCGAACTCCTTGAAGACCGCCGTCCGGGCGATGTCGATCAGCTTGAGGACGTCGTCCGCGGAGGCGTTGCCCTTGTTGACGATGTAGTTCGCGTGCAGCCGGGAGATCTCGGCGCCGCCCACCTTCCGGCCCTTGAGCCCACACTGGTCGATGAGCCGCCCCGCGGTACTCTCGGTGGGGTTCTGGAACACGCTGCCGCAGCACGGCTGGTCGAACGGCGTGCCCGCCTTGCGGCGCCGCAGCAGCTCCGCGGATTCAGCCTTGAGGCGCACCGGCTCGTCCTTGTCGAGCCGCAGCACGCAGCCCAGCACGATTCCCTCCCCCAAGCCGCTGCGGCGGTAGGTGAACGGGATCTTCGCCCGGGGCACCTCCTGCACGGCGCCGTTCGGCTGCACGACCGTCGCCGAGACCAGCACCGAGGCGAAGTCGTTCCCGTGCGCGCCGGCGTTCATGTACACCCCACCCCCCACGGAACCCGGCACGCCGATGAGGCGATGGATGCCGGCGAACCCCTCCTCCGCCGTCTTCCGGGCGAGCTGAGGTATCGGCAGCCCGCCGCCGACCTTCCAGATGCCGGCCCGGTGCGAAAGGGAGTCGAGCCCCTTGCCGATCTTCAGCACCAGTCCCGGCCAGCCGCCGTCCCGAATCAGCACGTTCGACCCGAGCCCCAGCACCAGCCACGGCACCTTGTGCTCCCTGGCCCACGCCAGCGCACCGACCACGGCCTCCACGGTCGCCGGCGTGAAGTGGTGCCGCGCCGGCCCCCCGATCCGGTACGTCGTGTGGCGTCCGAGCGGCTCGTTCTCGCGGTACGTGCCAGCCAGCTCCGACGCCGGGAACGGCGACCCGCCCGCCCCGCCTGCGCGTGCCGCCTTGCCCCCCGCCGCCACCTTCGCTGCCTTCGGAGTCTTCGTGGCCTTGGCGCTCTCGCGCTCCACCTTGCGTCCCGCCATCAGCGTCCCCCCGCCGTCTCCGGCGCTCCGCGTCCGTGCCGCTCCTGCAGGCTCCGCACATCCCCCTTCGTGCTGCGGAGCGCGATGACCGCGTCGCACGCCGCCGACGCTGCCGACATCGTGGTGGTGTACGCCACCCGGTGCGTCAGCGCCGCCCGCCGCATCTCGTAGTCATCGCGCTGGGAGTACTTCCCCAGCGGCGTGTTGATCAGCAGCTGCACCTGCCCGGACACGATCAGGTCCACCCCGTTCGGCCGGCCCTCCCACACCTTGAGGACCCGTTCGCACGGTATCCCCCGTTTCTGCAAGTAGCGCGCCGTCCCCTCCGTGGCGAACAGCCGGAACCCCATCTCGTGGAAGCGCCGGACGATCGGGGCCACGGTCGGCTTGTCGCTGTCGTTCACCGTCACCAGGATCGCCCCCTCGAGCGGGAGGGCGCCGTCGGCCGCGATCTGGGCCTTGGCGAACGCCCAGCCGAAGGAGTCGGCGATCCCCATCACCTCGCCCGTGGAGCGCATCTCCGGCCCGAGGATCGTGTCCACCCCGGGGAGCTTGGTGAAGGGGAACACCGCCTCCTTCACCGCCACGTACGTCATCTCGACCTCCTCGGTGAACCCGAGGTCGTCGAGCTTGCGCCCCACCATCACCCCCGCGGCCAGCTTCGCGAGCGGCACGCCGGTCGCCTTCGAGACGAACGGCACCGTCCGCGAGCCGCGCGGGTTCACCTCCAGGCAATACACCACCCCGCCCTGGATCGCGTACTGCACGTTGATCAGTCCCACCACCCCGAGCGCCGCCGCCAGCGCCTTGGTGTGGCGGCGCATCTCGTCCTGCTCCCGCTCGCCGATCAGGTACGGCGGCAGCACGCACGCCGAGTCGCCGGAGTGGATCCCCGCGTCCTCGATGTGCTGCATCACCCCGCCGATCACGCACCGCTCCCCGTCGGCGATGGCGTCCACGTCGGCCTCGAACGCGTCCTCGAGGAACCGGTCGATGAGCACCGGGTGCTCGGGCGCCACGCGCGCCGCCCGCTCGAAGAAGGTCCGGAGTGTGCCGGCGTCGTAGACGATCTCCATCGCCCGCCCGCCCAGCACGTACGACGGCCGCACCAGCACCGGGTACCCCACCCGCTCCGCCACCGCGATCGCCTCGTCGGTGCTCGTCGCGGTCCCGCTCGGCGGCTGCGCGATCCCCAGCTGGCGGGCGATCGCCTCGAACCGCCGCCGGTCCTCCGCCGTGTCGATCGCGTCGGGCGACGTCCCCAGGATCGCCACCCCCGCCGCCTCGAGCTTCTTGGCGAGACGCAGCGGCGTCTGCCCGCCGAGCTGCACTACCACGCCGAGGGGCCGCTCCAGCTCCACGATCTCCAGCACGTCCTCGAACGTCAGCGGCTCGAAGTACAGCTTGTCCGAGATGTCGAAGTCGGTCGAGACCGTCTCGGGGTTCGAGTTGATCATGACGGTGCGGTAGCCCAGCTCCCGGAACGCGAGGGCCGCCCGCACACAGCAGTAGTCGAACTCCACCCCCTGGCCGATGCGGTTCGGGCCGGAGCCAAGGATCACGATCCCCTCGCGCCCGAACGGCACCGATTCCGTCTCCTCGTCGTACGTCGAGTACAGGTACGGCGTCGCCGACGGGAACTCGCCGGCGCAGGTGTCCACCGTCTTGTACGCCGGCCGGATGCCGAGGGCGTGGCGCTGCCGCCGCACCGCCGCCTCGCCCACCCCCGCCAGTGCGCCGAGCTGGGCGTCGGAGAAGCCCTGCCGCTTCATCCCCCGCAGCAGCTCCGCCATCTCCGCAGCCGGCGCTGGCGCGTGGCACGGGTCGGGCCCCAGCCGGCGGCACGCCGCGACGAATCCCTGCTCCGCGTCGAGGAGCTCGACCATCTGCCCGACGAACCACGGGTCGTACCCGGTCAGCTGCGCCACCTCCGCGGCGGGGATGCCCGCCTGGAGGGCGCGCTTGACCTGGAAGATCCGCTCCGGCGTCGGCTGGCGCAGTGCGGCACGGAGCGTCGCCGGGTCGTCGTTCTCGAGCCGGTCGTCGGCGAGGAGCGGGGCGGCCTCCCAGCCCATCCGGTCGTTCTCGAGGGCCCGCAGACCCTTCTGGAACGCCTCCTTGAACGTCCGCCCGATCGCCATCGCCTCGCCTACCGACTTCATCTGCGTCGTGAGCCGGAAGTCGGCGGCGGGGAACTTCTCGAACGCGAAGCGCGGCACCTTCACCACCACGTAGTCCAGCACCGGCTCGAACGAGGCCGGCGTCGTCCTGGTGATGTCGTTCGGCAGCTCGTCGAGGGTGTACCCGACGGCGAGCTTGGTCCCCATGCGCGCGATCGGGAACCCGGTGGCCTTCGACGCCAGCGCCGACGAGCGCGAGACCCGCGGGTTCATCTCGATCACCAGCATCTCGCCGTCGGCGGGGTTCACCGCGAACTGGATGTTGCACCCCCCCGCCTCGACGCCGATCTCGCGGATGATCGCGATCGCGGCGTCGCGCATCACCTGGTACTCGCGGTCGGTGAGCGTCATCGCCGGGGCCACGGTGATGCTGTCGCCGGTGTGCACCCCCATCGGGTCGAGGTTCTCGATCGAGCAGACGATGACGACGTTGTCCTTGCCGTCGCGCATCACCTCCAGCTCGAACTCCTTCCACCCGATGACGCTCCGCTCGATCAGCACCTGCCGCGTCGGGGAGAGGTCGAGCCCGTGCCGGACGACCTCCTCCAGCTCCGCGCGGTTGTACGCGACCCCGCCCCCCGTCCCGCCCAGTGTGAACGACGGCCGGACGATCGCCGGGTAGCCCGTCGCCTCGGCGATCCCCCCCGCCTCCTCCACCGTCCGCGCGAACCCGCCCACCGGCACCCGCAGCCCGATTCGCCGCATCGCGTCGGCGAACGCCTCGCGGTCCTCCGCCATCCGGATCGCCCGGGCGTTGGCCCCGATCAGCTCCACCCCGTACCGCGCCAGTGCCCCCGATTCGTGCAGCGCCATCGCCACGTTGAGCGCCGTCTGCCCCCCCATCGTCGGCAGCAGCGCGTCGGGCCGCTCCCGCTCGATGATCCGCTCGACCCACGCTGGCGTCACCGGCTCGATGTACGTCCGGTCCGCCAGCTCGGGGTCGGTCATGATCGTGGCGGGGTTCGAGTTCACCAGGACGACCTCGTACCCCTCCTCCTTCAGCGCCCGCACCGCCTGCGTCCCCGAATAGTCGAACTCGGCCGCCTGGCCGATGACGATCGGCCCCGAGCCGATCAGCAGGATGCGGTGGAGGTCAGTCCGCCTGGGCATCGACCACGTCGTGCAGCGTCTGCTCGAGAGGGATCCGCGGCGCCCAGCCGGTGGCCGCGCGCAGCTTCGCCGCATCGCCCACCAGGTAGGGGATGTCCGCGGGGCGGACCAGTTCCGGGTCGGGCTCGGCGATCGCGTCCACGCCCACGATCGCCGCCAGCCGGGCGAACAGCGCCTCCAGCGCGAGCCCCTCCCCGCCGGCGATGTTGTAGACCTCGCCCGGCACCCCGCGGGCCAGCAACGCGAGGTACGCCGTCACGACGTCGCGCACGTCGAGCAGGTCGCGCACCGGCTCCAGGTTCCCCACCTTCACGACCTTCGCGCCGGCGAGCCGCGCCCCGCGCAACCGCCGGGCGAACGCCGGCACAACGAACCGCTCGTCCTGCCCCGGCCCCGTGTGGGGGAAGGGGCGCGCCACGATCGCCCGCAGCCCGGTGCGTTCCCGCGTCTCCCGCGCCGCCAGCTCCGCGCCGAGCTTCGAGGCCGCGTACGGCGAGCAGGGATTGGCGGGGTCCGCTTCGGCAAGCGGCCGCACGGCAGCGCGGCCATACACCTCGGCCGTGGACACCACCAGCACCACCGGGTCCGCCTCGCCCCCCGACCGCAGCCGCCCGAACTCACCGAGGAGACGCGCGGTCCCCGCCGCGTTCACCGCCCAGGCCTGCCCCGGGTCCCGCAGCGCGTCCCCGCCGGAGGCCACGGCGGCGAGGTGCACCACCGCGTCGCACGGGTGCTTGGCCGCGTTCCGGACCGAATGCACGTCCCCCAGCTCGAGCGGCAGCCAGCGCACCGCCGCGCGCTCCGCGTCGGTGAGCCCGTCGTCCGTAGGCGGGCCGGGCTGCACCGCACCGAGCACGTCGTGCCCGCCGGCGAGGAGCGCCTTCACCAGCCAGCGGCCGACGAATCCGTCGGCCCCCGTGACCAGGACAGCGCTCACGCCCGCCGCAGCCGCGCGAGGTCGGCGTCCACCATCATCTCCATCAGCCGCTCGAAGTCCACCTGCGGCACCCAGCCGAGGCGCTCGCGCGCCTTCGTCGGGTCGGCGAGGAGTGTCTCTACCTCCGCCGGGCGGTCGAAGCGCCCGTCGTGCTTCACGTGCTCCCGCCAGTCGAGGCCGGCGTGCGCGAACGCCACCTCGCAGCAATCACGGACGCTGTGCTGCCGCCCCGTGCCGACCACGTAGTCCTCCGGCTCCGATTGCTGCAGCATCCGCCACATGGCGTCCACGTAGTCGCCGGCGAAGCCCCAGTCGCGCCGCGCCTCGAGATTCCCGAGCCGCAGCTCGCTCGCCAGGCCGAGCTTGATGCGCGCCACAGCGTCGGTGATCTTGCGCGTCACGAACTCGAGCCCGCGCCGCGGGCTCTCGTGGTTGAAGAGAATCCCGCTCGCTGCGAACAGCCCGTACGACTCCCGGTAGTTCACCGTGATGTAGTGCGCGTACACCTTCGCAACGCCGTAGGGCGAGCGCGGATGGAACGGGGTCGTCTCCCGCTGCGGCGTCTCCCGGACCTTGCCGAACATCTCGCTGGAGGAGGCCTGGTAGAACCGCGCGCCCGGCGTCTCGAGCCGAACCGCGTCGAGGAGCCGGGTCACGCCGAGCGCCGTGAACTCCCCCGTCAGTACCGGCTGCGTCCACGACGTGGGCACGAACGACTGCGCCGCGAGATTGTAGACCTCGTCGGGGCGCGCCTCCCGCACCACCAGCTGGAGCGAGTGCTGGTCGAGGAGGTCCGCCGGCACGATTTCGATCTTCCCGACGAGGTGCTGGATCCGCTCGTAGCTGTCGTGGGAGGTGCGGCGGACGACGCCGACGACGCGGTACCCCTTCGCCAGCAGCAACTCGGCCAGGTACGACCCGTCCTGTCCGGTCACTCCGGTGATCAGCGCGGTAGCCATGGCGGATCCCTGCGCGGTCTGGGTCTCGGGGCTCCGGCGGCCGGTCTGCGCCGGCCGCGTCCCCTTGCGTGGAACGCGTTGAGCCGGGTAAACTTAATGGCTCCGAGGACCTTTTTGAAGCGAGGGATCGATGGCGCGCGTCTGTGACATCTGCGGCAAGGGACCGAGGTTCGGGAATCAGGTCTCCAACGCCAACAACCGGACCACGCGGCGCTGGTACCCCAACCTGCAGACCGTGCGCACCAAGATCGGCGCAGAGACGAAGCGGGTGCGCGTCTGCACCCAGTGCCTCAAGTCCAACAGGGTGGCCAAGGCGTAGGGAGACCGCGGACCGTCTACCGGAAGCCGCTTGCCGCAAACACAAAGGGGACCGAAGTCGGTCCCCTCGTCGTATCCCCTACACGGCGAACGGTCCACGGTACACGGTTCCCGGTCTCCCTACGCCTCCAGCAGCTCGATGCGCGCGGTGTCCGCCCCGTCGCCGACGCGATGCCCCAGCTTGATGATCCGGCAGTAGCCGCCGGGCCGGGCCGCAAAGCGCGGGCCGTATTCCTTGAAGAGCTTGCCGCTTGCCGCCTTATCCTTGATCCGCCGCTCGACCAGGCGCCGGGCGTGCAGGTCGCCGCGCCGCGCCAGCGTGATCAGCTTCTCGGCCACCGGCCGCAGCTCCTTCGCCTTGGCCACCGTCGTCACGATCCCGCCATGCAGGAAGAGGCTCGTGGCCATGTTCGACAGGAGCGCGCGGCGGTGCTCCGACGTCCGCCCCAACTGGCGGTTCTTCGCGCGATGGCGCATCTACGCCTCCTTCCCCGCCTCCGCCGCGGCCGCCGGCCGCACCGGAGCACTGCCCCACTCGAGCACCCGGAACCCGGTCTCGGTGTCCTCCCACTGCATGCCGAAGTTCAGCCGCTCGCGCACCAGCAGGTCGGCGATCTCCTCGACCGCCTTGTCCCCCACGTTGCGCACCTTCAGCAGCTGGTCCTGGGTGTTGCGCACCAGGTCGCCGAGGGTCCGGATGTTGGAGTTCTTCAGCGAGTTCACCGACCGCACCGAGAGCCCGCAGTCGTCGATGGAGCGGCCCAGCAGGGCGCGCAGCCATTCGGTCTCGTTCGCCGCCGCGCTCGCCGGCTCCGCCGGCATCACGGGCACCTGCCCGAACGACACGAAGTAGCCGAAGTGGTGCTGCGCCAGCGCCGCGGCGTACGCCACCGCATCCTCGGGGGTGATCGCGCCGCTCGTCTCGACCACCAGCGTGAGTCGGTCGAAGTCGGTGCGCTGCCCCACGCGGGTCTCGGTGACGGTGAAGTTCGCGCGGCGGACCGGGCTGTAGAGCGAGTCGATCCGCACCAGGTCCACGGGCATCGAGCGGTCGGCCGGCTGCTGCTCGGCCTCCACGTACCCGCGGCCCTTGTTCACGTACAGGTCCACCGCCAGGTCGCGGTCGTCCTGCAGCGTGAAGAGCAGGTGGTCGGGGTTCACGATCCGCAAGGCACCCTGCGGCTCGATGTCGCGGGCGTAGACCGGGCCCGCCGACGAGCGGCGGATGTGGGCGATCGTCTCGTCCACCTCGGGCGCCAGCACCAGCGACAGGGTCTTGAGCCGGGCGATGATCTGGTGGACGTCCTCGACGACCCCCGCCACCGTCTGGTGCTCGTGCTGGACCCCGTCCATGCGGAACGCCCACACCGCGGAGCCCCGGAGCGACGACAGCAGCAGCCGCCGCATCGCGTTGCCCAGCGTGTAGCCGTACCCGCGCTCGAGCGGCTGGAGCCGGAACTCCGCCGCGTTCGGGTTGTCTTCCCGCTTGGTCATCTCGACCAGCTGCGGACGGACCAACCCCGTCAGATCAATGGTCATCGTCACTTGGAGTAGAGCTCGACGATCAGCTGTTCTTCCGCGGCGATCGGGATCGCGTCACGGGTGGGCCGCTCCGTCACGCGGCCGACCTTGGCGTCGCGGTCCACGGCGATCCACGACACCGGCTGCCCCCTCGAGGCGAGCTCGAGCGAAGCGGCCACGACGTCCAGCTCACGGCTTCCCTTCGCGAGGCGCACTTCCTCGCCCGGCGTCACCTGGTACGAGGGGATGTCCACGCGGTGCCCGCCCACCTCGAGGTGCCCGTGCCGCACCAGCTGGCGCGCCGCCTTGCGGCTCGAAGCGAACCCCAGCCGGTAGACGACGTTGTCCAGCCGCGACTCCAGGGCGATCAGCAGGTTGTGGCCGGTCTTGCCTTCCTCGCGCTCCACGCGCTGGAAGGTGGTCTTGAACTGCCCTTCGGTCAGCCCGTAGATGCGCTTGACCTTCTGCTTCTCGCGCAGCTGGCGCGCGTACTGCGACGCCTTGCGGCGGCGGCCCTGCGACTGGCCGTGCTGGCCCGGCGCGTAGGCGCGCTTGTCCACCGCGCACTTCTCGGTGAGGCACCGCGTGCCCTTCAGGAAGAGCTTCACGCCCTCCCGGCGGCACAACCTGCAGCTCGGACCTGTGTGTCGCGCCACTACACCCGCCGCTTTTTCGGGGGACGGCAGCCGTTGTGCGGGATCGGCGTCACGTCCCGGATCGACTTGATGGTGAGTCCCGCATTCGCCAGCGCCTGGATCGCCGATTCCCGCCCCGATCCCGGCCCCTGCACCCGCACGTGGACGCGGCGCACGCCGAGGTTGTAGGCCTCGCGCGCCGTCGCCTCGGCGGCCACCGTGGCCGCGAAGGGCGTGGACTTCTTGGACCCCTTGAACCCGGACTTGCCCGCCGAGCCCCACGCGACCGCGTTGCCGTGCAGGTCCGAGATGGTGATCAGCGTGTTGTTGAACGTCGCCATCACGTGGGCGATGCCCTCGGACTCGACGACCTTCTTGCTCTTCTTGCCCGCGGCCTTGCGCAGCGCCTTCTCGCCCTCGGCGGGCGCAGGAGCCGCGGCCGCCTCGGGGGCGGCCGGCACGGGCACAGGCTGGGACTGCGGGAGTTCGTCGCTCATGCGTTACTTCTTCGCGATCGCTTTCTTCTTGCCCGCGATGGTCCGGCGCGGCCCCTTCTTAGTCCGCGCATTGGTCCGGGTCCGCTGGCCGCGCACAGGCAGCCCGCGCCGGTGGCGGATGCCCCGGTAGCAGCCGATATCCATCAGCCGCTTGATGTTCATCGCCGTCTCGGTCCGGAGCGCGCCCTCGACCTTGTAATCGCGCTCCATCACCTGGCGCAGCCGCGACACCTCCGAGTCCGTGAGGTCACGGACCCGCGTCGCCGGCGAGATGCCGGTGCGCTCCAGGATCTGGGCCGCCGTCGAACGACCCACGCCGAAGATGGCCGTGAGGCCGACCTCGATACGCTTGTCGCGCGGGAGATCCACGCCTGCGATGCGTGCCATCGGTCAGCCTTGCCGCTGCTTGTGCTTGGGCGAACGCTTGCAGATGACGCGGATGACCCCGCGCCGCTTGACCACCTTGCAGTGCTCGCAAATCGGCTTGACGCTCGTTCGTACCTTCAAGAACCGCTCCGAAGACGAAGTTCAAGACAGACTTTAATCATACGGAGGACAACGAGTTGATGCAAGCGGGAAGCTGCGGCGGGCAGAATCCCGACCCGGGAGCACGCCGGATGGGCCCCGCCACGGTGTCAGGGAACGACCCGGACATCCACCAGGCGGGGCACCCTATCCACCCGCTGCCACCCGAAGTAGAGCGTCTGGACGCGGCGCGCGCTGGTACCCCGGACGACGTACGTCCGCTGCACCTCGGCGTAGCCGCGGGCCGCATCGACTTCGTGCACCGCCGTCACCTCCGCCTGCAGTTCCTCGGCCCCGCCCGCGAAGGCGCGCAGCGTCAGCACCGCCTGCGCCGGAGGCATCGGCGCCGAGGGCGCCGACGGCCCCAAGCGCACCATCACTCCGGGACTCCCCACCACCAGCGCCGCGAAATCATGCCGCTGCCACGCGTGCGCGGCGCGCCGCGCTGCCGATGTGAGCGAGTCGGACTCGCCGGGGGCGGCCGGCGCGGCCCCGACCGGCGCGCCGGGGACCTGCGCCCACGCTGCCGTCGCGCAGAGCATCGCCGCCCCGACGGCCACCGCCCGTTTCATCGCCGCATCTCCTCCAGGAGGGCGAGTGCCGCGCCCCGGGGGTCCGCCACGCCCGTGACCGGCCGCCCGACGACCAGCAGGTCGGCGCCCGCGGCCACCGCCTCCGCGGGACTCGCGGTGCGCACCTGGTCCCCCGCCCCCTCGCCGGCGCGCCGGATCCCCGGCACCACCAACAGGGCGCGCTCGCCGAGGGAGACGCGCAGGCGCGCGGCCTCCTGCGGAGCGCACACCGCGCCGTCGAGTCCCGCCGACATCCCCAGCCGCGCCAGCCGCTCCAGCTCCGCGCCGATGTCGTCGACGGGCCGGCCCACCACCTCCGCGTACGCCGACGCGTCCATCGACGTCAGCACTCCGACGCCCACCAGCGACAGCCGCCCCGACGCCGCCCGCGCCGCCGCCTCAAGCATGGCGCGCCCCCCGGACAGGTGCACCGTCGCCAGCGACACCCCCAGGAGCGCCGACGCCGTCACCGCCCCGCTCACGGCGCTCGGGATGTCGTGCCACTTGAGGTCGAGGAACACCCGCGCGCCGCGCGCGGTCAGCTCCCGTACCACGCCCGGCCCCTCCGCGGCGTAGAGCATCCCGCCCACCTTGAACCACCCTACCGTGCCGGCCAGGCGGTCCGCGATGCGCAGCGCCGACGCGCCGTCCGGCAGGTCCAGCGCCACCACCAGGTCCGCCATCAGCCTCCTCCTGCGGCGAGCAGCACGGCCAGCTCGCGGACGATCCGCTCCGGGGCCCGCGGGTCCGCGAGCGCCGCTGTGCCCACCCCCACCAGCGACGCGCCCGCGGCGAGGTACTGCAGCGCATCGCGCCCGGTCCGCACGCCCCCCGTGCCGATCACCGGCTTCCCCGTCGCCTCGGCGACGAGGCGCGTCACCCGCACGCCGACGGGGAGGAGCGGCGGTCCGCTCAGCCCCCCCGTGCCGTTCCCCAGCCGCGGCGCGGCGGTCCCATCCTCATACAGCAGCGCGGGCAGAGTGTTCACCGCGGTGAAGCCGTCGGCGCCCGCTTCCGCCGCGCGGGTGGCCGTCCGCGCCGGGTCGGGCAGCGCCGGCGAGAGCTTCACGACCAGCGGGCGGCCGGTCACGTCCCGCGCACGCCGCACCAGGTCCGCGAGCACCGCCTCGTCGGCGCCGAACTCCACGCCCCCCGCCTTCACGTTGGGGCACGACACGTTGAGCTCGAAGGCCGCGACCAGCGGCTCGTCCGCCAGCGCACGCACTACGGCGACGAAGTCCTCGACCGTGCGGCCCACGACGTTCACGAGCAGCCGCGCGCGTCGCAGGTGCGCTGCGAGCCACGGCAGGTAGTCGCTCCGGAACGCGGCGAGGCCCGGGTTCGCCAGCCCCACGCTGTTCAGCATCCCGCCGCGCACCTCCGCCACGCGCGGCGCCGGGTTGCCGGCGCGCGGCTCGGGGCTTATCGCCTTGGTCACCAGGCCCCCCAGCGCCTCGAGGTCGATGATCCGCGCCACCTCGCGCCCGATGCCCGCGGTGCCCGCCGCGAGGACCACGGGGTTCTGGAACCGGATCCCGAAGACGTCGCGCGCGAGCGGAGCGGCCGTCACCGCGGGGCCGGCGACGGGGAGGAGGTCTCGAGCGTGTCGGGCCGCGACGCGGGCGTCGCCGGCCGGGGGGCGTTCGCGCGGGTGCCCGGCGCGGCGGGGAGACGCGGCCGGTCCTCGGTCTCGCGCCGCACGCCGCGCGGCGCGGCGGCGATGGCGCGCGTGAGCGAATCCTCCAGCGCGGCGTAGGCCGCCGGAGGGTCCGGCAGCCCGAGCGCGGCGCGGCGGTAGGGGCTCTGGGCGTAGCGGAGGTCGAGGAGCGCCCGCAGCGAATCGGCGGCGGGATGGCCGGCGGCGATGGCGGCCAGCAGGGCCTTCGGGGTCCAGGGCGATGCCGGGAACCGCCGCGCCATCTCGGCGAAGTCGCGGGCCGCGAGCGGCGCCGCCCCCAGCGAGTCGCGCAGGATCTCGGCGCGGAGGAACCACGAGGCGTCGGGCACCACGGTGTCCCGCGCCAGGACGAACGCGCGGTCGAGGAGCCGGGCGGCGGGCTGGGCCTCGCGCGCCGGGGCGCCGCCGAGCGCCACCGCGCTCGCCAGCGTCGCGTCCAGCGAGTCGAGCACCCCGTCGTCCGGCGCCCCGGCCACCGCCAGACGGACGATCCGCACCGCGCCGACCCGGGCCTCGACGCTGTCCGGCGCCGCGAGGACCGCCTCCTGGAAGCGCCCGCGCGCCGCCCCCGAGTCCCCTGCCGCGAGCAGCCGGCCGCCATCGTCCAGGAGCAGGCGGGCCCTCGCGCCGCGCGCCACGTCGGCGCGTGACGCGAGCCGGCCCGCGAGTCGGCTCGCGCTCGCCCGCGCTCCCAGCGCAGCGAGGCTGTCGAGCGCCGGACGCCAGAAGTCCTCGTCGTAACGCCGCGCCGCGGCGAGCGGCTCGAGCTGCGCGAGCGCCGCCACCGTGTCGCCCCGCTGCAGCAGCGTGCGCGCCCGCTCGGCCGGGGCGCGCGGGTCGTCCGACGCCGCCAGGTCCGCGAGGGCCGCGGCCGGCTCGCCCAGCTGGCGCAGCGCCAGGCCGCGCAGCAGGAGCGCCTCCCCCGGGTCGCGCGGGGGGACGGCGAGCGCGCTGTCGAGGTCGGCGCGCACCGCGGCGAACCGCCCGAGGGCGATGTTCGCTCGGCCGAGCAGCGTGAGCGCCCGGGCCCGCTGTGCCGGCGTGCGGGCGAGCCGCACCGCGCGCTCCAGCGTCACGGCGGCGCCCCCATAGTCCTCGACCTGCACCGAGGCGCGGCCGCTGAGCAGAAGCGCCTCCTCCGCCCACGGGGATTGCGGGTGGCGGGCCACGACCGAGTCGGCGTGGACCCCGGCCCGCGTCCACCGGTCGCGGGCCTCCACCGTGCGGCCCTCCCGCTCGAAGCGGAGTGCCGCCCGCTCTTCACGCCGGGCGTTGTACATCCCGTTGTAGTAGACGCAGCCGCTGGCCACGGCCACGGCCGCCGCGTACGCCGCCGCGCGCGGAAGCCGCCTCACCGCTGCTCCGCGGGCGGCGCCGCCACACGGCGCTCGTACTCGGCGAGGTAGCGCTGGATCCCGTCGGCGATGGCGCGCGCCACGCGCCGCTGGCCCGCCGCGCTGGTCAGGAACCGCGCCTCGTCGGGGTTGCTGCCGAAGCCGACCTCGACCAGCACCGCCGGCATGTAGCTGGTCGCGAGCACCGCGAACCCCGCCTGCTTCACGCCGCGACCCTCCGCGGGATGCGTCCGGTCGAGGCTCGCCTCGATCAGCTCGGCGAGCCGGCTCGACTCCCGCAGGTGCTCGTTCTGCGCCAGGTCGTTGAGGATGAACCCGAGGGTCCCGCCCTGCGGCGCGCCGGCGCCGGTCTCGAAGCGCACCGACTCGTTCTCCATCCGCGCCACGCGCCGCGCGTCCTCGGTGCGCGCCTCGGCGAGGAAGTAGGTCTCGTAGCCGCGCGCGCCCCGAGCGTCGCGCCAGTGGGGGTTCGCGGCGTTGACGTGGATCGAGACGAAGAGATCCGCGCTGTCGGCCCCCGCGATCCGCCCGCGGTCGGCCAGCGCGATGAGCGTATCGCGGGTCCGCGTCAGCACCGCGCGCACGCCGCGATGGCCGAGTTCGTCGGCCACCGCGCGCGCCACGGCGAGCGTGACGTCCTTCTCGCGGAGGAAGGGTGGCCCGCCGATCGGCCCCTGCATCCCCACGTCAGGGCCGCCGTGCCCGGGATCGATCGCAACGATGCGCGGGCCGGCGTGCGCCGCCTGCCGCCGCGGCGGCGCCGGCGGCCGCGGAGAGACGGCGGCGACCTCCTCCAGCCGTGCGCGCCCCGCGTCGAAACGGAACCGCCCGTCGAGGAGGCGCGGCAGGTACTCCACCGCGAACTGGAGGGGGACGAAGAGCGAATCGCCGGCGAGGTATGGGGCGCCGGAGAGGACATAGACGCGGTCGGCGAACCGGAAGTACGGCGCGTCGAGCACCAGGTCGAAGCGCTCCCCGCCTATGCGCACCGCGGCCGTGCCGCCCTGGGGGATCCCCGCTTCGACGCTCAGCACGGCCGCCAAGTCTGCGAGCCGCACCGCCGGATAGCCGCGCCCCGTCCGAACCGCTACCCGCCGCTCGCCCCGCGGCGACGCGACCGTGAGCGCGGCCGGCGCCCTCGACGACGCCTGCTCGGCCGGCGCGCTTCCCGCGAGCGCGGCGAGCACCGTCAGGGCGAGGACCGCCGAAGGCATCACGCCCTCAGCGCCCGCGCGCCGCGCGCGCCATCTCCCGGCGGGCGTCGCGCTCCTTGATCTCCTCGCGGCGGTCGTGCGCCTTCTTCCCGCGGCCGAGGGCGAGCAGCACCTTGGCGTGGCGGCCGCGGAAGTACAGCTCCAAGGGCACGAGCGTCAGGCCTTTCTGCTCCACGGCACCGATCAGGCGGCGGATCTCCCTGCGGTGCATCAGTAGCTTGCGCGAGCGCAGCGGGTCGTGGTTGTTGCGGTTCGCCGGATCGTACGGCGGGATGTGCAGCGCCTCGAGCCACACCTCGGCTCGGCGGATATGCGCGAACGCACCGACCAGGCTCGCGCGCCCGCCACGGAGCGCCTTCACCTCGGTCCCTGTGAGGACGAGCCCCGCTTCCCACTTCTCCAGAATCTCATATTCGTGGCGTGCCCGTGGGTTCCGGGCGATGGCCCGGGGCACCTTCGGGTCGGCGGCTGACCCAGCGCGGACCGGGGGCTTCATGGGAGAAGGCACAAGCGTCGTAAGCTCAAGATAGAAATGGATTTCCGGGCGGTCAAGCGAAGGGTTGACGGGGGTGGGGGCCACATCTACCTTACGCGTCCTTGCCGAAGTGGTGGAATTGGTAGACGCGCGGCGTTCAGGGCGCCGTGGGCGCAAGCCCGTGTGGGTTCGAGTCCCACCTTCGGCACTCGAGGCAGCCGTCAGGACCGATCGGTTTCTGGCGGCTGCGTCGCATCCAGCGGCACGCTCAATAGCGCGCCATCGCCGGATCCACCGTGCGGGCCCACGCGTCCACGCCGCCCCGCAGGCTCCGGGCACGCGGGATTCCCGCCTCGCGGAGGAACCGCGCCGCCGCCAGGGACCGCTGGCCCGTGTGGCAGACGGCGACAACGTCGGCCGCCGGATCGATCTCCCCCAGGCGCGCGGGCAGCTCGCGCAGCGGGATGAGCACGCTCCCCGCGATGCGGCAGATCTCCCACTCGAACGGCTCGCGCACGTCCACGAGCACCAGGCGCTCCCCCCCCCCC
>Ga0209777_10004624_pt1 | contig 16170 bp, 15 predicted proteins | sample FrelakmetHBP12HB_FD_187147 | JGI IMG/M metagenome (GOLD analysis project Ga0209777, IMG submission 187147) | Freshwater lake sediment microbial communities from the University of Notre Dame, USA, for methane emissions studies -HBP12 HB (SPAdes)... | ecosystem: Environmental > Aquatic >...
GAAATCATCCATCATCTCATAGGCAGCGGGGGAAAAAGATTCAGGCCTCTTTTGCTTCTATCCACTGCTTCACTTTGCGGTTACAAAGGCGAGAAAAGGTACGCCCTGTCCGCCGTGATTGAATTCATCCATACAGCTACACTTCTCCATGATGACGTAATTGATGAAGCAACGACCCGGAGAGGCAAAATTTCCGCAAATAATATATGGGGAAATGCGGCGAGCGTGCTCGTTGGCGATTTCCTCTATTCCAAATCATTTAAACTTATGACGGAGCATGGCAATTTGGCCATCATCAAACTCCTTTCCACGACGACAAACACCATGTCGGAAGGGGAAGTTCTTCAACTTGTCAAGTGCGGCGACATCAATATAACCGAAAAGGAATATCTGACTGTCATCGAAAAAAAGACGGCAACCCTCATATCCGCCGCATGCGCCGTAGGGGGTATTCTGGGAAAAGCATCAGACGATCAGGTCGAGGCCCTCACCCGTTTCGGCATGCGCCTCGGCTCCGCGTTTCAGATTACCGACGATACCCTTGATTATGTGGCGGAGGAAGATGTCTTTGGAAAGGCAATCGGAAAAGATCTGCAAGAGGGGAAAATAACCCTCCCTCTTATCCATGCCCTGAAGAAATGTTCATCGGAAGAAAAGAAATTGATCAAGAGGGCAGTTGAAGACAAGGAGCAGGACGAAAAGGTTATCTCGGATATTGTCGCCGTGATCCACCGTCACGACGGCATTAATTATGCCCTCAACAAGGCGAAGACATACATTGGCGAGGCAAAAGGGTATCTTGAAACATTTGAAGACTCTAGGCCAAAGGCATCGCTCCTTGCCATATCAGACTATATCATTGAAAGAAATATATAGACGTCCTCGATATCACACCACATAAGGCCCTTCGTATATGTCTCTGAAATCGTCGAGAGGGCCTTCCCTATCGTACCTCATGGCAAGAGGCAGATAATCAAGAATATCCTGGGCCGTGATGCCGTCCTCGCCTTTGTCCGCAGCCGCGAGGTCTCCGGAAAATCCATGGATAAAGACGCCCTTCTTCACCGCATCCTCTAATGATAGGCCGAGACCGAACATGGCTGCAATGGTCCCTGTCAGGACATCGCCTGATCCTGCCGTGGCCATCCCCGGGTTGCCGCTGAGATTGACAAAAACCCTTTCGTCCGGGTAACCGATCAATGTGTGGGCCCCCTTCAGGACGATGATCGCATGCAGCGACATGGCCGAAAGCTGCAATATGTCTATCTTCTGCCTGTTGATTTCGCCTGCGCTCTTCTTCGCAATGCGGGCCATCTCCCCAAGATGCGGTGTGAGGACGGTCTCGCCCTTCCTTTCTCTGATCATCTCCAGTTGATCTGCTATGGCCGTAATTCCGTCCCCGTCGATGAGTATGGGTTTCTTGATAATCCGCACGAGTTCCCTGACGAGTTGTTGTGTCTCGTCGTCCAGAGAAAGGCCGGGTCCGATCACCACCATATCCATCTTTTCCGAGAGTTCGATCAGGCTGTCTCGATTTTCCAGCGCGATGCTTCCCGCCCGCGTCTCCTTCTGGGGGACAAAGACAATCTCACTTCCTTTAGCTGCGATAAAGGGCGTAATGGACAAAGGCGCAGCGAGACGGGCATAGCCTCCGCCTGCCTTGAGAAACGATAACGCGGAAAAATAGGGCGCGCCGAAATACGATGCAGCGCCGGCAATAAAAAGAACCTCTCCCATGCGTCCTTTGTAGGCATCCCTCTCGCGGGGCGGAAGCTTCACGTAATCGTTGATCTGGACCTTGAGAGCTTCGCTGTTATAGAGGGAAGGCGGAAAAGAAATGTGGGCAACGTAGAGTTTTCCGCCTAGGTCATATCCGGGATAGAACATGTTTCCGATCTTGGGGAGACCAAACGTAACTGTATAATCGGCCTTTACAGCCACGCCCATGACCCCTCCCGTGTCTCCATGAACGCCGGAAGGAATATCTAGGCTCAGAACCTTCTTGCCGCTTGAGTTGATCAACTGAATCACTTCCTTGTAGAGTCCTGTCGCTTCCCTATCCAGGCCCGTACCTAAAAGGGCATCCACAATCCCGTGACAGTGGAGGACATCGCTTCTAATCTCGTCCACAGATTCAATCCTCCGCGCTTCAATGGGAAGTTTCGATATAATATTCCAATTGGTTTTGGCTGCTCCTTTAAACTTCTTCATGTCTCCGGCGACAAATACCTTGACCAATCCGCCATTGCTGTGAATTTTTCTCGCTACGACAAGGCCGTCACCGCCATTGTTGCCTATGCCGCAGAACACAACAAACTTCTTGTCTTTTATGCCAATCTCCTGTGCCAAGACATATGTCGAGGCCAGCCCGGCGTTTTCCATGAGAATCTCTTCCGGTATATCGAGTTTTTCAACAGCATACCGGTCCATGAACCGCATCTCGCTGGTCTTGCTGATTTTCATTTCTCACACCTCTTTGATCAATGACATTGCCCGTTTAATGATAGAGCTATCTTTGGTGATATAGTTTATTTAGTGCTCTTTATCAAGCGAAAGCATTTCGCACCAAAAATTCTTGACATCGATTTTCTTTCACCGCATAATTTAAAAGAGCCGCCATAGATATCGTGAAATCATAATTATTTTATATTATAGAACTCGCGGGCCTTCACTGTTGTGAGGTTATTAATGTTTGAGAAAAAGCATGAAAAACTGGCGCCTGTATCGGTTTTTGTAAAGAGGATGGCGAACTCCGTCGCCTTGGCGGGTCTCCTGATATTAGCTGCTTTATCTATCGGCGTATCAGGATACCACTGGATAGCGGGATTCGGTTGGGTTGATTCTCTGCTCGAGGCGTCCATGATTCTGGGTGGGATGGGACCTGTCAATCAGCTCACGACGAAAGGAGCGAAGATATTCGCTTCAGGATATGCGCTTTTCAGCGGCCTTATGTTCATAGCCGTCATGGGGATTGTCCTCGCGCCGGTGACTCATAGGCTGCTGCACAAATTTCATATGGATGAGGAAGATGAGAAAGAATGATGCCCGTGGCGTAGTGCATCATAGAAAGGGTGGATAATATGATTAGCGTTATTGCATCGGTACGTATCAAGGCCGACCGGCTCCCTCAATTTATTGAAATATTTAAGGCCAATGTTACCAACGTCAGAGAGGAGAAGGGCTGCATCGAGTACTTTCCTGCAATCGATATCGATTCGGGTTTGCCTGTGCAGAAGCTTGACAAGAACGTAGTCACTATCATGGAAAAGTGGGAAAGCGTGGAAGCCTTGAAAGCGCATCTGAAAACCCCCCACATGCTGGCCTATAGAGAGAAGGTTAAGGACATAGTTGAGGAGCTTTCTATCAAGGTACTCAAAGAGGCGTGACAAGAGAGGATTGGTATGGGGAAAAACAGAAAGATCCGCAAAGTTATCAGGAGCAAGCCAACCATCGAGGGGGCCGGCGTCCACCTGAAGCGCGCCTTCGGCTTCAGCGAGACGCCCCAGTTCGATCCCTTTCTGCTTCTCGATGATTTCCGCTCGGACGATCCCAGATATTACATTAAGGGATTTCCCTGGCATCCGCATCGCGGAATCGAGACCATCACTTATGTCCTTCGTGGAGACGTGGAACACGGCGACAGCATGGGAAACAAAGGCGTCATCGCATCCGGAGACGTCCAGTGGATGACTGCGGGGAGCGGCATCATCCATCAGGAGATGCCCAAAGGGGATGAGAAGGGGATGATGTGGGGTTTCCAGCTATGGGCCAATCTCCCGGCCAAGGAAAAGATGATGGAGCCGCGGTATCGAGACGTGAAGGACAATCAGATTCCCGAAGTCGCTGCCTACAAGGGCGTTAAAATAAGGATCATCTGCGGGGAGGTCAAAGGGACAAGAGGTCCTGTCCGGGACATCGTGGTTGATCCGGAATACCTTGATTGCACTGTTTCCGCAGGGACAGAGTTCATTCACCCGACCAAGCGGGGGCACAAAGTATTTGCATATATAATCGGAGGCAAGGCTTCTTTCTGTGAGGAGAAGAACCCTTTTACCTATGAGATGGAAGGAGCAAACTATTTTGACTTCCGGAGGGATGCCTTTGTATACAATGAAAGTATTGTGCTCTTCGATGACGGGGAACAAATAGTAGTCTCTACGGAGAATGAGCCTGTCCGCTTTCTTCTGATTTCCGGGAAACCGCTCGGGGAACCTGTCGCATGGTACGGCCCCATCGTCATGAACACGCAGGAAGAATTGCAGATCGCCTTCGAAGAGTATCGGAGCGGCAAATTCATCAAACACAAGAATGCATGAGTCATTCCAGGGACTCAAGTGCATGGCATTCGATTCATTGCGACAGGACTGAGAAGGAGGTGCGAGACGATGCCAAGAGTCATGATCCATCCTGCAACCTATGAGGATGTTCGAGGGGCGGTGGACCGGGCATTCCAACTCTTTCCACTAAAATTGCAGGGGAAGCGGGTTTTGATAAAACCCAACGTGCTTCGGGCTTCGGAGGCAAAAGAAGGCATCGTCACGAATCCTGCCGTCCTTCGTGCCGTGGTGGAAAAGGTAGAAACAATGAAGCCCGCCGCAATCGTCGTGGGTGACAATCCGGGCCTTTTCGACTATGGGGCAAACGAGACAAGCTTCAGAAAGACGGGCCTTATTGAGGCGGCTAAAGGCTACTATCAGAACATCGGCGGAGATTCGCAGAAGGTTGATTTCAATCCTGCATTCATGCCCGCCGTCAACGTCTCCAGGGCTGTTCTTGATGCCGATATCGTGATCAGCCTGCCGAAATTCAAGACCCATGGTCTCACGGTCATTACGGGGGCGATCAAAAATAGTTACGGCATCCTGCCCGGTGCCCAGAAAGCCCAGTTGCACAAGGCTGCGGGGAGCGCCGAACGCTTTCAGGAAATGCTGGTGGATGTTTTTCGCCTCCGCATACCTGACCTCTTCATCATGGACGCCGTAGTCGGTATGGAGGGGAACGGGCCGGCCTCGCCGGATTTGAGGGACATAGGCATGATCATCGCGTCTGACGATGCCGTAGCCCTGGACTCCGTTGTGGCGGTGATGATGGGATGCGAACCGGGACGTCTGCGATTCCTTCAGAAGGCGAAGGAACTTGGCCTGGGAGATTACGACCCGAGTAAAATTGAAGTTATTGGGGAACTGAAACCAGTGCCCGATTTCAAGCTTCCTCCGTTCGGCGGGCAGGTGATGCTCCAGAATGAGGCGATACAGACGCTGATCAGCAATCGAACGCGCATGCGGCCGCAGGCCGACGGGGAATTATGCACGGGCTGCGGCACCTGTATCGATCAGTGTGCCGTCTCGGCCTTGTCCATGAGCGACGACAACCTTCCCATAGTTGATGCCGATACCTGTATCAGCTGTTTCTGCTGCCAGGAGCTTTGTCCTGAGAAGGCTATTACCTTAAGATAGATTGTTTATTTGTCTGAGTCAGACAGCAGCCCGGTAAGTTTTGTCATTAGCGCTTCCTGTCTTTCGGCGAGTCTGGGATCTACAAACGAGAGTATTAAATGAATGAGGAGGTAAATCTCTATGGAGAAAATTAAGCTGGATAAGAATCTTTACCTTTATCCCATGCCGATGGTTCTCGTCGGTGCGGTTGTCGACGGACGGGCCAACTTCATGGCCGTGGCCTGGGTGTCGCGAGTCAACTTTAATCCCCCCATGATGGCCGTGGCCCTGGGCAAATTTCATTACACTAACGCAGGCATTCATAAGAACAGGGCTTTCAGCGTGAATATTCCGGGGATCGCATCGATGGAGAAAGTTGATTATTGCGGAATCGTATCCGGAGAGAAGTCCGACAAGTCGAAAATATTCGATGTTTTTTACGGTGAACTGGCCACGGCCCCCATGATCAGCGAGTGTCCGCTCTCCCTGGAATGCAAGCTCGTCAATGCCGTGGATCTGCCTACAAACAGCCTGTTCATCGGCGAAATCGTGGGCGCATACTCTGAGGAACGTTATCTCACAGAAGGCAAGCCTGATATCAGAAAAATCAATCCTTTCACATTAACCATGCCTGACAATAATTATTGGAAGATTGGGGAAAATGCCGGCAAGGCGTGGAGTGTTGGAAAAAACTTCGGTAAGGGTGCCGCAGGGAATAGGGATAGGGGGTAGGGTGCAGGGGAGAGGGCAGAAGGCGGAACAGGTGAAGACTTCAGTTTATCGGTAGAAGCGGACGAGGCTTTCCGGTTTGACGCCGCACAGGTAAAGGGAGAGAAGAATCCAGTTTCTGACGGTCGTGTATACGATGCCGTCTTTTTCCCACCGTCGGGGGGATGTGAGGACCGCCCTTCCTATGATACGTATTTTCCCCTTCCGCTTCTTGATGCGCTGCATGAACTCTACGTCTTCCATGACGGGAATATTATTGAAACCACCGAGACCAAGGAAATCCATCTTTCTTATGAAGATAGTCTGATCTCCGTACGGTATCCTCGTCATGCGGGAACGGAAAGAGGCCGCCTTCTCAATCAGTCTGTATGCAGGCCTCTCTGAATCGATAGCTAAATCGAATGCCCCGGCAATGTGGGAACTATCCTCCATTGCCGTTTCTATGAGTTCCAGGGCATCGGGGGGAAGTAAGGTATCGGCGTGTAGAAAAATCAGGATCTCACCTTCCGCAAGAGACGCCCCGAGATTCATCTGATTCCCGCGCCCCTTCTCCGAGATTGCAGTTTTCACGCCCGTTTGACGGACAGCCTTGATCGTTCTTCCTGCTGGATCCCCATCCACGACAATTATTTCCGCGCTGCCGGAGGCGTGCAGACTGAGGACTTGCTCAATCGTCCGGGAAATGATTGCTTCTTCGTCCCAAACAGGGATGATGAAAGAAAACTTCGGCATCATGAGATATTATGCAAGGCCCATCGCCTTGAGATACAGCATGGTTTTGGAGTCTGTAAATCCCGTATCAGCACTGTTTTTGATGAGGGTCGCTATGTCTTCGCGGTTGTCGATGTCCCACCATACAGGAAGCACATGCACCAGGGCACCGGCCATGCGTAAAATATTCGTCGTCTCCTGAAAAACCGTCTCTGCACCCCAGGGAAGCCCCGCAAAGACGTCTCCGTTTAGAGTGTCCTCCCTGAATCCAATCAGATAATAGCCCCCATCGACTGAGGGGCCGATTACGGCCCCGTATTTGTCCAAGGCGCGAAAGGCCTCATCAATGATCCGTGCCGGCAAATCGGGAATATCGCTCCCGATTAAAACAACGGATCGGGCCCCTTCGGAAAAGCATCGCAAAAAGGCCAGTTTCATTCTCTCACCAAGATCTTCTCCGGTTTGCGGGATATACGAGCATCCATCGCCCAGCATTTCCCTCATCTCGCGTTCCTTCTCTTCTGGATGGAATGCTATGCAGAGCCTGTAAGCTTCTTTGGAAAACCTCTCTGATAGATCCTGCACGAAGCAGCGGTAGAGATTTGTCGCCGCCTCCTCACCCAGGTCTTTTGCAAGTCTTGATTTTACCTGACCTTGCCTGGGAAATCTGACAAACATGACCAGGCAGCGATCTTCTTCTATCGCACTCATGAATTATTCTCTTTCCCCACAGGGTTGATGAGGTTCCTTATTTTCTTTCTCGTAAGCGGCAAGGCGAGGAGCCACAGAAACGAGAGCTTCTTTTCGTCCCTGAAATAACCGAGTCCGATCGTCATCCCTTCATGCCCTGCTGACGGCTGGCCCTGATAGGTGCCCATGATGCGGTCCCACCAGGACAGGTTGAAGCCGAAGTTGGTATTCGTTTCACGCATAATGACGGAGTGATGCACGCGGTGCATATCGGGAGTCACAAAAAATACCCTAAGCGCTCTATCTACTGTGCCCGGGATGTAGACATTGCTGTGGGTGAAAACGGAGCCGCCGTTCAGGGCCACTTCAAATATCAGGACGGCAAGGGGAGGGGCTCCCAATATTACGATAGCGGCCATTTTGATGAATATGGAGAGAATTATTTCCACGGGATGGAAACGCACCCCTGTAGTCATGTCAATGTCCAGATCTGTATGGTGTACCATGTGCAAGCGCCAGCACAAGGGCACAGTATGAAACGCGACGTGTTGAAGATAGATTACGAAATCGAGAGAGACGGCGCCGATAATGATCGCGGACCATGGCGGCAGGTGATAGAGATTGATAAGCCCCCAACCCTTCTCGGTGGCAAGAATGGCCACGGTTATCGGGATGACCGGGAAGAGCCCCCTGATCATGACGGTGTTTAGAATATGGATAAAGAGATTATTGAACCACCTGAGCATCTTCGACGTAGTCAGCTTGCGGCGCGGCGAGAGCAGCTCAAAGACGAACATGCAGATGAAAATGGCCGCAAAAGCTCCGACCCTGATGGGAATTTCATAACGGATTGCGTCTATGGGCAAACTCTCTGCGGGTAGCAAGTCCTTACTCCATCAAATATCACGGCATTCAGAGGCACTTTAGATATCTTAGTTGAAAAAAAATAATAATAAAACAGAAAAAATACGTCAACTCCCATGAGGCAATATGCTTCTCATGAATGTAGTTACCTCAATGCAGAGGGAGTGGCATTGGCGGTGTACAAAGTACTTGTTGACGTTGGCATCTTCATTATTGCAGTGACGTCATAATTGCCGTTCGAGTTTTTCTGTTGTGAAGCGCGCCCATGTCGCGAAGACTGATTGTTATAATATTTATGTCGTGATATAATTTCATCTAGTTAGCAACGTTGCAGCAATGGGACGCTGAGGAATACACGATGAAATTTGTCGATAGGCTAGTGAGTCAACTCTTCAAGCTGGATCTCAGGCGCCGCTTGATAGTGGGATTCCTGATTGCCACATGTCTCACCGGGTTCGTAGCCACCGTCATCGGTATATGGACAATTAATAAAAGTACAATAGACGAAGTACAAAACCGGGTCAGGCAGGATATCAATACGGCAAAACTAATCTATAGAGAGACCCTGGAAAAAATAACTTCCCAGATTCAATTTGCGGCAGAAGCAGTAAACCTGCACACGACGATAGCCCACCATGACATCTCTAAAATGGAGAACTTGAGGGGCCTAATCCGGCATGAGCGCGGGACTCAGGTACAAGACGGCGACGTGTTCCTTGATATGCTCTTGGTCGTTGATGATAAAGGGCGTGTCCTTTACAGGGCGGCGAACCCTAAAATCAGTGGCGACAGTATGCTCTGGACACCAATCGTGAAAGACTGCGTAGAAAAGAAGTCTATACAGGCATCTACTGAACTCATGCCCATTGATGACATTCTCAGGGAGAATCCCGAACTTGCCGGCCGGGTCAAAATAGAAATCGTAAAAACGCCTCTCTCCTTTGAATCGAGTGAAAAGCAACTCTCCCAAGGCATGGTAATGATGGCAGCATATCCAATCCTTGATGAGAGCAAGCGATTGATTGGTGCTATAATCGGAGGGGTTCTCCTTAACAAGGACTATGCCATTGTGGACAAAATAAAGGAGACCGTGTACCAGGGTGAAAAGTACAAAGGCCGTGAAATGGGTGTTGCAACCATATTTCAGGGTGGCGTAAGAATATCCACCAACGTTATGACGAAAGATGACGAAAGGGCCGTCGGTACCATGTTGTCCAAGGAAGTCTATGACAGGGTCATAGTGGAAGGAAAAGACTGGGTCGGCAGGGCCTTCGTGGTGAATGACTGGTACATAACCACTTACACCCCCATTTATGACATAAGCAAGAAGCTCATAGGGGCGCTCTATGTGGGCATACTGGAAGCAAAGTATAGGGACATAAAATGGAATACCATCTGGATCAACCTGGGGATCACATCTCTCGGCATGATCATCGCCTTTATCATATCATTTCGACTGGGAGACACCATAATAAAACGCATACGCATGCTCAAGGAGGCAGCTGAGTCCATAGCCGCCGGTAATCTCGACTATAAATTATCGCCCGATAAAATATCCGGATTTGACATGCTGGATGAGGCGTTCAATTACATGTCGAAATCTCTGAAGAACAACAACGAAATGCTCTACAGGGCTCATCAGCAACTGGCAAGAACGGAGAAGCTGACTGCATTGGGTGAAATGGCGGCGGGTGTGGCCCATGAGATAAACAACCCCCTGGGGGGCATACTTCTTTACAGCAACCTTGTTCTCGAAGATATACCTCCAGATTCTCCTGCAAGGGAAAACATGCAGAAGATAATCTACCAGACGAACAGATCAAAGAGAATTGTCCAGAGCCTGCTCGACTTCTCCCGGACTCCGACAGGCGAGATGCTGCCTCTGAATGTAAACAGCGTCATAGAGAGTTCCCTCAGTCTGGTAAAGGACCAGTCAATGTTCCATGGCATAGAAATAAACACCCGTCTCGCAGAAGACCTTCCTGAAGTGGTAGGTGACAAGTCCAGGCTGGAAGATGTCTTTCTTAATCTCTTCATTAATGCCGCCGATGCCATGAAAGGCGGAGGAACATTAACGATCACCACCATGCAGGATGCCGATAATTCAGTGAAGATCCTGATCTCAGACACCGGCGAGGGAATAGAAGAAAAAGATTTACCCCATATATTCGAACCTTTCTTTACAACAAAGGAACCCGGCCAAGGTACCGGCCTCGGACTTCCCATAGCTTACGGTATCATCAGGAAGCATAATGGCGTCATCGATGCGGAAAGCAAGCCCGGAAAGGGGACGACTTTCATCATTTCCATTCCCCCATATTTGGGCAGATACAGCGGCATGGACGAAGATGTGTTTTACAGTTAAACTCATAAAATGAGAAGGGTGACAGAAACAGTGACTTCGAAAGATAAAAAAATTCTGATTATCGATGACGAGGAGTCCATGCGGGACGCATGCACACAGGTCCTGTCGCGCAAGGGCTATCAGGTGGAATGCACGGGAGATGCGCTTCGGGGCCTTCAGATGGCCCTCAAGGACATCTATAACGTGATACTGTTGGACGTCCGGATGCCCAAAATGGACGGATTGGAGATCCTCGCAAAGCTGAAAGTCGAAAGGAACATCTCTGCAAAAATCATTGTTATCACCGGCTATGGCAGCATCCCTGTTGCCGTTGAGGCGATGAGGCAAGGCGCCTATAATTTTCTGACGAAGCCTTATTCCGCGGCCGACCTGAAAAAAGCGGTCGAGGATGCCCTCAAGCGTGATGAGGGCAACGCGGAAAAGGGACTTTCTCTACTCAATGGCACGAGTGACTATATGAAAGAGCTTAAGGAATCCATCAACCGGATAGCGCAGACTGACAGCACCGTCCTTATTACAGGGGAGAGTGGGACGGGAAAAGAACTTGTAGCGCGCACCATCCACAATCTCAGCAGGAGGGCTGATCAGTCATTTGTCCCCGTCGACTGTTCCTCGCTGGTTGAGACCCTCATGGAAAGTGAACTGTTCGGACACGTTAAAGGGGCATTCAGCGGCGCTACGGAGTCGCGTGAGGGCCGTTTCCAGATGGCGGATAAGGGAACATTATTTCTTGACGAGATCTCCAACATCAATCTCAACATTCAGGCCAAACTGCTTAGGGTAATCCAGGAACAGGAGGTGCCCAAGGTTGGCAGGTCATCGCCGGAACGGATAGACGTCAGACTGATTGCTGCAACGAATAGGGATATCCGCGCAGAAATTGAAGCAGGAAGGTTCAGGGAAGATTTATTCTACAGGCTTTCCGTTGTGCCTCTCGCCATAAAACCATTGAGGGAACATAAAGCCGACATCCTGCCCATTGCTCAGCATTACCTTGATATATTCATAATGAAATACGACAGCAAGGTGCGATCCTTATCGGAAGAAGCAAAGAAGTCGCTCGTATCATACATGTGGCCCGGTAATGTCAGGGAACTGAAGAACGTCATCGAGCGTCTATGTGTGCTGTGCGACCACGCAGTCGTCAATCTGTCTGATATATTCTACTATGGCCAGGTCGATCAGGTAAAGGCGCCTGTGGTGGATTCTACTACCGGAAGGATGACTTTGATAGATGTAGAAAAAGAACACATAGAAAAGGCTCTCAACCATTTTCACTTTCAGATTAACAAAACGGCAAAATTCCTCGGCATTGATAGAAAAACCCTCCGGATAAAGATGCGCAATTACGGTATAAAGATGGAGCATCACTAAAATTATCATTGCCGCAAGGGGGTTATCCGCCTCAGATACGGGGAGTTTTACCCCCACAAGGTTTCCATTCTTCCATCACTCGCCATATCTTTTCTTTACAGATCAATAAGTTACAATCTGGCATCATCCTTGCTCATATTAATTATAAAAAAATGGAGGGAATGAACAATGACAAAGAAAAAGATTCTCTTGATAGACGACGACAAGGACTTTCTCTTCGCGACCAAACTGATTCTCGAAAAGGGCGGGTATGAGGTGTTCCTGGCAGAAGACGGAAAGAGCGGAGTTGAGATGTGGAAATCCGTGACCCCTGACCTTGCCATTATCGATATGATGATGGAGACATGGGGTGAAGGCTTCTCAGTGCTGAAAAAAATCCGCGCCACAGACACCGGGAAGGATACACCGCTGTTTATGTTGAGTGCCGTGGACCTGCAGGGCCCATACCAGTCATTTGAACCGCCACCGGAGTTCCCCAAGGTAAACAGGGTACTTCAAAAACCGGTGAAGGCTGATGATCTCCTCGGATACATTGCCCAGGCACTGGGTAAATAATCGGCATGATGAATGTTCAAGAACTTCTCATTTTGATGATTGATGGTAAGTCCTTGCGTGACAGGTGCCTTCAGGCGCAGGAAAAAGTTAGTATACACAAATTAACCTTGGGGGATGGAGTAGTCTGCACAATGGATACCTTAGAAAAAGCGGCCCGAAGCCGCCTCCCCCAAGCCTTTCGGCATGGATCAGTCTATAAGAAGAGACTTGAAAAGGCGTTTGATTTCAGGTAGCCTATGTTAGAGTAAATTCTTATCGAATGAGAAGTCATGCCCATAATATACGACGACGAAAAGTCCTACCGGTTCCACAAGAGCGACTCTGCCGACAAGTGTTTTGCGTGCAATGAAAACACCGACAGGTTGCTCATCGTTAGACAGATCAAGAGTATGATGCTTGTTCACCTGTGCCATAACTGCATAGCGAACAATTTCTCAGACTATCTTCTGGATAACACCAGACCCTGGCTTGGCGAGAAGGGGAATCTCTAGCTGTTGCCGTATTTTTAGAAACTCGACGCGCGGGCCTTCCATCTTCATCTAGTATCTTATTCAACCAGTCTCATAGCTATTTTTCTCCTCGTTTCTCACGCATTCCTTATCGTTAGCTCATTACAAAATGGGAAACACAGAGGAGTAATATCTCCCCAAAGACGGGGTAAGTTACCCCCTTCCCAGCAATGAATTAGGTGCCGTATCTAAGAATAGCACATGATATCAAAGACTTTTCTTCTTGGTATTAAAATTGCCTACATTATATCTAAAGTCGCATAGAAAGGGGTATTCGTCTGGCTTGCAATCAGGAATTTTTCGCCGTTTAGAAGCAATAATCCGATGATCTTATATTGTAAGTCTTTAGAATTGGCTGAATTAAAAAGGAGGTACTTGCATGGGTAGTCATTGCGGCAACATATATGAACTTCGACCTGTGTCTATTCTAAGGACACTGCCGCAGATCAAGGATCACAGGTTGTTCCAGTTGAAGCTTGAGGACGGAACAACATGGGAGAGTTTCGGGCATCAACCGGGACAGTTTCTCGAAGTTTCTATCTTTGGCAAGGGAGAGGCGCCTATCAGCATATCATCTCCTTCTACAAGGTTAGATACCCTTGAGCTATGCGTCAGGCGTGCCGGCAAGGTGACAAATGCACTTTTCGAAATGGATAGAGGTGCTGTTTTTAACATCCGCGGACCTTATGGAAGGGGATTTCCTGTGGATAAGCTGAAGGGCCACAATCTCCTCCTTATTGCGGGCGGTCTTGGGCTTGCCCCTTTGCGCTCCCTTCTCCTGCACGCCCTCGATAGAAGAGGTGATTTCGATGATATCATACTGATGTACGGGACGAATAACCCTGACAATGTCCTGTTCAAGTATGAACTGTTAAGTTTTTATGACCGAGATGATATCAAGTACCTCTACAGCGTGGACAAGGATGAAGAAGGGATCTGGAAGCAGTACGTGGGGGTCGTGACAGGTTTGTTCGAAAGAGCCACGCTGTCTCCGGAAGACACTTATGCGGTCTTGTGCGGACCCCCGATCATGTACCGCTTCGTTTTACAGAAACTCCTGAAGCTCGGATTTTCGAAAGATCATATATATATGTCATTGGAGAGAATGATGAAGTGCGGCGTCGGGAAATGCGGTCACTGCGCCATCGGCGACAAGTACTGCTGCATGGACGGTCCTGTTTTTCCCTATACCGAAATCGAAAACATCAAGGAGGCAATCTAATGGCCAGAACACCGACAGTCTGTCCTTTCTGCGGGTGCGGGTGCAGCTTTTACCTGGTATCTCAAAATGAAAGGGTGGTGGGCATAGAACCGAGCATTGCCAATCCCGTAAACAAGGGGATGCTCTGCGTGAAGGGATGGAATGCCTATGAGTTCATCCACTCGCCGGACAGGCTTACCATGCCGCTGGTTAGGAAGCACGGCGCCCTCGTTGAGAGTACATGGGACGAAGCGTTGAAGACCATCTCGGAGAGATTGACAGATATAAAATCAAGGTATGGCCCCCGCGCCATGGCATTTCTCAGTTCAGCCAAGGTGACGAACGAAGAGAACTACCTTTTTATGAAGATGGCCCGGGCGGCATTCGGGACCAACAATGTTGACCACTGCGCCCGGCTCTGACACAGTGCAACGGTGGTCGGTCTGGCCGCTGCATTTGGATCAGGTGCCATGACAAACTCTATCAATGAATTTGAAGATGCCGATCTTTTTCTCGTTACAGGGTCGAACACAACGGCACAGCATCCGCTCATTGGGTCGCGTATCATCAATGCGAGAGAAAGGGGAGCGAAACTCCTTCTCATCGATCCGAGGGAGATACCGCTTGCCGACTTGGCCGATCTCCACCTGAGGCAAAATATCGGCACGGATGTTGCCGTGCTGAACGGTATGATGAACATCATCATCGAAGAAGACCTTTACGATAAGAAGTTTGTCGAGGAAAGAACAGAGGGGTTTGAGCAATTGAAATCTGTCGTCAGCCGCTACACTCCGCGGGTGGTGGAGAAGATATCCGGTATCCCCGCGCATGACCTGGAGAAGGCGGCGAGGATGTATGCAATAGCGGACAAGGCCATGATTGTGTACGCCATGGGCATAACCCAGCATACGACAGGCACTGATAATGTAAAAACCTGCGCGAACCTTGCCATGCTTACAGGCCATATCGGAAGGCCGTCCACAGGCGTCAACCCCTTAAGAGGGCAGAACAATGTCCAGGGTGCGTGCGACATGGGGGCGCTGCCCAACGTATACAGCGGCTATCAGCCGGTCGCTGATCCTGCCATTAAGAAAAAGTTTGAGGACGCATGGGGCGTTCAAGGGCTGGATGATAAGGCAGGTCTGACCATTATGGACATGATGGTGGCTGCCCGGAAGGGAGAAATAAAATCCCTCTACATCATGGGCGAAAATCCCATGATGAGCGACCCTGACACGTCGGAAATCGAGCACGCCCTCTCCAGTCTTGAATTTCTTGTTGTGCAGGACATTTTTCTCTCCGAAACGGCAGCGAAGGCCGATGTGGTGCTCCCCGCCGCATCATTCGCCGAAAAGGAAGGTACATACACCAACACGGAAAGAAGGGTGCAAATCTCGAAGAAGGCAGTTGCCTCTCCGGGCCTGGCCAGGCCGGACTGGGAAATCATATGCGATGTGAGCAGGCTTGCGGGGTATCCCATGAATTACAGCTCGCCTGCTGATATCATGAAGGAGATCAATCTCCTGACTCCGTCATACGCCGGCATTACTTACGAAAGGCTGGAGATGTGCCATGGACTTCAATGGCCCTGTCCCAATGAGGAACATCCGGGCACAGCCTACCTGCACAGGGACAGGTTTTCCAAGGGTACAGGCACGTTCTTACCCTGTGAATTCAGACCCCTTGCTGAAGTGCCCGATGAAGAGTACGACCTTTTCCTCACAACCGGGCGTATCT
>Ga0209777_10004625_pt1 | contig 16164 bp, 13 predicted proteins | sample FrelakmetHBP12HB_FD_187147 | JGI IMG/M metagenome (GOLD analysis project Ga0209777, IMG submission 187147) | Freshwater lake sediment microbial communities from the University of Notre Dame, USA, for methane emissions studies -HBP12 HB (SPAdes)... | ecosystem: Environmental > Aquatic >...
GTGAGCGCACGCTGACGGGCGCGGTCGAAGGGCGCAGGCAGCGTGCGCTCACCGGTCTCCGTCGCGTCCAGGACCACGCGCGCGCCGCCGCGCTCGATTTCATCGTAGAGGCCGAACTGCTCACGCAACACAGGCCCGCCCAGAAGAGCCAGGCGCGGAGGAGTACTGAGTGCTGAGTACTGAGTACTGAGTGGGGGGTGCTGAGCCGTGAGTGCCGAGTTTCCGGGGCCAGTCTGATACAGGGACACGAGCGCCTCGGCCGCCTCACGCGCGCTGGAATCTTGCCGCTGGCTCCGGAGCGCTTGGCGCGCGTTGTCGTAGCCGAGCATGACTTCCGCAAGCCTCTCCGGGCCAGGACTGGCGCCGCCCAGCCGCACCAGGAAACGGCCCAGGCGCAGGAGTTCCTCGCGGTAAAGTGCGTGGGCCGACGCGCTCTGCCAGGTGGCCGGCACGTTGAACAAGAAGACAGGTGCTGCAGGCTGTCCAGCCTGCGCCCCACCGGCAAAAGCCTCTGAGGCCCGGCGCATCTGGTCACAGGTGGTGGCAAAGACGACCGCCGCGGCTTCGGCCGCCGCGGCTTCGGCGGCGTGTAAGAACGCTTGGGCGAAAAGGCACAGGCCCTCGCTGTGGCCCGTAGAGAATGGGTGGGCGGGGCTTGCGGGAAAGAGCCTGAACGGCTCCAGGCCGAAGCTAGCGATCCATTCCGCTGGTATGAAAGGGGAGGCGTAGAGAATCCGCTTCTGGGCCATCTCAGTTACCTAAGGGCTCGTGGCTCTTGAGTGACACGCGACAGGACGATGCCAAGAGCTAAGAGCCAAGAGCCGAGAGCTGTCTCAAGCGCACACCTTTTTCCGGCCGGGAGCATAAGGCTGTCTCGAACAGGGCTTGCACACGCATGACGATGCGAGCCGAATCCGACGGCGAGTAGTCGGTTTCGATCCGCAGGTACGGCAAGCCCAGCTTGGCGGCCAGCCCCTTGACGCGGCAGGTTTCCACGTCGTAGGTCAGGCACGCCTGCCAGATCAACTCGATGATGCACTGCGGCCGGTACTCGGCAACCAGGCGCTCCAGGCTTTCCAGACGCCGATTGTTCGGCGTCATGACGGAACAAGGCAAGTGGAAATATTTTTCGGCAACGGCGCGCAAGGGGGTGTTCGTCAGGCACACGTCCTCCAGGAGCGGCTTAAGGCCAGTGCAGTTCTCGCTGCAAACGACCAGCCCGCTGTGGTTCTCGATGAGGTCTACAATTCTCTCCGCGCCGTTCACAACCGGAACGCCCGTCAGCAGCACCCGCGTGCGGGAGGCCAGCTCAGGATCGGGTTGTCTGGCACGCAGGACAGTCAAAGCCTTCTCGTACTGGGCGAAGTCCGCTGGGATGGCGGAGATGATGCTTTTCAGTTGCAGCAACTGCCGGCCGGTAAGTGGCGGGGAGGGGGCTTTCAGCAACGCGGCCAGATCGCGCCGCAAAGCGCGCTCGCGATTCATTATGGCGCTCGCGTCGCGCAGTTTCTCCTCGGTGATCTGGACCCCGAAGCGGCGCTCCAGTTCAGCCTTCAGCTTTTCGAGCTCCCGAAGCCAATGCTCGAAGGCGTGGGGATCGTCGGGCTTCTGCGGCAGTTCGAGGACATACATGGGGCGCTCGCGCGCCATCAGCTCATACATCTTCTTCTTGCCGTCACAGGTGGTTTCCGCAACGATGAGGGAGGCCATTTCCAGGAAGGGGTTCGAGCGCTGGACATGGTAGCCGAAAGTGGACTTGATCAGCGGGCACAGGTTGCTGGGGAGAGCGGTCTCCGCCGCGGGGATGGTCGCGGCCGAGCCGCCGCAAAGGCACACAGGTACCGCACCCGCGGCCAGGATCAGTTCCCGCGGCGTGAACTCGCACAGGATGCCCACAATGGGCCTGCCCTGCGCCTTTGCCGCCTGCGCATAGGCCTGGCAGTTGGCGATCATGGCGTCAAACCAGGCAATGGGGCCGTCTGCCGGCCGACCGGCCGGGGCTTTCGCCTTTCAGCCGTCACCCGAGGCTGGCGGCAGTGGACGGCAGCCTCCGTCTTGCGTAGCCATAGTCAACCCTCCGCCGCTCGCAGAATTCCCCACAAAAAGACTTGCTCGCCTGCCGCTAAGGGAGTATATGGTAGATGTAAGTAAGAGTCAACAAGCAAGGAGGACGCTATGCGCGCGCACGTTTTGCCAGTGTTAACTGCTGCGCTGCTGATGAGCGCGGCGTGTCTTGCCGACAGCGATGCTCCGCCGCTCGCCGGTTCAACCTGGATCGGCACCCCGGTCTCCCTGAACGCAGTGAGGGGGAACACGGTCGTGCTTATCTTCTGGAATTATGACACACCATGCTGACCAACTGTAAAGACCAACGCCTTGGCCAGGCTGGCTAAGGACCTCGAAGCACACAAGGCGGACCTGAACCTGACCATTGTTGGCATCAATACCACTTTGGGCGCCAACGAGAAGGGCATCCGTAAGGAGATTGAGGACCACAAGCTGAAGCCTTTCGCGACCGTCCATGACCGCACGGGCGTAATCTGCGGCGAGTACGGCGTTAAATGGAAGGACTTATATACCATCGTGGTGGTGGACGCCGATGGCAAGGTCCTGGGCAAGAAACCCAACATGGACGATTTGCCAGCGGCGAAAGGAGTCCTGGCCGACGTGAAGGTACCGTCCGGCGCCGAGGCTGCCGCGCGCATGTTCAGCCTGCAGCAGTTCGGCTTGATGGAGCAGGAGTTGGTGAAGCTGCCCCCGTCAGCGGACCTCAAGGCGTTCAGGGAGGCGTTGAAGAAAAAGATTGATGACTACACCAGTAAACGCCTGCCGCAGTTGACTGCAATGGGTGAGACGAATCCGCTAACCGCCTACCACGAGGCGGCGGCCTTCGTCACGGCGTTCCCGGCTTCGAAAGAGGCCAGCGCCGCGCGAAGCCTTGCTTCCAGGCTTTCCAGCAAGCCTGAGGTGAAGAAGGAAACCGAAGCCGAAACCGCGTATAACATGGTTGTGGCCCCAGAAGTCGTAAAGGCCACAACGCTGGCCGTTTACGACAAGAAGGTCAAGCCGCTCTTGGACGGCTACATGACCAGGTACGGCGACACGAAGTTTGGTGGCGCTGTTAAGGCCATGCACGAAGTAATTCTCAATTCCCTCAAAGGCATCAAGACGTAGCTACATTTTTCCTTGGGGCCAGCCGGAGAATAGTTATTCCCCGACTGGCCCTGGAGGGCGTAAGACCATGAGATCGCCAAGGATGCTCTGCATCGGGCTGTCTTTGGTGGTGGGCGGATGTGGGCAACTAGGGAGCCCCACCTACGCGTTGAAGCCGGTCGTGGGAACAGGGCCCAACAATTATCACATGGTCAACCTGGGAAAGGATGGCGAGGGAGAAATGCCCTTCACCACTGCTTCCGGCAAACTGCGCCTCAGGAAGACGGGCAACAAGATACTGGTGTGCTGCAACAATGACGGCAAGTTCGATGAAATCAGCAAGAGGGGCGAGAATGGCCAGAGTACTGCAAAGATCCCGGTCAAGCTGGCCGGCAAAGCTTTTGAATACCCGCTCTCTCTTTTGCCAATAGAAGGTAAGCCTTCCGACGAGCACAACCAACTCCTTTACGTTATGGGGAACATCCACGTGGAAGCCCAGGTGGGGCAGACCGTGCTGCGGCTGTACGACACGAATCTCAACGGACGCTTTGGCGATCCTGAGGACATGCTCCAGATTGGCCCCGCTGGCAGTGTCAGAGCCGTCACCAAGTACGTGGAGATGGGCGGCAGGATACAGGAGTTCCAGGTTGTCAACGATGGCGAAGCCGTGAAGCTCTTGCCCTACATTGGACCCACAGCCACGTTGAAGCTGAACGCCAAAGAGGGATGGAATACGCAAGTGCAGTTGAACCATACTGAAGGCCTCTATGTGGCCTTTGCCAAGAGCACCGATGCCCTCTTGCTTCCCGGCGCTTATCGTGTTGCGAACGGGCAAGCTCAGTTCGGCGACAAGAAGACCGAAAATGGGCGCGATCAGTATCCCATCTATTTTTACAGTTCTGGCAGCAAGGAAGCCTCCATACAGATAAAAGAGGGACAGAACAGCCTGGCATTCGGACCGCCCTTCCGGTTTGACTTCGCGGCCTCCAGGTCCGCTGCGGACGCCGCGAGCGTGACCGTCACCGACACATTTCTTATTGGGGCCGGAGGTGAGCAATACCGGGCCAACAACTACGGCTCGAATCGCGGCAGCACCCTGACGTGCTTTGTGCGCTCCGCCGGCAAAGAACTGAAAGTGGCCGATCTGAGCTATGGGTGAGGCGGGCTCTGCCGGAGCTCCTGGCGAGTTCCAGACGATCTCAAGAGCGCCCCGGAGGCGGAAGTGGTGATCAAGTTTGCCTGCAAGGGCCTGGAGGAAATGCAGGCCGCAAAGAAGCTTGCGGACTTGCCCAAAGAACAGCCCACGGTGGGAAAGAACCTGACGGATGGGCGCAACTGAGGTTTCTTGGGGAGATAATTTCTCGTGAAAACGCCAAGGACGCTCTGCATCGGGCTGTTTTGGTCCGCGGGCCTTTTGCTCTGGGCCGCGGAGGATAGCCCTCTCTACCCATTGAAGCAGGTAATATCAGAGGCGCCCAATGGCCCGGATGGGGAACAGTCCATTGAGATGGGAAAGAATGGCGAAGGCAGTATGGGCTTCGCCACTCCATCGGGTAAATTGCGCGTCAAGCTGGAGGGCGACAAGCTTCTGGTTGACAGGAGCGATGATGGAAAATTCGATACACTCATCGTTCCATTCCAATGGGCCAGTAAAGTGACTGTGAAGGTGCAGGGCCAGAAGGCATTCGAGTATCCCCTTTTCCTGACCGCCACCCGCCAACCGGGCGCAAGTGAACTGTGTGTCTCAGCCGCCAGCCTGGTACATTTGGAGACCCAGGTGGGCCAGACTGTCGTGCGGTTGTACGACACGAATCTCAATGGACGCTTTGGCGATCCTGGCGACATGATGCAGCTTGGCGCCGAGGGCGCCGTCAGGGCCATCACCAAGTACGTGGAAATCGAAGGCAAGATACGCGAGTTGCAGGTGGTCAACGGCGGCGAAGCCGTGAAGTCCCCGCTCTACACCGGACCCACAGGCACGTTGAAGCTGCAAACGCAAGACGGGTGGAAAACAGAAGCGCAGTTGGAGCATGCTGAGGGCTTATTTGCAGCCTCCCTCAAGAACGACGAAAGCCTTTTGATTCCGGGCGCTTATCGGTTTGTGGGGGCGCAGGCGCAGTTTGGCGCCAAGACTACCGCGAACGGGCGCGAACAGTATCCCATCCAGCTTTACAGTTCTGGCGGCAAGGGCGCCCCTATTCAGATCAAAGAGGGGCAGAACAGCTTGGCGTTAGGTCCGCCCTTCCGGCTTGAATTCGCGGCCGCCAAGTCCACCCTGGACGCCGCGAACGTGATCATCTCCGATGTGTTCCTCGTTGGCTCCGGGGGCGAACAGTACTATGCCGCCAATTACGGCTCGAGCCGCGACAGCACGCTGACGTGCTTTGTTCGCGCTGCGGGCCGGGAGCAGAGCGTCTCCACGCTGGGCTATGGGTGAGGCGGCCTTAGAGGGGGCTCCTGGCGGGTCCCGCAAGAGTTTGGCAGTGCAGGCGATGCGGAAGTGGTGATCAAGTTTGAATGCAAGGGCTTGGAGACGATCCAGGCCGCCAAAAAGCTGGCCGACCTGTCCACGGTAAAGCCCACCGCTGCCCAGCTAAACGAACAGGCCTGGGAGCTGTTGACGGCCAAGGATGAGAAGCTCAGGGACGCCAAGCGCGCTTTGCCTCTGGCCCGCGAGGCGGTGAAACTCTCGGAAGAGAAGAACGGCAACATCCTGGATACGCTGGCCCTGGCGCTGCATGAGAATGGCGAACTGGCTGAAGCTGTGCGCTACGCCAAGATGGCAACCGAGAAGTCCCCCGGCAATGAGGAAATTGCCAAGCGCGCCAAGGATTTCGAACAGGAACTGGCGAAGGCCAAGAAGTAGCGCAGGCATCCTGCCTGCTGGCAGGCTTTGCTGGCCGCCCGCCTAAGCCCGACTATTCAGCACAGTCGCTATGAGGCGCCGCCTCATCTCGACTTTGGTAAATGATGCTGGGCAGCTCTTGCTCAGAACTTGTACAGCCATTGCAGCATAAAGGTATCCTGGTGGTCGGCGTGGAAAGGGTTCGAGGCTTCTTCCACAGTGTCGCCGAAGCCCTTGTCGTCACTGAAGGCGTTGACGTTGGAGTGGTCGTGGCGGTACTCAAAGCGCATGTGGAAGGGCTCGGCGATCGCCCAGTCGAACGTCAGCGTGGTTTCCCACAGCGCTTGCCTGCGGCCAGTGCGCACGCCCTGCGGGTCGTTGAAGTACTCTGTGCGGTTGGCGATGTACCACTTCTTCAGGAATTGATATTTTGCGTACCCGGCGGCGCCGTACCACCGGCGGCTCCTCGGCACTACCGGCAGCCCGCTATAGGAGGGCACAGCGCTTTCGTAGGCATAGTCGCCGTTGATCACGAAAGTCCACTTCTCCCAGGGAGTGAGCGCAAAGACAGTGTCCACCAGCAGCCGCCCGCCCTTGTCGTGGCTGCCCCAGTTGCGGCCGGTGACGGTTGAGTCAATGCCGGGCGTGGTAGGATCGGTGGGATCAAAGCCCTGGGCCGGGGCGAGCAGCGAGTCGGGCGCAGTCGCGGCGGCGAAGCGCGCGCGCTCGTCCGAGAACTGTTCGTCGCCGTACATGACGTTCAGGCTCCAGTTGATCCACTTGTTGGCCTGCCAGTTGTTGGTCAGGCAGAACGTCTTGGCGTTGTTCTGGTCCTGGATGTTGTCCCAGCCGTTCACCACGTTGCCCTGGATGGTCCATTTTCCGCTGTTGTTGTTCTTTACTTCTCCTTTGAAAACGTCGTATGAGGCGCGTACGCCGGTATGCGTGAAGGGGATCGCAAAGCCGAACAAGAACGAGCGCGAAGAGTTGATATCATCGTAGGCCCTGATCACCTCGGCGCCGTGCATGGTAACCATTTTGCCGAAGTCCAAGGTGATGCCGTTGCCCACGCCCGCAATGTACTCGATGTAGGCCTGTTCGAGTTCAATGTCCTTGAACTGCGCGTTGCGTTCGAGCGGGTTCGCCGTGTTGTCTTGTGCCCCGAAGATGCGCTGGTCGGTGCCCATCGCAATGTCAAAGCGGAAGCCGGCCTGGCCGGCTTCAGTGGGCAGGCGCGAGAAATTCAGGTTGGCGTAATGGACATTGAAGCCGTTGCTGTCCGTGTCAAAAGTCCGCAGGTTGTTGCGCTGGTTATCGGGATGATTGAAGTTGAATTCGTAGGAAACATCCAGGTAGCCGCCGACGGTCAAAGGACGGTCCTTGGGATCCGGGGAAGTGAGCACTTTCCCCAGCTTCTGTTCGGAAGCAGCTATGGCCTTGTCAATCGCCGCATTCGTGCCGGGACGGGCCTCGGCTTGCTTGAGTTTCTGCTCCAGGTCTTTGTTCTTTTCCTCCAGCGCTTTCAACCGCGTGAGTATGTCGGCCATGTCGCCTTCTGCCGCGACAAGAGCGCCACAGGCAAGCAGCAGCACCGCCATCAGCATTCGTTTCATGTTCTCCTCCTCTCCCTTTAAGGATGCTTCAATCCCCAAGTTTCAGGTCTCACGTTGAACACCTCCTAGGATGAACCTGTAACGTGAAACCTTGGTTCAGATCGTGTGCCCTATGGACCAGTTCATGTGGCACGTGCCGTGCCAACACAGTGATTAAGCGAATCTTGTGTCTAGAGCACTTCACGAATGGCTGTGACCTTGTGGCACGGCCTTCCAGGCCGTGGACACGGGCAAGATGCCCGTGCCACGAATGCGCGAGGATACACCCAATCGTGAACTGCTCTAAGTGTCTGCAACTATGCAGGTTTTGTGTCTATAAGTTTTCGGATATTCGCATGTTATTTTTGGGGTAAGCCGTGTCGCCCCAAGCACTTCTGTGGTGACTTATGAGCGCAGTGCTCAAATCCGGGCGCACATTGGTTCAGATCGCCTTTTCCGCGCTCTTCTCGGCCTTTTCGATCTCGGCGGTGGTCGCATCGGCCTTCTTTGTGTCGCCGGCTTCCTGGTACAGGTCGCGCAGAAGCTCCATCATCATCTTCCAGTGCGGGCTGATTTTGTTCATGCTGGTCCGGGGCATTTTGGCCAGCGCCGTCTGCAAGGGCTTAATGGCCAACTGCGGCTGTTTCATCTCGCGCAGCAACTCCACGCCGCGCTTGGCCAGCGCCGCGCCTTCAGCTCCTTCGCCCGCGCACTCCTGCATCCCGGCGAGGGCTGCCTGGACGCCAATGTCCTTGCGGTTCTCGGCCACGCACATGTCAATCTCCTCGATGCGCAGCCTCGCGACCAGATCCTGGCGCTTGAGCCCCAGGAACCACTTCGAGCCCACCTCATAGAAGTTGTACTTCTCCATTGCCGTCTTGAACATCCGGGAGAACTTCGACAACATCGAAAAGGTGAAGTCGGGGAACTCCTTGAACTTGGCCTTGAGGAACTCCCACTGCGCCTCAGCGGACGCGCGCGGCAGCTCGCCCGCCGCGGTGGCCTCGCCGATGGCCAGCCAGGCCGCCCGGTGGTATGGGTTCTTCCTTACGGCTGCGATACAGAGGTCCAGGCGCGCCTGCGCCGGCAGAGCATCGGCGGATTCCTCGGAGACCCTGTAATACAGTTCCGCGTCGTCGTAGCTGCTCTCGTCGGATAGCCCTTTGGCTTCGATGCCGACAAGGTAATCCAGGATCAGGCGTCCTGATTGCGGATCCACGATGCCGGCGGTAAAGAACTTGCTGCTCTCGTAGCGGCCGTGACTGAGCAGCTTGTAGCCTTGTGGGGTTTCGTTGACCACCCAGCCGACCCAGGCGTGGCCGGTGCCGGCGTTTCCCACTGCGGTCGCCATGTAGGAGGGCAGGCCGTAAGCGCGGCACACGGCGCGCGCGTAGTAGGCCTGATCGCGGCAGACTCCGCCGTACTCCTTGACGTTGGCCAGGTCGTACTCATGGCCGCCTATCTTCCCGTGGCCGTCCCTGATCTTGCTCAGGTCATACTTAATCTCTGAATAGACGGTGCCGAGATTGTTGCGGAAGGCCGGGTACAGCTTGAAGACCCATTCCCGCTCAGATATCTCCGAGTTGTCCGCCGCCACGTAGGTGAGCAGCCGCCAGGGCGTGTTCTTGAACCAGGGACAAAGCTTGGGCAGGTTGGTGACATACCAGCCGAAAGCCGCATCCGCCGTGCACGTGGCAGGCGCTTTCTGCCGCAGCTCCGGCACACACATCGCATTGAGCCGGCGCAGCATCCCTTCATCGTCCCAGACCACTGCAAAAGCAAGGGCCAGGGCTTCGAGCGTCTCGCACTCCTTGGGGAATTTCTCGTGCAACTTCAGCGCCACGCGCGCCGCATCCGGCAAGTGGTCATCGGTGGCATTGACAGCCAACAGGAACCGCTCGCGGAATTTCGGTTTGGCCTCGAACCAAGTCTTCAGCCTTGCCTTTTCCTCGTCGCTCAGAGGCGCGCTGGGTTTGCCGCGTATCTGCTTCTCCGCGTTGCTGTGCACACGTTTGGGGCACGCCGCCTCGCCCATAAGACGCAGCCATTGAAGCTGCAGATAGGGTTCCTTGAGCTGCGCGGCCTCGGGGGCCGAGGAAGCCTTGGCCAGTTGCGCCAAGGTGTCCGCGGGATTGCCCGCGGCATCGCCTCCTGATGCCCCGCCAGCCACCGCGAGCATGCACAACACGAGCCATTGCAAGTCAGTTCGGAGCATGGCCGCCACCCTGGGTCCGTGTTTAGTGTCTTAGGTTTCACGTTCCAGGTTTCGCGTATGCCGCGCTTGACTCGAAACCTGTGACCTGAAACTTGAGGCCCTCATTAGGGTATGAGTCCTAATTTTGATGGGAAACTTGACCCATCCCTCGGTTGCCTGAACCTGGACCTGTATGGACGCGGAAAGTACCAAATGAACCGAGGGGAGTCAAATGGCACTGCGGAACCGGCTCACTGCGAAGGAACGGCGCTGGGTATTGTTTTCCCGGTGCCCAGGTTACGCCAGGACGGCTCTGGCAATGCCTTCGGCGTCCAGGCCGCACTGGGCGAGTTGCCACTTGCGCGCGCCGTGCTCAATGTAGCGATCCGGGATGCCCAGCCTCACGAGCTTGCGCGTGTCGAGTCCCAAGCGGTGCGCTTCTTCCAGCGCGACTGAACCGAAGCCGCCCATCAGCGCGTGGTCTTCAACCGTAATGACGCGCTCATGCTCTGTCAGCAGTTTATCCAGGAGAGCGGCATCAAACGGCTTGCAGAAGCGCGCATTGGCTACGGTGATCTGCAAACCGCTGCGCAGACTGAGCAAGGCGGCAGCGTCCATGGCCTGGGCAGTTCCGGCGCCGTAGGCCAGCACTGCGACTCTCTCACCACGCCGCAGGATCTCACCCTTGCCCAGTTCGATGGGCCTGCAAAGCTCGGCGCATTGTTCGTTCGGGCTCCGGCCCCCCGGCTGAAGGACTGAGGATCCCAACGGGATCGCCGGGACGTTGTCGCGGGGATAGCGCAAGGCGACCGGCTTTCCGGAACTGAGGGCCCACCTGACCATGGCCTCTGTTTCGAGCTGGTCCTTGGGAGCCGCCAGGACGAAGTGTGGCAGCGAGCGGATGAAGGCTATGTCAAACACTCCGTGGTGGGTGGGACCATCGTCGCCCACCAGCCCGGCGCGATCAATGCACAACAGGACGGGCAAGCCGTCCTGGAGCGAGATATCGTGCATGAGCTGGTCGTAGGCGCGCTGGAGGAAGCTGGAGTAGATGCAGGCCACAGGCTTCAGGCCGCTCTTGGCCAGCGCCGCGGCAAAACAGACAGCGTGCGGTTCGCAAATCCCCACATCGAAGTAGCGTTTCGGGAAAACTTTCTGGAAGCTGGCCAGGCCCGTGCCGTCGGGCATCGCGGCGGTGATGGCGACCACCCTTTCGTCCGTTCGCGCAAGGCTGATGAGGACTTCACTGACGACCTTGGTGAAGGAGGGCGGAGTTGGCGCGCCCGCCAGGAAATCCGCCTCTTCCCCGTCAACCTCATAGGGTCTCGCGCCGTGCCATTTGGTGGGATCTTTTGCGGCCCAGGGCAAGCCGTAGCCCTTCCTGGTGACAACGTGCAGCAGCTTGGGGCCTTTCAGCAACTTCATCTCGGTAAGCCAGCGGACGAGGGTGTCTATGTCGTGGCCATCAACGGGGCCGAAATACTGGAAGCCCAGGTCCAGAAAGATTGCCCCGGGCGCATGCGTGGCGCGGTTGATGGCCTTAATGGCCTGGTCCGCCATGCGTTCCACATCCTTGCCTACATAGGGAATCTTCTCCAGGAAGCCCTTGCCCTTCGCGCTCCACTCATTGAAGAAGTGTATCGCGCGGATGTCGGAGCAGGTGGCTGAGAGCGCGCCGGTGGTGGGGCTGATGGAGCAACCGTTGTCGTTGAATACCACCAGCACGTCTTCCTTCACGGCGCCAGCGTGGTTCAAAGCCTCGAAAACCAGGCCCGAAGTGAAGGCGCCGTCGCCCACCACGGCGACGTACTGGCCGGGCTTGCCCTGCGCGTGGTCGCCCACGGCCAGCCCCAGTATGGAACTGACCGCGCAACCGGCGTGTCCCGTCGTGAACAGGTCGTAGGCGCTCTCGTGCGGATTGGGGTAGCCGGAGATGCCACCCTCTTGGCGCAACGTGCGAAACCGGGCATAACGGCCGGTCAGGAGCTTGTGCGGATAGACCTGGTGGCCGACGTCGAAAACCAGTCTGTCCTTGGAGAAATCAAAGACGCGGTGCAGCGCAATGGTCAGTTCGGTTACGCCGACGTTGGACGACAAGTGCCCGCCGGTGCGCTGGACCGTCTCGTGAATCTTCTCCCGGATCTCGGCCGCCAGTTCCCCCAGATAAACGGGCGGGATTCTCTTGACATCTTCCGGGCCCTGAATGTGTTCAAGGAACGGCCGCTCAATCGGGCACTTGACAATGGGGCGCTCAGCGCCGACGGCGGCGCCGGCTTTGTGCACCACTTCACCCAATGGCTTGAGGAAAGCATTGGCCGAAGGGGCGCTTGTGCGAGGCAGTGCCATGGGATCACTCATTGCTGCCGGCATCCGTTAGGACACACGTTCAACGACAAAATACCCCAATGCCTCCAGCGTCCGGGCGCGGGGCCCCAAGAGCTTAAGCGCCGCAAGGGCCTGGTTCAGGAGCCGCTCAGCTTCCCGCCTGGCCTTCGCCAGACCCAACACGGCCGGATAGGTAGCCTTGCCCGCGCGTGCATCCTTGCCCGGCGTTTTCCCAAGCGCCTCCGACGACGACGTCACATCCAATATATCGTCCACCACCTGAAATGCCAGACCAATCTTCCGGCCGTACTCCGCGAGGCTTTCGTACTCGCTGCGGCTGGCCCCGCCTGAGAGCGCACCCGCCTCGCAGCAGGCTGAGATCAACGCGGCGGTCTTCCACTTGTGGATGGCCAGGACGGAGGCCAGCGTTGCCGTCTTGCCTTCGCCCTCGATATCCAGCACCTGTCCGCCCACCATGCCTTGCGTGCCGACTCCTTGCGCAATCGCGCGCACGATCCCGGGCACTGCCCCAGCCTGCCGCGTCTGCGTCAGGATTTCGAAAGCGCGGGTCAGCAAGGCATCGCCTGCCAATATGGCCAGCGCCTCGCCGAACGCCTTGTGGCAGGTAGGCCTGCCGCGCCGGAGATCATCATCGTCCATGGCGGGCAGGTCATCGTGGATCAGAGAATAGGTATGGATCATTTCCACGGCGCACGCGGCTGGCGCGGCCCCTTCGTAAGTGCCGCCCACGGCCTCGGCTGAGGCCAGCACCAAGGCCGGGCGCAACCGTTTGCCGCCTGCAAAAATCGAGTAACGCATGGCCCTGTGCAATGCGGCAGGGGTGGTCCGCGGGCTAGGCAAGAACTCGTCCAGGCGCCGGTTTGCGAACTGTCGCGCAGTCTCGAGAAAAGCCTCCGCCACAGCGACGTGCTCCTGCGGCGTTACAGCGCTTGTCTGCCGCGGGAGCCTGAGCTTGTGCACTACGCTCATCCCACCTTGTCTTGCCGTCTTATTGCGAACCGCCAAACAGTAACCCTCCCGCCTTTCCCGGGGCATTCCCCGGGCGTTGAGCTGATTCCCCCGCTGCACCTTCATTCTTGCGCGGGGGCGGCGGGGTGTCAACAGTAGGCCAACTGACGCCGTGCTTCTTTGTCTTGCGCGCCTCTGGCTCGGGCTTAGGCCCGCTCTTAGCAGAAGCGCCTGCGTACTCCGGCGCGGGGCTGCGCCCCGATCCCTCGGGCGCGCCTTCCGCACTGCTTGGTGCACCCGCGCCTCTGGCCGCCTGCGGCATCTCGACCTCGCGCAACGCCACCCCGCCTTCCGCGTCTTGGACAAGCGCGCGAATCCTTTTCTCGGCCTTGTCCAGCATGGCGTGGCAGCGCTTCAGAGCGAACACGCCTTTTTCGTATAGCGCCAGGCTTTCGTCCAACGGCGTGTTGCCGACTTCGAGCTGCGCGGCAATCTCCTCCAACTCAGCCAGCGACTGCTCAAAAGAAGGTTCTTTCTGGGGGTCCATGTTGGCTCTTAGCGCCTGGCCTGGGGCTTCATCGCTTTGGACTTTGGGTGGCGCCGCGGTGTCTGCCAAAGCCCAAAGCCTAAAGCCTAAAGCCAGTTGGAAAGCATGCTTCCCCACCTGGAGGCGGTCTGATTATGGGTTCACTACTTCGTACCTGTACCGCAGCCGCACGATCCTATGGGTAACCATTGACTGGTACTCCACCAGGAACCCATACTGCCAAGGCTGCGCCCCCTGCCCTGCCGCTGCAGTGCCGGCCAGTTTGAAGTTGCGGTAGCGAACCTTGGTCCCCGGATTGCCCGACACCAGCGTGCTCTTCAGCCGGTCACGGCCTGAAAAACCCGCCGGGCGCGGCACAATGAGTGAGAAGCGTCCCTTCTTGATGCCCAAGTGCACGGTACCCAGATCAATCACGCTTTGCACGACCTCAACCAAGACGGAAGCCGTTTGCGAGTGGAACGGGCCGTCCGAGAAAACTACCCGCACCCTGTAGAAGCCCTGGGCCGCATAGGCGTGTGTCACGGTACTGCCGCCGTTCATGGTGGACCCGTCTCCGAAGTCCCAGACATAGGTGAGAGGGTCGTTTTCCGGGTCTGCAACCCCGATGCTGAAGCTTATAGTTTCACCGATTCCAGCCACGCCCGGCACGGCCGTGAGGGTGGAAGTGATGAGGGGCGCATTGTTGGGTATGCCCCAGGTCGCCGAGGCCGTGTTGTTCGTCTCGACGTCCTCAGCTACCGCGTTTGTGCAGTCGGCAAAGAACCAGGCTAAGCCTGCGCGCGGCACATCCTGCGCCGGCAGATCGAAGTGCACCGCTGTAACTTCAGCCGACCCGAGAGACCCGACACCAGCGGTCGCCGTAGGCACCTCGGCACTGGTAGGCGCGCTTCCAAGATTGGGGTAGAAGCCAACCAGGAAAGGCCCTGCGCCGGTCATGCCACGATTCTGGATCAACAAGTCAAACGCGGCGCTGATGCCCGGAACAGGCTCCGTAACGGTGACTTTGGTGATGACCAGATCCACCCCTTGCGCGAAGACCGTGACAGGCTGGAACAGCATGTTGTTCATCACGTTGCTCTCAGCGATGAGGTTGTCTGCGTTAACGAGGACCGCCAAGGTGTAAGTGCCAGCCACTGGGTAGGCGGCCGAAAGCGTAATCTGGGTGTAGTTGCCGGCGTCAATGATGGTCGAAACCGGAATGGTTGTGACTGCGCCGGCACTGGAACTGGCAGGTGTGGGCTGATTGAGGAACAAGGATACAAGGAAATTGCTGGCAGGCGCCGCGCCTGCGTTGCCGATCTTCAAGGTAATGGTAAATGGCTGTCCCGCCACTAACTGGCCGGCGCTCACTTGCAGGCTCATAGGCACCAGGTCCGGAAACACGGATACCTGAGGCCCGGCGCCGCCAGGGGTCTTCCCGGTTGAAAGGGAAATTGCGGTCTGAAACGGAGTGTCTTCCAAAAAATTCGCAAGAACGAGGTTGCCACCGAATAGCGCGGGGATGACACCTATTCCTTCGAAAGGATCGAAGGCGTCTGGCTTGAATTCCCGGTCTTCGTCGTCCTGGGTGCCGAGAACCATATCCTGGCCCGCGCCCACTCGGTACTCAATGCCCATGCCGCCTGTATCCATAATTTGATTTAGCTGGTTCGTCGGGTCTGTGTGGAAGTTGCCGAGCGTGTGGCCCAGTTCGTGAGCCCCGACGTTGCCTACTGCAAGCGCCACGGCGTCTATCTGCGCGTAGCCCGGCGCCTGTTGCAGGGAATTGGCGGAGTCGGGATCCCCCGCCGGGTTGCTCAGCAAGTCCAGCAAAACCAGACCTGTATCCTGCGGGTCAAAGTTGCCTGGATCAACGGCTGAGGCGATTCCAATGGTCTGAATCCCTGTTTCGTTTTCAGTCCCTCCGATGACGATTCGTGTAACAAAGGGCTGGCCAAAATTGTTGACATTATCCCTGCTGTTGTGGAACAGGACATCATAGTGCCCGGGCACGCCATCCGTGGGCCGGTCTCCGTTCAGCGCCGCCTGGCGCAGCACGTCGTATTTATGTTTTATGACAGCCATGATCTTATCTATCAACGGGTCCTCGTCGGCCGCGGTCAGGCCCCACGCCGTCAGGAAGTTCCGCATGGGCGACAGAGTCGCCGAGGTCTTCCCGTCGCCAAACAGACTCATGGGGTTGATGTTCGGGCCGTTGAAATCCACGAACACAGTTTGCTTGATGAAGAAGGACTGTGTCTCCAGGAATGGCCGCCGCAACACAACCTGCATCTGGTATTGGCCGCCGGTCTGCGCCATGAACGACGAGCACACGACCAGATAGGTCCCGTCTTGGGGGACCACGTAGCTGAGGCATGCATCCAGGCTCTGCTTCGGGTCCAGTGGTATCGGCAGCGGGCTGTTTGGCGGGTAAAGGAAAGGCACCCCGTTCAGGTCGTCGTTGCCCATCAACAGGACGCCATTAGGGTCGGTGACGGCCAACAACGAATCGAAATTGCTGTTCATACACACACCCAGAATATCGCCCCGGCGGAGGGTG
>Ga0209777_10004626_pt1 | contig 16163 bp, 12 predicted proteins | sample FrelakmetHBP12HB_FD_187147 | JGI IMG/M metagenome (GOLD analysis project Ga0209777, IMG submission 187147) | Freshwater lake sediment microbial communities from the University of Notre Dame, USA, for methane emissions studies -HBP12 HB (SPAdes)... | ecosystem: Environmental > Aquatic >...
AGGCGGGGCGCATTACCTTTGCCGGCCGAGAGCATGGGTTCATCCTTACCGGCAAGCCCAAGGAGCGTGACCTTCGGGTCAACATTGACCTGGATGGCGACGGCAGGTGCACCGGGCCTGGCGAAGGTCCCTTTGCGACCGGCGACACAGTGGAGCTCGACGGAAAACGACATGTGATCACGCTCGGCACCGAGAACGGCGTCGGCAAGGCAGACGTGAGACTGACTTGGCCGACGGCCGAGCACCTCGTCGGAGACCTGCGTCGCTTTTACGATGCGCTCGGGGCACCGCCGGAGCACCTCTGCCTCGTGGGGTTCCCCGATGCGATCCCGCAGGCGATTGTCGGGCGGGGCGGCCTCGTTGACGAACTCACCTCCGATCTTCCGTATGCGAATGCGGACGACGAACCGTTCGCTGAGATCGGTGTCGCACGCGTTATCGCCGAGAACGCCTCGTTCGCGACGTTGTACGCCAGCCGTGTCCTCAGCTACAAGTCACTGCTTGACCCGGAATGGCAGGACAGGGCGTGTCAGGCACGCTGGGAGAACACCTATGGCAAGCTGTTCGAGAACGTTGGGTTCGATGCCTCATACCGCCACACGGAGGAAAACCTGAAATGGCTCGTTCCTCCCGCGCAAGGCAAGAAGGGGAAACGGGCGCAGACCTTCGAGCAAGACTCGCCCCTTGCGCGCTGCGCCGCCCTGGCGCATGAAGACCATTCGTGGTGGCACGAAATCGGACACACGTTCGCGTGGGACGCGGAGGTGCTCCTGGCGCCCGTGGTCATCGAGTCGGGCGGTTGCCTCACCGCGGCTCTCGACCGCGAGCCAGACTACCATTCGGTGATCGCACGCATGTTCCGAAAGGGCGCGGGCTCCTTCAGCGGCAATTCGCGGCCGGGTTGCGCCGAGTGCGAACTGCAGCGACATGAGTTCTGGAACGGCGTCCTGTCCGGCCAGACGATCGGGCAGGCGCACCGGCGCTCGATGAACAGCGCCCTCGTGACGATTTTCGACAAGAAGGAGAACGCGGGCGGCGCCTATTGGTACCAGCTTCGCATCCGCACGCAGTTCGGCGACCCCGCATTCGTCATGCGCGTGCCCGCGGCGCCACGGTCAGCGCCCGCCCGTATTGCCGTGGATGGCGAGACGGTGACAGTGCATGCGCCGGAGCAGTGGTGGCCGATCAAGATGTACGTGCCAGAGGACTGGAAGAAGTGGGTGGGCAAGGACCTGTACGTATTGCGGGGAGCCGGGACCTATGCGCGCCGAACATGGTGCAGCCAAGACTACGACCGAGAGGAGACATACATTACCGCTGAGTTCACCACGCGCCGCCGCGTTGCGAAGATCGAGCAGGTACAGAAGCCGCCGGCACCACTCGGCTGGTCAGGGCCATATTACCTGGACGAACACGCAGATGGCTCCCGGACCTATCGGTGGGCTGTGCGCTTGGTTGACTTCGACCAGATCAAGGGGCGCATCGTCAACGCGGTCGAGCGCCTCGATTATCGGGTGTCGTACGAGTGATCCGCCGTTGAGTTCCCCTCCCCTTGCGAGACGGGGTAGGTAGGGGTACACGTGGAACCACAGATCAACACTCGGCGTAAGTTTCTGCGGACAACGGCGACCGCGTGCCTGTGCAGTATGGCTGCACGAAAGGCGGCAACCGCGCCGGAAGGCGCGCGCGAGTTGATACGCGATTCTCAGTTCGGCGGGGGCCTCATCCTTCTCGAAGCAAAGCCAGGGAAGCGCGCCGTCTACGGACACTTGACTGGCAGAAATGCCGACTCAGAGCCAATCTGGGATCTGGCACAGTGGTCGAGCAAGTTCCCGCTTGCCGAGCGTCCGCCGGAGAAACTGCCAAACGGGACGCTGCGTTATGAAAACGAAGCGAAGGCCGTCACGCTCGGTGCCCCGGCCACAGAGGACGCCGATCTTGTGCTGGCCATCAAGGGAAACACGGAGTACGGGAACCGTGCGCGCAAGCAGGGGGAGCCGTGGGTGCATCTGCTCGTGCAGCAGGACATCGCTGATCCGCCTGCGCTGGACCAGATCGCGTCGTTACGTCTGCGCATCTCGGCACGTCTGTGCAGTTCCAAACTGATTAAGACCCCAGACTACTCGCCCCAGATCCATGCCGCGCAGTTCCAGTTGTTCTTCACCGTGCAGAACCGCAACCGCCAGTCGCCAGGTTTCGGACAGTACCTATGGTTTGGCGTTCCTGTCTACGACGATCGTCAGCGGATCCCCAAGGGGCACACAGCGCAAGATACGGGCGGCACGAGCATGTTCATCTTCACGCCCGGCGGGGAGACTTTCACATCCGACAGCGCTCACGATGGGAAATGGATTACGATAGAAAAAGATCTGGCACCTCTGATTCGGCCGGGGTTGGAGACGGCGTGGAAAGCAGGCTTCCTCAAGGCTTCGCAGACGCTGGCGGACTATCGCATTGGCAGCATAAACATGGGCTGGGAGGTGCCGGGCATCTTCGACGTGGCAATGCAGGTGCGTGACCTGTCTCTAACCGTCCGCTAGTGGTGGCATGCGTTTCGCCCGACGAGTTCGCGCATGGGACGCGATGCCAACCTGCGTCCAGGCTTAGCCCCTGTAATCCGGGTTTGGATGCACTACCACATGGGGGAGACTGCCATTTGCTTTCAGCCAGCCTTTCAGCCGTCAGGATGGTCCTGACAGGTTGTTTTCTAACCGCCGGCCAGCCGGTTTCGCGCCAACGATGCCAATCTGGGTCCCCAGGCGGGGATACAGCCCTGCATCCCGCCGCTGACACGCCGCCCCCGGCAGGAAGGCGCACTGTCGCCCTGGCCAGGATACTTCGACTCGACCGCAGAGCTCCCGTCTACGATGCGTTCACTTCAACTTATGCTTCTGGAAGAACTCCCACATCAGGTCGTTGGCTGAAATGTTCAGCGCTGACTTGCCGATGAAGCCCACTGGCGGCTGTTGACCGGGCCAAGTGTGGCCGCCGCCTTCGATGGCGATTAGCACGACTTCTGCGCCGTCCTTGCCGCCGCCGTAACTCTTGCGGGTGACTTTCATCTCGTCGCCGTCCTTGGAAAGCACGTCCGACTTCGCATTCTCTTCGCAGCCGTTGAGCTTCACCCAGGTTTGGATCGAGTCCTTGACCCCTTTCAGCGTCATGAACGCCGGGGTGTTTCCCTTTTCCCGCTCGAACGGTATGAGATTGTCTTTCGTCCCGTGGAAGTGGATGACAGGCACGGGCCGCTTCGGCTTGCTCTCCTCGATGGCGACGGTCCCGGCGACCGGCGCGATGGCGGCGATCCGTTCCGAAAGCTCCGCCGCCAGCCGGTAGCACATCATGGCGCCGTTGCTCATTCCACAGGCGTAGACCAGCTTCGTATCGACATTGAGGACAAGGCTGAGTTTGTCCAGCAGCTTGCCGATAAACGCCACGTCGTCGGGCTTTCCTTCAGCCATCATCCCTTTGAACCCGCCCGCATTCCAGGTCCGGAACGGGCCGATGCCGGTTCCGCTGGGGTAGACGACGATGAACCCCGCCTCATCAGACTTCCGGTTCAGGCCGGAAAACCAGAGCATCATCGAGCCATCCATTGCCGCCCCATGCAGTGCCAGAACCACCGGCGCAGGCTTCTTCGAGTCGTAGCTCTTCGGGACGTGGACGAGGTAGTTGCGCTCCTGCTCGCCCATTATGAGGGAGCGACTGTGGTCGCCGGGGCCGAGGGAATCAGCTTGAGTTGGCGTTGCTTCTTGGCCCAGAGCCGCCCGAAACAGAAACAACACAAGCACGAGAGCCGGCATCCGCTGGATTGCGGGCAGAAGGTGAAGTCGGGCACGGGGCGGCTCCATAAGATGCATAGGTGCAAGGACGATAGCGCAGACCGGTCGACCGTGCAACAACATGGCAGCGTGCCCGAAACTGCCGGCACCGTTGCCGACCCGCGCGTCGTCAAGCACCGTCACAAGGCCAGCGAGGAGCCACCAACTTCCTTCTTGACGTGCGCACCCGGCCCAGCTATAGAAGCCCCGTTCCCGTGACGGTCGTCCCGTCCAAGCCTTAACGGAGGAGTCATTCCATGGCGAAGGCAGCGAAGAAATCCACCCGCAAGCCCAGCGCGGCGTTCATGAAGCCCATGCAGCCAGACGCGGTGCTGGCGCCGGTCATCGGCGACAAGGCTATGCCGCGCACCGAGGTCACCAAGAAGCTCTGGGCCTACATCAAGAAGAACAGCCTGCAGGACGCCAAGAAGAAGACGATGATCAACGCCGACGAGAAGCTCGCGGTGGTCTTCGGCGGCAAGAAGCAGGTCTCAATGTTCGAGATGACCAAGCTGGTGGGGAAGCATCTGGGGTAGGCGTTCCCTGGGCGGCCCGATCCTCCGACAAATAGGCCACTTCCCGCCGCCAGAAGGGGGATCTCGGCGCTGCTGGTGCCTTTGGCGGGTTCGCGGTTGGGACGTGAAATTGGCCCTGACAACCCCATCGAAAGCCAGGCTGGCCAGCTGCCAGCCGCCGGCAGGACCCGCGTAGCTTGGCAAGGGAATGGTCCAGGCAATCTGTAGCGCGATCTGCATTGGATAGACCCTTTGCGAGCACGCCTTTACCGTGCCGTCGGCATCAGTCAGGACAAGGTACGCCTCCTTGTCGCCGCTCAGGCTGGTGCGAATGCAGATTTCCTTGAACGATTGCTCGCCCACCGGTTCCCATTCCTTCGCGTCCATGCCCTGGCCTTTTGCCGGCTTGACCGCGCATACATCCGTAGCCCGCTCTTGCATGTACATGCTCAGCGCCAGCGCCGCATCCGAGCGTCTTCGCCTCCCGATGATTAACGCTTGTTGGTATTCCATAATTTCCACCTCCTCTGTTGAAGCCAGCCCCTTCTGCGGGCCGGCCCTGCTTATCTTTTTCGGGACTGATGATCGGGCGCGCTGCTGCACCGGTCACCGGGTCCGCAGACCGAAAAGGCCATTGCCGCCGCGGCCTGGCCCGAAAGGGCCGCCTGAGGCGCACACGGCGGACAAAACCTTTTCTGGCGAGGGTCCCCGGCAGCGCGCCGCGGCAGCTTGCGTTGCGTTTACGAGGCATCCCCTTGCTGGTGCCTCACGCATCCAGAGCGCGTGCGGCGTTCTGCAGCACTCGGGCAGGATATGGTTCGGAGGCTAAACGCGGATGGTGGGATGCAAGTGACGGGCAAATGAGGGGTAAGCCATGGCCCGAATTCTCAAGCTCTGTCCAGGCCGTTTGCCCCATGTGTCCGGCTGTTGATTTCCTCGCTCCCGACTGGCCGGAGCGCCATAACACCGGACCCAACGGCCCTGCCTTCCGCCTGTTGGGCGGTGATCCGCGCAAGGACAAAATGGAACTGGCCAGGAAAGCCTCGCCGTTAAGCTACGTTTCCAAAGACTGCCCGCCGTTTTTCATCGTCCACGGCGATAGTGATACGACCATACCGATTTCCCAGGGCAAACTGCTTCTCGACGCGCTCCAGAAGGCTGGCGCGGACGCAACATTTTATACCATCAAGGGTGGCGACCATTTCAGCGTCACCCAGTACCGGTACGCTCAAACCGTACTGGATGAATTCTTCGATAAACGCCTCAAACAAGGCCCGAAACCGCGCCAATAGCAGCGCACAGCAGCAGTAGATGGACTACTGGACAAGTAACAACTTTTCCCCGTCTTCCTTCTTGTCGTCAGCTTCTTGTCTTTGCCGCTTTCGGTTCGGGGTTCCGACTCCTCGGTTACCCATCCCGAGGGCGCGCAGGCCTACTTCTCGCCCAAGGGCGGCCGCATTGAGGCGGTCGTCGAAGCCGTTGACAAGGCGCGAGCCAGCGTCCTCGTCCAGGCGTACAGTCTTGCGTCTCCGCCCAAGGCCATGCCCCAATCATTCGGAGCAAAGTACGTTGTGGATGATCCGCTCGCTCACCGACGCGGGTTGCCTTCCCACAAGGCGGCAATTAACGCATACCCGGTCGAGTCCTGGTCCTTCAACTCGCATCTGATAAACGGGTAGTGATCGTTGACCAGAAAATAACTCTCCATCAACTCGGCAAAGTACTGCCTCTCGCTGACCAAGGCGGGATGCGGCACGCGCTGGCCATCGAACCGCAGCACCGATTTGTACCGGCCGTCATTCTTGGCCTGTTCGTAGGCGGCTTGGATCTTCTTGCCCAGTTCGGGGTCCTTCTTCGCGGCGTGGCGGTCGTAATAGGCCAACGCCAACTCGTGAAGCACGTCGGACTGCTGGAGCAACGCCCATTTCAACATGCTCTGCGGGTCGCGAATCTCCACGGCCCCAAGCTTGTCGGGATTTACTCCCTCGCCGGCCAACTGTTCGCTACTGCCGCAATACCGGATGTAAGGCCCCGCCTGGGCGATCTCCAGCCAGATCGGCACCTCGTGCAACTGCTTGCGGCCGGGCTCGGCGATGAAGTGGTCAATCATGTGCAGCTTGTAGCTCAGCAGCGTCACCATGGTTGCACATAGTCCCGGCTGATCCACTAACTGCGGGCTGACGTAGACGCACCAGCCTTTGATGTCGCGCTTGTCGTATCGGGCGGTGGGGGTGTATTCTGCCGCAGCCGATGAATCACTGGCTCGCGCCGGGCGGCCGGCCACCTCCCGCACCTGCTGCTGGTAGGCCGCCAGGTCCTTCTCTAGCTTCACCACCTGCTCAGGGTCCACGCCCCAGTAGCGTTCAATGAACCGAACCATCTGCGGATCATGTTCCCGCAGCTCCGCCCGGACGAACGGATAGATATCGTTGACGGCGAAATAAGCTTCCGTGCTTTCAGCCCAGTACTCCATGCGGTTGGTGCGGCCATAGTGGGGGCCGACCCGGCCGTCCCAGATCTTGACCTTCTCGTACTTCCCCTCTTTCATCATGCGCTCGTAGTTGGCCTGGCTTTCCTTGTTGCCGTAGTCGCGGCCCTTGCCGATGAAGTGATAGTCATAGCCGTGCGCCAGCTCGTGAAGGACGACAAAGGGGTGGCGATAGCTGTCCCCCACATGGGTCTTGACGCTGAGCGACATGAACGATTGGGGGTCCCTTGGGACCGTGTACCCGTGGTCAATCAGCCAGGCGCGTTCAGGGTGATACGAAAGGTCCACCTTCTCCTTGTACTCGATCCAGATGGCGTTGTTTCCCTGCATGTTGCTCACCGCCAAGGCCGGGGCAGCCAGCTTGATCTGGTAGAGTTCCCACCGCAGATGCTCCAACGTCTTGGCCGTTTGTTCGGGATATTGCCTTGGCACGTCGCGATTGATGTAAACGGTCCAGCCTTCCAGGTTGCGGATCTCAAAGCGTTCTTCGTTGCTCGGCGGCGTGGCCGGTTTTGCGGCCGGGGAATCCTGGGCCACGGCCTGCGAGCCCAGCAGGCAGGCGATCAGGCATAGATAACGAGTCATCATGGAAATCGGTTCACCTAAAGACGTTGACGCATCGGCCGCTATTCCTGAAGCCGTCCGGCGTTGATACCGGTAACATACACCAGCCGCCGAGGCAGGTCATCAGATTCCGGCCTGTGAACCGATAGGAGATTTGTTTTTGGGTTGGGCCACACGGCGAAAGATCATCCGCGCTCTGGTCAAACGGATTGAGGTGGACGAAGAGACGGTTCGCGTGGTATATCGGATCAACCCCGGTTCTCCGACTGATCCCGTCGGCCATGATTCCGGGGGCGTGGTGCCTTGTTGTTGGGGCCGTCCCCAGCCGTCCCTGAGCGTCCCAAACGCAGGTAGCCCAGTTCCGATGCCCCTGCCTCATTCCGTTCCTTGGCGCTTGTCTTACCAGCCTCGCAGCGGCGCCGAGGCGCGGCAACCTGACTTCCCGCAAGCCCGATCCCGGCAGATTGCGCCAATCGCATTTGCGCACCAACACGCGAAGACGTATAAGGTCGGCGAAGAGTCTACTTTCAGCGAGACGGGGCCATTCGCGCTGCAAGGCAGGCGGCTCTTCCGATGATGCCATTCTATTCCGCGCATCTTTGATAACATTGATCAGGGACCTCTACCTGCCCTGCAAGAGACGCTTAAGGTTGCCGGCCACTCGGATTTCTGCGTAGGCTTCTTCAACCTTCGCGGTTGGAAGCAAGTGGATTCCTACGTCGAGCGGTTCTCAAGGGGCGAAGGCAAGTGCTGCCGACTACTTGTGGGGATGCAGCGGCTAGCCGGCCTGACGCTCCCAGGGAACAAACCATGAGAAAGGCAATACGATGAAATGCGCAACAGTTAAGGCATTGAGTTGGCTGCTTGCCGCGACAGCCATCGGAGTCATGACTGCAACCGCGGAGGACAAGGCCGGCGCCGCCTCGCGGCCACCGCTGACGAGGCCAGACGACAAGCCGCCCGACCAGACCAAGAAGGTGAAGGTGTTCATCCTGATGGGGCAGTCTAACATGGTGGGAATGGGAGAACTCGGCCCCGAGACCACCAAGGGAACGCTGGCCTACCTCACCAAGAAGGAGGGCAAATATCCTTGGCTGGTCGACGATCAGGGCAATTGGACGGTGCGCAAGGACGTCTACTACTACAGTCCCCTCACCAAGAAGGGCAGCCCGCTCAGCCCGACCTCGAACAATGGCAAGACGATCGGGCCGGAATTGGGTTTCGGCTACGTCATGGGCCACGTCCTCGATGAGCTGGTACTCGTCCTCAAGTGCTGCATCGGCAACCGCAGCCTGGGATGGGACCTGCTGCCGCCGGGCAGCGAGCGCTTCACCGTTGATGGCCGGACCTACGCCGGCTACAAGGACACGCCGGATTCTTGGATCGAAGGTCAGCCGAAGAAGGAGGTCAACTGGTATGCCGGCAAGCAGTACGACACGGACACGGCCGACGCCAAGGAAGTCCTGAACAACCTCGCCAAATACTGCCCGGAGTACAAGGGACAGGGCTATGAGGTTGCCGGCTTTGTCTGGTGGCAGGGCCACAAGGACCAAAACCCGGTTCATGCCAGCCGTTACGAGCAGAATCTGGTGCGCCTGATCAAGTGCCTGCGGGAAGATTTCAAGGCGCCCCAGGCCAAGTTCGTGCTGGCCACCATCGCGTTCGGCGGCTGGAAACTGGCGGAGCCCGGCTTGACCATCGCCAACGCCCAACTCGCGGTGGGCGATCCGAAGAAGCATCCGGAATTCGCCGGCAACGTGAAGACCGTGGAAGCCCGGGATTTCTGGCGGGAGGTCGAAGTCTCTCCGAAGAACCAAGGGTATCACTACAACCGCAATGCTGAGACCTACATGGAAGTCGGCAACGCGCTGGGCTGGGCCATGGCGGAGCTGCTGAAGAGTGATCAACCACGCCCATAGGGCGTGGCCTAATGAATGCCCCCAGAGGGGGCAGTTCACGTGGGGAAAGCCCCTGCGGGGCTAATCACGCGCTCTCGAAATCGAGCGCCTCTTGTCCACTCTCCAGTTTCTCCTGCTCACGAATGTACTTCTTGATTGTTTCCTCGTCCAACCCTACCGTACTGACACAGTTGCCCACCGCCCAGAAGCTCAGCCCTGTCATACGTCGCTCTCTCAGCAACTCACGATGGATTCGTACTGCACTCTTGCCCTTCAGGAACCCCAGCGTGAATGACACGCTGAACTTCGGCGGGATACTGAGACACATGTGAATGTGGTCGGGCCTCGCGTTTCCCTGCAGCAATTCGATTCCACGCTGCCGGCACAATTCTCTCAGGATCTCCCCTACCCTTTCCCTCGTCCTCCCGTAGAACACCTTGTGCCGATACTTCGGCACGATCACGACGTGGTACTTGCAGTCCCACCGCACATGGGACAGGCTTTGCCACCCATGCATGGTTCCCCCTTTGCCCTGGGGCTTTCCCCGAAGGGGAACCTACATGGATCGCCGGATCGGTCGAACCTCTTCGGGTCTCACGGCCAGAGGCCGTGGTTTAATGATGTAATCACTATCAAGAAATGCGGTGGAGGAACCTTGAAGCTGTCAGGCGCCAATACCTACAGCGGCCAGACGATCCTGGCGGGCGGTACCATGAGCGTCGATTCGTTCAACAGCATTGTGAAAGGCCAGGCCAGCAGCAGCCTGGGCGCGCCGAAATCGGCAAGCGATGCTGAAATCATGATGAGTGGCGGCTGCACTCTGATCTATACCGGCAAGGGCGAGACCACCGACCGGAACCTGAACCTTCCAGGCGGCAGGGACACCATCACGTTGGATCAATCTGGCACGGGCCTGTTGAAACTGACCAGCCCCTTGGTGATATCCGGCTATGCTGAAAGCAAAACCATTGTTCTGGCCGGCTCAAGCGCCGGCGTTGGTGAACTCGCCTGCGATATCGATAACGTCTATGACCGCGCAGGCAAGGCGACGACCTCCATCACCAAATCCGGAACCGGCACCTGGACGCTCTCTGGCACCAACAGCTACAGCGGTCCGACAACAGTGAAGCAGGGCACGCTGTCGATTGCGAATGCACAGAGTCTTGGTGACAGAACTGACGTTTACATCTCCGAAGGCGCAATGCTTGAAGTAAACCTCAGGGGCGAGATGCGGATCGGCAAGCTCTATCTCGCCGGCAAACTTCAGCCAGGTGGTGCCTATAACGCGGCGAACACGCCACAATTCATTAAGGGAAATGGGGCATTGAAAACTCAGTAAGAGGGGATCACGTGAAACGTGAGGTGTACAGGACGACGATGTAAACCTAACGAAGGCCAAGTGCTGCGGCGTGCTACGGCACCTGGATTTCCGACGACGAACATCCATGAAACCAGGGCCCTCGGCTCTGGTCAGTCGGGAACTACGCCGCAATCCATCCAGACACTATCTGAGTGCTCCGGAGGAGCACGTCTGGCCCCGCGACGTAAACATCTCGCGAACGTGGCTCTTCTGCGACGGACGCGGCGGTGTATGGAATCTGGTGGGAAGAAGTGGCATTCAAGGAGACAGGCAATGAGGAAGCACGTTCTGGCTCAAGTCTGGTTCACGACGATGGCGTTGACCATGCTGATGAGCTTTCCAGTGGCAGGAGCGGATGTGCCCGATTTGACCAAGAGCGCGACCAAGGGCGTAGACCGCAACCAGACCTACAATCTGGGTTCCACCGGACTGCGCGGGTGGATCTATACCCGACCGGCGAATTTCCCTGACAGCGTGCAGGGCCGGACCACGACAGTCAGCCGGCAGATCCTGGTCACGCATGTCGGGGCGAAATCGCCGGCGGATGGCGTGATGAAGGTGGACGACGTGATCCTGGGCGTGGGCGGCAAGCCCTTCAGCGACGATGCCCGCAGGAGCATCGCCTTGGCGATCCGGGACGCAGAGAAAGAAGAGAATAAAGGCATCTTGAAGCTGACCCGCTGGCGGGAGGGCAAGGCCGAGGATGTGGAGCTCAAGCTGCGGGTCATGGGGACCTACAGCGCCACCGCGCCATACGATTGCCCCAAGTCGAAGCGCATCTTCGAGGAGGCCTGCAAGGCGCTGGAGAAGGATACGCTCGACGGAAGCATCATGGGGTCGATCACCGGCCTCGCGCTGCTGGCGACCGGCAAGCCCGAGTATCTGCCCAGACTGCAGGAACTGGCCCGGAAGATGGGACCGCCTGACTTGAAACTGGGGAGGAACCTGGGAGCCTGGGACGGCTACCGGGGCATCTTCCTCTGCGAATACTACCTCCTCACCAAGGACCAGGAGGTGCAGCACGCCGTCAAAGAATTCGCGGTCGCCTTCGCCAAGGGCCAAAGCATGTACGGCACCTTCGGACATGGCTTCAGCGACCTGACTCCCGACGGCAAGCTGCACGGATCCATACCGCCCTACGGACCGGTGAATCAGGCGGGACTGGCGGCGAGCATCGCCATCGCCTTGGGCAAGAAATGCGGAGTTACGGATCCTGAGATTGATCAGGCCCTCGAGCGGGGTTCGGGATTCTTTGGCTACTTCGTGGATAAGGGCGCCATCCCTTATGGCGAGCACGAGCCGTGGCCCTACCACGACAACAATGGCAAGTGTGCCATGACCGCCAACTTCTTTGCGCTTCAGGGCAACCGCATCAAGGAAGCGCAGTTCTTTGCGAGAATGGCCACCGCCGGCTATCAGAACCGCGAATACGGGCACACCGGCCAGGGGTTCGGCTATCTATGGGGCGCCATGGGCGCTAATGTGGGCGGGCCGGCGACAGCCGCTGCCTTCTTCAAAGAGGCCTCCTGGCATCTCGATCTGGTGCGACGCTGCGATGGGTCCTTCACCTATGATGGCGGCGAACAGTACGGAGCCGGCAAGACCGACGACAACACCTACTACGGCAAGAGCAGCTACTGCGGCCTGAGCCCGAACGCCTGTTACGTCCTGACCTATGCGCTGCCCTTGAAGAAGATACTCCTCACCGGGCGGGACGCGAATGAAGCGAGCTGGCTGACCAAGAAGGACGCGGCGGACGCCGTTGCCTCCGGGCGCTTCTACCTGGACCGCAAGCAGAAGAACGTCCAGGAACTTGTTGCGGCGTTCAGCGATTGGTCGCCCATAGTGCGCGGCTGGGCGGCTGAGGAACTGGCCAAGCGTCCGGAAGCAAAAGCCATGACGCCGCAGTTGATCACCATGGCCGAAGGCCAGGATGCGCATATCCGCCAAGGCGCCTGCGAGGCGCTCAGTTGCCTCAAGAGCACCGAGGCGTTGCCCGTCTTCGTGCGCCTGCTCTACCACGAAGACCGCTGGCTGCGCTTCAAGGCCGCGCAGGCCATCAAGAACATGGGTGGCGCGGCTAAATCAGCCCTCCCCGACATCCTTAAGGCGGTCGCCCAGACCGCCGAACCCCTCCAGCCCATCAACTGGGCCGATCCCATCCAACTTGCCCAGGGCCAGTTGGCTCACGCGTTGTTCGATGGAGGACTGACCGACGGCCTTAAGGGAGTCGACCCCAAGTTGGTTTACCCGGCCATCCAGGCTGTCTCCAGAAACGCGGACGGCATGGCGCGCATGCGGCTGAGAGGCTTCTTCGAGAACCGGTTGACCGTGGATGACGTGCAGGCGTTAGCAGCAGATATCTTCGCCGCCGCCAAGACGATGAGCCCGGCGGACCGGATGTTCTCCAATGAGATCCGCATGGGAGCGTTCAGGGCCTTAGCCAAGTACCACTTCAAGGAGGGCCTCGAAGCGGGGGTGGACTTCGCCAAGACCCAGGGCGGCCACGGCAGCGAAAGTAGAACCGGGGTGATCATGAAGGCGCTGGTCAGCTATGGCTCGGCTGCCCGCGACATCGTGCCGCAACTGAAGGAGTTGATCGTCGTCCTCAACGATCAATGCAAGAGGGGGGAATTCCCCGCGGGCGAACTCAATGATCGGAGAGTCAACGCCGTCAAAGACGCCATCAAGGCTATCGAAGCGGCGAAGGATCATCCCGAGTTGCGGAGCATCACGCCGATCCAGCCACAGGACGCCTCGAAAAAGTGATGGGAGAACAATACATGAAGACACGCCTGACGATTACGGCCCTCGGAGCGCTTCTGGCGATAACCCTGGCGGCGCATTCCGGCGAGGCGCCTGCCCCATACCCGGGCTGGCAGCATTCCGGCTCTCTCTTCATCCTGACGACGCCCGAGGGTGCCGATCTTCCGGCCTCGGCCTCGGAGGACGGATTCCCCTTACTGGTGCGCCTGAACAAGGACTTCTTCGATTTCAAGCAGGCGCAGGCCCAAGGCGAGGATATCCGCTTTGCCACCAGCGCGGGCGCCCCACTCGCATACCAGGTTGACGAGTGGGACGCTGGTGTTGGGACGGCCAGTATCTGGGTGCGCATTCCTAATATCAAAGGCAACGCGCGGCAGGAGCTCAAGATGCAGTGGGGCAAGGCCGACGCCGAGAGCGAGTCCAACGGGTCTGCCGTCTTCAACGAGTCCAACGGATATCTGAGTGTCTGGCACATGAACGATCCCGTGAAGGACGAAGTCGGCACACTCGACTCGAAGGATTCGGGCACCACTTCTTCTTCTGGCATCATTGGCAGAAGCCGGCGCTTTGACAGGGGCAAGGGGATCAACTGTGGAGAGAAGATCACCACCTATCCTACCGGCTCCAGTTTCCATTCTTCTGAAGCGTGGTTCAGAGCCGAGAAACCTAACGCGACCGTCCTTGCCTGGGGAAACGAGGAGCGTGACGGTAAAGTGATGATGCAATTCTTCAGTCCACCACATATCAAAATGGAGTGCTACTTCTCAGGTGCAGACGTTGCGGGTGGCAGCGCACTAGCCACGTCCCAATGGGTTCACGTAGTTCACACCTATAGGAACGGAGACTCACGGGTCTATGTGAATGGGCGACTCGACGGGGTCTCGACGTCCACAGTGCACCCACTGGCGATCAAAAGTCCGGCCCGGATGTACATCGGCGGCTGGTACAACAACTACAATTTCGTCGGCGACGTTGACGAAGTGCGCATCTCCAAGGTCGTCCGTTCCGCCGACTGGGTCCGCCTCGAATATGAAAATCAGAAGCCCTTGCAGACCCTGGTGGGTAGTTTGGTGCAGGCGGGTAACACTTTCTCGGTCTCGCTGGAAGAGGTTGAGGTCGCCGAGGGTAAGAGTGCGACCGTGACGGCCAAAGCCGGAGGCGCGCAGAAGCTGTATTGGATTCTCAAACGGGACGGCAAGGAGACCGTCGTCGCCGTGGATCGGTGTTCATACACCCTCGATGCCGGGCGCGTGACAGCCGACACGTCATGTGTGCTGCAGTTCAAGGCTGTCTACGCCAACGAAACCAAGACCAAAGACATCTCCGTGACTATCAAGGAGGCGATTCCCGAACCGGTTTTCACACTGAAGGCGCCCTCAAACTGGAATGGCCGGGACGCCATCGAAGTTGTCCCGGCGATCAGCAATCTTGCCGCCATGCAGGCCAAAGGGGCGGGAGAATTGCATTACAAGTGGACCGTTTCTGGTGGCGCGGTGATTAAGGAAGTTGCTCCAGACAGACTGATCCTCAAGCGCTCGCAGTACACCGGCTCGATCACCGTGAAGGCGGAGATTGACAACGGCGGCGCGGCCACCGCGGCTACGGCTGCAATCCAGGTGACGGAGCCGAAGAGCGATCCGTGGGTCCAAAGGACTCCGGAAAAGGACGAGAAACCCGAGGACAACCAGTTCTATGCCCGCGACGACAAGAATGAGGGAACGCTCTATTACAACGGCACACTGGATCAGGCGACCGACTCGGTCTTCCTGAAGGTCTATGCGGACGACAAAGCCTTCACGGCCGAAACCCAGAAACTCGGGGTGGACAAGGCCTACGCCTTCGCAGTCAAACTGAAGCCCGGACTCATCAAGTACCGCGTGGAGTTTGGGACGAAAACCGGGGACAAGGAGACGGTCCTCCACAAGGCGGAGAACCTGGTGTGCGGCGACGCCTACCTGATTGACGGGCAATCCAACGCCTTGGCCACGGACACCGGCGAGAAGTCCCCGCCGGAAACAAACGAGTGGATTCGCAGCTACGGCAGTCCGCGGGGCAACCCCAAAGGTGAGCGGCCGAACTTGTGGTGTTACCCCGTGTGGAAGGCTGAGAAGGGCGAGAAGGCGGAGCTTGGATGGTGGGGCATGGTACTCGCCAAGCGGCTGCTGGAGAGCCAGAAAATCCCGATCTTCATCATCAACGGGGCGGTCGGAGGCACGCGGATAGACCAGCACCAGCGGAATGAGGCCAATCCCACTGACTTGAGCACGATCTACGGACGGATGTTGTGGCGGGTGCAGCAGGCGAAGCTGACACACGGCATCCGTGGCGTCCTGTGGCATCAGGGCGAGAACGACCAGGGCGCGGCGGGACCTACCGGCGGCTACGGGTGGGAGTCGTACCAGCAGTACTTCGTGGAGATGTCGGCGGCGTGGAAGCAAGACTTCCCGAACATTCAACACTACTACATCTTCCAGATCTGGCCCAACTCCTGCAGCATGGGCAACGGGCATGGCGACATGCTGCGAGAGACGCAAAGGACTTTGCCACGCCTGTACTCAAACATGGACATTATGTCAACGCTGGGGATCAAGCCGCCCGGGCCCGCCCATTTCCCTCTCGTCGGATGGGCGGAATTTGCGCGCTTGATTCAGCCCTTGATCGAACGTGATATGTACGGCAAGGCGCCCGCCGGACCGATCACGCCGCCGAATCTCAAGCAGGCCTGCTATACGAGCGACGCCAGAGATGAGA
>Ga0209777_10004627_pt1 | contig 16162 bp, 13 predicted proteins | sample FrelakmetHBP12HB_FD_187147 | JGI IMG/M metagenome (GOLD analysis project Ga0209777, IMG submission 187147) | Freshwater lake sediment microbial communities from the University of Notre Dame, USA, for methane emissions studies -HBP12 HB (SPAdes)... | ecosystem: Environmental > Aquatic >...
GGTCGACCTTCACGAGCGCGCGGGAAACGCCCAGCGCAATCGCGGCCGCCTGGGATGCCGGGCCGCCGCCGGCAACCATACAACAGACATCGTACTGCCCGGTGAGCCCGGTGACCTTGAACGGCGCCGCGACGACGTCGAGCAGGTCCCGGCGACCGATATAGTCATTTGCCGGCTTGTCGTTTACCGTCATGTCACCCTTGCCCGGGTTCAGCCAGACCTTGGCGCTGGCGGTCTTACGCGAGCCGGTGGCGAAAATCCTCTTGTCCATAGCCTCAGACCTTCACCGGTTTCTGCGCGGCATGCTCATGCTGGTCGCCAGCATAGACATGCAGGCGCGTCATCCGCACCGCCTGTTGCCGGTTCTTGGGCAGCATCCGCGATACCGCCATTTCAATGACTCGTTCCGGGAACCGGTCCATCATCTGCTGGAGCGTGCGCATCTTGTGCCCGCCCGGGTAGAATGTGTGGCGATGATAGATCTTGTCGGTCAGCTTCTTGCCCGTGACGCGAATCTTCTTTGCGTTCAGCACGATGACGAAGTCACCGGCGTCAACGTGGGGCGTGAAAATCGCCTTATCCTTACCCATCAGCAGGCGCGCCACTCTTGTGGCAAAACGGCCCAGCACCTGGTCATCGGCATCCAGGATATACCACTTTCTAACAACATCTTCTTTCTTAAGTAACGTGGTTTTCATCGAAGTCGTAATATATAGCTGAATTACGCTCTCATGTCAAGGAAAATCAGGACAAAGTCAAAAGTCAAAGGTCAAAAGTCGAAAAGTCAGAGGTCGAAAAGTCAAGAACCAGAAGTCACAGACCGAGGCCGGGCGCGGCTTTGAGTTTTGACCTTTGAGTTCTGAGTTTGCTTCAGGGCGGATACGCGATGCCTTCGAGCAGGTTCTGACGGTAGGCGAAACTGCGCGGGTAGTAGTAGCGAAACGTGGAGTAGAACCCGACGCGCACCGGCCGGCGCAGGCTGCGCCGGATAATCGAGCCCAGGCCATAGAACCGGCTCTTCCACCAGGTCGGCCGGTTGGCCTCCAGGCCGGACTCGTAAGGCACGAACAGCGGTGCAAACGGCTGGTCCGGGGCCGGGCGGGCAAAGAACCGCACCTGCAGAAAGTCAATACCCAGCGGCTCAATCGCCCGGTAGGTTGACTCGTAGTCGATTTCCTGACCGGGCTCCAGGAACAGCGAAATCCGGGCGCCGGCCAGGAGCCGCCGGCGATGGAGCAGGCCGATCTGGTTGGCCATCCGGCGGGCGAAGCTCCGGCTGGCGAGTATCCGGTTCAGGCGCTCGAGATTCAGCCAGCTTTCGTTCAAGCTGATAACGCGCACCCCGGCTTTGGCGAGCAGGCGCAGATAGCGCGAGTCGTCGAAAATCCGTTCGCCGGCCAGTACGGTCCATTCCCGTTTCTGGTGCCAGACCCGGGCGAAGAACCGGGTGTAGAACTCCGGGTCGAGCGCCACGTCATCGTCCAGCAGGTAGACGTGCTTGCGCCGCAGCGCAAGGACTTCAGCGGCGAGCTCCCGGAGGTCGCGCTGCTGCAGCCGGTCGCCGTGGTAGAGATACTGGCGGCAGAACGGTTTCATCTGCGGCGGGCAACGACAGCCGATGACCGCGCGCAGGCACTGGAAGTCCGGGTCGAATCCCGGTTTGAACACGGCCTTGAGGTCGAACCGGCCATGCTCCGGGTTCGGCGAGGCGTGATAGGTTCTCTGAAGCCGGTCCTGCAGCGCGTCGCGTCGCAGTTCGGGCCAGGCATTCAAGATGCTGCCGCAGACCACCGAATCAGCGACGCCGGCGAAGTCCTGGTGCCGGATAGTCGCTCTCGGGCCGAAGAGCACGACCCGCTTGCCCAGGCTCCGCGCCTCGGTCGCGATTTCCTTGACCCGTGATTCCTGCCAGAAATCGGTGTTGACGACTACCAGGTCGCTCGGGACGGTCAGGTCCGGTATCTCGGCCTTTTCGTCCTGATAGATTATTTCGTCGCCCCGGGCGCGGCTGCAGAGCTGGGCAATCTCCAAGTCCGGGTTGAGCAGGAGCTGGGCGCCCTTGGGCGGCAGGTCCCGTTCAAAGCGGCGCCGGTCATCGGCGAGGGACAGCGCGAGGACTCTCATGAAGAAGTGGTCAAGTGGTCAAGTGGTCCAGTGGTCGAGTGGTGCGGTGGCGGCAGCTGGCGACATGATTTCCCGGCCTCCTGACCGTTCCTGACTACGACCGGGTCCCGGGCGGCGGAGTTTGGTCCGGCGGATTCGGGTCCTGGTCGGGGGGCTTGTTCGCCGCGCGCCGGGACTGAATCAGGTCAAAGACCGCGTAGACGGCAAATGCAAGCACCAGTCCGAGCTGGACCTTCTTGGCCACGGTCACGGACTTGCCGGACAACGTGGTTACGTTGATGAAATCATTGGACAACGCGAAAATGACGAGCAGGACCACGAGGTACAGGCCGATGCGCAAAGCCATGTCCCATTGCCGGCTTGTCAGTTTCCGGCGCCGGACCGATTCGAAGATGAACAGGTATGCCCGGCCGCCGTCCAGGAACGGCACCGGCAGCATGTTGACGACAAAAAGGTTGATGGCGAGCATCGCCCAAAGTGCGAGCAGCATCTCCGCGCCCCACTCCGCGCCTTCGTAGGCGATTTTGGCGACCATCACCGGTCCGCTCACGGCCTGGCCCGATATCTTGCCGGTGATCAACTCCCAGAGGATGACGAAGGTCTTGACGACAATCAGGCCGGTGCGCTTGAACGCGTCCCAGACCGCGGTGAGGAGCGGGATCATGACGGCCGGGATGCTGGGCTTGATGCCGATTTGCGCGACCATCTCGCCGGTGCTGAGGTCTTTGCCGACCCGGGGTGTTACCGCGGTCGTAATCGTGTCGCTGCCCCGGACAAGCTTGAGCGCCAGTTCCTTGTCCGCGGACACCCGGACGATGGCGGTCAGGTCGCTCCACTCCGCGACCCGGGTTGTGTCAATCTGGATGATTTCGTCCCTCGGGCGAATGCCGGCTTTTGCCGCCGGGCTGCCGGCCTTGACCGTCCCGGCAATCGGGCGGTAAAACGGGTCGATGCCGATTGACTCCGGGATTCCGAACGCGGTGACACTCGTGACCCGGCCCTCGCGGCGGACCCGGAAGTCCATCCGGGTGCTTTCGGACCTGAGCAGGAGCGAATCAAGCTCGTAGAAACTCCTGATGCTGTCCGAATTCAGGGTCAGGACCAGGTCGCCCCGCTTGAGCCCGGCCGAGTCGGCGAGCGAACCGGCCACGGGAACGATTCGCGGTTCCGGAACCTGCATGCCGTACACCGCGAACAGGACTGCCATCAGGATGAAACCCAGAATCAGGTTGAACATTGGGCCGGTGACCAGCACCAGGACCTTCTTGCCCAGCGATTCGGCAAAGAACCCGGTGTCGCCCACGTCTTCGCCTTCCATCTTGATGTAGCCGCCGAGCGGCAGGGCCGAAATCGAATACACGGTCTCCTGCCACTTCCATTTGAGCAGCGCGGGGCCGAACCCGAGCGAGAACTTCTCGACCTTGATGTGCGAGACCTTGCACGCCAGGAGGTGACCGAGTTCGTGGATGAAGATCAGTACCGAGAAAACGATGACAACGAGAACGATGTTCCAGGCCAAGCTACACCCTTTCTTCTCTACTCATAGACTTCTGCTTACGCCCGGCAACTTCCGGCCGGAGCGCACGACAAATCTCCTCGGCCCGGCGGCCGGCGGCAAGCTCGAGTTCGAGCAAACGCGCCACCCCGGGGTTGGCTTCGTTGCGGAATGACCGCAGCGTGCGGGCCGTGACCTGCGCTATCCGGTCGAACTCCAGGCGCCGTTCAAGAAACGCCTGGACCGCCTTTTCGTTCGCTGCGTTCAGGATGCAGGGCATCGCGCCGCCCTGGCGCAGCGCGGCATAGGCCAGCCCGAGGCTCGGGAAGCGGCGCCGGTCGGGTTTGTCGAACTCCAGGCACCGCACCCGGTCGAGTCGGGTCGCGCGGGTCAGGCCGGGCACGCGCCGGGGCCAGGTGAGCGCGTACTGAATCGGCAGGCGCATGTCCGCGACGGCCAGTTGGGCCATGATGCTGTGGTCGGTGAACTCGACCAGTGAATGCACGATGCTCTGGGGATGAATCAGGACTTGAATCCGGTTCGGGTCGATTCCGAAGTACATCGCGGTCTCGATGACCTCGAGTCCCTTGTTCATCATCGTGGCCGAGTCTACCGTGATCTTTCGGCCCATGTTCCAGGTCGGGTGGGCCAGGGCCTGCGCGACCGAGATGCGTGAGGTGTCGCGAACCCGCCGGAATGGGCCGCCCGAAGCAGTGAGGATGACCTGCGCAATCTCGGACCGGTGGCGTCCGTCGAGACACTGGAAAATCGCCGAGAGCTCGGAATCCACCGGCAGAATCTCGGCCTTGTGCCGGCGGGCAGTCGCCATTACAATCCGGCCAAAGCTGACAATTACCTCCTTTGAGGCAATCGCGACGCGTTTCCGCTCGCGCAGCGCAGCGAGAACCGGGAGCACGCCGATGGTTCCGGCCAGGCCCATGAACACGATACTGGTCGCCGGGTCCCGCGCAACCTGTTCCATGCCCGCGCGGCCGGCCAGGGTCTTGACCCGGGTGCCGCGCAGTGCCGCTCTGAGCGCAGGCAACTGTTCGGCGTCGGTGACAACCGCGTACTTCGGCTGGTAACGCTTTGCCTGCTGTGCCAGCCGCTCGACGTTGCGACGGGTGACGAGCGCAGACACCCGGAATTCGCTGCGCAGATGGTCAATCACCTCAAGGGTCTGGCGACCAATCGCACCGGTGGAACCGAAGACCGCGACGTGTTTCATGCTAAGAGCGCAGAATCGCGGCTACGCCGCTCGCAGTATCGCCGGGCTCGCAGAATCGCGGTTGCGCCGCTTGCAGAATCGCGCGCTCGCCCGAAGCGTCCTTTCTGCGTTTCTGCGTCCTTTCTGCATCTCTTCTGCGTCTCACAGGAGTTTCTCCGCGAACTTCAGGTCGGCCCGGGTCGTAATCTTGATGTTTTCGCGCCACCCGGGCAGAATCGCGACCTTGCCGCCGGCGCGTTCGACCAGTTGCGCGTCGTCGGTGCCGTAGAACCCGTCCCGGAATGCCTGGTCAACCGCCTGCTGGATCACTGGCAGGGAGAAGAACTGCGGGGTCTGGATGAGAAAGAGCCCGTTGCGCGGGACGGTTTCGACAATCACGGCATGGTCGACGGCCTTGATAGTTTCGCCGCACGGCAGGGCAAAGACCACGGCTTTGCTCCGACGGCAGGTTCGGAAACCCTGGGCGATGTGCTCAGGATTCAGAAACGGCCGGACGCCGTCGTGGATTGCCACCATTCCGGCCTCGGGCAGGATGCGCAAGCCCCGCGCGACCGAATCCTGGCGTTCGAGACCGCCGGCGATAACCCATTTCACCTTGCGGAAGCCCCAGCGGCGGACGAGCTGTTCGGCCCGGTCAATCATGTCGACGTTGGTCACGAGCACCGTCTCCTTGACCGAGGGACAGCGCTCGAAGGCCAGCAGGGAGTGATAGACCAGCGGTTTGCCGCCGAGTTTGAAATACTGCTTACGGCCGCCGAAGCGCACACCGGCTCCGGCCGCAACAACAAGTCCGAAGTTCATGCTAAGAGCGCAGTATCGCAAAGCTCGCAGTATCGCGGCTGCGCCGCTTGCAGTATCGCTCCGCTCGCAGGACCGCTCCGCTCGCAGTACCGCTTCACTCGCAGTATCGCGGCTGCTCCGCTTGCAGCAAGCACTTCCGGTTGACGCGGACCGTGCGGGAATCGGGCACTTCGTTTGGATTTTGGATTTCGGACTTGTTTCGGATTTCGAGCTTCGGATTTAAGTGTTTCCAGTTGATTGGTCATTGGGATTTGGCGCTTTCTTCAGAAGTAGTCAATCTTCATTGCCCGGCGCACGTCGGCCAGGGTCTCTTGACCGAGTTCCCGAGCCCGCCTCGTGCCGGCCTGGAGTATCTGCGTGACCAGGTCCGGGTTCTGCTCGTACTTCCGGCGCCGCTCGCGCATCGGTTCGAGCAGGTCGTTCAGGGCTTTGATGAGCGTCTTCTTGCACGCCACGCAGCCGATTGTGCCGGCCTTGCAGTTCTGCTCCAGTTCCGGGATGAAATCCGGGTTGAACACTTTCTGGTAGGTAAAGACGTTGCAGACGTCGGGATGGCCCGGGTCTTTGGCGTGAATCCGGGCCGGGTCGGTCACCGCAGTGCTCACCCGGGCCGCGACTTCTTCGGGCGTATCCGAGATATTGATGCAGTTCTTCAAACTCTTGCTCATCTTCGTGTTCCCATCCAGCCCGGGCAGGCGGCCGACTTCGCCGACCAGCCCTTCCGGTTCGACCAGGGTCGGGCCGTAGAGTTCATTGAACCGGCGGACAATCTTGCGCGTGAGTTCGATATGCGGCATCTGGTCCTCGCCGACCGGGACCAGGTGCGCCTTGCAGAATGTGATGTCCGCGGCCTGGCTCACCGGGTAGCCCAGGAAGCCGTAGGTCATCGCATCCTCGAACCCGTACTGCTTCGCCTCGGTCTTGATGGTCGGGTTATGGCGCAGGACGTTCACCGTGACAATCATCGAGAGAAATACGGTGAGCTCGGCGATTTCCGGGACCAGAGACTGGATGAAAATCGTCGCCACCTCGGGGTCGATGCCGGCGGCGAGATAATCCAGGCAGACGGTCCGGACCAGGGGTTTCAGCAGCTCGGGGTGCTCAAAATGCGTGGTCAGCATCTGGACGTCCGCGATTTCGCAGAGCGTATCGTACTCGTACTGGAGCTTGACCCGGTTCTTGAGCGAGCCGACATAGTGGCCGAGATGCAAAGGACCGGTCGGCCGGTCACCGGTGAGGATGCGCTTTTTTGCCATAACCATTAATTATAAGTCAGAAACTGCGCCGGTCAAGCCGGTTCCCAAACTCCGACCACAATCTCAACACCAAGACACAAAGGCACAAACGGAAAGGAACCGTAATCGTCCGGGTGAGTACCAGAAGGGGGCAGGCGACCTGAGCTGGTTCATCCGGTGTCAAATCAGACATGGTAATGGTTTCTGCTTCGTGTTCTTTGTGTCTTTGTGTTTCTAATCCGGATTCCGGGGTCTCCGATTCCCGGGTCTTGACATCCTTGTCGCGCCTTACTAGAGTCTGACCCTACTGGTATGTTGACAGGAATAGACAGTGTCTGACCTCTACACCGGAAGGAAGATGACCATTGGCGCGCTGCTCGACACGAGCGACCCGCCCATTGTCGTTCCGGAATGGCAGCGGAATTACAGTTGGAACCAGACCAGCGTCGCCTGCGTGTGGCTTGACCTTCAGGCGTTCGTGGACCGGTTCCCGCCGAACCAGCGGCTCGCGGGCGAGCGGACGCTGGGCTCAGTCCATCTGGCGCAACACGACAAGACTCAGGTGCTGCTGGACGGCCAGAACCGCATCGCGACCGCGACGATACTCCTCGCGACCTTGCGCGACTATGTCGCCGGGCACGCCGGGCACCACGCAGTCCGCCTGCAGCAGAAGTACATCCGGACCTTCGACCCGAAGACCGGCGAGGCCAGCTACAAACTAACGCTCAACCGCTTTGACCAGGGCTTCTTCCAGCGCGAGATTCAGGATGCGCCGATCAAGGGGGTAGCGACGCCCCAACCGCAGATTGAGTCGCACAAGTTCATCTGGCAGGCGAAGCGCGTGTTCAGCGAGCGGCTGGAGCAGTGTTGCGGCAGCCGGGCCAGCCCGGCGCAGGCGCTGGCGCAGGCGCTCAGGGTCGAGACCGCCCTGACCGAGCACACGGTGGTCACGGCCACGTTGTCCGAATGGACGGCCCGGTTGCGCTACCCGGTCGAGCACCCGTAGCCAAGGCTACGGCTATCGGGTCAGAATTACTTTCTGCGTCTCGCGGTAATCCGGCGTTTCCAGACGGATGAAATAGACCCCGTTGGGAACTGTGGGAGCGACTTCCCAGTCGCGATGATAGACGCCGGGCTTCATGACGCCGTCTGCCAGCACGGCGGCGGTCCGGCCTGAGATATCGCAGATGCGCAGGGAAATCAGGGACTGTCCCGTTGTGGACTGTCCCTGATTTCCTATCTGAAAGCTGATTCTCATGGTTCCGGCACACGGATTCGGGGATGCGCCGATGAGTTTGGTTTCACTGACCAGTGGCGCGGTGGCTTCCTCGACTCCCAGCGGCAGGATGTGGAAGAACGTATCGGATTCATCATATTGCCAGCCCGGCCCATAGGCAATCGCAACGACGTGACAGTAGTCTGACCGGATGTCGGGCACGGTCCAGGTCCAGGCCGTGTCGCCTGGACCGAGACCATGAATCAGCGTGTCGAGATTCCAGGTTGTGTCCGTGCGCAGGAAGAGCGAGACCGAGTCGCAGCGAGGCGGACTGAAGGTACGCCAGCGGATTCGGCAGGTGTCGCCGGGTCGAAGCTGTTCGCCGCCGTTCGGGGTAAGTATCCGCACGGCTTCCATCTCGTAAATCCAAGTGTGGTCGTTCCCGGAGATGATGATGTCCGGGTAGCCGTTGCCATTCATGTCGTAGCACTCAACGTGAGCATCGGGCCAGTCCGGCGCCGAGTTTTGCCAAGACCAGACGCAATGGAACTGATGCGGAGCAGTCGTCTTGTAGACTTTGACCCCTCGGTTGTAGGACCAGAGCAGCTCCTGCTGGCCGTCGCCGTCAATGTCGGCGCAGACGCTGTGCCGTGCGCTCGATGTCGCGTCATGAAAGTCCCCAGCCGAGTCTATCGGTATCGCGTCGTATCCGTGTCCATTGTACTCATACATGTACAGGAAGAATCTCGTGTCGCCCTCTCCGTCGGTTCGAGCCCAGCCAACGAAGAACTCGGGCTTGCCGTCGGCGTCCAGGTCGTTGCCGGAACAGATGTCGTAGCCGTAGAGGCCGAGTGACGGCACTGAGGGGAACGTGTCGGTTAATGCGTAACGGTCATTCCCGGTGCACTTGTAGATAAGCAGCCGGTCCGGGAGCTGGTCGGACCGTGCGGTTACGTACTCGGTCAGGCTGTCCTGGTCGAAGTCACCGAAAGCGTAGGCGAAACCGCGATAGTGGAAAGCGGTCGTGTCCACCAAATCGTACTGGTTGTCCCCTCGGTTCTCGAAGATGCAGGTATGGAGAGGGCAACTGAAGACGATTTCCTTTCGACCGTCATGGTCCATGTCGCCTGGAAACCACGCGTGCGGGTCCGCGCCCGACCATGAGTAGTACGTCCAGACCAGCGAGTCGGGCAGCGAGTGCACGTCGCGGCTCTCGTAAAGGCAGAGGTAGTATCCCGTGCTGTCCCAGGTCCCGCTCGAGTCATAGAAGTAGTAGTCATTCACGCCCAGAATCTCGGTCAAGCCGTCGCCGTCGGGGTCACCGATGTCGGTTGGCAAGAAAAGCCCTTTGTGCATGCCTGGCCCGGGATAGTAGGGATCACCCATACACGTGTCGGATTTCACGAGCTCGTACCGGTTCACCGGCCGGTACTTCCAGAACTCCCAGGTCCACATCTGACTTCCGTGACACCTCCAGAAGCTGAACTCTGGCAGACCATCATGCGCCATATCCCCGCAGACTACGTTTCCTACGGCTTCAGTCCCGCTCGGGACATCGGCAACCTGCTTGAGCGCCCAGGATGTCTGACCGGAGAGGTGCGCGCACATCAGTATCACACCGATACTCACAAACGTCAATGGTAGTCGCATCTTCATAGGACGGCAATGGGGACAGCGACTCTTCTTGACTGGCCGTCACAGTGAACAAGAAGATACTCGCACCGATTGCGCTCAGCGAGTCGTTTGACCCCAACGGGCGAACTCATGCTAAATCAGCTTAGCCCAAGACCGCAGGTTGTCAAGGGGCGGCCAGGGTGCAGTATCGCTTCGCTTGCAGGAGCGCTGGCGCTCGCAGTATCACTGCGTTTGCAGGACCGCTTCGCTCGCCCGAACGAATCTGCGCAATCTGCGGATTTGATTCCGAGTCGCGGATAGCGGTTGGCGCATAGCGGACAGCGCCCGGTGCAGAGCCTACTAGAGAGCCTACCACTGAGCTGGGTAGAGAGCTGGGTAGAGAGCCTACCGGAGAGCCTGGTAGAGAGTCTACCAGAGAGCCTGGTGGACAGCCTACCGGAGAGCCTACCCCAGCACCTACCCAGGCACTGCCTTTGCTGAAGCCTCGGTTTGTAATGGATTGTTGCTCAGGGTGTTAGAAAGAAAGTGCTTGAAATCAAGGCTATTCTGACCTACCATCAAATATGACACAGGAGTCATGTCGGCCATGAAGGCCCTGGGTGATGTCTTCTATCGGGAATTAGGCCGGAAACTGAGAGAAGTCCGGGTCCAAGCTGGTCTGAGGCAGGAGGCGGTCAGCGTCGCAATCGGCTTCAGGCCGGGAAGCGGACAGTCATATGTGAGCCGTCTGGAGAGGGGCAGTGTCCGCTGCGTGAAGCTGGACACGAGACTGGTGCGGGAAAGTGCAGGACGCAGTCGTGCGGCGATTCCGGGCATTGCAGGAGACGAATCCGAAACTGTTCTAAGGAGTCCGCGCATCTGCGGGCAAGTCCGAATTCGGGATTCGCGGTATCGGTGCAATCGGTGCAATCGGTGGATTCGGCGGGTCGGATTCCGGGTTGTCGGGTCGGCTTGACTTCAGAGAGCGTCAAAGTAGAATCAGGGTCATGAAGAGAACCGCACTGGTGGTCGCGCTGTTGCTGCTGGCATGCGCGCGGAAGGCGATGCCGCCGAACCCGGACCGGTTTCCCCCGCACCTGGCCGGGGTCGAGGCCGTGAATCAGTTTAGGGTGGACCTGGTCTTTGATGAGCCGATGCAGCAGAAGAGCCTGAACGCCGGCGACTTCCTGGTCTCGGGCCCGACTGGAGATACGCTGAAGCTGCTGGCGGTCATAGGCGGGTCAGACCCGGCGACGCTGACGCTCTCGACCGTGCGCCAAACAGTGCAGAAGTACATCGTGACCGGCGCAGCCAAGGACGTGGCCGGGAACCCGACTCATTTCAAGCATGCATTCACCGGCAGTGCGCGGCCGGACACAATCGGGCCGTCATTGAGCAGTATCCAGCCCCGCCCGTTCTCGACCCGGCAGCGCAAGAACCTTGTACTGACCCTGAGCTTCACGAAGCCGATTGACACCCTGACCCTGGCCCGGCTCTGGATTCTGCCCGCATCACTGAGCAGGCGGTTCAAGCCGGGATGGGACCCGACGCTGAGCGCGGTGCGGTTTACCTTCGCGGATTCGCTCGGGCCGGACACCACGGTATCGGTCATCGTGCCGCCTTACTTGAAGGACTTCTCAGGCAACCGGCTCGACCACCCCGGGTTCACGACGTTCACCTCGGACACGGCGACGCTGCACAAGCTGGTTCATGGCCGGCTGGAGCATGGCGACAAGCCGGTTGCGGACGGGTACGTGATTCTGTCGCAGGCGCAGCCGATGCTCTGCGCGGTGAGCCGGACCGACGGCACTTTCGCCCTGCGGGCAAGGGACGAGCCGTATGCAGTCCTGGCCTTGGCCGACACGAACCGGGACGGAGTGGTCGACCTGTCCGCATCGCTTCCGAGCGCGGCGTTTCCGGATACGCTGAAGATGAAGCTCGAGCAGGACACGATGCGACGGGCGATTGAGACCTACTTCCGGTGACGGCATGTGCAGTATCGCTGCGCTTGCAGGACCACTTCGTTTGCAGTATCGCGGCAAGGCCGCTTGCAGGACCGCCTTCGGCTTGCGGAACTGCGCAGCTTGCGCCGGCGTTGAAGTACATCGAGCCATGAGAGTCGGATGAAGTTCAAGTACGAAGCGCTGGAGATTTGGCAGCTCGCAGTCGACTACGTCGCGCAGTACTACCGACTAATGGCCAAGCTGCCGGAGCACGAGCGGTTCGGGCTGGTGTCCCAGGGCCGTCGGGCGGCAGTCTCAATTGCCCTGAACATAGCCGAAGGTAGCGGACGGAAAACCGACCGGGACTTCAGCCTTTTCGTTAACCGAGCAATGACATCGTTGATGGAGACCGATGCGGTGGCGAAGATCGCCATGCGTCTGGGCTATGTCGGCGAGCGCGAGTATGCTCTGATTGAGCCGCTGATGAAGACCGAGTATTACAAGCTGGTGGCGTTTGACAAGGCCCTTCAGTCGAAGGCCAACCGGCGCCGAAGATACTCGGATGGATGAACTCGGCGCGAATCCTGGCAGTGAAACGGTCCTGCAAGTGAAACGTTCCTGCAAGCGAAGCGGTCCTGCAAGTGGAACGGTCCTGCAATAGATGATTGGCATCATCCTCTCGGCCATCCTGCTGGCCCTGCTGGTCGTTCTGTTCATCCGCGACATCCGCGTGAACCGGGCCGGGCTGGTCTTTGCCCTGCGGATTGTCACTATCATCCTGATGGCGCTGGTGCTGTGCGGGTTCATCTTCCGTAAGACCGTGCACCAGCGACCCAGGGCCGACCTGCTGGTGCTGGCGGATGAGTCGCAGAGCATGGGTGTGGAACATAAGGCGGCCGATGCCGCGGATGCGATTGCCCGCGTCGGGCTGAAGCCGCAGTGGCGTGTGGAGTTCGACGGTTTCGGGGATACGGTCGCGCGGCTGGCCGACCCGAAGTCTGCGAAGACCGACCGCGGGCGGACTGATTTCGGGCAGGCCCTGCGCTATGCCAAGACCCTGATGCCGGGCGCGGCAGTGATAGTCAGCGACGGCGTGAATAATGGCGTCGGCGACCCTGGGCAACTGGCGCAGAAGCTGGGTTTCCCGGTCTACACTATCGGCATCGGGCGCAAGTCGGTGCGCGACCTCGCGGTGGAGCGGATTCGGATACCGAGCCGCGCGGTGCTCGGGGATACGATTCCGGTCGGGGTTCGGTTGCGCAGCCGGGGATTTGCCGGAGACCGGACCCGGGTCAGGTTGTTCCAGGATGCGAACCTGGTGGATTCGCGCGACGTCGCGCTGAGCCAGGATGAGAGCCAGCAGGAACTGGAGTTCAGGGTAGTGCCAGCAACGGCCGGGCGCCATACGTTCCGCGCGGTCTGCGACAGCATGCTGGGCGAGGATAACTATGCCAACAACTCGGCCCAGACCGCGATTGACGTGCTGCCCTCGCGGACCCGCGTGCTCTATGTCACGAATGAGCCCGGATTCGGGACCCGGTTTCTGCTCGACTTGCTCAAGCAGGACAAGGACATCGAACTCATCCCGGTCGTTGCGCTGACCGGCTCGAGCTTCAAGCGGATTGACCAGGGCATGGCCGCCTACCCGCTCGGCGGCCAGATTGATGCCGACGTCGTGATACTCGACAATGTGGACGAGACGATGCTCGGCCCGCAGGCGAGCGACGCGCTGCTTGCCTTTGCGGCGAATCATGGGTTGCTGGTGCTGGCCGGAGAGCGGTTCCGGGCCGGACGGGCGTTGAATGCCCTCCTGCCATTGCAGCCAACTGCGGACCGGATAGCCCGGGAGCTGGCCCTGGAGCTGACCGATGACGGCCGAAGCGTACCGATTCTGTTCGAGCAGACACGCAGCCTGCTCTCGGGCATGCCGCCGTTCTGGGGCGCGGTGCGGAGCAGCGGTCTGAAGGACGGGGCGAAGCTTTGGGCCAAGGCCGCGGACGGGACTGCGCTCATGGCCTTCGCTCGTAACGGGCAGGGCAAGGTGTTGGAAATCGCCGGGTATCCTTTGTGGCGATTCGGGTTCTCGGCCGGGGCCGTGGCTTCAGGGAATGACGGGCTGTACCGGTTCCTGACCAATGCAGTACGGTTCCTCGCGCTGAAGGACGTCGAGGCATTTCGGCTGGGTTCGGACAAGCTGGACTACTATGCCGGGGAGCCGATTTCGCTGTTGCTGCAAGCAACCGCGGAAGACGGCAGGCCGTGGCAGGGGCTGGACGCCCGGCTGACCATCCCGGGCGCCAATGTCAGTCTGGCGATGACCGAGAAGGCAGCCGGGTTGTACGAGGCGGTGGTTGAGGGACTGGCGCCCGGGGGCTATCAGGCTAAGGCCGATGTTTTCCTGTCGGACAAACCGCTGGGCTCGGCCGGGCATGACTTCTTGGTGTCGGAATTGAGTCTGGAACTCACCGAGACTTCGCTGCACGACGACCTTTTGCGCCGGATCAGCGCGGCCAGCGGTGGAGAGTATGTCCCTTACGACAGCCTGGCCGCGAAGGGCCTGAACGTCAGGTTCGCTCAATACCGCCGGCTGATGGTGTTTGACCCGCGCATGAACCGATATCTGTTCCTGCTCATCGCCGGGCTGTTCGTGCTCGAGATATTCCTGCGCAAGCGGCGCGGGATGATGTAGGAAGAGAAGTCAAGACTCAAGAGTCAAAGGTCGAAAAGTCAGAAGGCAAAGGTCTACTCACTACTTGCTACTCACTATTCACTACTAACTGCGAAGGCCCGGTAGGACCGGGCCTTCGCGAATAGCGGGGGCTGGATTCGAACCAGCGACCTTGAGGTTATGAGCCTCACGAGCTTCCAGACTGCTCCACCCCGCAGTGTGCCTTACTATAACCTGTTTTCGTCGCAAGTCAACACGGAGTTTCAACACAAAGGCACGAAGATACAAGAGGAATACCCGAATCTGCTCTGCGTAATCTGCGGATTCGATTCCGAGTGGGCCGTGGGCGCTTGACATGGAAGAGCCGGACAGCTAACATCAGCGCGGATGAAGCTCAAAGTCCGGCCGGACGACTTCCAGGTCGAGGAACTGATGCATCCGAACCTGAGACCGGACGGGCCGTATTCGATATACAAGCTTGAGAAGCGGCTCTGGAATACCCTCGATGCGCTCGACCTTATCCAGCGGAAGTATCACCTGCACGGTATGTCCCGGGCCGGATTGAAGGACCGCTATTCGCATTCGGTGCAATACGTCTCAGCCCGGGGCGACGGTCCGAAGCTGATTCAGGAGAAGAACTTCACACTGCGGCTCATCGGCCGGTCAGACGAGCCCGTATCGCTGGACCGGATGACCGGCAACCGGTTCGGACTGACCCTGCGCAACATGACTTCGGACGAGGTCGCGGCGGTGAAACGCAACCTGCCGGTAGTACTGAAGCACGGATTTGCCAACTACTATGACGAGCAGCGAATGGGGTCGGCCCGGCACGGCGAGGGGTTCATCGCCCAGAAGCTGATTCTCGGTCACTACAACGGCGCGTTGAAACTCTACATGGCCACCACGTCGGCGTTCGATGATGCCGAAACCCGGCGATTCAAGACCGGCGTGAAGGAGAACTGGGGTGACTGGCGCGCGTGCCTGAAGCAGGCGAAGTCCGAGTACGTCTCGGTTCTGCTGTATCTGAAGGACAACCCGAAGGACTTCGAGGGCGCGGTGCGCAGAATCCGGGGCGACCTGCTGGAGCTGTTCCTGAATGCGTACCAGTCGTACCTGTGGAACGAGACAATGTCGCACCTGATAGTGAGCTTTGGACTCAAAACCGTCGCCGTGCCCTATGCCGCAGGCGAACTGCTCTTCTTCCCGGAGCTGAATCCCGAGGCGCGGGATTTCTTTCGCGAATGGGAGATTCCGGTTGCGAGCCACAAGACCGTGCCGGGTAATGAGCGAACCGAGCGGGCGCTGAACCTTGCGCTTGTGCGGGAAGGGCTGACGCTGCGCGACATGAAGCTGCCGTTTCGGCTCCGGGGCCTGTTCTTCAAGCCCTACACGCGGAAGGGCGTGGTGGTGCCTGAGAAGCTGAAGGTATCCGAGCCGGCTGAGGATGATTTGTATCCCAGGACGAAGAAGGTGACGCTGGGCTTCATTCTGCCGCCCGGGAGTTATGCGACAGTACTGGTCAAACGGCTGATGGTTTGACGTGAGGAAGTCCCAGCGCGATAGGCGATATGCGATAGGCGGTAGGCGAGAAGATAGGGCACGGCTATCGGCTACAGGCTATCGGCTACCGAGTGGCATTGGGATTTTGTTGGCCATCAGGATATGGTCTTTGGGATTTCTTCATGGCGCGGCCTACGATCCTGACCTGCGCTGGTACACGATTCAGACCGAGCACTTCTCGATTGACTTTCCGTCGCCGAATCTGTCGAACGATGACATCGGGCTGGCGCGGCAGAAAAACCGCCAGCACCTCACGCAGGGCCGGCAGGGCGCGCCGG
>Ga0209777_10004628_pt1 | contig 16162 bp, 13 predicted proteins | sample FrelakmetHBP12HB_FD_187147 | JGI IMG/M metagenome (GOLD analysis project Ga0209777, IMG submission 187147) | Freshwater lake sediment microbial communities from the University of Notre Dame, USA, for methane emissions studies -HBP12 HB (SPAdes)... | ecosystem: Environmental > Aquatic >...
TCCAGCCACAGGGTGGTCTCGAGGTCGAGGTGGTTGGTGGGCTCGTCGAGGAGCAGCAGGTCGGCCGGGGCCGCGAGCTGGCGGGCCAGAGCCACGCGGCCGCGCTCGCCGCCGCTCAGGGTCGCGAGCGAGCGGGTGCGCGAGGCGTCCGGGTCGAAGCCGAGGCCGTGCAGGACGGCGTCGACCCGCGCCGCGGCCTCGTAGCCGCCCTCGCGCTCGAACCGGTGCAGGTCGCGGTCGTATCGCTCCAGCATCGCCGGCGTCACCGCGTTCCCCGCCACGGCCATGCCCGCGGCCTGCTCGGCGAGCGAGTGCTCGAGCGCGAACAGGTCGGCGAAAGCGCCCGCGGCCGCATCCCACACCGTCGCCGCGTCGCCGAAATCCCGGTACTGGTCCATCACCGTGATGCGCAGCCCGGCGGCACGCACCACGGTGCCGCTCGAGGGGGCCAGGTCCCTGCGGATCAGGTTGAAGAGGGTCGTCTTCCCGGAGCCATTGCGTCCCAGGATACCCCAGCGCTCGCCGCGCTCCACGAGGAAGCTCACGTCCCGCAGCAGCTCCCGCTCGCCGAAGCGCACCGCGACACCGGCCATCGAGACCAGGGTCATCGTCGGCGGATCGGAAACGCTGCTCGGCGCAGGAGCGTACAGCCGAGAGGGACCAAGGTCGCTTCGCCATTCCGGAGCAGAAACCGCGTCTCGTCCCACGGGAGACTCCGATCTCCACCAGCGCGGGCTTCGAACGTCAGTCCGAGTTCGGGCGCCTGCGAATCGAGCACGGGAATGCGGTATCCCTGCGCTATGTCCACGGGATACACGTCGTAATCGTGGAATCCCTCGACCTCGTAACCCCTGATGATGTCCAGCCGGTGGTCCAGCGGAACCGCGTACTGCAGGGGTCCCCGCGACACCGCCACCTCGCCGTTCCCGTAGGGCTCGCTCCGCACCTGCCAGGCGAACGTCAGGCGCACGCGATCTCCCGCCTGCCACCTCTTCCGGATGCTGTACCAGCCGTCCGCGCAGACGACGTCGGCGCCGGGTACGGCAACGCTCATGTCTCCCGCCCAGTCCGGCCTGCGGAGCACGAGCGAGAACTCCACGGCACGCTCCGGTGAGATGTCGAAGTCGATGCTGTCCGAGAACGGGTAATCGGTCTCTTCGAAAATGGTGACGCTTACAGTGCCGAGGGAGGCTCTCAGCTCGCACGGGCCGTAGGCGACCGCAGCGAATCCGCCGTCGGAAGGCAGTCGCATCCACATTCGACTGACGAACTGAGGCATGAAGCGCACCGCGTTCGGGTTGCAGCAACAGGCGACGTCGTCGTGCGTGGGAGAATACTTGAACCGCAGGCCGGCGGCGCCCATCGAGTAGCTGTCGGGCCGGCTCGCCGTGGCCGACGTGCGCGTGTCGGCCGAGAGATAGGCGATGGCGCGGCCGTCGGGCAGGCGCGCCCCCTGCACGGCGTTGAAGGCGAGCGTCTCCAGCCAGTCGCCCAGGCTGCCGCGCCCCAGCTTCTGGATGGCACTGCTCAGGCTGAAGGCGAGCTCGGTGAGCGTGCAGTTCTCGTAGGCGGCCTCGGGCATCGGCATGCCGTGGACGTTCTCGTCGCCGAGCAGCGCGCCGCTCGGCAGGCGGTAGAGGCGCAGCCGCCGGATCGCCGCTTCGACGGCCGAGGGCGGGACGCGGTCCGGCGCCAGCCCGCTCACCCACAGCAGGGCCCGCAGCTGTTCGGCCGTGTGGACCGCGTGCCCGCGGAAGAGCTGCCGCGGCTCCGTGAGATTGGCCAGCGCGAAATCGTCGTTGGGAAACGGCGGCTGCATGCTCGAGAATTCTTCGTAGAAGCGGATGCCGGCCTGGGCGTAGGCCGGTTCCCCGGTAGCGTCGTGCAGCCACTCCAGCACGTCGAGATAGCAGAGGCCGTGCGTGAGGCCGGTGAGCGAGTCGCGCAGGAGGCGATCGCCGCGCCGGAAGTAGCGCCGGTCGCCGGAGTACTGCCGCACGGTGAGGTCCACCGCGCGCCGCACCGCCGCCAGCACGCCCCGCCCGCCGGTGGCCTCGTAGTGGGCGATCAGCGGCAGCACCGCGCGGCTCTGGGCCCACAGCTCGCCGTTCTCGCCGTCGGCGTGACGGTATCGCGCTTCCGGTGCGTAGATGCCGAGGTACCCGTCTGCGTCCTGGGTGGCCAGCAGTCCGGCCATCAGCGCCGCGCTCCTCGCCTCGTGCTCCGGAGCGCCCGCGAGACGGGCCATCATCACATAGCCCCACAGCCAGGTGCCGCGGGTCTCGGCGTCCCACCACGCCCGGGGGTTGCCGGAGGAAGGGATGCGCTCGCGAAACAGGTCGTGCGCGGCATGGGCCGTGAGCCGGTCCAGGCGCGCGGCGAAGCCGCTGTCGAGGTCCCGCCGGAGCTGGGCCCGCAGCCAGCCAAGCGGCCGCACCGCGCCGAGCGGCAGCGCGTGAAACGCCGGCCCCGGCGCCGTCACCGCCGGACTCCTGCCGTGCGGCGGCGGGATGCCTCGAAGATCCGGAACCCGTACGGTCCCAGCGGGACCGGCTGGCCCGCAGCGTAGTCCGAGCCCGACCAGAGGTCGCGCAGCCGGCCGGTGCCGGGAACGACGGCGCTCTCGTCCGCGCCACCGAGATTGGCGACGACGACGACCCGCCCGGTGCCCTCCAGTCGCTCGAAGGCGAGGACGCGAGGGCTCGCGACCGGCACGATCGCCTGCGAGCCGATCCGCAGTGCCGGGGTCGCACGCCGCAGCTGCCCGAGCCGCCGATAGACCCGCAGCAGCGACTCCGGGTCCTGCGCCTCTTCCTCGAGGCTGATACCGTCCCCGTCGCTGGACCAGGTCGGGCTCCACCACGGACCGGTGTCCCGGTACCACGTGGCCGTGCCGGGGCCGTCGAGCGTGCGCGTCCATCGGTACGCCAGCCGGACCGGGATGTGGTTGCCGTCGCCGCCCCAGGTGCCGATCCTGCCCCGCATCCCCAGCTCCTGCCCGTAGTAGATCGAGGGCGTGCCCTTCAGCGTGAACAGCAGCGCGGCGGCGAGCCGCTGTTTCCGGGCGTCGGGTTCGACGCTGGCGAACCGATCCATGTCGTGGTTCTCGAGGAACGTCAGCTGGGTCTTCCCGGCCGGCGTCGCGGCGGCCATCTCGCCCATCGCCGCTTCGATCTGCGCCTTGTCGAGGCTCCGGAGCGCGCCCATCAGCTGGAACGCGAAGACCGCATCGGTCGCGGTGCCCTGGAGGATATCCCTCCCCGTGCCCCAGTCGCCCTGCTCGCCGACGAAGAACGCGCGCGGGTAGTCCCGTCGCAGGTCGCGCTCCAGCGGGTCCCAGAAGCGCGCCAGGAGCCCCGTCTCTACCCCCTGCCGGTCGAGGTCGTCCATCATGTGATCGATCCGGAATCCGTCGACACCCTGTTCGGCCCAGAACCGGAAGACCCGGCCGATATAGGCGCGCACCTCGGCGTTGCGGAGGTTGACCGGCGAGATGCCGATGTGCCTCCGGTCGTACCAGACGAAGGAGTCGCCGTAGAGCGGGCCGCCTCTCCACAGGTAGTCGGCGAATGGAGACGCCGCGCCGGCACTGGCCGGTCGCAGCCACGGGTGTCCGTCCGCGACGTACTGCGGCTCCATGTCGAGGATGATCTTCAGGCCTCGCCCGTGGGCCTCCCGCACCATCGTGCGGAAGTCGTCGAGCGAGCCGAACGACCGGTCGACCGCGAAGAAGTCGTCTGCGAAGTAGTTGTGGTAGACACGTGAATCGACGACCGGGGCCAACAGGATCGCCGTGCACCCGAGGCTGTCGATGGTGGCGAGTGCCGCGGTGATGCCGCGGAAGTCGCCGATCCGATCGCCGTCGCTGTCCCGGTAGCTGCGCGGGAAGATCTGGTAGACGATCTCGCCCTCCCAGCGTGACCGTGCATGGGGGGGCTGATCGGCCCGACTGGCGGGACCTCCCACCACCACGGCCGCCACCAGGACGGCGCCGCAGGCGGCGATCCGCCGCGCGAAGCCGCCGACGCGCGCGAAGTGGCTCATGTCCACCAATGTCGAGCGGCCCCTGTGGCGTCGCAAGCGCCGCGCGCGAGGCGCTCCCCACCCATGCCCACGCCGACGATGGTCGCTTGGCGCGATGACGCGGCGCCGCTACGTTCTCGGGCGAACGGAGATCCAGCCGCCATGAACAGCCGCGAACGCGTGCTCGCCCACATCGACGGTCGGCCGGTGGACCGCCTGCCGCTCATGCCCATCACCATGCAGTTCGCCGGCGATGCCATCGGCGTGCCGTACCGGCGGTACGCCACGGACCACCGCACGTTGGTGGAGGGGCAGCTCCGCATGGTGGAGCGGTACGGCTTCGACTACGTCTCGTGCATCTCGGATCCCGCACGCGAGGCGGCGGACTGCGGCTCGGACATTGCGTTCTTCGACGACCAGCCGCCCGCCTTCAAGGAGGAGCGGGCCCTGCTCGCCGACAAGACGCGGCTCGCCACGCTCCGCGTCCCCGACCCTCTTGCCGGCGGCCGGATGACCGACCGGTGCCGCGCCGCCGCGCTGTTCCGGCGTGAGGTCGGCGGCGACAAGCTGATCGAGGGCTGGATCGAAGGCCCGATGGCGGAGGGCGCCGACCTGCGCGGCATCAACACGATCATGCTCGACCTGTACGACGATCCGGTGTTCATCGTGGACCTGTTCGAGTTCGTCACGGCCATGGAGATCCGCTTCGCGCAGGCGCAGGTGGAGGCGGGCGTGGACCTGATCGGCATCGGCGACGCCGCGGCCTCGCTGGTGGGGCCGGTGTTCTACGAGCGGTTCGTCTGGCCGTACGAGAAGCGGATGGTGGACGCCATTCGCGCGATGGGGGCCCGGGTGCGCCTGCACATCTGCGGCGACACGAACGCCATCGTCGAGGGGATGGGCCGGCTCGGCTGCGACATCGTGGACCTGGACTACCCCGTGGACCTGCGCGAGGCCCGGGCCCGGATGCCGGGCCAGGTGCTCCTCGGGAACGTCGAGCCCGTGGGCGTGATGCGGAACGGCACGCCGGACAAGGTCACGGCGGCGCTGGAGGCGTGCCATCGCGCCGCGGGGCCGCGGTACATCGTCGGCGCCGGCTGCGAGCTGCCGCGCGACACGCCGGAGGCCAACGTCCGGGCGATGTGCCGGTTCGCCTCGGACACCAGGCCGTAGGCCGCCGCGGCGGAAGCGGACGGAAGCGCGTCGCCCGCGGTGAGCCCGCATGGCCGCGGGATGCCGGTGGGGACAGTCAACCACGGAAGGCGTGGCGCGCCCTCGATCCGCGATCCCAGCGGGCTTTACGGCCCTCCCCCACGACCCTCGCCGCTCGCGGCACGCCACGCGATCGCCTGCAGCGCGGCGGCCACTGCTGGTTCGAGCCCAGCCGTATAGGTCGAGCCGACGGGGGACCGTTCCAGGAGCGTGGCGTGGAAGACGCACGCGATGAGGTAGGCGCCGACGGGGCCGGGGTGCACGGGGTCGGCGTACAGATTGATCTCGGGGTGCTCGCGCCGTGCGAGGCGCCACGCCACGCCCGCCGGCACCACCGTTCCCCGCAGCAGTGCCGCCAGGCGCTCGTAGGTGCGGTCGATCCGAAGCTGCATCCCCTCATACGTGGCCAGCTCCGGGTAGGCGGAGGCGTTCTGCGGGTCGCCGCCCTGCCTCGCCGGAGTGTCGTACAGCAGGAGCCGGACCGATGGGCTCGCGGCGCGGGCCTCAGTGGCGAGCGCGGTGGCGTAAGGCTCGATTCCGCTGCGCACCTGTTCGTCGGAGAAGGCCGGCCACTCCGACTGTTCCTGCAGCACCACGGCATCCCATCCCCCGCGGGCGAGCAGCGCGCGCACCTGCGGGTCGGCGGCGTGGTTCAGCAGGCGCGCTCCGCCGGGGGTGTGTTGTTCATAGACGAGGTCGACGCCCGCCGTGCGCGCCAGGCCCTGGATCATCGCCGGGAGATTCCCGGCGTACGTCAAGCTGTTGCCGATGAAGAGGACGCGGAGGGTGGAAGCGTTCGGGTCCGTGAGGGCCGGAACCTCGAGCGCGGCCCCTGCTGGCCGAGCGCTCGGCGAAGCGGGCGCGAAGACCCCAGCCCGCAGCGCCGCAAAGCCGCTCGCGGCAAGGGCGAGAATCCAGAAGAGGACTCTACGACGTGACACGTGGCGTAGCCTCACAGGCCCAGGTCCTGGTCAGCTGTCCTTGGACGAACCGCCTCGCGGACCTACCGTTGGATGCGGACTCGATCCACCCAGTAGCGGGTGTCGCCGAAGCACGAGGTGGGGACGCCCTTGTGTTCCTTGTAGTGGAGCACGATGCGCGCGCCGAGGCCGGACTCCACCCGTCGTGCCGTCTCGTCGTCACGCACGGTGAAGTCCCAGATCGTCGGGGCGACGCCGGGCGCGGTCGGCTGCATCAACTCGCCCTCCCAGGTCTTACAGAGCCAGCCCTTGCGCGAGAACTTCTGCAGCGTGCCGGCGCGCTCGCCGTCGGAGTAGCTCCAGTTCACGGCGATGAAGGTGTACGCGGCGAACAGCAGCACGGGCGTAACCACGATGCCGATCAGGATCGCGCGCCAGTGATGCCACCACCGCTTGCGCGGCGCCGGCTGGGGCGTCGGGGCAGCCTCGCCGGCAGGCGGGACGGGCGTGTCGCTCATGGGGCTCGAAACCTACGGCGCACGGCCGCGTGAGGCTAGCGCAATTCGGCCCCTACCAGCACTGTGGTGTGGAGAGGTGCACCCGGAGGGTGTCCGATGCCGACGAGACGGCGGAAGGTAGTCAAGCCCCAACGACCGGGTGACGTGGCGTTGTGGGAGAAGGACGCGGGACTTCCGTGGCAGTCCGTGCCCGATGGCCTGTACCGGATCCGTGGCCCACATGGGAAGATCGAGTTCCTGAGCAGGGGCTTCGGGCTGCTCACCGGGTGGGCCGAAGGTGATTGGGTCGGCCGGACCTTCGCCGAGCTCGTTCATCCCGAAGATCTTCCCCGAGCCGCCGAGCGGTACAAGGCCATCTGTCGCGGTGAGCGGGTGCCCCCCATCGAGCTGCGGATCAGGAGCCAGTCGGGGGAATACCGACTGGGCGAGATCCACAGCGCCCCACTGGTCGAGCGCGGCCGGGTCGTCGGTGAGATCGGCATCGCTCGCGACATCACGGACCGCAAGCGCGCCGAGGAGGCCCTCGAAGCCAGCGAGGAGCGATTCCGGACGCTGTTCGAGTCGGCCGACGAAGCCCTGTTCCTGATGGACGGCGACGTCTTCGTGGACGTCAACACCAAGTGCGTCGAGATGTTCGGCCTGCGTGACCGGTCCGACATCATCCGCCGTTCGCCGGTGGACTTCTCGCCACAGCGGCAGCCGGACGGTCGCGAGTCGCGGGAGAAGGCGTCGGCGTACATCCGTGCCGCCCTTCAGGGGCGACCACAGCGCTTCTACTGGCAGCATGCCCGCAAGGACGGCTCTCCGTTCGATGCGGAAGTTGCCCTCAACGCCCTGACGCTGCACGGCCGCGTCTACCTGCAAGCCAGCGTGCAGGACATCACCGCCAGCCGGGCCGCCGAGCAGGGGCTCCGGGAGAGCGAGGAGCGGTTCCGCCTGCTGTCGGAGGCGGCGTTCGAGGGTGTCGTGATCACCGAGCGGGGAAGGGTCGTGCACTGCAACGATGACCTGGCGGCAATGCTCGGGTACACCACGGAGGAGATGGTCGGGAGACCGGTCCAGGACTTCATCGCTCCCGAGGACGCTGCTCTGGTGAGCGAGCGGCAACAGGCGGAGGCGAGGGAGCGGTACGAGCACCTGATGGTTCGCAAGGACGGCTCCAGGTTCCCCGTCGAAGTCCAAGGTCGCACCATCCCCTACCTGGGCCGGAAGCTCCGCCTCACCGCCATCCGGGACATCAGCGAACGCCGGCGTTCAGAGCTGACCCAGGGCGCGATCTTCCGCATCTCCGAGGCGGCTCACGCCGCCGTCAGCCTGCAGGAGCTGTTTTTTGCGATCCATCGGATCGTCGGCGAGCTGATGCCGGCGCGGAATTTCTACATCGCCCTGTATGACGCGGAGCGCGGGACCCTCAGCTTTCCGTATTTCGTGGACGAGTTCGACGCCGCGCCGGCGCCCAAGGTGCCCGGAAAGGGGCTGACGGAGTACGTCCTGCGCACCGGCAAACCGCTGCTGGCGACGCCAGCGGTGAGCCTCGACCTCGAGCGTCGTGGCGAGATCGAGCTCATCGGGGCGCCGTCGCTGGACTGGCTCGGGGTGCCGCTGGTTGCCTCGGGGAAGACCACGGGCGTGCTGGTGGTGCAGACGTACTCGGAGGGCATCCGCTACGCGGAGCGGGACCGGGACCTGCTCGAGTTCGTGTCGGCACAGATAGCCATGGCCGTGGAGCGCAAGCGTGCCGAGCAGGCGTTGCGCGAGAGCGAAGAGCGGTACCGCCAGCTGGTCGACCACATCCACGACGCCCTGATCCGCGACGACATTGCCGGGTACATCACCTTTGCCAACGACCAGTTCCTTGCGTTGTTCGGCCACGAGCGCGCGCGGCTCCCGCAACTCACGATCGACGACTACGTCGCGCCGGAGTGGCGGGAACTCGTGCGGGAACGGCACGATCGCCGGATGCGCGGTGAGACGGTGCCAGCCACCTACGAGTTCGAGGGATTCCGGACGGACGGCAAGCGGCTCTGGCTGGAGGCGGACGTCGTGCCGCTGCAGGACCGGACCGGGCGCCTGATCGGGACGCAGTCGGCCCTGCGCGACATCAGCGAGCGCAAGGTGCTGGAGGCGCAGCTGCGCCAGGCGCAGAAGATGGAGGCCGTGGGTCTCCTGGCGGGCGGCGTCGCGCACGACTTCAACAACCTGCTCACGACGATCCTCGCCTCGAGCGAGCTGCTCGCCTCCGGGTTGCCGGCCAATGTGCCGCTCCGGGTCGACGTCGAGATGATCCAGCAGGCCGCCCAGCGCGCCTCGGAGTTGACGCGGGACCTCCTGGCGTTCAGCCGCCGGCGTACACTCGAGCTGCAGGCGGTGCCGCTCGGCGGTCTCGTCGCCGATTTCGCGCGGCTGACGAGTCGGGTCGTGCCGGAGGACGTCGAAGTCTCGGTGCAGGTCGAAGCGCCGGGAGCAGTGATCCGGGCCGATCCCGGAGCCATCGAGCAGGTCCTCATGAACCTCGTCACCAACTCACGCGATTCCATGCCGGGCGGCGGCACGCTGAAGCTCGTCGTCGGCTATGGGGTGCTCGATGAAGACCACTGTCGCTCCTATGGCTGGGGTACGCCCGGCAGGTACGTGCTGCTGACCGTCGCGGACACGGGCACCGGCATGGACGAGCAGACGCAGCAACGCGTCTTCGAACCGTTCTTCACGACGAAGCCGGTTGGCAAGGGCACGGGCCTCGGCATGGCCATGGTGTACGGTCTGGTCAAGCAGCACAATGGCTTCATCAACGTTGTGAGCGCGCCGGGGCGAGGCACGACGATTCGCATCTACTTCCCGGAGATCACGGCCGTGGCGAGCCCCAAGCGCGCCGCCCCGGCGAGCGAGGTCCTGGAGGGCAAGGAGACGATCCTGCTCGTCGAGGACGATGCGTCCCTGCGGCGAACCGCGAAGCGCGTGCTGGAGAAGTACGGATACACGGTAGTCACGGCCACCGACGGCTTCGACGCTCTCACTGTCATGCAGACCCTGGCGACACCGGCGGACCTGATCATCAGCGATGTGGTGATGCCCCGCACCAGCGGGCCGCAACTGCTGAGCGTTCTGCGCGACGCCGGCGCGACCTCACGCGTGCTGCTCACCAGCGGCTACGCCGCGCGAGACGTGCGGGAACGTACGATGCTCGAGATCGGCACGCCCTTTCTCGCCAAGCCCTGGACGATCACGGAGCTGCTGCGGAAGGTGCGCGAGGTGCTCGATGCGCCGCGCGCCCAGTAACCGGCGCGCGTGGCTCAGACGCGGTAGATCGTGATGGCCCCGTCGGCGAAGACCATGCGGCGAGCGCCGGCCGGGAGGTCGTGCGCGGGGTCGTGCTCGACCGCGAAGACCCGTGCGAAGCGGCTCTGGTGCCACGCCGCGATCACGCGATCGAGGATCTTCGAGCCGTACGGCGGATCGGCGAAGGCGATGTCGTAGCTGTCCACCCCGAGCGCCTCGGCGAACGGGACCGCGTCGCGCTTGAAGATGCGGGTCTGCGCCTTGAGGCCGAGGGCCACGACGTTGGCCTTGAGCGCGTGCAGGCTCGATGGCCGGAACTCGACGAAGTCCGCGCTGCGCGCGCCGCGCGAGAGGGCCTCGATCCCCAGCGCTCCCGTGCCCGCAAAGAGGTCCAGGATGCGCGCCGCGCCGATCTCGTCGGCGAGGGCATCGAGCAGCGCCGCACGCACGGCCTCCGCCGTCGGGCGCACGCGGAAATCGTTCGGGGAAACGAGGTCGCGTCCCCTGAACCTGCCGCCCACGATCCTCATGACGTCGCCGCGGCCTCACCGCCGAGGAAATGACCTTCCCGAAATCGGCGCGCCGGATTCCCGCGGGCAAGACCGCTCGGCACCGCACCGAAGGTCGAAATCTGCACCAATCGCGTTGCAGAATGCCACGTAGCTGCACGGATTGGGTCCGCGCCCTAGATCCTCATCGAGTTCTATCTCTAGAAGTGACATTGCATTAGCACGTGCCGACACCGCGGGCACCCTACTTGCCCCTCCTCTGGGCCAGAGAGAGTCGCGACCCCAGTCCCGTTGGTCATCTTCCAGAGGAGAGTCTATGCGCAGCAAGAGAGGTTTCACCCTGATCGAGCTGCTGATCGTGGTGGTCATCATCGGCATTCTGGCCGCCATCGCGATCCCGAAGTTCGCGAACACGAAGGAGAAGGCCTACATCGCGTCGATGAAGTCGGATCTGCGCAACCTGATCACCGCGCAGGAAGCCTACTTCGCCGACAACGTGACCTACGCGAGCACCACGACGAACCTGAACTACGGCATCTCCGCCGGGAACACCGTGACAGTGGGGACGGCGACCGGGACGGGCTGGAACGCGACGTCGAAGAACAACGCCACCACGAAGACCTGCGGGATCTACGTGGGCGCGGTGACGCCGCCGGTGACGGGTGAGCCGGAAGGCGCCCCGACCTGCCAGTAGCGGCAGAATGCGGATCGGTCGTACGGGGGCGGCGCTTTCCGCCGCCCCCGGCAGTTATCGGGGGGTGCGCGCCGGCCGCCGCGGCCTGAGTCGATCATCTGGAGGCGCTGCTCGTGCGGAATGCCAGGGGCTTCACGCTTATCGAGTTGCTCGTGGTAGTGGTCATCATCGGGATTCTTGCGGCCATCGCCATCCCGAAGTTCGGTAACACGAAAGAGAAGGCGTTGGTGGCCGGGATGAAGGTGGACCTGAAGAACCTCGTGACCGCCGAGGAAGCGTACTTTGCGGACAACGTGACCTACACCGCCACGCTCGGCAACTTGAACTACAACGTGTCCACCGGGAACACCATCAACCTGATCTCGATCACGGCCACGGGGACCGGATGGAACGCCACCGCGACCAACGTGGGTACGGCTCACACGTGCGGGATCTTCATCGGCAATGCGGCCCCGCCGATGACGGGCCAGGTCGAGGGCCAGCCCGTCTGCAACTAGGGGCGGCGATCGACCGGCTGTGGGGCGGCGCCGTTGCGCCGCCCTTTGCTTTTCCGGTCCGGAGAGGCAACGTGGAGGACATGGTGTACGGCTCGGAGTCGAGTGCTCCTGGTCCCAACCCGTCGCTCCGGACGGAGCTCCTGCTCAACCTGGCGGTGCTGGCGGCCGGGGCGCTCGTGCTCGCGGTCCTCTCGGCCGTCCTCGCGCCGCTCCTTGGACGCGGTCTCCTCGGCTTCGCATTGCTCACGGTCCTGATCGCCGCGGACGTTGTCATCTTCGTGGAGTTTGGGCGCTTTCTGGTCTCCCGTCTGGTGACGGCGCCGATGGAGGCGCTGGTGGAGACCACGCAGGCCGTCGCTTCGGGCGAGCTGTCCCGCCGCGCTGAACCGGGGGGCACCCGGGAGTTTGATCGCCTCGCCGAGAGCGTCAATCAGATGACGGAGCGGCTACTCGATGCCCAGGGGGCGCTGGTCCGGGCGGAGAAGCTGGCGTCGGTCGGGCGGCTCGCGGCCGGGATCGCGCACGAGGTCGGCAATCCGCTGGCTGCGGTCGCCAACTACGTCGAGCTGCTGCGGCGGCGCGGGGTGGAGCCGGAGATCGTGGCGGCGATCGAGCGGGAAGCAGGCCGCATCGACGCCATTGTGCGCAGCCTCCTCGATTATGCCCGTCCGCGGGACGCGAAGCGGGAACGGGTGGATCTCGCCGCGGTCGCAGCGCGCGCCGTGGACCTGCTGCGCTCGCAGGGAGTGTTGCGGCCGGTGCAGGTGGAGGTGGCGCCAGCGAATGACCTTCCGTCTGTGCTCGGCGATGCGGCGGCGCTTGAGCAGGTCTTCGTGAACCTGCTTCTGAATGCCGTGGATGCGGCTGGAGAGGGTGGCAGGATCGTTGTCGTCGCCGGTGTGACGCGGTTGGGCGAGCCCGAGGCGGAGCGCCGCGGCTCGGATCCACCCGAGGGTACGCCGACCGTATCGCGGCTGATCCGTCGGTCCAGCCGCCATCTGGAGGGCACGGCCGACGGCAACCTCGCGGTCCAGGTGGTCGTCGCCGACAGCGGCGGCGGCGTGCCGGCGGAGCTCCAGGACCGCATCTTCGATCCCTTCTTCACCACCAAGCCGCCCGGCAGGGGCACCGGCCTCGGGCTGGCCATCGTGCAGCGGATTGTCCAGGACCACGGCGGACGCGTCGATGTCTCGGCCGCGCGCGAGGGCGGGGCGGCGTTCGCCGTGACACTCCCGGGACTCGCCTCGTGAAGCTGCTCATCATCGACGACGAGCCGGGCCTGCGGCGGTCGCTGCGGCTGCTCCTCACCGAAGAGGGTATCGAGGTCGCCGAAGCTGGTGACGGCGACACGGGGCTGGCGCGCGCCCTGGCCGAGCAGTTCGATGTGGTGCTCTGCGACGTTCGGATGCCGTCCGTGGACGGTCTCGAGTTCCTGCGGCGTCATCGTGCCGCCGGCGGCACGGCGCTGGTCATCATGATGAGCGCTTATGGGTCCGAGGACGCGGCGATCGCGGCGATGAAGGAAGGGGCGTACGACTACATCCCGAAACCGTTCCGCGCCGACGAAGTGGTCCTGGTCCTGCGCAAGGCGGAGGAGCGTGAGGGGCTCCGACGCGAGGTGGAATCGCTGCGCTCGGCCCTGGGCAGCGGCGCCGCGTCGCCCGACATCGTCGCCGAGTCGGCGGCGATGCGCTCGGCCCTGGACGTCATCGCGAAGGTCGCCCCCCATGCGACCACCGTCCTCATCACCGGTCCCAGCGGAACAGGCAAGGAGGTCCTTGCCCGCGAGCTGCACCGCCTCTCGCCACGCGCCGGCCATCCCTTCGTGGCCGTCAACTGCGCGGCGATCCCGGATGCGCTCCTCGAATCGGAGCTGTTCGGTCACGTGCGCGGCGCCTTCACCGGCGCCGTCGGGGACCACAAGGGACTGTTCGAGGAGGCCGCAGGGGGCACGCTGTTCCTGGACGAGGTGGGCGAGTTGCCGACGTCGCTCCAGGCCAAGCTGCTCCGCGTGCTCCAGGACGGCGAGGTTCGGCGCGTCGGCGACCGCGTCTCGCACCGCGTGGACGTGCGAGTGGTCGCGGCTACCGCGCGGGACCTCGAGCAAGGGGTCGCCGCGGGCACGTTTCGGGAGGATCTCTTCTACCGGCTCAACGTCATCGCGGTCCGGCTGCTGCCGCTGGTGGAGCGGCCGGAGGATATCCCCGGCCTGATCCGTGTGCTGCTCGCCCGGCATTGCGCGCGCCTTGGCATCGCCGTCCCGTCGATCGAGCCTGATGCGGTGCGGGCTCTGCTCGACCACACGTGGCCCGGAAACGTGCGCGAGCTGTCGAACGCCTTGGAGCGCGCCCTGGTGCTGGCCCGCGAGCGCACGGTGCGACGCGACGACCTGCCTGCGGCGGTCTTTGCGCCCGTCGCGCGGCCGCCGGCTGGCCGGAGCTTCGGTCCCGATCTCAAGCTCCGGCAGCACGGCGGCGATCTCGAGGAGCAGATCATCCGTGAGGCGCTGCTCAGGACCGGCGGCAACAGGCGCAAGGCCGCAGAGCTGTTGGGCATCTCGGTGCGGGCCCTGTTCTACAAGCTCAAGAGCCTGGGCATCACGGACGATCAGGGTCAGTAATCCCCTGGGGCGACCGAGTCCGCACTGCAAGGTCTTGCAGTGCAACAGCGCAGGAATTGCACGGATCGCCGTACAGCGATGGTGCAGCGTCGATGTTCGCGATGCGCATAAGATGTTATACGCCAATGCCTTGATGCCAAGGGGCCAGCGGGATGGCCTTCTGGCATCTGCCTTGCCCTTATCCATGTTCGAGGCGGAACCTCGGAGGGTCCTTCAGTGAGCCATCGTTGCCGTGTGAGCCGTGCGGGTTTCACCCTGATCGAAATCCTGATGGTGATCGTGCTGATCGCACTCGTAGCGGCGTTCGGACTCCCGAAGCTGAACTGGTCGGGCTACCGGATCAACGGTGCGGTTCGTGGCACGACGGCACTCATCGCCCGGGCGGAGCGGACGGCGGTGACGGATCAGTACAACGTCAACGTCCTTTTCGACGTGCCGAACAACCAGATCAAGATCCACGAGGACGCGAACGACGACAACGTGGTTCAGGCCGGCGAGCGGGTCCGCGTCTATCCGCTGGGTGAGGGGGTCGTGTTCGGGCGCAACGGCGCGCCGGTCCGCCTCTACTCAGCGGCGGCGGTGAGCTTCACCCGGACGCAGAACGGGATGCCGGAGATCGTCTTCCGGCGCGACGGCAGCGCCTCGGAGAATGGCGGGTTCTACATCACGACCACGACCGCGCTCAACTCGAGCAGGCCGCAGGACGCGCGGGCGATCGAAGTCATTCAGGCCACGGGACGGGTGGAATGGTACCAGTACAACGGTTCGACCTGGATCAAGAAGTTCTGATGCGCGCCACCGACGGCCCCGGCGCGGAGCGCGGCATGACGCTCATCGAGATCATCATCGCCCTGTCGATTCTGGCGGTGGTGGTCCTGGGGATGGGCCAGTTCGCCTTCAACTTCTCGCGGACCGAGCGGCAGTCCGAGGCTCGCACGATCGCGGTCTTCCTGGCCGACCAGCGCCTGTCGGAGATCCGGTCGTCGCCGAACTACTCCGGAATCGATTCGATCTACGGAGTGGCGGAACCGACGATTGCGGGGTTCACCGGCTACGCACGGACGACGGCCATCGTGCACTTCGGCGGTCCGAGTCCTCTGACCAACGACTACAAGACGATCACGGTGACGGTCACGGCGCCGACGCTGGCGTCGCCCGTCAAGAAGACCATCGTGGTGGCGGTCCCATGAGACACTCGCGCGGCTTCACGCTGATGGAGATGATCGTCAGCCTGGTGGTGCTCAGCATCGTCATGTCGTCGGCGATCTGGTTCTTCCGGGGGGTGAGCCGGGCGGTCGCGGGCACCGCGGACCGCATGGATGCGATGCAGAACCTGCGCTATGCGATCGGCACGATGGATCGCGAGCTGCGGAACGCCGGCGCGGGTACGACCGAGCAGCAGCCGACGCTGGTGTACATCTCGCCGACGGTGGTGGTGTTCAACGCCGACATCGTCAGCCCGACCCCTAACTCGATGACGGCGGTCAATTACAACCCCGATGCGAATCCCAACGCGACTGACGCCCCGACCACGTCGCAGAAGTTCACGATTCCGGGGACCGCGATCCTCTATCCCGACTCGACGTACCGCACGACCGGCGGCGAGATCTCGCCGGCCGAGACCATCACCTACTGGATCACGGCCGACACGGCGACGGGGCACAGCGGCCAGTATGTGATGTACCGGCAGGCGAACAACAACCCCCCCGATGTGGTGGCGCGCAATCTTCTGCCGTTTCCGGGACACCCGTTCTTCGACTGGCTGCAGACCGATACGATCGGCAACCTGTTCACGGTGTCGGCGGCGAATCTGCCGATGCGGCACAGCGTGCCGGTCCACGGCGCCCTCGGCGATACCGGCGTGGCCTCCCGGATCGACTCGATCAGATCGGA
>Ga0209777_10004629_pt1 | contig 16161 bp, 8 predicted proteins | sample FrelakmetHBP12HB_FD_187147 | JGI IMG/M metagenome (GOLD analysis project Ga0209777, IMG submission 187147) | Freshwater lake sediment microbial communities from the University of Notre Dame, USA, for methane emissions studies -HBP12 HB (SPAdes)... | ecosystem: Environmental > Aquatic >...
GTTCTAGTATTTTGATCACTCAACGAGTTGTGTCAACACCTCATTTAAGAGACAAGCGGCACAAGTCAAAGTGCCGCAATACATCAAAGCTATTATAGCTACTTGCTCTTGTCAATATTTATCGACAAATGCAGCTCCGCCAATTGCCCCGGCTCTATTTCAGTTGGCGAGCCATCCATAAGTGATTGTGCGGCAGTCGTTTTGGGAAACGCTATCACGTCGCGGATCGAATCCGCATCAGTCATTATTATGACAATTCGATCCAGCCCAAGCGCTATCCCGCCATGAGGCGGGGCGCCGTATTTCAGCGCCGTCAAAAGAAAACCAAACATTCGTTCGGCGCGAGCGTCGTCCATACCCAGAATGTTGAGGATCTTCTTCTGCATATCGGAACGGTGATTGCGGATTCCGCCCGACGCCAACTCGGAACCGTTGCATACCAAATCGTACTGATTGGCGCGGACCTTCGCCCAGGGATGCTCAGGATCAGCGTTGGCTGTCTTGCAGGTTAAGCCTGCCTCCAATAATGGAAGATCGTCTTCCATCGGCGAGGTTACGATATTGTGCATTGCGTCAAAGCGATCGCTCTCCGGATGATACTCAAACAGCGGGAACTCGGTCACCCAAAGAAATGCCCATTTCGATTTGTCTATCAACCCGAACTTCTTCCCACAATAGGATCGTACCCGACCGAGCACAACCTCCGTAGGGAGCTTCTTGCCGGCAGCCAAGAGCAGCAAATCGCCATTCTTAATGCTGCCGATTTCCCGCAAGCGAGAGATAGTTGCATCATCGAGGAATTTCTTGATGGACGATCTAAGCTCGTCGCCAAACGCCACCCATGCCAGTCCCGAAGCTCCGGCGAGTTTGGCTTCCTGCTCGATCTCGTCAAGCTGCTTGCGTGACAGACCGGCCTGACCAACAGCCACCAAACCCTTGATCACACCATCGGAGTTGACAGCCTCGGCAAAAGGTCTGAACTGGCTCTGCCCGACTGCCGAAGTGAAATCGATCAGCTTCATGTCAAAGCGAAGATCAGGTTTGTCGGAACCGTAGCTGCTCATGATCTCCTGATATGGATACCTAGGGAAAGGAGTCTGCACAACAACGTCAAGAGTCTTTTTGAGAGCGTGTGCCATCATGTCTTCGACGACGGTGAATATGTCATCCTGTGTTACAAACGACATCTCCATATCGATTTGCGTGAACTCCGGTTGGCGGTCGGCGCGCAGGTCCTCATCTCGCAAACAACGCGCAACTTGGAAATAGCGATCAAAACCGGAGATCATCAGTATCTGTTTGAGTAGTTGTGGCGACTGCGGCAACGCATAGAACTTCCCCGGATGAACGCGCGAGGGCACAACGTAGTCGCGTGCGCCTTCCGGAGTCGAACGCATCATCAATGGTGTCTCAATTTCCAGAAACTTCTGACTGTCGAGATACTCCCGCACGGCCATAGTAACATGGTGGCGCAAGATGATCTTATCCTTAAGTACCTTTCGCCGCAAATCCAGATAGCGATAAGTCAATCGCAGATCCTCGCTGGCCGTCGTTTCATCCTCGATCTCAAACGGCGGCGTTTCGGACTCGGCCAGCACTTCGAAATCATGTGCTTCAACATCAATTTCGCCGGTCTCCATGTTCTTGTGAATCATCCCGTCAGGGCGAGGGTTCACTATTCCCGTCACGCTGATCACAAATTCCGCCCGTAGATGTGTGGCAATTTCCATCTGTTCGGAATTGAAATTGTCGGGGTGAAACACGATCTGCGTTATGCCGTAGCGGTCACGCAAGTCGATAAACAAAATGCCGCCATGATTGCGGTAGCGTTTAACCCAACCGTTTAACGTAACCGTTTGTCCGGCGTGATTTGATCTCAGATCACCGCAAGTATGTGTCCGTCGCAATTGCGAAAAAGGCTTCATCAATCTCCTGTCGCAGCCAAGCCGAGGCTTGTCGCTGTTGCATGCAAGGTGACACCTCTGCGCCTGTTCAGGCCCGCAGAATTGCCGGCGTCACCGGATACAGGAATATAAGGAGATACGTGCTCCTATCAAGCGAATAGTTGCATGGATCTGTGACACGGAGACCGGTGCTCTGCCGCCCGACGGGGCGTCACTCTATGCAAATATCAGCGGCCAGTGCACGGCTCGGCACCGCCGGAGAAAATGTAGTTAAGAAGATATACGACATCAACCACGTTCACTTCGCCGTCACAGTCCATATCTCCAGCTCGCAAAGGTATAGGCGGTTTTCCATCGGCGAAGATGTAACACACCAGACAAACGGCGTCGGCAACGTTCACCTTGTTATCACTGTTGACATCACCTGATGGTCTGCCATGGATCGTTACTAATCCCGATACGCTGAGCGACTGACCATCGGTGAAAACACCCGTCAGTTTGTAGGATCGGTGATTGTTGTAGTTCCAGAGCAAGCCGTAGCCGTTGATGAATCCACGGATCGGGATGACAGTCTCCAAGACCTGTCCGGCAAATCCGGGATGCGACGGCAGTCTCATTAAAGATGTCGGAACGATGGAATCATTGACCCTGATTGTCGAGAGATCAATATCCTGCAAGACATGGCCGGTGACATAGAAATTGCCCACGTAAATCTTGGCGCTCATCGGATCGATGGCATCGGCGAAGTAGAAGAACATCGGATTCGGTTCGATCTCGGCTCTTGGTTCAAGGGCATATCCGGGAATCCCCACCAATTCTACTTGCGCCAATTCTGAACCGGAAACCGCGTCTACAACCCTCAAAATGCCATAATAGGAACCGGCAGTCGGCGGAAGAAACGAAATCTGTGCTGTGGCCAATGCGCTGTCAGTCACGTACACTGCCTTGGGGCTGACAGAGAAAACAGACGCCGAAGGAATCTCGAGTTTCAGAATGCCGTCTCCGTGAGCATGAATGTCCAACACCAGGCTCTGCAGACCGGCATAGTCTGGATCGCTGTTGCGGATGCGGATTTCGTTTGCGACTCCATTTGGATTGAGCGTTTGTTTCAGGAATACGAGCTTCTGCCCATCACTGATTTCCGACAGGCCATGACCCGATCGCAGCGCGGGCCAGAAAAAGTACTGTATGTCAAATAGGTCTGCGTCATCGCGAATATTGAGATATTGATAGCCCATTGGGTTACTAGAGGGGTTGTCACCACTATAGTCTGAGTTCAGAACGAAGAGATACTCCCTCCCAAGTATTCCATCATCACACGGGCCCCAGGTGTGGTCGAGACAGGGCGACCCGACGTTCTCGACAAATGCCACATTCAGTTGGCGATTGTTATCCGTGTCCCAGGCTGTAAATGGAACTTCATAGTATCCGCCGTAGCCGTAGTTCGGAGTGCCTCCGCGCACGTAGCGATAGGCTTTCTGCTTGTGTACTTGAGAGAAGCGGATTTCGACGTTGTTGAATGCACCGGGATTGGTCTCGGGATCAAGCGAGGAGCCGAAAAAATAGTAGCCGTAGTCGGCGGAGTAATCAAAGAAGCGGCCTCCAGACGGACAACCACCGAGCCATCTCTGCGCCCAGTCACTCACGAAATAAACATCTCCGAGTTTCTGGTAGTCGTCAACTGTAACTCTCACAGAATCGCAACCGACAAAGCCAGGTGGATTCACAACGACCGCCGCAGAATCGAGAGCATTGCGCAGTTCCGTCATGGCCGTCTGCAAGTCAGGTGCTGCGTAAGCCGCCAGCTTGATGACCACTTGTTGACTGTCGCCGGGTTTGAAGGTCAGTGGTCCCACAGTAGCGAACACTCTTCGATCCCCCGGGAGCTGGTCAAGCCAACCGGCACCGGTCACCGGGTCGCCCGAAAAGACGTACTTGGTGACATGACCGTACGGGTCCACAGCCGGTTTCATGATTCCACCGAGCTTGCGATACCCCTGCATGGAGAGGTAGGTTTCCTGATAACTCTGCTGATCCTCGCCATTTATGAACCTACAGAACGACGACATTCTCAGATTCCGATAGCCGGGTAATGGATGTCCATCAAAAATCGCCGTATCACCGGGCGAAGGCACCACCGGACCCGATAGAATCTTACCGCCCCAAACCGGAAGATCGGGATCATAGACGGCATCTATCCCGCTGTTGTAAGCGAAGAAGTGATCGGCAACAGTGTCACATCCTATAAGGTCATCGCCGGCATCGCCAAGGTCGGGATCGGCCCAGAAGGAAATATAGAAGCTGTCGATCGGATTAGTGCTCTTGTTATACAGCTTGTACTTGAGATAGAGCTGTATCTGCTCACCGGCAACATCAGAACCCCAAACCGTCTGTTGCACTTCGATGCCAAGAGGGGCCGTGCCACCGCAATTGTTAGTGTGATGCGAAAAATCGGCATCGCTAAAAACCGCCCAAAGCGTTTGATCTCCGAGTAACAATGGTTGGCCGAATTGATCTACAGGTGCTCCCTGGTCGGCAGGCCACTGATCGTAGTCCAGATCACCGGGGCCGGAGTTCTTGTCGATTTTGTACACGCGAAAGGCGGGACTGTCGGGTTGGTAAGTGTGATCGACCATTGGTCCGGCCACATACTCGCTGGAGTATTCTGCAGCAGCGATTCTGACCTCGCCGCCGACCTTACCGCCAAGGAAAATGCCGGCGGCGTAAACCACCGTCTTCGTACCGGGGAAGGCCGGAAGGCCGGTATAAGGATAATACAGACCATCGGTACGCCCATAGATCATGGCGTTGTCGTAAGCAACATTTCCGGTGTTGCCAACCATCATAAACAACCGGTTGGCATCAAAATGGCTGGTAACATCAGTGGTACGTTCAGTGGCAGTCGGCAATCCTGCAGGGGACATACCGAAAGTAACCAAGGGAAAACACAGGCACCAACCCGCAAGCAAGCAAAGCGTCGAGTTTTTCATTACTTCTCCAAACCAATCAAACAAGCTCTTCGTGACGGTGCCAAGACTTCCCTCTCACATCGCCCAACACACGGATTGCGCCAGTTCAGGCCTGCCACCGTATCGTAATGTAATTATCACCACCATTATAGCTGATAAAGCGGCCACGTCAAGGGAAATCTCCGAAAATGCGGTTGACGGTGCGCAGCACACGCAGTATCATACGCCAGACGTTTTCCTTCGGGGAGTATGAAGTTGACCAGGTCCCGCGCAATGCAAACGCACCAAACCCCGTCAGGACCGGAAGGTAGCAGCGGTAGGTGTCGTCTTCATGTGCCGCGGGGTAGCCTGGTCTACTTCCTCTCCGAAATCGTCGTATGGTAAATGGCAGATGTCGGCCGTACGGGTGGGAGACTATAGCTAACTGAATAGAGAGACTCATGAGTTACTTTGTATTCGCCCGCAAGTATCGACCTCAGAAATTCGCCGATGTCGTTGCCCAGAAACACATCACCGAGACGCTGACCAAAGCGATCGAGAACGACCGCGTTTCGCAGGCATATCTGTTCTGCGGTGTGCGCGGCACTGGCAAAACGTCGATCGCGCGCATTTTGGCCAAACGGCTAAACTGCGCGTCCCCTCAGGGCGCGGAACCCTGTGACCAGTGTGAGTCATGCCTTGCCATCGTCAAAGGACACTCTCTCGACATCCTCGAGATCGACGCCGCCAGCCATACGTCAGTTGATGACATCAGGGAATTGCGCGAATCGATCAAGTACGCTCCGACCGGTGGCAAACATAAGATTTACATCATCGACGAAGTCCACCGACTAAGCCCGTCGGCCTTTGACGCCTTGCTCAAGACCTTGGAGGAGCCACCGGCACACGCAGTCTTCATCTTCGCAACCACCGAAGTACACAAAGTCCCGCAGACCATTCTCTCTCGCTGCCAGCGCTACGACTTTAAGCGCATCTCTGAGTCCGAACTCAAGGCAGCACTGAAGGACATTGCCGACAAAGAAGGTCTGAAGATCACCGATGAGGCGCTGGCCGAGTTGGCAAAGCGCGGCGATGGGTCGTTGCGCGACTCGCTATCGATCCTTGATCAAGTGGCAAGCTGGCAGCATGACATTATTGATGAAGAACTGCTTACGGAGGCTCTCGGAATCGTGCCGCGTGGCGAGTATGCTCAGGTGCTGCGTCTGATCAGGCAGAAGAACACTGCGGAGATTATCACCAAAGTCAATGCCGTGCTAAATTCCGGCATCGATGCCTCCGAGTTTGTGCGTGGGTTTCAGCAGGAGTTGCGCATACTGCTTGTGCTCAAAGCGGCGCCGAATCTCGCCGCCGATTATGGCATCACGGCCGAAGAAGTGGCTCAATACGACGACATCTTGCAAGGATATTCGCTTAACGACCTGCTGCGGATACAGAATCTGCTGGTGAATCTGGAACAGAAAATACGAGACGGCTTTGATCCGGTGATCAACATCGAATTGGCCATGCTCAAGCTGGTTGCCATGGAAGACTCAGTTACGTTGGAGAGCGTACTGCGTCAACTTGCCGGCAATCCCGGCAGTCCGAAATTGACGAACTCGTTGCCACAAGCTGCACCAAAGACTCAACCCGAATTGAGTTCGCCCGATCCCTCGCCGGTATTGCCACTCGATTCACTGACGCCAATGCCGTCCAATCCACCAACTGCATCATCGACAATGTCGGCAGCATCCGTCGCGCCTGCCGATTTGGCGTCAATCTGGCCACGGTTTTTGCAGGCACTCAAGACAACTCATCGCAACCTGCAGATCAAGTTGACTCTGGCTGAGCCGCGCAGTATTGATGACAACAAGATCACCGTTGCGTTTGATCGGCTTGGCGAAGTGCATGTGCGGCAACTTCAGGATCGGGACATCCAGAAAACGCTTGAGCACGTTATCAAAGGCGTCACCGGCAAGACATATCATTTCCAGTTCTTCGTCGACAAGAATCTGGCGCACCGACAGGAAAACGGCAATAACGTCGGTCTGCTGGCAGAGAGCGAGAAACCCGATCATCCGGCGGTAATCAAGGCGATGGAAGTTTTCGACGCCGAGATCGTTGGCAGACAGGACTTGGCAGATCAGTAGTGGCGCACGGCGTGCGCCAATCGCAAGTTGGAGCGTGCGACAACAGCTTAGAATCGAACACAACTACAAGTAGGAGAAGATAGATGGCCAAAGGTTTCGGCGACATGATGAAACAGGTACAGAAGATGCAAGCGCGCATGATGGAGCTTCAGGAAGAACTCAACGCCAAAGAGGTCGAAGGTTCCGCCGGTGGCGGCATGGTCAAAGCCATTGTCACCGGCAAAGGCGATCTCAAGGCGGTCAAGATTGATCCGCAGGTTGTTAAGGATGGCGATATCGAAATGCTCGAAGACCTGATTGTCGCCGCCATCACGCAGGCGCAAGAGTCGGCAGCAAAGCTGAATCAGGATACGATGTCGGAATTGACCGGCGGTATGAATATCCCGGGTTTGGGCATGTAGATTCACGAAAATGTTAGCAGTTGATTTTCAATACCATGATCGATGTGTTGTCGATGTGGTAAATTCAGCCAACCGCCCACATATGTGAGAGTTTGGGTCGAGGATACAATGCTAACGGAAATGTACTTTAGCCGGTGGGACACCGGCGTGGAAGCCGTACACACGGAGATTTGCTGACTTAGAGCGCCAATGCCACACATTACAGCTTCTCAATTCACTGAACGTTTTGTCTCACTTGTCTTGAATGGACAGGCTCTTCCCAAGAAACATCTGGATCGTCACGTCCTTTTTATCAGTACAATTCTGAAACTCGACCTTGCCAGACAGTACTCTGAGTTCGAGCTGAATGATGAGCTTCGCACGTGGATAACCAGCTTTGGTACGAACTTAGGCGTGGATCATGCAACACTGCGACGGTTTCTCGTTGACGAGCGGTACATGAAGCGGGACGCCGCCGGCTCGTCATATGTTCTCAACACGACAGACTTGCCGTATACATATGATCGATCAATAGAATCAATTGATCTGTTCGAACTGGTCAACGAGGCAAGAAGGGCAAAGGAAGAAAGAAAACAACTGCACATGCGAGAGTCGAAGCAGTAGTTCCCGGTCGTGCGATTCTCCGTCCATAGATGTTGCCCGGCCGGTAGCCTAGCCAAGCTTTGTACCCCAGGCAGAGCGCTCAGACTGTGTCGCAAGAATCTCTTGTCCCGTCCGTGCCTTGGGTGATATCCAGGAGTGCGTGTTAGCGGTACCGGCCATTCCCGCGAAAATCGCTAGACCCTGCCCTGAAGGACGGTTGCCCCGGACAATCTTCGAACGACATAGCGAGACCGCACAGACCGTTCATCCGCCACCGGAAAACGCCGGTCGAGGTTCGCTTGTTCTTTGACATCGCGAATAGCATTCGCGCCATATTGTAGTCTCGCACCTTGTGAGCATCTGCTGCGGCTGAGGTTGACCGCTAGTCACTTGCCGGCAGCAAGCACCGCACTTCATGATCCGTGCGGAACCCGAGGAAATAGTCGGCTTGCATCAGCTTGTGAATCTCGCGAGTGCCTTCATAGACGGCCGCGCCTTTGGAGTTGCGGAAAAAACGCTCCACTGGATACTCGTCGGAAAAACCATAGGCGCCATGAATCTGTACGGCGTTGTACGCCGCCTTCTCCGCTTGGTCGGTGCAAAACCATTTTGCCAGCGAAGTCTCGCGGGTTGAGCGCACACCCCTGTTCTTGAGCCAACCCGCTTTGAGCCAGAGCAGTCGTCCGGCCTCGTAGCTATAGATCATCTCCGCGAACATCTCTTTGACCAACTGATGATGGTCGATGGTCTGTGTGAAGGTCTTGCGTGTGGAGGCATACTCCTTGCTGGCATCCAAACAGGCGCGAATCAATCCGGTCGAACCGGCAGCAACAGTGTAACGGCCGCCATCCAGACAGGACATCGCGATCTTGAAGCCCTCCCCTTCGTATCCGAGCAGATTGGCGGCGGGGACTTCGACGTCCTGCATCGCCACCCAGCCGGTGATGCCGGCACGCACGCCGAGCTTCCCATGGATAGCTCCGGTCGAAACACCGGAAAACTTGCGCTCGACGATGAACGCCGACAGGCCAGTATGATCGCGTTGTTTCTGCTTCTCGATATCGGTCCACGCGAAGATCAGGAAGTTGTCGGCAACATCAGCCAGTGAAATCCACATCTTCTCGCCGTTAAGGACATACTTCTCCCCTGCCCTGCTCGCGGTAGTGAGAATGCCGATGGCATCTGATCCTGCTGACGGTTCGGTCAGACCAAATGTCGCGACCTGTTCGCCTTTGGCCTGCGGAATCAGATATTTCTGTTTCTGCTCTTCGCTGCCCCAGGTGTAGATCGCCATCGAATTCAGTCCGATATGTACGGAGAAGATCACGCGGGCGGCGGTATCAACGTATTCCATTTCTTCGCAGACCAATCCGAGCGCGATATAATCCAGCCCCATGCCACCGTATTTCTCCGGGAAGCAGATGCCGAGCAAATCGGCGTCTTTGAGGCGCTTCATAAATTCAGGGTCGTATTTCTGTTGACGGTCGAGTTCCGCAATTTGCGGTTTCAGATACTTGCCGGCAACATCGCGGACAAGATCAGCCGCCGTCTTATGATCACCGGTCAATTCAAAATCAATCATCGTCAACTCCTATCAAGCAGAACCCACCTTGAGCGGCGGCGCACCAAATCTGTGATCCATCCAGGAATCATCAACTTGGTACGGCATTATCGTCAATCGGCGCGAAGTATATTCGATGGTTAGGCAATGTGCAAGCGCGTAGTAGGTGAGGATGTTGTGAAAACGGCTTGCCAAATCGACCCAAGCGAGCGATTATCGCACAATGACCAGACGCTTTATGCCGGCAATGCTGTCCCTGGGGTTGGTTTTGGCTGCGCTCTCAGGGGTGTCGGCGCTGCAATTGGATTCGGTGTATCTGGCGGAGGTCCGCACCGGTATCAATCTGACGGTTACTGAGCGGTTCGACGAAGCACGGAAGATATTTCAGACCATGATCGACCGTGACACGACCGACCATGCGGCCTATCTGTTGCTCGCCGGAGTTTGGCACGGCGAGATGTTTGACCGCGAGGACTACAGCACGCGTCCCAAGTTTGATTTGTTGATCAGCAAGGCGCTGTCGTTGGCAAAAAGGGCAATTGCGGAGAATCGCAACCCGGCATGGGCGCACTTGACTCGGGGAAACGCCTACGCCTATATCGCCACATTGGAGACGAAAGTCGGATCGTGGTGGGGGGCAGTGCGCAAGGGCATAGCAGCTAAGGATGAGTATTTGGAGGCTCTCAAGCTCGATTCGACTCTTTACGATGCCTATTTGGGATTGGGGAGTTATCATTACTGGAAATCAGCCAAGACCGAGTTCATCAATTGGCTGCCGCTCATACCGGATCGAAAAGACCAAGGCTGTGCCGAGTTGCGGTTGGCAATCGACTCTTCATTGTTCTCCGGCGATCTGGCGGCCAATTCGCTGCTTTGGATCTGTCTTGATTGTGGTCAGTTTGACGAAGCCCACGCTATCGCCACACGGCTGCATCGGGAGTTCCCCGACAGCCGCCTATTCACGTGGGGATTGGCATTTTCCAGCTATTACAGCAGGAATTTGCGTGAGGCGCTAGAGAGTTTCGGCAAGATTCTTGATATGATCGAGCATCAGTCTGGACAGAACAATTTCAACACGATCGAATGCCGATTCCATCGCGCCAGAATCTTTCAAATGCTGCATGAAAAGGACAAGGCGATTGCGGAATTGCAGACGTTACTGAGCTATCCGGTCAGCGAGGAGATCAAGGATCGACAGAATGAGAAGCTGAGGAAGGCGCGGGAGTTGCTGGAGGAAATGCAAAAGCAGAGGCACTAACCCCAAACAGGTATAACCTACTCCTTGTTTCGCAACAGTGCAAACTTCTCCATCGCCGCTGCCGCAATCAAACTCGTGGCCGTTTCGATGGAGATAGTCAGGTGGTTGATCACCAAATCGTAGTATAGCGGATCGTCAATCGACTTGCCGAAAGTCTTCTTCACAAATTCGCTGCGCTCGTGGTCGGAAGCTTCGACGGCTTTGGCGGCTTCTTTCCCTGACAGCGCTTCGTACTGCATGAGATTGTGGATGCGTTCATCCCGCGGAGCGACCACCCGGATATGGAACCCGAGGTCGTGGCCGACGATAAAATTGGCGCCGCGTCCGATGACGACGACACCGCCAAGCTGAGAGATCGAATAGATGATTTCCAGTAAGTGCCTAGCGTAGTCGGAACCATCGACGTATTTCCCCGCCACCATTGCCGCAAACCACGTTTCCATTTGCGACTGAGAGTGCTCGTCGAGCGATTCAACAAGGCGGCGTTTGTAGCCGGTCGATTCGACTATGCGGTCGATGATGTCGCGATGCAGCAGCGTATAGTTGAAACGGTCCGCCAGCTTGCTTGCGATGAGCGTGCCGCCGGAGCCACGCTGGCGCGAGATCGTAATTACTGGTTGATGGCGTTGTTGCTTCTCTTCCGTCGTCAATTCGGCCGCGCGGATATTGCTCTCCAGTTCCCAGCGGCGCAGTTGACGGTCAATAATGGCTTCAATTGAGGTCATGGAATCCCCTCTCTATATGTAGCTCTCACTAATATACGGTTTGGCGGCCCGCGCCGAGAAGAATAAAACTTGGATCATACAGGCAGCGCTCTTGATTGCCTCGTTCCACACGGGCGAAGTCGATATTTCGGATGCCGTCTATCTCATCTCATACATCTTTTCAGTCAGACACACACTGCAACGCAGACTTGCCCGTTTTCAACTACCACTGGGTAGGTCTTGAGCTGTGCCCAGGGTTCGTTGAGGCAGACCCCGGTTCTGATATCATACTGCCGGCCATGTGCGGGGCAGGTGATGGTGTGGCTTTCGATCTTGCCGTGTGCGATCGAATCCTTCATGTGTTTGCAGTCGGCTTCCAAACCATAGAGCTCCCCATTAGAGCTCCCCATTGATTCGGATGACGGCAACCGTACGGGCCATGACTTTGGCAGTTCTAACAACTCCCCTGGCTAAGTCGTGCTCGCGACAGAGAGTGATCTTCATATTTGCAATATAGTGTTGTCAGCGATCTCTGGCATCATCAAAACATGTGGTGATCGGGATTTTGCACGGCGAGTGCGAGCATACGGCCATCAACGACAATGGCTTATCCGGACCGGATGATAGTGGTGGGTTAGACTCGGATGCCTGGGAGAAATGGAAGATAGCTTCGAATAGGGTTTTTCCCCACTGTTGGGACGTCCATCTATTTGTTGGTGAGTTAGTTAAACCCGCGAATATTCAGTGGAGATTGGAAAAAAGGACTTGACAAAAGCGCGGTATTTCTTCATACTTAACCCGAAGTTGCATCAGTACTTCTAAAGTACTTCAACAACTAAACTTGTAACATATTTTTTGTCGTGTTGGGCGGTGAGGTCTTCAAAGAGTATTGCATTGATGAAGTCATTGGAACCGACACCGAATGAAACAGCGTAGTCTGCAACACTTACAGGCGCAACTGCTGTTCGTTGATGTTTTATTGGTGCCTTTGCCAGAAGGACAACCTTTAGCGCGGAGAAGCAATTAGCCGGAAATACGGTAAGGTACACTCGAATTGATCATGCGGCACAATGCCGCAGCCGGGGGCATGGATTGTACGGGAGTAGTCTACCGTGCCATTGGTTTTTGTGCAGAATACAACGTTTCATGAAAAATGATAATAACATCCTCCCAGAACCTTTGAGACATTGGAGTCAACATGGGCAAACTATCGAATAGGGTCGCGGCATTCTTGGCTGGCGCGCTCTGCAGCCTACTGATCACGTCCTCGTCATTCGCAGCGAGTGTGCTGACTGACACAACAGATTACGCTCCTGGGGATACGGTATTTATCACTGGAGCCGGATTTGCGGCGGGCGAAACAGTGCGCGTTCACGTGACACACGTTGATACGACTGTCATAGGGTTGGGACATGACCCTTGGAACGTGACGGCAAATCCTTCCGGTGGTTTTCTTGCCAAATGGTTCGTTCCCTACGATGATAACGTTGATGCGATTCTTGCCGTTAAGGCCGATGGGCTAAGTTCATTTTTCCATGCTGAAACGACCATTGTTGACTGCAATATCGACTTGCGAATAACAGGCATTCTTGACCATGATACCCTTTGTAGCGGTGGATCGAAACATGTTTGCGCCACTCTAAGGCAGAACTGCGGGTCGAAGACGTACGCTCCTCTTGCCAGTAGAAAACTCATTTTCTTTATTAATCCAGGAAACTGCGGAGTCAACGTTGGTCAAAACGGCGATACTGTGCTAACAGATGCCAGCGGTAACGCCTGTTCCAACCTGAATGTTCCCACAACTCCGGGAGGGTATACTGTACGCGTCAAGTTCCTCGGCGAACCTAAACCAAGTCCCTGCCCTAATCCTGGCAATAGCCCGTGCTTCCCGAATAGCTCCGATCCCAACAAGCGATGTACGCAACTCTCCGCGACGAATGCGTGCAAGGAAGTAACGGTGGGTGCGTGCAATCGCCCCCCGGTTGCGGCATGCCACGGCGATACCAGTATGCTGGTGTGCAACCTCAGCCAGATCTGCCTTAGTGGATTCTCGTGCAGCGATCCGGACGGTAACCTGTCGACTTGTGTGGCGTCCATCACACCGTCTGTACCAATCACTTACAGTAGTCCGACGGTCTGCTTCACGCCTAGTGGCGCGGGGGTCTACGCAATCCGCCTGATAGCGACCGACACCCAGGGAAAGAAAGACACTTGCTTTACCAACGTGACGGTGACGCTGAATGCGAAGCCGGTGGTGGCTTGTCACAGCGATACGACAGTGCTTGCCTGCAATCTTGGACAGATCTGCATCCCCGGATTCAGCGCCACTGATCCGAACGGCAATCTTACTTCGGTGACCGTAAATGGTGTCACCCTGAACCCGAACCCCGGTTCGTTCTGTTTTACGCCGGTGGTAGGTGTAAACACTCTCAAGCTGATTGCGACCGATGCTTGCGGCGCCAAGGACAGTTGTATCACCAACGTGACGGTGACGCTGAATGCAAAGCCAGTTGTGGCCTGTCACAGCGATACGACGATTCTTGCCTGCAATCTTGGACAGATTTGCATCCCCGGATTCAGCGCCACTGATGCGAACGGCAATCTTACTTCGGTGACCGTGAATGGTGTCACCCTGAACCCGAACCCCGGTTCGTTCTGTTTTACGCCGGTGGTAGGTGTAAACACTCTCAAGCTGATTGCGACCGATGCTTGCGGAGCCAAGGACAGTTGTATCACCAACGTGACGGTGACGCTGAATGCGAAGCCGGTGGTGGCTTGTCACAGCGATACGACAATACTTGCCTGTAATCTTGGACAGATCTGCATCCCCGGATTCAGCGCCACTGATCCGAACGGCAATCTTACTTCCGTGACAATAAACGGTGTCACCCTGAGCCCGAACCCCGGTTCCTTCTGTTTTACGCCGGTGGTAGGTGTAAACACTCTCAAGCTGATTGCGACCGATGCTTGCGGAGCCAAGGACAGTTGTATCACCAACGTGACGGTGACGCTGAATCAACCGCCGGTGGCCAATGCCGGTAGAGATACGACGCTTGCTCAGTGCATTGCGGCACCGATCAGTATTGCTGCCGGCTGTTCTGATCCGGACGGTAATCTCTCGGCCTGTGTGTTATTGCCAGGACCTGGAACTTATAACGGTACCAACATTACCTTTACTCCTACGGGAACCGGTACCTATACTTTTGTCTTGAGAGCTGCCGATGCCTGCGGGTTAACGGACTATGACACCTCAGTAGCAACATTGACAGTCAATCAACCACCGGTTGCGAATGCGGGCAACGATCAAACTTTGACCTGTCAGACTCCCGGTCAACCGATTTGTTGGACGGCCGGTTGCACCGATCCGAACGGCAATTTGTCGACCTGTCAGTTGGTGTCAACCACGGGTACGTACAATGGCAGCCAAATCTGCTTCAGTCCGACCAGCGGCGGCGCTTACACATTTGTGCTAAAGGCGACCGACGCTTGCGGCGCGATAGACTATGATACTTCAGTAGTGACCGTGACGCTGAATGCGAAGCCGGTCGTGGTTTGTCACAGCGATACGACGGTCGTTGTCTCCAGTCTTGCGCCGATCTGCATCCCCGGATTCAGCGCCATTGATCCGGACGGCAATCTTACTTCGGTGACCGTGAATGGTGTCACCCTGAGCCCGAACCCCGGTTCGTTCTGTTTTACGCCGGTGGTAGGTGTAAACACTCTCAAGCTGATTGCAATCGATGCTTGCGGAGCCAAGGACAGTTGTAGCGCCAGGGTAACGGTGACGCTGAATCAATCTCCGGTGACTGGTATCAGTACCCATATCCTCAAGCTCCACAATGTGATTCAAGGGCATTACGCCTTTGATTCCGTTTTCGTGGACGCTGGTCAGGAACCCATTGGCGGCTTTGATCTCTTGATTGCTTACGACGCTAGTGCTGTGACCCTGCATGAGGTCCTGGTAGGTACAGAGATTGGCGGAAATCAGCCGGATCCGAATCATCTGAACTGGGAGTACTTCACCTATCGTTTTGGCGCCACGGGCAACTGCAACGGTGCATGTCCGTCCGGGCTTGTCCGTATCGTTGCGATGGCCGATATCAACAACGGTTTCCCGCACCCTGCGGATATTGCCTACTTGTTGGGCGACCAAGCTAATGGTCACGTTGCCACTCTGAAGTTCCTGATTACAAACGATCGCACCTTTGAGTGCCAGTATGTGCCGGTGGGCTTCTACTGGTTGGACTGCACCGACAACGTGCTCTCGAGCCGGAACGGTCAAACCGCCTATCTAAACCGCAACGTATGGTGGTACACGGGTGCGCTTGGTAGTGATACTTACATCCGTATTGACACCGTTACTGACGGAACCGTCTGGGGTGGATATGCTGGTTGGGGAGGCATTCTGGGTGATCCTAACTGCCTTGCAGGTTCTGGTTTCCCGGGCAAACCTTTACCGCTGGCTCTTATAGACTTCTATGATGGCGGTATTGATATCGTTTGCGCCGACTCAATCGATGCTCGTGGCGATCTCAACCTGAATGGTATTGCCAACGAAATCGCTGATGCGGTCATTTACACCCAGTACTTCCTGGTAGGTATCACCGCCTTCCCGGAAATCGGTTCTAACGGTCGTCAAGCCGCTATTGCCGCTTC
>Ga0209777_10004630_pt1 | contig 16161 bp, 9 predicted proteins | sample FrelakmetHBP12HB_FD_187147 | JGI IMG/M metagenome (GOLD analysis project Ga0209777, IMG submission 187147) | Freshwater lake sediment microbial communities from the University of Notre Dame, USA, for methane emissions studies -HBP12 HB (SPAdes)... | ecosystem: Environmental > Aquatic >...
CAGAACGGACAATTCAAAAGATCATCAGGGGTGACCACACCACAACAACGCATCAAAGCATTCGTCGATCTCGGCTACCTCTTGTTACAAAAAGCGAGTTGCTAGCATCCCACAAGGCCCCTCTAACAGTTTCCTACAAATCGTCAAGAACTCCTAGAATCTCCTCCCTATTTTTAAAGACTCAACTCTACACCCGACCGCCTCCACGGCCCATGCAAACCTATATTAACCTATGTATCACTAGGATGAACAGCATAAAAGAAATAGAAACCGAAGGTTTCCACTCACCTTTTAACAACCGTGAAAGGCGAACGACGAAGCAGGACGTTTTACTTCTTTTATTCAACAATAACAGGACTGAGACCCATGAAAGGAATAGTACGCTGCTACAACTTCCGCCGCGGCCGCGGATTCATCTCCGGCGACGGCGACCAAGACGTCTTCTTCAAACAACAAGACATCCCCATGGACCTCGCCTTAGAGAACGGCGACCTCGTCGAATTCGACTGCTTCCACTCCGAACAAGGACTCCAAGCCAAGAACCTCAAAAAAGTCTGCGGATAAAACCCCCTGCTCCCCTCGACACACCTTTTTTTCTTGGTATTTCCCGCCAGAACATCGAAACGATAGGTCCAGAGACGCCCTCCTGAGCCTTCGAACACAAACCTCCTCGCATCTTTCTTCCGAACAATGATTTTTTTCTTGACTTACCATCGTTTTGAAAGAAAAACAGTTCGGCGACATTAAAGTACACCAGCGGTCTAGAACACCACACCGGGGGAGAAACAGACCCCCACACATCACAAGGTGGGAAGAATGAAAAACACACAACTCAACGCATGCCTCATCGGCATCATGCTGGTCGGAACAATCCTTCTCAGTGCCGTAACCATCAGCGCCACACAACCTCCAGTCGCGGACGCAAACGGACCCTACACGGACTTCGAATGCGAGACGATCTTCTTCGACGGCTCACACAGCTACGACCCGGACGGAGACGCGCTGCAGTTCCGCTGGGACTTCAACGGCGACGGCACCTGGGATACCTCCTGGCAAACCAACCCCATAGGAGAATACACCTGGTACGACGATTACCAAGGCACCGCCTACCTCCAAGTCACCGACGGCACCTATACATCGACAGCAAGCACCACGGTCAACATCATCAACAGCAACCCCGTCATCCTGAACATCACCGGCCCAATCAGCCCAGTGGAGGTCGGCACCCAGGTACCCATCACCGCGAACTTCATGGATGGCGACCCGCGCAGCCACATCAGTTACGATACCTATACGGCCACGTTCGCCTGGGGCGACGGCTCGCAGTCGACGTATGCACTGCCGAACGGCACCCAGCAGGTCACCGGGACGCATGTGTACTCCCAGGTCGGGGTCTACACCGTCATCGTCACCATCGTCGATGACAACGGCGGGACGGGCACCGGGAACTATTCCTTCGTCGTGGTCTACGAACCCAACGTACAGCCGGGCACAGGGTTCGTCACCGGCGGCGGATGGATCGTGACCCCGGCGGGCAGCTATCGACCGGATCCCTCGATCACAGGCACCGCGAACTTCGGTCTCAACTGCAAATACAAAAAAGGCCAACAGACTCCTTCTGGTGAAACCGAGTTCAACTTCCAAGAAGCGGATTTGAACTTCCATTCAGGAAACTACGACTGGCTGACCGTCACAGGATCTGTGGCCAAGTACAAGGGCACAGGAACCATTAATGGTGCGGGCAGCTATGGGTTCATCCTGACTGCCACCGATGGAGGGAAAACGGATGCGTTCCGGATCCAGATTTGGGATAAGGCCACCGGCACCGTCATTTTTGATAATAATGCTGATACCGTCCTGAGTGGCGGGCAGATCGTGGTCCATCGGGCGTAGCGTCGCCCACTCTTTTTTTTTCTCTTTTTATCCTATCAGCTATGTGGCTGGCGAGGAGTATTTATCCTCCTGGTGCCATAGAGGGGATGCATGGTTGAGGATCGGTTCTGTGCGATCTGTGGTGATACGTTGGAGGAGTGTGAGACGGGGGATGTGTGCTGGGAGTGTCAGAATCTGATTATGTCGCGATTTGTGAAACCCTGAGATGGCGTCTGGGGAGTAGGTCGAGCATCTCGTCTATTTTTTTTTTTGGGGTAAGAAGAAAAGAAGAAAAAAAAGAGAGAAGAGTGGCTTTCGCTCTGGGTCTTCTTTATTTAGCGGTGATGAAGAAGAAGAAGAGGAAGCCGTTGGCTGTCTTGGTCATTGTGCTGATGCCGTCCGCGCGGGCGGTGACCGTGATGTTGATGGGTCCGAAGCCGAGGAGCGGGGTGAAGGCGACGGTGGCTGTCTGGCCGGCGGCGATGCTGGCGATGGTGCCGTGGGTGCGGCTGCCGGTGAGCAGGAGGGGTGCCTGCAGGGTCATGGTCCAGTAGACGTTGGTGGTGGTCATGTTGCCGGGATTCTGAAGGCTGGCGCTGACCTTGTTAATACCGCCATTCACCTTGCTGACTTCGAGTTTGCTGCCGCCGGAGATGACGGTCGCGCTGTACTCGGCGGGGTAGAAGTTGTGCTTGGTGACGGTGACGGACATGTCGCCAAGAGTCGTGGGCGCGGGGGTGAGGGTGACGCTGCCGGTGCCACTGGTGGTGCCGACCTGGTAGACTTCGGTGCCTTTCATGAGGCAGACAGTGGCGCCTTCGACGGGGTTACCGCCGCTAGTGACGGTGACGGTGTAGGAGTTGGTTCCGCGGATGAGGACGGCAGGGTAGCTGACCGAAAGGGTGCCAGGGGTGTCAGTCCAGATGGGTGTCCAGGGGTCGCCTAAGAGGGTGAGCTCGGTGTAGATGTACTGGTCGTAGCTGTCGCCGCTGACGCCTGCGTTCTTGTGAGCGGAGTAGGCGGTGCCAAGCGTAGTGTAACCGTCGGCGAAGATGGCTTTGAAGAAGAGTCGGTCGAATTTGAGGCTGAGGCTGTTTTCGTTGCCAGGGTTGTACCAGCCGTAGCGGCTGTTTCCGATGAAGGCGATGCCGCCGCCGTGGTCGTTGCGGATGAAGTGTTCGCCGATGCAGGCGCCGACGTCGTAGGAGGCGGGGTCGCAGCCCATGCTGTAGTAGATGCCTTGGCGGTTGGCGTTGGTGAGGGCGTCCATGTCGCTGTTGTAGACGAGGGAGCCGTGGTTGACGTAGCCGGTGCCCATGCAGTCGTTGCCGCTGTGGTCTGCGTGGTTGACGAGGTTCTGGCCGTCGTTGAGGGCGGCGATGACCGCGGTGGCGTGGCCGTTACCGGGCATGCTGTCGTAGACGTTGGTCATGTTGAAGGTGTCGGGGATGTAGAGGTTGTCGATGTCTTGTTTGCATTGTTCGGTGGGTGTGCTGCCGTCGAGGTTGAAGCCAAGCATGGAGGCTTTGGTGGTGAAGTCCGGTTCTGGGTTCTGTTCGTATTTGAGTTGTTTGGCGATGAAGTTGCCGATGCCGCCGTTGCCGGTGCCGGTGCCGGTGACGCTGGCTCTTCCGACGTCGACTTCAATGGTCCAGTCGCCGTCAAAGTCGCCGTAATAGGTGTCGTTAGGGATGGAGTCGGAGACTGAGGTGTAGTGGCAGGGGATGGTGTCGGTGTCGCCGCCGAGCAGGAAGCTGGTGGTGCCCCAGGTGGCGTACGCGTCTTGGATGAAGGCGTTGACCTTTTGGTCCAGGCCGCCGCTGTAGCCGCCGTCGTTGGTGATCCAGTCCGTGGTCACGATGGTGGCAGGGACGCCGGTCTTGGTGCGCCAGTCGGCGAGCGGCTGGAAGTCAGCCACCCAGTCCTGTTTGGTGATGATGACGTACTTGTAATTGCCGGAGGGCACGCCGCTGGTGTGCGGCCGTGGGTCGGCTTGCAGGGTGACTTGGTCAGGGTTGACGACCATCTGTTGAAGTCGGGTGGTGCGTTGCAAGGTCTCAGCGGTGGTGAGGCTGGCGGGGAGGTAGTCGCCGTAGACGTGGGTGGGTGTGCCGGTGATGGTAAGCGTGATGCTGGTGTCCAAGGTGAGGGTCTTGGTGGCGGGGGTGTAGTGGAGCGGGTAGATGGTGATGAGGGCGATGGCTTGGCCGGCGAGGTCGGTCTCACCGACGAGGGTGGCGGTCTGGGCTGGGTACGGTGTGGTGGAGTCGTAGACGGTGGGGTCTGGTGGGACGAGGGTAGGATCTTGGGTGTTAATGGTCTGTGGTGATTGTACGGGTTGGATGGTGTAGGTGCCGGTGAGGGCTTGTTCTTGAGTAGAGAGGATGGTGAGTTGGGTTGCTTGGAGTCCAGCGGGGAGGGCGACGCGTAGGGTACTGGCGGGCAGGCTGGGTTTGCCTGGTTCGGTGGTGCTGCCGCCTGTGATGGTTGCGACGGTGTCGTAGCCTGCGGCGGTGCGGAAGGTGAAGTCGGTGGGATGGTAGGTGAGGGTGATGGTGACGGTGTTTGGTGTCTGGTGTGCTCGGATGGTTCCGGGTGTGGCGAGCAAAAGGCTTCCTATGACGATTGTGACAACAATTGTCTTAATAAGGTTGGCTTGGAGAATGGTTTGATACCCCCTTGATGTTATCAGAGTTATACAAGGTGGATGTTCTTATAGTTTCCTGGTCTAATAGATGGGATTTCTGTGGGACGTGTATAAAGGGAGGAAAACAAGGCGGCCTTGCGGCGGGGTCGGAGGATGTCTGTTACCGTCGTCGCTTGTACCTGGTGCGTGTGAGAAGGGTAAAGGCGAGGCAGGCGATGAGGAAGGTGGCGGTCTCGAAGCCTGGTGTGGCAGGCTTTGTAGTCTCATAGGGGACGAGCCCGTGGAGTGATGTGTAGAGGTACTCGGGGGTGCCGTCATTGTTGGTGTCGATGAGGTAGCCGGAGGCCTGCCGAGTGACCTTGACCGTTATTCCGGTGGCGTTGTCGTGGAAGAGGGTGTAGACGCCGGTCTTGTTGACGTCGAGGAGATAACCGGGGAGCGTCCCGTTCAGGTAGAGGATGGTGGTGTCGATGAGGACGAGGATGTGGATGGCAGGTGACGTCGCGCCGTAGGCGTCTTCGGCCCACGCGGTCAGCGGGTATGCGTTGGATGTCGTCCAGGTGTGGTTCATGGTCTGGCTGGTGTGGTTCGTGACATACTCGGTGATGGTGTCTGGTGTGCCGTCGCCCCAGGTGATGTGGTAGCGGAGGGTGTCGTTGTCCGGGTCGGTGCTCGTGATTGTGAAAGAGTATTGTGTGTTTCTCGTGCCGTCGTACGATCCGTTCATCGTCGGGGTGGTGGGTGCGTGGTTGGGTGGGCGGATGGTGCAGAGGGCATGGGTGGTGTTCGTCAGGTTTCCGTTGTCGGTGACGGTCAGGGTGACGTGATAGACGCCTGCTTGGGTGTAGCGGTGGGTGGCTGTCATGCCTGTCGTGGTGGTGTTGTCATCGAAGTCCCAGGCGTATCGTGTGATGGTGCCGTCGACGTCGGTGCTGTGGCTTGCGTCGAAGTTCAAGGTTTCGTTGACGAAACTGTGGTATGTGCTGGTGGTGAGGTTGGCGTGCGGGGGATGGTTGGCGGGCCCGCTGGGTTCTGAGGGGCCGCCTGGTGGGTTGTCGTTGGTGCTGGTGATGTGGACGGTGACTTTGGCGGTGGCGTAGCTGTTGTGGCTGTCGGTGATGTTATAGTTGAATGTGTCGGTGCCGGTGTATGAGTGTGTGGGCGTGTAATGGATGATGGTGGTGGTGTGTGTGATGGTGCCGTGGAGTGGTGTGGTGGTGTTGGTGATGGTGAGGGTGTCGTTGTCGGGGTCGTAATCGTTGCTCAGGACGTTGAAGGTGTTATTGACGGTGTCTTGGTTGATGGTGTACGTGTCGTTGTGAGCGACTGGTGGGCTGAGGGGTGTGATGGTGATGTGGATGGTGGCGGTGGCGGTGCCGTTGTAGCCGTCGCTGATGGTGTATGTCATTGTGTCGGTGCCGTTGTACGTGGGTGTGGGTGTGTAGAAGACGATGGTGGGGTTGTGGCTGGCGATACCGTGGCTGGGTTGGGTGATGGTCGAGATGGTGAGCGTATCGCTGTCTGGGTCGGTGTCGTTAGAAAGGACGTTAATGGCTGTCTGGGGGTTTCTTTGGCTGATTGTGATGGAGTCGTTGTGGGCGACGGGTTGGTGATTGAATCGAGTGATGGTGACGTGGACGGTTGCGGTCGCGGTGTCATGGTGTGGGTCGATGATTGTGTATGTGAATGCGTCTGTGCCGTAATATGAGGGTGTGGGTGTGTAGAATGCGTAGGTTCCGTTGGTGGAGGTGTTGCCGTGGTTGGGTTGTGTGACGTTTTGGATGGTGAGTGTGTCGTTGTCTGGGTCGGTGTCGTTGGCCAGGACGTTGACTGGTGTTGTTGTGGCGTTTTCCATGACGGTGAGGGTGTCGTTTTGCGCTATTGGAGGAAGATTGACGTGGAGGATTGTAATGTTGATGGTGGCGGTGGCGGTTCCGCCGAAGCCGTCGCTAATGGTGTATGTCATTGTGTCGGCGCCGTAGTATGTGGGTGTGGGCGTGTAGAAGACGGTTGTAGTGTTATGGGTGGCGTTCCCGTGAGATGGTTGGGTGATGGTGGTGATGGTCAGTGTGTCGGCGTCTTGGTCGGTGTCATTCGCGAGGACGTGGATGGCGGTCGTTGGTCCGTATTGGTTCATGGTGAGGGTGTCGTTGTGTGCAATGGGCGGGTGGTTGGTGGGGTGGACGGTGAGGGTGACGGTGGCGGTTGCGTTGCTGCCGTTGTTGTCGCTGATGGTATATTGGAAAGCGTCTGGGCCGGAGTAGTTGGTGGTGGGCGTGTAGAACGCGTAGGTTCCGTTAGTGGAGGTGGTGCCGTGGAGTGGTGTGGTGGTGTTGATGATGGTGAGGGTGTTGTTGTTGGCGTCGTAGTCGTTGGCGAGGACGTTGAGGGTGACGTTGACGGCGTTGGTGGTGATATTGTAGGTGTCGTTGGTGGCGACGGGTGGTGTGTCGCCTAAGGTGGTGATGGTCGTGGTGGTGATGTTTGGGAGGTAGTTGTGTTTGGTGACGGTCACATTCAGGATGCCGATGGTTGCATTAATAGTGAAGGTGGCGTTGCCGTTTTGGTTGGTGGTGCTGGTTTGGTAGATGTTGTTGGGTTTCCATAAGCAGACGGTGGCGTTGCTCAACGGCGTGGTGTTGTTGGTGACGTGGACGGTATACGATGAAATACCTGCAGGAACGGTGGCGGGGTGAGTAACGGTAAGGGCGCGTGGTGTCGCGGTCCAGATGGGAAGTTGCGGGTCGCCAAGGAGGGTGAGTTCGGTGAAGATGTAATGGTAGTAGTTGTCGTTGTGGACGGCGTCGTTTTTGTGGTCGGTGAAGGCTTGGCCGAGGATGTAGTAGTGTTCGATGAAGAGGGAGTGGAAGAAGGCTTGATCATAGCCCATGGAGAGAGTGTTGTAGTAACCTGGGTTGAACCAGCCATAGCGGCTGTTGCCGATGAAGGCGAGTCCGCCACCGTGGGTGTTGCGGACGTAGTGTTCGGCGATGCAGGCGCCGACGTCATAGGAGGCGGGGTCGCAGCCCATGCTGTAGAGGATGCCTTGTTTGTTGCCGTTGGTGAGGCTGTCCATGTCGCTGGTGCTGAGGAGGTAGTTGTGGTTGATGTAGCCGATGCCCATGACGTCGGTGTTGGAGTGGTCGGCGTGGTTGATGAGGTTTTGGCCGGCGTTCATGGCGGCGATGGCGTTGGTTTTGTGGTTGCCGCTGTCGCTGTCGTAGACGTTGGTCATCGTCCAGTTGTTCGGGATGTCGTTGGTGTCAATGGTTTTTTTGCACAATTCTCCTTTTGTATAACTATCGAGGTCGAAGCCGAACATGGATGCGTTCATGGTGTAGTTGAGTGGCGGGTTTTTTTCGTATGTCAGGACTTTGTTGATGAACGTGCCGATTTGTCCGTTGCCGGTGCCGGTGCCGGTGACGCTGGCTCGTCCGACGTTGACTTCGCACGTCCAGTCGCTGTCAAAATCAGCGTAGTAGGTGTCGTTGGGGACGGGGTCGGAGTCCACACCGGAGAAGAGAGTGTAGTTGCAGGGGATGGTGTTCGTATCGCCTCCGAGGAGGAAGAAGGTGGTTCCCCAGGTATTGTACGCGTCTTGGACAAAGGCGCGGATTTTCTGTACGTTGGTGCCGCTGTATCCGCTTTGGTTGTAGATCCAGTCGGTGGTGACGATGGTGGCGGGCACACCTTTTTGGGTCTTCCAATCGGCGAGCGGTTGGAACGCGTTAACCCAGGCTTGTTTGGTGATGATTACGTAACTATACGAGCCGGCGGGCAGGCCAGCGCGGTGGGGTGCCGGGTTGGTCTGCAAGGTAATGGCGTCTGGGTTTATGACGATGGATTGTACCATGCTGGCGAGTTGTTGTTGACTTGAGGCTGAGAGGCTGGTGGGGAGGTAGTCGCCGTAGACGTGGGTGGGTGTGCCGGTGATGGTGAGGGTGATGCTGGTGTCAAGGGTGAGGGTTTTGGTGGCGCCGGTGTAGTGGAGCGGGTAGAGGGTGACGATGGCGATGGCTTGGCCGGCGAGGTCGGTTTCGCCGCTAAGGACTGCGGTCGCGTGCGGGTAGGGTATGAGGCTGTGGTAGATGGTGGAGTTAGGTGTGGCGAGGTGAAGAGGTGGTTCGATGTCAAGGGTGAGGGGTGGTTGTGCGGGGAGGATGGTATAGGTGCCTGGGATGGTTTGGGTGTGTTGCTTGGTGATGGTGATGGTGGTGGCTTGGAGGTGGGGTGGGAGGGCGACGCGAAGCGTTATTGCTGGTAGCATTGGGTCGCCGGTGGTGGTGGTGTAGCCTGCGGTGGGTGTGGTGATGACGTCGTAGCCGTTGAGGGTGGTGAAGGTGAAGTCCGTGGGTTGATAGGTGAGGGTGATGGTGGCGGTGGTGTTCGTCAGGGCAGAGTGTACGGATCCGTTGACCGCGGGTTGGGCCGTTGGGATAAGCAGGCTAATGATGATTAGTGCAAGTGCGATGGTTTTCAGTGGTGTGGCGTGAATAGAAATCCCTGCTGCGATATGCATCCAACTGCGTATACAGTCTTTACCTTTTTATCGTTAACGAGAGTGCCCGTGGGTTTCCAGACTGCACGGGTTAGCAGTGTCCTTCGATGCTGAGAATGGCGATGGGTGTCTGTCCGGTTGTGCATTTCAGGAGCGTCGCGATCGCCGCCGGGTTTGTCGGCGTCACCTGGGCGGTAGGCAGTCCGAGGGCCGCAGTTTCCAACATCGTGGTGTGGAGGGCGGCGCCCGCCTCGAGGTACCAGAACTGGGTGTAGTTCTCGCCAGCGCCATGGGTCTTGGCTGTGTCGAGGACTGCGACCAGCGTCAACGGTGCGATGTCAAGGGCGGGAAGAGATGAGGCGGCGGCGAGTTCGCTGCGGTGGTCGCCACTTTGGATCCTCTGCAGGTACGTCAGGACGGGCAGGCCGATGTAATCCAAGGAGTACTGGCCGAGGCTGGTGAGCAGGTTAGGCTGATACCGGTACACCCCTTTAGGGGTCACCGCGTAGAAGACCAGGGGGTAGTAGCCGTGTGCGCTGGGGACGGTGCGGTGGCGTTGGATCTTGTTGAGCTCTTGGTTGCTTCTATCAATGTAGGGTGAGTATCCGTAGGCGGACCAGACGAGTTGGCCTTGCTGCGGACGGGTCAGGATCCCGGAGAACGTAGTAGTCTCGTTGCGTCGGAGGAGGACTTCGGTGAGGTTCATGGCGTTCTCCACAGGTGACGGGCGAAGTGACAGCCAGAGCGGTCGGTCTTTGAAGTCGTAGGGGTGCAGGGGGTGGCCGATGGGCATGACGATGAGGCCTTGCTGGTCCGCAGGGATACCCATCAGGTTGATTGCTGGGGGGAGTCCGCCGGTGACGACGCCACCGAGGTTGAGGGCGTCAAGGGAAAACGCGATGTTCTGGCAGACCTGACCGATCTCAAAGCCACCTTCGTTTGCGTTCGCCTGGGTTGTGTTGTAGCAGAGGCCCAGGACGACGGCGGCGGTGGGATACTGGTAGCCGACGGTGTAGCGCCAGTCCCCGGGTTTGTAGAAGACGAGAGAGTGGTTCTCAGGGGCGTAGGTGTAGGCCGCATCCTCTTTGAGGACGTAGAGGACGGTGCTGTAGGTGCCGTTGTGGCCGGCGTTGGTGCGACTGCCGTCCGAGCGTTGGCCCATGGCGTCGTAGAGGATGGTGGAGAGGTCTTGGTCAGTGATGCTTTGGTTGGTGAACTCACGGATGCTCATACGGCGGAAGATGGTCTGCTCGAAATTCATCGGTATGGCTTGCGGTGGCGGGAGCGGTGCTGCGGATGTGAGTGGGGTGAAGGCGAGGCTGCCAAATAAGATGACGATTCCAAGGATGATGAGTTTGTTCATGGACAAGGGACCTCCGGTCGTGGTCTTCAGAAGAGATGGTCTGGGATTTAAATCTTCTCCTAATTTTAAAAAAGGGTGTCAGTGGAGTTTTCCGCAGGCGGGACACATGGTAGCGTCGTCCGGGAGGTCCGCGCCGCAGGTCGGACACGTGTGAATCTTTTTCTTAAGCCAAGAGGAGCCCGATTTGGGGATGACCAGACCCAGGAGAATAAGAGGGATGCCGATGAGCAGCAGCGGCCATCCATAAAGAGTGCCGAAAACATAGGTGAGCAAGATCCCGATAATGACGAGCAACAGGCCAAGGGCGAGGATGTGAAGTCTCATAATGAATCTCTTCCTCGCCTGGTTGAGTGCATTCTTGTTTTTTAATGTTGTGCCATGCCGCTCTGGTAACTACTGGTGTGAGTGAGAGGATCGAGCCATTTTATGATACTTCCTTTCTGTCTTTTTTCGTTCTCGATATATGAATGTTCCTCGGAATTCATATAAGGAGACGAATGGTAACTGAACGGGGGAAAGAAACATGCGGAAAGGACTCTTGATGAAAGGCTATGTTGTAATCATACTCCTCTTGTTCGCTGGAACGGGAGCCGTGTCATCATTTCAGACATCTCTATACAAAAAATCACCTCCACTGGCACGGACTCAGACACTCTATGTTGGTGGCAGTGGACCTGGGAACTACTCGCACATCCAAAACGCAATCGACAACGCAAGCGCAGGTGACACCGTCTACGTTTATGACGACTCCTCGCCATACGTTGAACGTCTCATTGTCAATAAACAGATTACTCTTATTGGGGAAAACAAGGACACCACAGTCATCTCAAGTAGCAACACAGGAAACGGGATGAACATCACCGCAGATAACGTCCACGTCAACGGTTTCACGGTCAGAGACTGCGGCAATTACAACTCTTACTTTGCTGGTATACTCCTCTCCCATTCAAATTATACACTTCTCACCAACATTACTCTATCATACAATTACAATGACATTTTACTAAATGCATCCCACCATAATATCATTAATAGTGTGTCTGCTTTGAATACCAATTACTGCGGCATTCTACTGATTTCCTCGTCGAATAACAGCATGTCGCACAATCTTATTTCCGGGAACATCCGCGGCGTAATGCTTGATCGTTCACAAGACAACGCCATCAACAATACTGTCATTCAAGGCAGCACCTGGGGACTTTATCTCGACCATTCTTTCCATAACTTCATTGGACGATGTATATTCACTGGATCGAACGGAGCTGAGCTGTACTATTCGGATTCTAATGCTATTTTAAACAACCTTTTCACCATTCCAAACAACGCTGTTTCATTGGAATATTCAAACAACAATTACATCGCTCGAAACAATATCAGCTCAAGTTATGGGAGTACCGCTCTTGGTTTGTGGTCCTCAAAAGACAATAATATTTTTGGTAATAGTATTTGGAATAGCTATTATGGAGCATATATTTATAATTCCTCAACAAACACCTTCGTCTGTAATACCTTCTATCAAAATTATCATTATAATCTAATGATGCAGCAGAGCATTGGGAATATCATTCATCACAATAACTTCTATCGATATGGTCTGTATGACGTTAGTATTGATGGTGTCAATACCTTTGATGATGGCTATCCTTCCGGTGGTAACTATTGGGAAAACTATCAGGGGACCGATAAGTATCACGGGCCTGACCAAAACATCCCTGGTTCGGATGGATTGGCCGATTATCCCTATCCCATCCCAACTACGAATCTGATAGACTGGTACCCCCTCACACATCCGTACGAGAATTATTTTGTTTTAGAACTCCTAATTCAGAACACTACAATTCTGGAAGGTCAGTCGTTCATCATCTCAGTCCATACCCTTGGAGGCAACAGCGTTCAGGATGCGGCGGTCGGATTCGACGGCCAAGGTGGTCTCACCGATGCAGACGGTACCATCACGTTCACCGCACCGAACGTCACCAAAGATACCACCTATGTGATCACCGCGGTAAAATCAGGCTACACAAGTGCGAGCATTGTCATCGACGTCAAGAACATCCCGCATGAGTCCGCAGTGTTTCTCTTCGGCAAAATCACCAACCTCTCCAGCGCCGGTGACTTGACGAGCTTCAACGCCGTCAGCCTGCGCGTCATCACCAACCCTCCTCTCAGCATCCACAAGTATTCAGCCAACGAGCAGTTCTTCATTGCAAAGGACTACCAAGGGTTTTTCGGACGACGCTTCATCGCGGCACATTGCATCGTCATCACATAACTTAAGAAAAATAGTTATGTCGCAGAATCTTCCTCTTTCATCTTGCTGAGGTACAAGCGTTTTTTCTGTTCGACGTCGACGTATTTTCTGACCGCAGTGATGAGTGTCGTATCCCATTCTTTCTCAGTAAGTATTCTCCCTAGCGCTGTCGTGTCCAGCTGGCTGACTTCGGAGTATTTCCGATGTTTCTGCAGGATCGCCTCCAACTGTTCGCGCTCGGTGGTGTTTTTGGCGGGGAAGACGAACCGTTCGCTTTCCTTGATGCGGACCTTATGCTTTGTGCCGAACACCGCGTCGATCTTCTCTTTCTCAGCGAACGCCAACAAGGCTGCTTCCAGTTCCTCAAGTTCTGTGTCCCATTCTGCGTTCTTCTGTTTCTGTTTCGTCTTCAGCTCCGCGTACTTGTTGACCAGTTGTACGCCGCTGTCCGTACCGTATTTGGCTGGCGTTTCGTTGACCTTGTAGAGGTGCGACCACTGGCCGCATAATGATTTGAATTCGCACCAGTCGCAGAGGCCTCCCGGCTGTGCGGGGTACCGCTCCTCGGACTCGATCTTATCAATCAACTTCATGGTTTGATTTCGTAACGTCTCGAGCTGCGCCTCGGTGCGTGTCGAATCCATCTCCTTGTCAAACGCCAGAAAATGCCAGATCAACTTGACGTGCCGCACGTCCGGATACTGGCTTTTGACCCCGATCATGTACAAGGCGAGCTGCCGGTCCGAGTGCAGCGTCTGAGGAGCGGACAGCCGCCCGGTCTTGTAATCATGGATCTCATAATGGCCATCGGAAGTTTCGGCCAGACGGTCAATGAACCCGGTGAGTCGGTACTTCCCGTCGCCATCCAGGTCGATACTAATCGGCGACTCCAACGCGATTGTCTTGCTCTGTGCAAACGGCGCGTACCGCCGGTAATAATCAGTGACGTACTTCTCGGCCATCCGCAGGTAGTTCTCCTTGGTGTACTCTTTGCGGACGATTTGTACTTCAGGCGTCCAGTGCTCCGCCCACTCACGACGCAGATACGCAAGCACCTCCTCCAGCGACGACAGCTTCTGATGCTGCAAATCCCGGTACAACTGCTCCAACGCCTCATGCACCCGCGACCCCAGGAACGCCTCCACCGTCTCTTCAGACTCGGTCTCCACCTTGTCGATATAATGGTACTTGAACCGCTGCGGACACTGCTCAAACGTCTTCAACCGCGAATGCGAATACACCGTCATAGGCAACCCCACGGAGGATAACCAGGAACCAACACTAGAACCTTACGGAAAACACACCGCCTCCCTTCTCGTAATAAAATTTTATATACTACCAGGATATTATTTTTCATCACCAAGCTACAAGGGGTGAGGTAGACCACCTATGAAACACACCATATTCTCAGTACTCATATGCCTGCTGCTACTGGCACCTATCGGCGCCGTCGTCAGCACCTCCATGCAACCAAACACCACACCAAAGACATCACCACCCGGGCCTGCGTACGCCGCACGACCAGACCCGCTCCCGCCACAGCTGCCTTCCACCACGCCTTTCCATCCGCAGGCCGTCACGGAAAACGACCTCATCGCCCAGATCATCTCCAACGTCGACGAGACCCTCTACCAAGGCTACCTCAACGACATGGTCCAATGGGGACCCCGACCCACCGAGTCCGCCGCCTGCGAACACGCAGCCGCCTACATCCTCGGCGCGTTCCAAAACATGAGCCTGTGGGCACGCTACTGCCCCTGGACGAACGGCGGCTACAGCTCCAACAACGTCGAAGCCACCATCAACGGCACCGATGAATCCAGCGACGACATCTACATCATCTGCGGCCACTACGACACGGTCTCAGCCGGCATCGGCGCCGACGACGACACCTCCGGCACCGTCGCCGTCCTCATCGCCGCAAACCTGCTCAGCCAATACACCTTCAGTCACACCATCAAATTCGTCTGCTTCAGCGGCGAAGAACAAGGCCTGCTCGGCAGCGCCGTCTACGCCCAACAAGCCAAACAAGCAGGCTGGAACATCATCGGCGTCCTTAACTGCGACATGATCAGCTACGCCGTATCCACCAACGACGGCAATAACGTCGACGTCATCGAGGACACCGCCTCCGAATGGCTCTACACCTACACCGTCAACGTCAACCAGAACTACTCCCAAGACATCGGCCCCCTCACCATGGTCCACTACGGCTACATGTGGGGCAGCGACCACAACAGCTTCTACAATCAAGGCTACAACGCTATCTTCTACTTCGAATACAACGAAACGCCTTACTACCACACCTCAGGAGACAACCTCCAACACGTCAACGCCACCTACGCCGCCAAGAACATCCGCGCCATCATCGCCACCCTCGCAGAATTCGGAGTACCCGCCCTCCCCAGCAACCCACCCACCCAGCCGACCCTGTCGGGACGCACCTTAGGCGTCATGAACGTCTCCTACACGTACACGGCCCTCTCCACAGACCCGGACGGCGACCAGATCTACTACATCTTCTACTGGGGCGACGGCACCAACAGCGGCTGGCTCGGCCCCTACGCCTCTGGCCAGCAAGGCTCAGCCCAACACGCCTGGACCCACAACGGCGTCTACCTCGTCAAAGCCAAAGCCCGAGACGTCTACTTCTCCGGCAGCCCCTGGTCCATCCCCCTGTCCGTCAACATCTCCGATAACTGGCCGCCCAACCCACCAGTCGTCAACGGACCCGCCAGCGTCAAACCCTTCCGCACCTACACCTACACCATCTCCGCTGTCGACGAGCAAGGCCAAAAAGTCAAATTCGACGTCAACTGGGGCGACGGCCACGCCACCTCCGGCATCGGCCCCTACAACAGCGGCCAGCTCGTCAACCTCACCCACTCCTGGCACAAGAAAGGCACCTACACCATCAAAGTCCGAGCAACCGACACCGTCGGCGCCCCAAGCAACTGGACCACCGTACCCATCACCGTCCCCGTAGACTACCACCCCACAATCCTCCAACTGCTCCACAACCTTCTCCAACGACTCCTCAACACCATCTAGGAACACCACACAGCCCACCAGGAAAAAAACAACCACCACGGAGTGCACAACCACACTCCCCCCCTTCCTTCTTTTTTATTAAAAAAACCTTCACCACCGGAACATACTTAATATAACCCTACCCCTATAATAAGCACAATGAAAACCACCATCCTCCTCCTCACCCTTCTCCTCCTCACACCCACCCTACCACTCGCCACACCACACCCCAACACCCTCACAAACCCAACCCTCGCCGCCATCCTCACCGACGACACCAACCCCTACTACAGCCTCATCGCCACCAACCTCGCCTGCCGCCACAACCACACCACCCACACCACCACCCTCCTTCCCCTCCTCATCACCCACACCGACACCCTCACCACCACCCAACAAAAACTCCTCACCACCCTCACCCCGACCAACAACACCTACCTCCTCGGCATCGGCACCCACATCACCACCACCCCCATCCCCACCATCAACCTCACCGGCGA
>Ga0209777_10004631_pt1 | contig 16161 bp, 11 predicted proteins | sample FrelakmetHBP12HB_FD_187147 | JGI IMG/M metagenome (GOLD analysis project Ga0209777, IMG submission 187147) | Freshwater lake sediment microbial communities from the University of Notre Dame, USA, for methane emissions studies -HBP12 HB (SPAdes)... | ecosystem: Environmental > Aquatic >...
GTCTCTCGGAGCTTGTGCATGCCTGAGGCGAGAGTTTTCAGGAGAGCCGGACGCGGGAAATCTGCACCTCCGGTTCGACGAGGGGAGAGTGGGTCGCGCTTTGCGTCGCCCTCTCTCCTACTCTACCGGCTCGGAACGGGTGCGCTGACGCGTGCGCCAGAAGGGCGTTCACGACCACGATAGCGGGAAGTGGCGCGGCCACGGTTTGCGCTTCTGGTAGTTGCGCGCCAGTTCGAGGTAGACACCGAGGTCGCGGTCGAGGTCGTTCTGCGTGCCGTCGAAGTAGAAATTGCGGATCGGGATGCCGCCGAAATCGCGGGAGATGCGCGGGTAAATCGCCTCGCAGACGATGCCGTTCATGCAGGTAAAGGGGCTGATGTCGATGATGCCGTCGGCGCCCTTCTTCGCCAGGCAGACGGCCTTGCCGACGTTGAGCACCATCTCCCCGTAGGCTCCGTCGTTCGGCAGATAGGGGCGGGCCGCCTCGAGCACTTCTTCGACAGGAGGTTCTTCGTAGCCGATGAAGTCCGCGCGGAACGGCTCGAGCAGGACGTGCTCGTCGTGCTGCTGTACTTTCTTGCGCGCCCAGGCCTTGAACGTCTCCACCGAGTAATGCTTGCCGGTGAGCTCGAGCTTCCGGAACTGCTCGGAGATGGTGTACCAGACCCACTCGGTGATGTCGGAGACCCAAGCCTCGGCCTCGTACTCCTCCAGGCGGCGAATCAGATCCTCGTTCGAGAAGCAGTGCAGGCGGCAGAAGATCTCGCCGACGATGCCGATGAGAGGCGTAGAGCGGTCGCGCCGGAGGTGCAGCTTATGAAAGCGATCGCGGCCGCGGACGAGGGCGTCACGCATGGCTTTCAACTGCCCGGGGGGCTTGAGGGGCGCGGTCTCGATGGTAGTGCAGAGGTCGGTGAGGCACTCTTCGTAGAGCGAGTCCGTGCTGCCCTTGTCGACCTCGTAAGGCCGGCACTGCAGCATGAGCTTCTGAAGAATGTCGGCGGCGAGCAGGGAACGCCAGCCGGTGCGCACGAAATCGCGGGCGTGCTCGCCGAAATCGCTGTAGCCGTTCCGGCTGGTAGGGGAGACGACTTCGGTGTGCGGGTAGCCGTTCTTCTCGAGAACGGTTCGCAGATAGGGCGCGTACTGGCCGAAGCGGCAGGGGCCTTCGGCGGTCGGCATGAAAAGCACGACGCGCGCGGGATCGACGTTCGGCTGCTCGAGCAGGCGCATGAAATCGCCGACGGTCACCTTGGCGGGGTAGCACTCGTCGCCCGAGGTATAGCGGGCGCCGAGCTCGCGGGTGCGGTGGTCCGAGGGGGGCGTGATGTCGGCGTCGAGGCCGATGGCGCGGAAGGCGGCGGCGAACGCACGGCCGCTGCCGTACGCCATGGGCGGAATGAAAATCCGCTTGCCCTTTAGTGGATTGCGCTCGTCGCGAGCTCCACTTCCGTCCCGGACTTGTAGCATCGCAAAATTCCTTTGCTGTCGAGGTACGCTTCGCAGCGCGTCATGTAGCCGGCGTCGTTGCCGTGCCCGTCGAACTGCAGCACCAGCAGGGGCGTGCCGGCGGCCTCGCGCGTAAAGTGCTTGATGTAGGAATCCGGGCCGCACTTGAAGTTCGAGATGTAGATGACGTGCAGGTTCGGTTTCGCGCTGGCGAGGCGCGCCGCGCTGAGGATGCGGCGGCCGGAGGCCCAGTACATGTTCGGATGCAGGTCCTCCACCGACTCGCGGCCGGTGACGATGAAATCGATGGGGATGACGTTGGCGCCGTAGCGGTGCCGCAGCTTGCGCGGGATGTCGCAGTTCACGCTGCGGTCGTAGATGTTGTAGCCGCGGCCGACGAGGAGGATGCCCGGCTCGCCGGTTTGATCGAGGAGCTCCAGAGCGTGCCGTCCGGCTTCGAGAAGGCGACTCTGAAATTCGCGCTGCGCGGCATAAGCAGCGTCGGTCGAGGCATCGCTCGCGCGGCGGCTCACGCCAAGACGGCGCATCGACTCGTAGAGCCCGTTCTTGACGTACTCGCGGCCGAGCTGGAAGTGAAGCTGCGGGACGAGGAAAGCGCGGCGGTGGGCTTCGGCTTGCGGCGAGGACTGCAGCACGTACGGCAGCGTCTGGTTCCAGGGGCAGTAATGCGAAGTGCAGGAGGATTTGTCGGCCTCGGCGTCCAGGATGTTCGGAAGGAGAATATAGTCCACCCCCATATTGAGGAGCGCGGCGACGTGCCCGTGCGCGACCTGGATGGGGTAGCAGGGCTGGGCGAGCGCCATCTCGATGCCCTCGGCGGCGATCTTCGGATCGGTGACCGGGGAGAGGACGACCTGAATACCCAGCCCGGTGAAGTAGCGTTGCCAGAAGGGGAGCAGGTCGAAGGTGGACATGGCGCGCGGGATGCCGACGCAGAGCTTGCCGGGCACGCGCTCGAATTTCGGACCGCTGATGGGAACGCCGGCCATGCCTTCGATGAGGCGTTCACGGAACGCGAACAGGTCTTCGATCACGGGCTTGCGGCCGGTGGTGGAAGGCTTGCGGAACTTATCGGAGCACTTATCGCCCCAGTAGCTCTTGTGGCCTTCGATGGTGAATTCCTTGATGTCGCAGAGGTTGGAGCAGGCCTTGCAGACGAAGTCGCGCGAAGCCATGGAGAGCTTCGAAAGATCGTAGCCGCGGAAGCGCGATTCGCCGCGGGTAGCGAGGCGCCACTGCCGCGCGATGAGCGCCATGCCGATGGCGCCCATGACGCCGTTGAACGGAGGGACGGTGATTTTATTGCCGAGCACGCCGGCGAAGGCCGCGGCCACAGCGTCGTTGTAGGCCGTGCCGCCCTGGAAGTAGACGACTTTGCCGATCTTGCGGCCGCGCACGACGCGATTGAGGTAGTTCAGCGCGATGGAATAGGCGAGGCCGGCAACAAGGCTGGGCACGGTTTCACCCTTCTGCATCCAGCCGGTGACGTCGCGCTCCATGAACACGGTGCAGCGCTCGCCGAGGCGCGTGGGCGCGGGCGCGGATAACGCGAGCCTGGCGAACTCGCCCTTGATGCTGATGCCGAGCTTTTCCGCCTGTTCTTCGAGGAAGGAGCCGGTGCCGGCGGCGCAGGCTTCGTTCATCGCGAAGTCCACGACGACGCCGTTTTCAATGGAGATGAACTTGGAGTCCTGGCCGCCGATTTCGAAGATGGTGTCAACGGGCTCGCCGCCGAGGGTGCTCGAAACGTGCAGCGCGCCGGTTTTGTGCGCGGTGATCTCGTCGTTGACGACGTCGGCGCCGACCAGCTCGGCGATCAGCTCACGGCCCGAGCCGGTGGTGCCCACGCCCATGATGACCAGGCGCTTGCCCCACTTTTGCTCCACCTCGGTGAGGCCCTGCTGAACGGCCTCGATCGGCCTGCCCGCGGTGCGCAGGTAAACGTCCTGGATCACGATGCCGTGCTCGTCGGTGGCGACGACGTTGGTGGAGACCGAGCCGATGTCGATGCCGAGGAAGGCGGGGATCGGCGCATCGCCGGGAGGCGGGACGTATTCCGGCACGCGGCCGCGGAGCAGGATGACGTTCTCCATCGAGAGGGGCTGCGAATCGTTGAACTGCGCGTCCGGCTCGTGCTGGCTGAGGCGATGGATCTCGCGGAAGCTGCGCTTCTTGCGCTCCTCGGCCTCGAGCATGGCGGTGCCGATAGCGCCGCACCAGGCGAACAGCTCAGGGACGATCAGCTCGTCTTCCTTTAGCCCGAACACGTCGCGGATGGCGCGCGTGACGCCGGCGTTCTGGGACACGGCGCCGATGAGAGCGGCGGGCACGGTCACAGGGCGGCCCTTGATGATGCTGGCTTTGAAATTGCGGGCGACGGCGTCGCAGAGGCCGCGCAGGATCTCGGCGGGCGTGTAGCCTTTCTGCTGCGCGTGGATCATGTCCGACTTAGCGAAGACGGAGCAGCGGCCGGCGACGCGGGCCGCACAGTGCGCCGTCTGGCAAACGCCGCCGACCTCTTCGACCGAATAGCCCATGCGGGAGGCCTGCTGGTCGAGGAAGGAGCCGGTGCCGGCGGCGCACTCGCCGCTGCGGTCATAGTCCACAATGGCGGGCTGATTCGTGCCCGGCTGCGGCTCGAAGCGGATGTATTTCGCGCTCTCGCCGCCGAGCTCGAACACGGTGCGCACTTCCGGGTAGAAGGCGCTGACCATACGCGCGATGGCCTTGAACTCATTTTCGAAGTAGATGCCGTAGATCTTGGCGATGGTGCGGCTGCCGGAGCCAGTGACGCGGATGCCTTCGATCCGCGACTCGGGCACCACCTCGTAGAGCTCGTGCAGCAGGTTGTCGGTGGACTGGATGGGGCTGCCGCTGATGCGCCGGTAATCCGAGAGAAGCAGGGGGAGCCGCCTGCCGCTGGGCGCGTCGAAGTCGAGGAGGCGGAAAGACGGATTGGCGGCACAGAGCGCCTGCAGCACGGTCCTGTCGTCGGGCTTGCCGAGCGCAGCGAGCTTGAGGCTGATAGCGCCGATGTCGATGCCGATGTTGATGCTCATTCGCACCCCGAGTCCGCGAGCGATCAGGTGCGGGAGGAGCCCCCCGAGTCATCTCTGATATCGCGCTAGTATATGGTACACGGAAAGCCCGCAGTTTGAAGCACATCAGATCTGAAAGGGTGGTTTTCGCCATTCAAGCCGGGCATTTGGGGGTTGAACGGATTCCGGGGAGGGCGCGGGGGGCGCGTTGAAGACCGCAACAGGGTATCCCAACCAGGGGTGAAGCGCGTGATTTGACCGTGATTTTGCGTCTTTTCGTTATCATGAGTGCAGCGGCGAGCGGTTTACGACACGGGGCGGAGGGCTCACATGAACGTGTTCCTGACAGGTGCAACGGGATACATCGGTTCGGCGGTTGCGGAAGCGCTTCGTGCGGCGGGCCACGGGGTGACCGCGCTGGTGCGGTCTGAAACGGGGGCGAGGAGGGTAGCGGAGCAAGGGGTTGCGGCACAGATGGGCGACCTCTCGGATCCGAGGGCGGCGGCCGCGGCTGCCGCGAGCGCCGATGCGCTCGTTCACACGGCGTTCGGTCGGGATGCGAGTGCGCCGCTGGCGGACGAGGCGTTCGTCGATGCGGCGCTCGGGGCCTTTGCGGGATCCGGCAAGCCGTTCATCTACACGAGCGGCGTCTGGGTGATGGGAAACACGAGCGAGGGCGCGGACGAGGACAGCCCCACAGCGCCTCCCCCGGTGGTGGCGTGGCGGGTGGCGGTGGAGAACAAGGTGAGGACGGCAGCCGCGGCCGGCATCCGCACGGTGGTGCTGAGGCCGGCGATGGTTTACGGCAGGGGCGGCGGAATTGTGGCGAGCTTTCTGCAGTCGGCGCGCGAGACCGGCGCGGCGCTGATGGTGGGCGATGGCCGCAATCACTGGACTTTCGTGCACGTGGACGATCTGGCGGACCTGTACGTGCGGGCGCTCGGCGCGGAGACGGGGTCGCTGTTCATCGGCGCGAGCGGGCCGGCATTGCGCGTGACGGAGGTGGCGGCGGAGGCGAGCCGGACGGCGGGAGCCGAGGGGCGCGTACAGGAGTGGATCCCCGAGGAAGCTTCTCACGTGCTCGGCCCGGTGGTGCAGGGACTGGTGCTCGACCAAAAGGTCTCAGGCAAGCGGGCACAGCGGCTGCTGGGGTGGACGCCGCACGCCGCGTCCGTGAAGGACGACCTGAAGCACGGTTCCTATGCGGGACGATAAGGCCTCCCGGCGCAAGCAGCTTTTCGGGTGGTGGTACGTCTCGATCGGCCTGGGTTTCGTGCTACTCGGCGCGAGCCGGCTGATGACGGGCGAGCGGCCGGTGCTGGTCGCCTTGCGGTGGATGATTGCGGCGGGGTTTTTCGTATTGGGGTATGTGGAACTGCGGCGAGGGTGAGAAAAACGGGGCGAGGGTGACGGGGGAATGGCGGGGGTAAGGGCAGGGCCGGGGTGAACGGTGTGTGAATGCCGGAGGCGGAGGCACAGAGAGCCCCACGGCAGAATAGGGGCCGCGGGCGGGCTCAGCCGATGGCGCGGGCGAGGCCGAAGGCAGCGCCGGCCGCGAGGCCTCCGATGATCACGGTGCGGATGCCGCCGCGGAAGGGATGAATTCCGGTGAGGCGGCCCTTGACGTAGCCGAAGAAGAAGAGCGCGAGCAGGGTGACCAGGACGGAGATGCGCAGGCCGTCGAGGACGGCGCCGGTCAGCATATAGGGCGAGAGAGGGATGAGGCCGCCCGCGATGTACGAAGCGGCGATGGTGGCGGCGCTGCGGACGGCTCGTTTCGGGTCGGGCGCCTCGAGGCCGAGCTCGTAGCGCATCATGAAATCCACCCAGCGTTTCGGGTCCGCGCGGATCGCGGCCACAACAGGCTGAGTCTCTTCGGGCGTCATTCCATAGGCTTCGAAGACCTCGGCCACTTCACGTTCTTCCTGCTGCGGCAGCTCGCGGATCTCGCGGTATTCGCGCTGCTCCTCGGCGTGGTAATGCTCGAGATCGGTGCGGGCGGCGAGGTAGCCACCGAGGCCCATGGCGATGGAGCCCGCGGCGATTTCGGCGAATCCGGCGATGACGACGAGCTTCGAAGAGGCGACGGCGCCGGAGAGGCCGGCGGCGAGCGCGAACGGGACGGTGAGGCCGTCGGACATGCCGATGACCACGTCGCGGACGGCTTCGGTGGCGGTGAAGTGTCGTTCGATGTGTGGCGTGGTGGGCATGGCAGGTCTCTTGGAATCAGGATAGCGAGAAAGGGGAACAAGCTATACGCTCTCAGCGATCAGCTTTCAGCAACTGCAAAAGCCAGGGCGCGCGAGCGCACGTCGTGGCGAGCGCCAGGGTGGTGCGCGGATGTGGACAGGGAGAACGATGGCGCGCTCTAATGGTGCAGAGAATCAGACTGCCGTAGCTGGAATTGCGGCCGGCGCGCGCCCGTCTCGCCGCGGAACCGCAATGACGTGGAGGCCACTATGCGATCGTTCCTGCTCCTTCTTGCCGCGGTCCTTGCGGCAGCCCTGACTGCCGCCGGCCAGACGCAGCCCGGACCCGCACTCACCGTGGACGCGAGCGCCGCCCGACACGCGATCAGCCCCGATATCTACGGCATGAACTGGTACTGGGGACAGGAGGACAGAACGGCCGGGGATTACGATGTGAAGGCGGCCACCGTGGATGCCGAGTTGAGGCCCGGCGTGCGCCGCTGGGGCGGGAACAACACGTCGCGGTACCACTGGCAGCTCGACGTCTCGAACATCGACGCGGACTGGTTTTTCGAGGTTCTGCCGGACAACACGCACTACGACGCATCGAAGCTCCCCGAGGGCTCGAGCTTCAACGTGTTCCTCGAGCGCACACGAGTGACGGGCGGCAAGGTGCTGGGCACCATCCCGGTTCTGGGATGGCTGCCGAAGGCGCGCGAGAGAATGTGCAGTTTCGACGTGGCGAAGTACGGCGCCCAATGCAAAGTAGATCAGTGGTTTCCCTCTTGCGGGAACGGCGTTGTTTACGATCCCGCATGCGGCGATCCCACCGATCTGGAACACAACCCCGGCCCCTCGAACCCGGTGTACGTGAAGAACTACCCGACCGATGACAACCAGCAAACGAAAGAAGACCTGCAAATCGAATGGGTGAAGTACATCGTCGGCAAGTACGGCCGCTCGAACCAGGGCGGCGTCGCGATCTGGAGCCTGGACAACGAGCCGATCTGGTGGGACAGCACGCATCGCGATATCCACCCGCTCCCGTACAGCTACGATGAGCTCGCAAACCTGAATTTGACGTACGCAGCGGCGGTGAAGCAGGCGGATCCGACCGCGCTGGTGAGCGGGCCGGTGGGCGACAACTGGGCATCGCTGTGGTTCTCGAAGAAGGACATCGTTGCGGGATGGAACTCGGGCGGCTCCTGGTGGGGCAACCCGGTGGACCGAAACGCGCACGGGGGCGTGCCGCTGCTGGCGTGGTACCTGCAGCAGTTCCAGAACTACGATCAGCAGCACCGCGTCCGGCTGCTCGACTATCTCGACCTGCACGCCTACATTCATCCCGCGGCGGTTCAGACGGAAGATTCCAGCGGCCACTCCGTCGAGACCGACGCGACACGGCAATTGCGGTTCGACGCGACGCGCGAGTTCTGGGACCCCACGTATGTCGTCAGCGGCGATTACTGGATCGTGGACACGGACAACCACGGCTCGCCCGTTGCGCCGCGGCTGATTCCCCGGCTGCGCGAGATCGTTGAGCAGAATTATCCCGAAACGAAGATCGCGATCACGGAGTACAACTATCACGCGCTCGACCACATCAACGGCGCGGTGGCGCAGGGGGAACTCTTCGGGATATTCGGCCGCGAGGGTCTCGATGCGGCCACGTTGTGGGGCGCGCCCAACCCGACCGATCCGGGCGCGTTCGCGTGGAGAATCTACCGCAACTACGACGGCATCGGCGGCGCGTTCGGCGAGACGAGCGTCGCGGCCACGAGCGCGGACCAGGGCAAGCTTTCGATCTACGCGGCGCAGCGCTCCGATACGGCGCTGACGCTGATGGTGATGAATAAAACCGGCGGCGACCTGACGAGCACGGTGGCGATCTCGAACTTCACGCCGGCTGCGAAGGCGCAGGTCTACCGGTACAGCGCGGCCAATCTCAGCGCCATCGTGCAGGGCGACGACCTGCAACTGAACGGCTCGAGCTTCACGGCGACGTTCCCGGCGGTCTCGATGACGCTGATTGTTGTGCCGGCGTCGCCGGATGCGCTGCCCGTGCCGAAGCCGGTGGTGAACGCGGTGACGAACGCGGCGTCGTACGGCACGGCGATCGCGCCCGGACAGATGGTGGTGGTCTGGGGCCTGAACCTTGGCCCGGACCAGCTCCAGAACGTGATCACCGCGGGACCGAACATGGTGGTGGGAACGGAGATGGCAGGTGTGCGGGTGCTCTTTGACGGCGTGCCCGGGCCGATGGTGCATGCGTTGAAAACGCAGGTCTCCGCGGTGGCGCCGTACTTCGGCGCGAGCAAGGCGACGACGCACGTGCAGGTGGAGTACCAGGGAGTGCGGTCCGACCCGCTCGAGGCGCCCGTTTCGGCGGCAGGGCCGGGGCTGTTCACGGTGGACTTCAGCGGCAAGGGGCAGGGCGCCATTACGAACAACTACGACGACAAGAGCACCGCGCCGAACTCGGCGCAGAAGCCCGCGGCGCCGGGCTCAGTCGTGACGCTATGGGTGACGGGCGAGGGCGTGACGGATCCTCCCGGTGTGGACGGGCGGCTGGCGATCGAGATACTGCCGAAGCCGGTGCTGCCGGTGAGCGTCGAGATCGGCGGGTATGCGGCGGAGGTGCAGTACGCGGGGGCCGCGCCGTGGAACATGCCGGGGCTGATGCAGGTGAACGCGAAGATCGACGCGCGGGCGACGCCGGGCGATGCGACGCCGGTGCACGTGACGGTGGGGCAGGCGAAGTCGCAGGATGGCGTGACGATGGTGGTGAGGTAAGAAGAGCGAGGAAGCTCTCAGCGGCAGAAGACAGAAGACAGAAGCCGAATACCGCTCTGCCACCGGCTGGGGCCGGATTGAACGAGGTGCGACTGCCTTACGGTGGTCGCCCGCAGAGAGCCGACCAGGGGGTCGGCTCGCGTCAGCGCGGAAACGTTCCGTCTGTCCCCGGTTTTTATTTGCGGCTGAGCTTGATGGGGCCGTTGACGGTGCTGAGCTTCACGTCGCCGTTGCCGCTGCCGATGGTGGTGTCGACGCTGGTGCCGGGGCCGGAGCCGGCGTGGCGGACGGGGATATCGAAGTCGCTCGAGATGTCGCCGTGCACGGTGCTGGCATGCAAGCGGCCCGCGAACGCGGCCGAAAGGGCGATCGAGATGGAGCCGTTCACGGTGCTGAGGACCGCTTTGCGCGCGCTCGCTTCGAGATCGGCGTCGACGCGGCCGTTCACGGTGGAGAGGTTCAGATCGCCCGCCGACTTGCGGACTTCAACCTTACCATTCACCGCGGTGGCGTGAACCGGTCCCGAGACGCCTTCCACCGTGACGTTGCCGTTCACGGAGTTGACGGAGTCAATGGCGGCGGAGCGGGGGACCGTGATGGCGTAATCGACGGAGCCGTGGTTGTTGTGCGAGTGCTCCGGGTACTTCGTGCGGATCTCGACGGAACCGGGCTGCGCGTCCACCTCGATGCGAACCTGGTCGATGTCCTCCTTCGACGGGCCGCGCTTCACAGCGTCTACCTTCACCTCATTGCGGTCCCAGGCGGTGACCTGGACGGCGCCGTTGACGTTGTGCACGGCGACTTTGCCGTTCGCGGCAAGGGAATAGGTCTGATGGAATTCCTCGGTGACGGTGGCCGCCCAGGCGGAAAGGGCGGCGGCGAGGACGAAAACGAACAATCGAGAGCGTTTCAGCATGGGTAGTTCTCCTCACACGGCGCCGGCCGGTGGTCATCAGAGCCGGGCGGCGGCGACATCTTTGCAGACGGGGATGGTGTCCGAACGTAACGAAAACGGGTCTCAGTACAGCGCGGGCTGGCCGGGCGGCCGGGTTTTCCAGCGGCGGTGGATCCACAACCACTGGTCGGGATGCTCGCGGATCACGCTTTCGAGAAAGCGCTGGAGCCGGGCGGTGTCCTCCTCGGCCGCGCCCGTGATCTCCACGGGCGGGTAGAACCGCAGCACGTACCGCTGTTCCTGTTGCGACCACAGTGCGAACCCCGGGATGACGGCCGCGCCGCTCCGGGCGGCGATCTTGGCAAAACCCGTCCCGGAGCACGCAGGGATCCCGAAGAAGTCTACGAAGCAACCCTGGTCGAGGTTCGAGTTTTGATCGACGAGGATGCCGACAGCCTCGTTCCGCGCGAGGGCCTTGAGGATGCTGCGGGCGAAATCCTTCTTCTGGATGACGCGGTTACCGGAGAGGGTCCTGCGGTGCGCGACGAGGGCGTCGATGGCGGGATTGTCGAGCGGGCGCACGACCACGTGCATGGGCGCGGTAAGCAGGGCGTGGGCGAATGCGCTCAACTCCCAGTTGCCCAGGTGGGCGGTGGCGAACAGGACACCGCGGCCGCGGGCGAGACCCGCTTCGAAGTGCTCGAGCCCCTCGTAGCGAATCCATTCCGAAACGTTGTCGTGGCGGATCCGGGGAAACCTGGCGAGCGCGAGCAGGAGCCGGGCGATGGAGTGGAACACGCCGGTGACGATGCGGGCGTGCTCGGCCTCGGACTTTTCGGGCAGGGCCACGGCGAGATTGCGGAGCGCGACGCGGCGCAGGCGGGGTAAGGCGAGATCGAGGAGGCGCGCGTAGGTGCGGGCCAGGTGTTCGGCGGCCGGGCGCGGAGCGTATTCGAGCGATTTGACGACGGCGAGAGCCGCGCAGTATTCGACGGCGTTGCGAATGCCGGAGCGGCGTTTCAAGATTAAAGCATAGCGGAAAGTGGCTTGCGATCAGCGGTCGGTTATCAGCGGTCAGCAATCAGCGGTCAGCGATCAGCGAAAGCAGAGAAGACAGAGGCCAGGAGCCAGCGGGGCCACCGGCTCCGAGGCTGAGTGCCCGTCCCGCGGATCAGTCGATCTCGCGGGAGGCGGTGCAGACTCTCTTCAGGAGTTCCCTGGCTTCCTTGAGGCGGGGGAACTGCTTCTCCGCGGCGCGGAACTCGCGCGTGTGCACACTGCGGCGGGCGCCGCGGGTTTGCACAGGGTGGCGCAGGTGGAGCATCTCGTGAAACAGGATGTATTCGACGAGCAGAGGCGGGACATCCGGCCGGTCGAGCAGCGCACTGAGGATGATGGCGTTGTGCGAGGGGTCGTAATGGCCGAGTGTAGTGCGGGAAGGCTTCCGGCTCCAGCCGAGCAGGGGCCTGGCCATCAGCCCGCCGAACCAGGCGAAGTTCAACTCCTCGAACATGGTTTCCAGGTTGAAGTGCGAGCCGGCGGGTCCCGAGATGAACTTGCGGCCGCGGATCTGCCGGACGAGGTGCATCCGCTGCCGCATGTCGCGGCGGTTCATGTACAGCCGGTAGCGGTGCGAGTAGACGCGCGGCACCGGCTTGCGGAAGAGCTTGCAGAGGAGAATGTAGGCCAGCGCTTCGAGGATGGGAGCGGGAGCGCCCTCGAGCAGATCGCTCATGCGGACCTCGAGCGTGGAATGATCCAGGCGCGCATAGCTGTCGGGGTTGGCGAAGCGGCAGAACTCGACCGTGATGCCGGCCACCCGGGTCCTCGGCTTCAAGTCACGGAAAACACGGGCGTAAATCTCTTCGGGTGTCTCAAACAGCAGGGCGCTCTCGACTTGCATCGCTCCCAGACTTTAACATAATAAATTGGGCTTTCATTTCCCGCGCGCGCTCGGCCGGCGGTATCATCACGGGCGGCAGCAGGAATGCCGCGGCGTTCGACGCGCTGCCGCGCGCCATCATCATATTGGAGGATTCGTGCCCAGAGCCAAGATCAGCGCCATCGGTTGCTATGTTCCGCCCAGGGTGCTGACGAATTTCGATCTCGAGAAGATGGTTGCGACCAACAACGAGTGGATCCTGGAGCGGACCGGCATTTCCGAACGCCACATTGCCGCGCCCGAGGTGGCGACCTCGGACATGGCGGTGGAGGCGGCGAAGATCGCGCTGGCGAATGCGGGCGTGGAGGCGACCGCGCTCGACTCCATCATTGTGTGCACGGTGACGCCGGACATGATGTTCCCTTCGACGGCGTGCCTGGTGCAACACAAACTGCAGGCGAACGGCGTTTGGGGTTTCGATCTGATCGCGGCGTGCTGCAGCTTCCTGTACGGGCTGACGACGGCGGCGCAGATGGTGGCCTCGGGCGCGCAGCGCCGAATTCTGGTGGTCGGCGCGGACACCATGTCGCGAATCATCGACTACACGGACCGGGCCACTTGCATCCTGTTCGGCGATGGCGCCGGTGCGTTCCTGGTGGAGACTTCAGACGACGATGCCGGCATGATCGACTTCAAGTGCGAGGTGGACGGCTCCGGTGGCGAGTTCTTGAACATGCCGGCGGGCGGGAGCCGGTTGCCGGCCTCGATCGAGACGGTCGAGAAGAGGATGCATTACGTGCACCAGGAAGGGCAGCAGGTTTTCAAGTTCGCGGTGCGGAGGATGCACGAGGTGTGCCGCGACCTGCTCGCGAGGAACAACGTAGGCGCGAACGATATCGCGGTGTTGATTCCGCACCAGGCGAACCGGCGGATAATCACCGCATGCGCCGACCGGCTGGGGATCGACTGCGACAAGGTGATCGTCAACATCGACCGGTTCGGGAACACGACTTCGGCGACGCTGCCGCTGGCGACGCGCGACGCGATCGAGGCGGGGAAGATCAAGAAGGGCGACCTGGTGCTGTTCGCGGCGGTGGGCGCGGGGTATACGGTGGGTGCGACGTTGTGGAAGTGGGCGTATTAGAGAAAGCGATCAGCGGACGGCGAACAGCGAAAGCACAGGCCCGCGCGACAGGGGAGTTCCCTTCGCACTGCGCATTCGAAGCCGCGCACTCGTGCTATTCGACCAGCAGCTTGACGGTTTCGAGTTTGGCGGAACTGGGGCCGACCATGATCTCGAACTCGCCGGGCTCCACGACGCGCTTCATCTGTTCGTTCGTGAATGACAGCTTGGCGGAGCTGATCTCGAAGCGGACGGTCTTCGTCTCGCCGGGTTTCAGCGAAACACGCTCGAAGCCGCGGAGTTCCTTCACGGGGCGCGTGACGGAGCTGACGACATCGTGGATGTACATCTGGACGACCTCGTCGCCGGCGCGCGTTCCGGTATTCGTCACATCGACGTTGACCTCCGCCTTGCCGGAGACGCCGATCTTCGCCGGCGTCACTTTGAGGTTGCTGTAGGCGAACGTGGTGTAGCTGAGGCCGTAGCCGAAAGGGAACAGCGGCTCGGTGCTCGAGAAGAGGTAGCCGCGGCGCGCCGAAGGCTTCTGGTAGTAGTAGGCCGGGATCTGCCCAGCGGAGCGCGGGATTGTGATCGGCAGGCGGCCGGCGGGGTTGTAATCGCCGAAGAGGACGCCGGTGACGGCGGTGCCGGTCTCCTCGCCGAGGTACCAGCCTTCGAGGATGGCGGGCACATTGGCGGCGATCCAATTGATCGCGAGCGGCCGGCCGTTGATGAGGAACACGATCACGGGCTTGCCGGTGGCGGCGACGGCTTTGACGAGATCGTTCTGGCGGCCGACGAGCTCGATCGAGTCGCGGTCTCCGAGGTGCGCGGCGGACCACGCTTCGCGCGACGTTGACTCGTTGTCGCCGATGGCAATGACGGCCGCGTCGGCCGTTTTCGCAACCTCGACCGCCTCGGCGATCAGCCTGGCGTCTTCATCCGGGTCGGAGAGCTCGACTTTATCGGAGTACCAGTCGCCGCCCTCTTTGGTGATCTTGCAGCCCTCGGCATAGGCGACGTTGAACGCGCCCGCAGCCTTGCGCCGGATGCCTTCGAGGATGCTGACGGTCGCGCCGGGCTTGTCGCTGTAGCCGCCCTGGTGCGCCACGGCCGCGTTCGGCCCGATTACGGCGAGGGTCTTGAGCTTCGAAGTGCTGAGCGGCAGGAGGTTGCCTTCGTTCTTGAGGAGGATGATCGCGCGGCGGGCGGCTTCGGCGGCGAGCGCGCGGTGCTCGGGGCTGTTCACGACTTTTTCGGCGGCCTCGGCATCGACGTAGGGATGCTCGAAGAGGCCGGTGAGGAACTTGGCGCGGAGGATGCGGGCGACGGACTGGTCGAGCACCGTTTCCTTGATCCGGCCTTCCTTGACCTGCTCAAGCAGAGTGGCGTACGCGCTGATGTCCGGCAGTTCGAGATCTACGCCCGCCTCGAGGGCCTTCCTGGCGGCGTCGCGCTGGTTCGCGACGACATGGTGCAGTTTTTCGAGCTCGTCGATGGCCTGGTAGTCCGAGACGACGAAGCCGGGGAAGGCCCATTCATGGCGCAGCACCTGTCCCAGGAGCCATTTGTTCGCGTGGGAGGGGATGCCGTCGATCTCGTTGTAGGAGGCCATGACGCTCTGAGCGCCGGCTTCGGTGATGGCGACCTGGAAGGGCACTAGGAACTGATCGCGGATGATGCGCTCGGAGTAATTGCCCGGTGCGGCGTTGGTGCCGCCCTCGGGCTGGCCGTGCACGGCGAAGTGCTTGGCCGTGGCGATGATGTGGTCCTGGTCGATGGCGACGTTCGGGGTTTTGCCCTGGAAGCCGCGGATGCAGGCAGCGCCGATGCGGGAGACGAGGTAGGGGTCTTCACCGTAGGTTTCTTCCACACGGCCCCAGCGCGGATCGCGGGCGAGATCGAGGACGGGGGTGAGGGCCTGTTGCGCGCCGCGCGCGCGGATCTCCTTGGCGACCTCACCGAATACGGTTTCGACGAACGCGGGGTCCCACGTGCCGGCGAGAGCGATGGCCATGGGGAAACTGGTGCTGAGGGGCGCCTGGTCGCCGTGCAAGCCTTCTTCGTGGAACATGACAGGGATGCCGAGACGGGTGTTCTCGAGAACCCATTTCTGCACGGCGTTGGTGAAGATGGCCGTGTCGCGAGGCTTCGATTTTTCGCCGGGGCGCGTGATTTGGCCGAGGCCGAACCTCAGGACTTCCCGGGCTTTCCCGGGGGCGAACTCGCCGTTTTCGTTCGTGATGCGCGATTTCTGTTGCCAGAGGGCCTGGGTCTGGGCGACTTTCTCTTCGAGCGTCATGCGGCGGAGGAGGTCGGCGACGCGGCGTTCGATGGGGAGTTTCGGGTTCTTGTAGTCCATATCATCGACCCGCGGGCCGGTGGTTTGTGCGATCAGCGCAACGAGTGCGAATGTCCCGAAGAATAAAGCGAAAGGCCTCGACATGTCCGGGATTGTACAACCAATGCCGGGGTGAGGGTGCAGGTCGGTCACGCCGGGTGCTCTCTAAACGCATGACCCATTCAAAATCGGGGATGGCAGGCTGAAGCCTGCGCCACGGCGGGGAGTACGGCGCCGGTGGAAGAACGTTCGTTGCGACGAGGTGAGGAGCACGCAGACCAGTCGCTGTCGCTCCTGGCTCAGAAACGGGAGGGCATCGCGACTCCGTGCATCCCGGTGGATCCGCGGGCTAGCCGACTCCCTTACGGTCGGTTACCAGGATAAGCCTGGCTGATCTTGTGAACTGAAAGGAGTTCACCATGTAAATTGC
>Ga0209777_10004632_pt1 | contig 16159 bp, 8 predicted proteins | sample FrelakmetHBP12HB_FD_187147 | JGI IMG/M metagenome (GOLD analysis project Ga0209777, IMG submission 187147) | Freshwater lake sediment microbial communities from the University of Notre Dame, USA, for methane emissions studies -HBP12 HB (SPAdes)... | ecosystem: Environmental > Aquatic >...
GTAGAAGAGGCTGAAGGTCGTGGCGTCGTCGAGCCGCTCGTAGAGCGTGGGCTGGGGATAGTCGCCGTCGATCACGTTCTTGTCGTCGTACGACTCGTAGTTCCGCCAGAGGAGGCGGGTCCGGTCAAACCAGTTGTTGCCGAGGATGCCGTGGCGGCCCGAGAAGTCGCCCGTCACGAGCGAGGCCTCGTTCACGAGCGTCACGCTCGGGAGGTTGGCCGTCGAGCGCTCGACGTAGAGGCCGCGGTCGACGAAATACCTCTTGAAGTTCGGGAGCTTCCCCTCGTCGAGGAGCTTCTTGAAGATGTCCGGGTTGACGCCGTCGAGCATGAAGAAGATCGCGCCGGACCGCGCGGCCCCTTCCGGCAGGCGGAAGTCGATGCCGAACGTGGCATGCCGCTCGTCCGGAATGGCCGCGCAGCCGCCGCCGAGGCCGGCGGCAGCGATCGGCACGAGGATCGCCAGGACAAAGAGGGGCGTGCGCTGGGGCGTCATTCGGCCCGTCCTTGCCTGGGCTCCGGCCAGGGGCGCCCGGTCAGCTCCTGCATCGCCTTGGTCAGGTCGCGGTGGCGGAGGGCGGGCGCCAGCGGGCCGATCGTCGACAGGAAGACGGCCGTGCTCGACGTCCGCTCCAGGTCGCCGTGCGTGCTGGCGGCCGCCCCGTAGAGCGCCGCCCGCGACGCCGCACCGGCGTAGAATCCCCAGTCGAGGTCGGCCATCACGTCCGGGGGATCCTCGATGAGGCCGTGGAACGCCCGCCACAACCGGTTGCAGGCATCCGGGTAGACGTGGGTGGCCGTGGCCTCGAAGAGGGGCTGGTCGGCGGCAAAACCGTCGGCATCGAGCTTCCCCTGCCTTTTCAGTTTCTCGAAGACCGGCAGGAGTTGAAGCGGGTCGCCCTGCGTCGCGCGGTACCGATACCGGCCGCCGCGCCGCTCGACGACCGCCTGGCCGTCGGCGCTGCGGACCGCCACCGCCGGGCCGTCTTCATAGTACGCGAAGCGGAAGCCCTTGCACTGGACCAGGTCGGCCGCGAGGCCCGCGCGGTCCTTCGTCGCGAACGAGGTAAACGTGACCAGGCCGAACTCGATCGGCACCACGTCGCGCGGCCCGTCGAGGCGGTCCGCAATGTGCCAGCCCTTCGCGGCCAGCAGCGGCCGGGGATCCAGCCGCTCGCACCGTTTCATCGTGTGGCCATGGTCCGAGAAGACCGTGATCTTGATGAGGCCGTGCGTCTCGTAGACGAGCTGTTCGCTCAGGCGGTCGACGCCCTCGAGGACCTTGATCATGCCGGCCTCGCCTTCCTTGGTCGCCTGGCCGGCGGTCGAGATGAGGTAGAAGACCAGGACGCTCCGGTCGCGTTTGTGCAACCGGTCCAGGATGTTGCCGAGCTCATAGCGGAGGAACGGCTCGGGGAAGACGTAGGCGATGTTGTCATTGATGGGGAACGCGCGGTAATCGCAGAAGTCGGCCCACCGCTCGTTCTTCATGCTCAGGTAATCGGCTTCGCCGCCCACGAGCCGGTTGGCCCGGTGGTCGAAGTGGATCGACTCCGGGGCATAGCACCGGACGGCGCCAAACGCGTCGGTCAAGGCGAGGTCCGTCATGGCCGGGTAGGTCGAGACCAGGCGGCTCGGCGGGTAGAACAGGCGCAGGCCTCCCTTCTGCCGGTAGGCCTCGACGACGCCGTACGGCATTCCGTCGAGGACGATGACGAGATGGCGGCAATCGGGCGTGTGGATCTCGTCGAGGTCTACGACGGCGTCCGGCTTGCCGCCGCCGGAGGTGTCGTAGGCGATGCGGAAGATGCGGCCATCGGCGCCCTGCGTGGTAAAGAAGTCGGCCCGGCCCTTGGCATCGACAGAGTAGGCACGCACAATGCCTTCGGGCGTCTGGGCCTCCGATACCGGCCTGGCGGGGAATTGCATCGGCGCCGCGCAACCCGCCAACGCCGCCAGGCCGAGCAGGGGCATGAGCGGGGAAACCCTTCTGTGTCGAACGCTATACGGTGTCTGCAAGTGCTAACCTCCAAAGGACCATTCAACCATTCTATTCCTTGGTCGGTTACGGAAGAAAGGTGGACGTGATTTGAGGCCTATCCGGGAAAGCCCTGTGGCACCGCCGCCCTCGGCGGTGCGGGTGTTTGGATGCCGTTATACACCGCCGAGGGCGGCGGTGCCACAATCACCCTTATTCGGATAGGCTCTTACTTGCCGCGGCACTCCTGGATCCGTTGCTCGACCCAGGCGGCCTCGTTCTTCATCTCGTGGGCCTCGTAGAACTTCCTCAGCCCCTGGTACCGCGCGACCACGTCGAACCCGACGTTCCACCGGAGCTTCTTGAGGCATTCCGGGCAGAGGTGGATCGGCCGCCGGTCGGATTCCCCGAGGCTGTTGCAGCCGCACATCACGCACTCGTACGCCTGGCAGTGCTGGACGCCGAACATGTGGCCGGTCTCGTGGACCATGACGGCCAGGCTGCGCTTCAGGCCGAGCGCCTCCGCCTCGGGCGTCTCCTTCTGGTTCCAGAAGGCCGGGTAGAACCGGACCAGGCTGTAGATGCCGACACGGGCCGACAGCGTCGCCTGGCCGAACACGTAGTTCCATGACTCCTCGGGATACAGGTCGTCCATCGTGACGCCGAGGATGCAGTAGGCGTTGCGCGGGAGGTGCGTCCGGATGACCTTCTGCATGATGTCGCCCGTCAGGTACTGGCGCCTCTTCATGCCCATGATCTCGCGTTCGCGGTTCGTGACGCCGTCCAGGGGCTGCCAGGGGCTCGTCTCGACCGGAAGCGTGTAGTAGAGCTCGACGAACTCGCGCAGGATCGCCATCCGCTCGCGGTCCTTGGGCGTCACCGCGCCGACGGGCATGAGGAAGATCGTGTGGCGCATCCGCGTCGGGCGGACCGGCCGGTCGTCGGTGTACTCCCAGAACGATTGGGGCTCCTCGGGATGGGCCTCCATCCAGTCGCCGGGCCCGGGCTTGCCGATCTTCTCGAAGTGGGCGGGGGAGTACCACGACGGCGGGTCCTTCGCGACGTCGGCCTGCGGATGCCAGAGGGCGTTGGGATCCTCCTTCTCGACCCGCGCCGGCGGCGGCGCAAACACTTCCTTGTCGCTCGGCAGGGCCGCGCGCAGGCCGGCCGCGCCGGCCAGGGCGAGGACGGCCACAAGGATGATCCGTCCGAGCATGGGGCCTCCCTCCGATGCTTTTCGGGCGTCCGGTCGCCCAGGCGCTTGACATCCTGCAAAGCGGCGATAGTATAGGGTTGTCGGGAGTTTCCTACAACGGCAATGCGGTCGTGGCGGAACTGGCAGACGCGCTGGGTTCAGGTCCCAGTTCGCTAACCATGCGAATGGAGGTTCGACTCCTCTCGACCGCACCATGACTACGCACACGCCGGCCCCCTCGCCGAGGCCGGCGTTCTTGTTGCGGCGGCCCAAGGCGGTTCAAGGTGCAAAGTTCAAGGTTCAAGGTGAACGGCGCAAGACCAAGACGCCGGCCAAGCCTCTCTGGGCACGCAGCCTATTGAAAAGCGGGCTCGTCCCGGCTAAACTTACTCTGTTCGCCCTTCGGGGGGACGTTGCCCCGGGGCGTCATCCCGATGGGAAGGCGGCGTAGCCAAGAGGTTCAAGGCAGCGGATTGCAAATCCGCCATATGTCGTGGGTTCGAATCCCACCGCCGCCTCCAACTCTGCCTCTCCAACCGCGTTCTTATGCCTCGCGGCTTTCCTGTTGACACAGGATACATTTAATGTATCTTACGGCCAAGCAGGCGGAGTGGAGTGTCCCGTGCTCAAGTACCTGGAATCCAGCGAGCTGATGGAGAACCGGATTCGCCGCGGCGATTACGCCATTCGCGAACTGCCGACCGAGCAGGAGCTGGCGCGGGAACTCGGCGTGTCGCGGAAGACGGCCCGCCGCGCGATCCTCCGGCTGATCGGAAAGCAGCTCGTCGTCCGGAAGCCCTACGGCCGCCTGGCCGTCAATGGCGCGCATGCCATGCTCAATGGGCGGCTCCAGTTGGCGTTCCTGGCGGTGGCGTTCTACTCCCAGATTTCGGAAATCTGGCGGTGCGCGGTGGATCGCGCCGCGAGGAAGATCGGCGCGGTCGTGCGGCCGGTCGAGTTCGTCCACTGGGACGATCCGGTGATCCCGGAGGTGCTGACCGGCTTTGACGGCGTGTTCCTCATGCCCGGCTCGGAGACGATACCGCCCACGCTGCTCGAGCGGTTCGGCCAGGCGAGGCACCTCGTGTCGCTGGAGAACGACCTCTCGGACGTGGGCGTGCCGTCGGTACACCTCTTGCCGCCGAGGTTCATCCATTGCCTCGGGGATCACCTCTATCAACTCGGGCATCGCCATATCGACTGCCTGAACAGCCAGCCGCCGGACCGGGTCATTCAACGGCGGGCCGAGCAATGGTTGCTGTGGCAGCGCATGCACAAGGTGGAAGGGCGGCTGATCAACGAGCCGGTCCGGCCTTTCGAGCCGGCGGCGCCCAAGGCGTACCGCGTGATGAAGCGCCTGCTCGGCGCCGGCGCGTTCAAGGCCACGGCCCTGGTCTGCCTGACGAACGAGGCCGCGACGGGGGCGATTCGCGCCCTGCACGAAAAGGGGTTGCAGGCGGGCAAGGACGTTTCGGTCTGTGCGATGGAAGGGGCGGCGATGGCGCGGTTGCAGTGCCCGTCGCGGACCGTGCTGGAGCCGCCGGAACCTGATCTTTATGTCGAAGTGTGCGTGGATTGGTTCGCCAAGCGGACCGAGCCGTGGGTCGGGCCGCCGCTGATGGAGCCGTCGACGTTACCCTTGTTCAAGGGCGAATCGACAGGGCCGGCGCCGGTGCGCGCGGCCCGGGCGCGCCGAAGAACATGACTGTTATGTAGGCCGCGGCGTGCCGCGGCGCCGTGCCTACGGCGTGGTGGGTCAGGAGACCCACCGCGCAGGAGCGCGAATCACGGGTGGTCGCGCAATGATTAAGGAAGCCGCGGCACGCCGCGGCCTACACTCAGAAAGGAGTGCGGACATGAAGAGGGTCCATTGGGTTGTCCTGGCCACGGCGGCACTGCTGTGGGCGCCGGCGGGCACCTGGGCCGCGCAGGCGATGATGGACCTCGCGGCGGGCCCTGCGGCAGAGAATTTCGGGTGGACCTTCGACAACGGCCGTGAGTTTCCCGGCGCCACCGGCAAACTGTCGGTCGACGCCGACGCCAAGCATAACGGCAAGGACAGCCTGCGCCTCGACGGCGACTTCACGAAGGGCGGCAACTACGTGCAGGCCGCCGGGCCGCTGCCCGACAAGGACATTGGCGAAATCTCCTTCTGGCTGCGCGCCCCGGGCAGCGATGTCCTGGCGATCCGCATCGTCGAGGCCGCCGGCCAGTGCCACCAGATCAACCTGAAGATCCAGCAGACCGACGAGTGGCAGCAGATCGTCTTTCCGCTCGCGCGGTTCTTCGCCAAGCGCGGCACGCCGGATGCGGTGCCCATCGTCGCCAAGTATGAGTTCTGGGGCGGCGCCAACGACGGCAAGTGGCACGGCCCTGGCAAGACCCTCGTCGTGCTGACCGGCCCAATCGGGGACAAGAAGGTGCGGGTCCTCTGGCTGAACGACGTTAAAGCCGTCGAGGCCCCGGCGGCGCCGGCGGTCGCGTCGGCGGGCGACGTCAAGGCGCTCGTCAAGCTGGACGAGGTGGCGGAGGGCCAGACGGAATGGACCTTCGACAACGGGCAGGAGTTCCCCGGCGCCAAGGGCACGCTGACGGTCGTCAAGGACGAGCCCGAGAAGGGACAAACGTGCCTGAAACTGGCCGGCGACTTCGCCGGCGGCGGCGCCTACGTCCAGACCATTCGAGACCTCAAGGCGGTCGACATGAAGGACCTGGCCGCCATCAAGCTGAAGGTCAAGTCCGACACCACCAAGGCCATCAGCGTCCGGCTGATCGACTCGACCGGCCAGTGCCACCAGCGCGGCGGCGTGGCGATTGTGGCCGACGGCAAGTGGCACGACATGGCCCTCAAGCCCGCGGAGGTCGCCGGCGGCGAACACTGGGGCGGCGCCAATGACGGCAAGTGGCACGGGCCGGCCACGCTGGTCGCGCTCATCATCGGTAACGCGGCCGATGCGCCCAGCCCGAAGTCTGGGCCCGTTCCGGGCAAGCAGCCGGTCGTGTACTTGGCCGATATCCAGGCCGAGGTGCTCCAGGCCGCCGTGGTCCAGGCCGCGTCGTTCAAGTGCGATTTCGAATCGGACGAACAGTTGCCCGCGGGCTGGACGAGCCAGGGCAAGGCGGCCATTGACAAGGAGAACGCCTTCAAGGGCAAACACGCGCTCGTCCTGGACCAGCCGCCCGCGGACGCGGAAAAGCCTTGCTTCGTCACGACCTCTTCATTCGCGCTCGCGCCCGGGCTCTGGGAGATCGCGCTGGCGTGCAAGAGCGACCTCAAGTCGCCTGACAGCTCCTTCAGCGGCGTCGTCACGCTGGAGTGCCTGGACGGCGCGGGCAAGACGGTCGATAAGATCGTGCTCGCGGACCTGTTCGGCCAGAAGAACTGGCAGCCGGTCTCGAAGCGTATCGAGCCCGCCAAGGGCGTGACGGCCGCGCGGTTCCATGTACAACTCAACAAGGCGTCCGGCCGGTTCTGGATCGACGAGCTCTCGGCGTCGTCCGTCGGGCCGGCGCCGAAGAAGGACAGCCGCGTCGACCGCATCCTGTTCTCCACGACGCAGATGGGCAACCTCCTGTACCCTGAGGACAAGCGGACGGTGAAGATCAGCGTCGTGGCCACCAAGGCGCTCGACGAGAAGCAGAAGGAAGTGTCGTACGTGGTGCGCGACTACTGGGGCGCGGAACAGAGCGCTGCGGCCAAGACGCCGCTCGGCCCGGCGAAGCGCGAAGGCAAGAACTTCGTCTACGAGGCCGAGATCGACCTGGCCGGGGCCGCGCTGGAGATCGGCCGCTATTACGAGCTCCACGCCGACATCGTGCGGGAAGGCGACGAGCCGTTCCACAACTACACGTCGCTGGCGATCCTGCCGAAGGCGGCGGCCAAGGCGTACAAGCCGGAGGAGATTCCGTTCACCAGCCGCAACTGGGACGGCCGGATCCCCGAGTTCTTCTACCTGGCGGATCGTCTGGGCTGCCGCCTATCCAACCTCTGGTCCGGCTGGGATGCCACGCCGCCCTATACGCCTCATGCTCCAACCATCGAAGTATGCGAAAAGCTGGGAATGGGTGTGATTGCCGGCTCTCCGACGGCCGCCATCGAGAACCATGCGGCCGGCTGGGAGAAATACGACGAGAAGGCCCTGCGCGAGGGCGTGCGCACGTGGATCGAAAAGTACGGGAAAGTGCGCCCGCTCATGTTCTCCCTGGGCAACGAGCCGCCGGTGATTGTGGACCGTCTGGCGGCGAACGTCGCGGGATACAAGGCGGTCTATGAAGAGATCAAGAAAATCGATCCGAGTATCCTCGTGATCGCCACGTCCGTGGGGCCGGTGGAGGAGTTCTTCAAGGCCGGATTCCAGAACTACTGCGACGCCGTCGATTTCCACGGGTACTCGGACTGGCAGGAGATTCCGGCCGCGTTCCAGGCCTACGAGAAGCTGTTCGCCAAGTACGGCGGCAAGAAGCCGATCTGGTCCACCGAGATCGGCTTGAACAGCCAGGGCCTCCCTCGCCAGACCGTGGCACGGACCCTCGTGAAGAAGATCACCAGTTTCTTTGCCTGTGGCGGCGCCAACGTCTCCTGGTTCGACCTGGGGTACCCCGATGGCGATGCCAAGATCGCCGACGACTCGTCCAGCGCGCACAACGTCTTCGACTGCCGCTATTCGCGCTACTGTCCGAAGCTGGATGCGGTGGCCTACTACAACATGATCAATGGCATCGGCGCCAAGAAGTTCGTGGCCCAGAAGGTATATGACGCCGATACCTATGCGTTCCTGTTCCGCGACCGCGATAACCATTGCCTCCAGGTGCTCTGGAAGGAGAAGGGCCGGCAGGACGTGCTGCTGCCGCTGCCGGGCGCGGGCAAGGTGACGGCGATCCAGATTGACGGGCGGCGGACTGAGCTCGATGCGGCCGGCGGCAAGGGCCTGACGTTCACGATCAACGAGGATCCCGTGCTGTTGCTGTATGACTCGGCCAACGCCCCACTGGCCGAGCGCCTGGGGACGCCCGCGGCCGAGGTGGCGTCGGTTCCCGAGGGCGTCATCAAGGGCGGATCGGCCACGTTGACGGTAACGCTCCATGGCCTGAAGGCCGAGGATGTGGACCTGGCCGGCCCCGCGCTCTGGACCCTCAAACGTGCCGCGGCAACGAAGGATGCGGCGGGGGCCGCCTTTACGATCAGCGTTCCGGAGTCGAGCAACGCCCGCGAGGGCGACCTCGTGGTGAAGCTCAAGGGCGGCGCCGGTGAATTGCACGCCCGCGTGCCGGTGACCGGGCGCGTGGCCATACGGCTTCTGCCCGTTCCGGCCGTCGGCGACAAGCCGGCCGGCGTGCGCCTGGTGATCCAGAACTATGCCGCCGAGAAGCAGGACGTCACCTGGCGGCTGGCGCTCACCGGGGAAATGCCGATAGCCGCCGGGCAGTTCGGCTTGCCCACGGCCACGGCCGCGTATTTCGCCGAGGCCGCGGAAGGGACGAAGGCCCTCGACGCCAAGGGGACCGCGGAGATCGTGGTCCCGCTGGCCGGGGTGGATCCACAGACCGTCTACGTCGTCCGGGTCGGCGTCAGCGACGCCTCGGGCCGGACCGTGGTCGGCCAGCGCATGATGGCGGGCTTCGTCGCGGTGCCGCGCGCGAAGGCGCCGATCAAGCCGGACGGCTCGATGGCCGAGGACGACTGGAAGCGCGCGACGGCCCTCAACATCAACGAGGCGCGGCAATACTTCTCATTCGACCCGGCGAAGGTCAAGTGGAAGGGCGCGCAGGACCTTTCCGGCACGGTGCAGTTTCTGTGGGACGACAAGTACTTGTATGTCGGTGTCAAGGTGGTGGACGACGTGTTCGCCAACAACAAGGCGGACGGCGACCTCTGGGCCGGCGACGGCCTCCAGTTCATGGTCGACCCCGCCCGCGAGGCCGCGGAGAAACCGGGCAAGTACGACCTGGGCGCGGCCATCACCAAGAAGGGCCCCCAGGCGTGGTGCTTCCTCTCGGCCGATCCCCGCGGCCCCCCGGGCGAAGCCAAGGAGGTCCTCGTCTCGGGCAAACGCGCGAATGCGGAGCGCGGCGACATCACCTACGTCGTGGCCATTCCCTGGTCTCGCGTGGCCCCGTTCAAGCCCGGCGTCGGCGCGAACCTCGGGATGTGCGTGACGATCAACGAGGACGACGGACCCGGCCGCGCCGCGTTCATGACCTGGTTCGGCGACGTCCAGAGCAAGCGGGTCGACACGGTCGGAGATTTGATCCTGGGCGAATAGTCATGTAGGCCGCGGCGTGCCGCGGCGCCGTTATCATTCAATTGGCAAGGAAGCCAAGACAAGGAAGCCGCGGCACGCCGCGGCCTACACGGATGACCATGAAACCATCGAAGCTCGTTTTTCACCTGATCGGCAACGCCCACCTCGATCCCGTCTGGTTGTGGGATTGGCGCGAGGGGCTGAACGAAGGCATCATCACGTGCCGCACCGTCCTGGACCTGATGGACGAGTTCGAGGACCTGACGTTCGTGCGCGGCGAGTCGGCCATCTACCGGCACATCGAGGAGCACGATCCGCGGACGTTTCGGCGGATCGCCCGATACGTCGAGGCGGGCCGCTGGGACGTGGTGGGCGGCACGGTCCTCCAGCCGGATACGAATCTGCCGGCCACCGAGACGTTCGCCCGGCATTTCACGCATGGACAGAACTACTTCCGGTCGCGTTTCGGCCGGATCGCCCGCGTGGCGTGGGCGGCCGATTCCTTCGGCCACGCGGCCGGATTGCCGGAGATCATGGCCCAGGCCGGCATCACCGGCTTCGCCTTCACGCGGCCGTTCGCGGACATCCTGCCGCTGGCCAGGCCCGCCTTTTGGTGGGAGGGGCCGGGCGGGTCGCGGGTGCTCGCCTATCGGCCCGAGGTGGGCTGGTACGGTTCGCAGCGCGACGAGATACCCAGGCGGCTGGACGACGCCCTCGTGGCCGCGCTCAAGGGCGGCCTCCGCAACGTCGGCGTCTTCTACGGGCTGGGCAACCACGGCGGTGGCCCCACGCGGCGGCACCTGCTTGAGATTCGCCGGTGGGCGGCCGCGCACCCGGAAGTCGAAGTGATTCATTCCGGCCTGCACCGGCTCTTCGATGCGTTGCGCGCCGAGGCCGAGGGCCAGGGTGATGATTTCCTACCCGTGCATCGGGGCGAGATGAATTGCACCCTGCGCGGCTGCTATGCCTCCGTGGCCAAGTTCAAGTTCGCCTACCGCAAGACCGAGGCGGCGGTGGCCGGCGCGGAGCGGACGGATGCCGTCATCCGCACCTCGCTCCGACAGCCGGTCGCGGATACCCGCGAAGCGTGGGACGCGGTGCTCTTCAACTCGTTCCACGACATCCTCCCGGGGTCGAGCATCGAGCGCGCGTTCGACGAGCAACTGGCGTGGCTCGGCGGCGCGTACCACGAGGCCCAACGCATCGAGCTGGGTGCGCTCGACGCACTCGTCCAGAAGGTCGACACGCGCGTGGCCCGGCCGGCGGACGACCACCCGACGGCCGTGCCGGTGCTCGTGTGGAATCCGCATCCGTGGCCGTTCCGCGGGCACGTCGAGTGGGAAGCCAACATGGATTACCGGCAGATCGACGCCTACAAGGGCCGGGCGGATGCGCTGCCGCTCCAGGTGCTCGATCCGCGGCGGCGTCCGCTGCCGCTCCAGGTCGTCCCGACCGAGAACTCGTTGATATGGGACGCGCCGTGGCGCAAGCGCGTCGTCGTGCCGGTCGAGTTGCCGCCGCTCGGATGGAGCGTGTTCGAATTCGGGTGGGTGGAGGGCGCCGTGTCGCCGGCGTCGCCCGAACGGCCCTGCGCGGCCGCGGCGGGCGCGATCGATAACGGGATCTACCGCGTCCAGGCCCGCAAGGGCAGGGCGGGCATCCAGGTGTTCCATCGCGGCAAGTCGGTGTTCGGCGACGCCGGCCTGTCGGCCATCGTCGTCGAAGACCCGTGGGGCTCCTGGGGCGGGCCGGACCGGGGCGAGGCGACCAACCTTTCCAAGGTGCGGGAGCGGTGGCACGTCACGGAGGTCGAAATCGTCGAGCGCGGCCCGGAGCGGGCGATGCTGTGGGTGCGCCTGGCCGGCCGACGGTCGCACCTGGAACTCTCGTTCCATCTCTATCGCCGCCGCGAGGCCGTGGACGTTTCCGCGCGGTTGCTGTGGAACGAGCGCCACGCCCGCCTGAAACTCGTCATGCCGGTCGGCCTCGCGGAAGCGGAGTTCGAGGTGCCCGGGGCGCGGGTGCGCCGTGCGGACTTCGGCGAGGCGCCGGGCGGACGCTGGGTGCGCACCTTCGGAAAGAAGCAGACCTTCGGCTTCGCCAGCGACGCGCTATATTGTTTCGACAGCCGCGACGGCGCCCTGCGGGCGACCGTGGCCCGTGCCAGCGGGTACGCGCTGCACGTGACCGGCCCCGTCCCCTCCTGGCGGCCGCCGGTGGACTGCGGCGAACTCAAATTCCGCTTCCTGATGAATCCGGGCAATGACGAGTTGCCGCGCTTGGCGCAGACGCTCGAACAGCCGCCGGTCGCCGTCCTCGCGCCGGCGAAGGTCGGCACGTTGCCGCGCACCGGTTCCCTGGCCGCGCTCACCCCCGACTCTTTGCAGGTGCTGGCCCTGAAGAAGGCGGAGGACGGCAAGGGGCTTGTCCTGCGGGTCCAGGAGACGGCCGGCCGATCGGCCTCGGCCACCTTGCACTGGATGGGGCAGACGCTCCGTCTGGGAACGGTCAACGCCAACGCGATCGCAAGCTGGCGGCTTCAGCGCCGGCCCGGCGGCTGGACGGCCACGCGCACCTCGATCGTGGAGGACGCATAGGGGCGTGACGTCCGTAGGGGCGGCCCCGTGTGGCCGCCCGGCCGTTTTTCCCTCTCCCCTTGAGGGAGAGGGTAGGGAGAGGGGTGCCGTTGACGTTGTGTGCCACGGGTTGCTCGTCAACCCGTGATCGCGTTCGTGCTTTTGACCACGTGTGTTGACGCTGACATTAGTAGTGGCATGTGGCCGCCCTCCATGCACGGCAAAGTCAACGCACATGGTCAACGGCGCGATGACAATCACGGGTTGACGAGCAACCCGTGGCACACGACGTCACCATCAGGCCTCGGCAGCGGGGGGCGCGGCACGCCAACGGCCGGTCATGGCATTGACCCTACCAGAACCAGTCGCCCAACCGTCCCGGCCGCGCACGGGCCGCCATGCTGGACCCAGGCGCGTGCCCCGGCCACTTCGACGACCAGTTGGTAGCCGCTGGGCGTCCGCTCGCACCGAAGGACGCGGGCGGGCCCGGAGGCGTCCGGGCGAAACGCGAGGTCCGCCGGCCGCAGGATCAGCCGCCGCGGCCCCGTGGCGGCGGCCGGCAGGCCCTCCAGGACCGCCGTTCCATCGCACCGCAGGACGCCGCCCCCGGCGCTCCCCGCAATCTCGGCCGCGGGGCCGAGCAGGCGGGCGACCGCCAGGTCCGCCGGCCGCAGCATCACCTCGTCGGCGGTCCCCGCCTGGGCCACCGCGCCGTCCAGGAGCACCACGACGTCGTTGGCCAGGCGGAGGGCCTCGTCGGTGTCGTGAGTGGCCAGGAGGACGCCCGGCCGCGTGTCGGCGAGCACGTCGCGCAGCACATCGAGGAGGTCACTCCGGGCTGGACCGTCGAGATGGGCGAGCGGCTCGTCCATCAGGAGCCAGCCGGGCTCGGTCACGAGGGCCCGCGCGATCGAGAGCCGCTGCCGCTCGCCGCCCGACATCCGCCCCGGCAGGCGCTTCCGCAGGGCCCCGAGGTGCATCCGCTCCAGCAGGGCGTCGATGCGGCGTTGCCGCGCGGCCCGGTCGAGGCCCTTGCCCGAGAGGACGATCTCCAGGTGCTCCTCGGCCGTCAGGTGGTCCCAGAGGGCGGGGGTCTGAAAGACCATGCCGATCCGGTCGCCCGGGCCGACGGGGCGCCCGGTCTGCCATGCCGCCGGCGCGTCGCACACCACGACGCGTCCGGTGCGGGGCGTCTGGAGGCCGGCCATGAGCCAGAGGAGCGTGGTCTTGCCCGATCCACTCGGCCCGAGGAGCGCCGTGACACGCCCGGGCGCCACGACGGCCCGCGCCTGGCGGAGGACGAACCGTTCGCCATAGGCAAACCCCAGGTCGTGGCCCACGAGGCACGGGTTCATGGGGCCTCCGCGGCCAGGCGCCGGCGGCCCAGCGAAACGAGGAGCGCGAGGACGAGGACCGCCGGTCCGACGCCGAGGAGCATGTCGAGGGCGAGGCTGCTCGTCAGCGACTCCGGCGCCGTGTGGATCAGCGTGTACAGGCGGACGCCGAGCGTGGTGGCGCCCGCGGGAGCAAGCAATATCGATACTTCAAGTTCCGTGGCCGCGAGGAGCGCCGCCAAGAGGCCCACGGCGCCGAGCGCCGGCCAGTGCCGGGGCCAGAGGACGTGCCGCACCGTCCGGTACCCGGAAAGGCCGTGCACGCGCGCGGCCGCGAGGGGTTCGGGCGGCTCCTCCCGCCAGAGCGCGAAAAGGACGACCGTCGCCACCGGCAGGAACCGCGCGCCGTACCCGAGCACGAGGCCCGCCGACGTGTTCCGCAGGGCGTCCCACGGCGAAAGCTGCATGAGCTGAAGGAGGCCGATGGCCAGCAGCGACGGCGGCACCGCCAGGTTGAGGAGCACCAGGGGCACGGCGGTCCACCGGCCCTGGCGCCGGGCACGCAGCCAGCACGCCGCCAGGAGGCCCCCTGCGGCGGCGCACAGGATGCCGGCGGCCGAGGCTACCTGGAGCGTCTCCCACGCCTGATCGCGCGCTCCGGCAAAGGCCTGGCCGAGCGCCGACCACGATCCTGCGCGGTACGCCAGGACGGTCACGGGAACGGCCAGGGCGAGCGCCAGGATGGCCGCCGCCAGCCCCGCGCCGAGCGCGCGGCCAAGGAGCGGCGCGGGGGGCCGGCGGGTCGTGAGAAGCCGATCGGCCGAGGGCCAGGCGGTCGCGCCGAGGCGGAGGGCCAGCGCCGCCGCCAGCGCCGCGACGGCCGCCATCGGAACGGCCAGCGCGGCCGCGCCGCGCGCGTCGAACAGGGCCGAGTACTGGATCAGCACCTGCGTGCCGTACGTGCTCACGAGCAGCATGCCGGGGATGATGTGGTCATTTAAGCAAAACAGGGCCACGAGGAGCCACGCCGCCACGGTCGGCTTGATGGCGGGCCGCAGGCGCAGATGGACCGCCCGGGTGAGCGGCGGAATGCGGAACACCTGCTCGGCGGGCCAGTGGGCTTCCTCGCGGCGGCGCGCGTAGACGAGCACGAGGGCCGCCAGGCCGAAATAGCGCAAGGCCAGCGCGGCCGCCGCGCCGGTCGGCGAGAAGAGGCTGAAGGTGGCGTCGCCGAAGATCGGACGCAGCGCCTGCGTGACCGCGCCCTCGCGGCCGAGGGCCGCAATCCAGGCGGTCGCCAGCAGCGACGAGGGTACGAGCAGGGGCAGGCACGCCAGGCCCGCCAGCGCGAAGGCGTACCGGGTCGACGCGCGGCCGGCCGCCGCGGCGAGCATCCAGGCCAGGGCCACCGCCAGCGTGGCGGCCAGGGCCGCGAGGCCCATCGAGCGGCCCATCGCCTCCCAGCCGCGCGCGGTCCCCCACCAGTCGGCGTAGGCGCTCGGCGCGCCCGGCGGCGCGAACGAGCAGGCGATGGCGGCGGCCAGGGGCAAGAGGGCGCCCGCGGCCACGGCCTCGGCGGCCACGTCGTACCAGCGCCAACCTTGGCGCGACATGCTCATCGCGAGCGTTCCCTATCGGGTGCCATGCTTTCGCGCTTTTGCGAAAGCATGCTTACCCGCAGGCCGAAGACCATGCTTTCGCAACGGCGCGAAAGCATGGCACCCAGCGCTACCGATCCATCCCCACTTTGCGCGGTGGGTCAGGAGACCCACCGCGCAAGGGCACAAGTGACACTACGATACTACCGGTCCATCCCCGCCTTCTGCATGAGGTCCACGACCTCGGGGACCGAGGCGGCCGCCCGAGGCAGATCCACGGTCATGGCCGGGGCGTGCCGCAGGTCGTCCCACGGCGTCTTCTCGCTTGCCAGGTCCGTGCCGAGGGGAATCTGGGCGCTCGCCCCGCGGGCCAGCCGCCGCTCGACCTCGGGCGACAGGAGGTAGTCGATGAGCTTGCGGCCGGCCTCGGCGTGCGGGCATCCGGTCACCAGCGAGACCGTGTTCGGCATGAGCACGGCGCCGTCGGCCGCGTCGGGCACCAGCACGGCGACGGGCCTGCCCGCCTGGATGGCGGCATAGGCGTCGTCGGTGTCGGTCAGCCCGAAGGCGCGTTCGCCGCCGGCCACCAGGTCCCTCACGGCGGCGTTGCCGGGGCAGAGGGCCGTCTCGTTCGCGCGCAGGGCGCGGAGGAACTCGCCCAGGCGGTCCGGCCCCCACCGCTGGTAGAGGAAGGTCATGTGCGTGAGCGTCGTGCCGAAGAACGGCCGCGCGATCGCCGCCCGGCCGCGCCATTTCGGCGCCGCGAGGTCCGCCAGGCCCGCGGGCAGGTCCTCCGGCGTGGCGAGCTTGGTATTGTAGATGATGACACGCATGCGAGCGGCAAAGCCGGTCCACCGGCCGCCCGGGTCGCGGAAGGCCGGCGGAATCCGGGCGGCCTGCGGGCTCGAATACGGCGCGAGCAGGCCCAGGCCGGCCAGGCGCTCCGTCTGGACGACCTCGTTGTTCCACAGGACGTCGCAGTCGGGCTTCCCGCGCTGGGCGATCAGCCGGTTGACGAGGCCGGTGGTCTTCGAGTCCTCGGCATCGTAGACGGGCTTGACGCGGAGGCCCGTCTGGCGCTCGAAGTCCTTCAGGATCGGCTCGGAGAAGACCTGGTCGAGCGCCGTGTAGACGACGACCTCGCCGCCGTCCGCGCCCGGCCGCTCGCCGCAGGACAGGGCGAGGCAGGCCGCGCCGAGCGCGACAAGGAGTAAGGTGCGCATAGCACTATGTCCAA
>Ga0209777_10004633_pt1 | contig 16157 bp, 20 predicted proteins | sample FrelakmetHBP12HB_FD_187147 | JGI IMG/M metagenome (GOLD analysis project Ga0209777, IMG submission 187147) | Freshwater lake sediment microbial communities from the University of Notre Dame, USA, for methane emissions studies -HBP12 HB (SPAdes)... | ecosystem: Environmental > Aquatic >...
GGCTTTCTACCAAGAAGAATACTTGGTGATGTCATACCTTCAGTCTTAAACCAACCAATCATATCTACTGTTGAGAACGATACTGGGAATGGAATATTTGGCACACCATTGTTCTTTTTATACATATTGACCAAAGCTAATAAATAGCCGTTCTGTACGTCCATATGCTGTGAAGTACCTTCACTGTCCGGGAAAATAGATTTAGCCGCTGCTAATGCTTCTATTTTGAATTTCTTCATTAGTTCCACAGGAACTGTTATTTCCGTTGTATTTTTCATATATATTTTTTGATTGTTTTAACCTCAATTACTTCTGTAACCTCTTTTGCTTCAATTCCATAATCACCGCTCTCTAAACAATAGATAATCTTAAATAGTTTTTTATCACTATCTCTTTTCACCACTATTGTGTACCAACTCATAGCCGCATATTCATCGCCTTTTTCGGATTCAGAAAATATGGTAGTATAGGCTTTTTTAGTTACTTTATCAATATATTCTAAAAACATAACCACACCAGCACCACGAGATTCTTCTTCCATATATTCGAGAAAGCCTTCATGTGTAGAAGGATTGCTCCAACCTACATCACTACCTTTAATATCAGGTAAGTATTGCTCAAAAAGTTCATCTATGTTTATTACTTCCGACATTAAAATAAATTTGTACCTGGTTTACCCAACGTGAACATTATCATAGCCTCTGATAAGAAGCCATTCTGCATAGCAGGTATTAAATTAGTTACAAACGGAAAATTCATGCCTAATAGTACATTAACATCTTCCATTACACCACCTATATTAGAGATAACAGTTCGTGTGTCACCTTCACCAAAGGTAGCGACTATACGAATCATTTTCTTATTCTTAGGAATTCGTTCTACTTCAACGATATTGCCTATTTTGACTTCGATTTTCATTTCTGCCGAGTATTTCAAATACTCATGAAAAGTTATTTGTTCCATTTTATTTATTTAAGTTAATATCAATAGTGTTGTAATAGTCAATTTCATCATCATTAAAATTATGATTAACTCCTATTTGTGTTCCAGATGGTTTCTCATCCTCAAAAGCAAATTTAATCAAATTAATTTCAATGTTTAGTGCTTCCTCTAATGCAGGTTTGAATTTCTCATCTACCATTATATCTGCATCACTACCATCATCAAACGATGAAAAGCGTAATCTGTAAAAATTATCCTTACGCTCTATTCTTATATAATCTTTGAATATTGGTAATGTCTCTTTCCAGATTTTTTCTATAATTTCTTCCATTACGGTGTAATTTCTTCGAAATGCTTAATGTTTGCCGTATTAAGATTTTTAGGGTACAATGATTGTCCTAAATAGAAATCTTCATAAGCCATTCGCATTCTTGACGCACATTGCGTAAATGTTACGAACCCTGTACCAGTTCCTAATCCAGGAATTAGGATAGTTAAACTAACATCTTGTGGTTTATATCTCTTCTCACCAATTTCCCCAACATCTGGTAATAAATATTCTATTCCATTAGCTCCGTGTATAACACAATCATCGTATTTTTTTATTCTCAAAAAAATTGCCCTTGCAGCCAAATACACATTTGGTGAGCCTTGTAGATACATAGGCACCCGCATAGTAGGAGCCGCTAATAGAAGTGGAAATTGTTCAAAGTTAGTTTCAATTACAGTTGATTGTCCTACGAGTAATTCACCATCAAAATCTTTTTTAATTTTTGCTTGTAGATCATCTTGTAATTTCCAACCCATTTTCTTTGTATAAGCTCCGTCAATACCGCCATTTAGAAACCCAAAGGAGTTTGAAGGACTTATGAGTATATCCGCACTTTTTTCAAAAACATCGCCACAGTGAAATTCAAAATTTGAATAATCCTTGAATTCTTCTTTGTAAGCATCAACCATTCCCTGATTAATGTCTGCTAATATAAATTTATTCATAACGCAAAGATACAACAAATAAACGAAAATAGCAACTAAAAATTTATTTATTTTTTCTTAATTTAATTCCCATTTTTTCTAATTCGGCTTTTTCTAAAACTTTTATATTTATCAACGGATATTGCTGTTGGAATGCAGTAAATTTTTCTTTAGAATCATCTCTCCAATATCCTTTAACTTCCCAATACTCATCAATTCCTTCTATATAAAAATCAGGACAATATGTACCATTATTAACCATATCATTATAGATATAATTTATTGGAAATGCATTTGGTTCGTATTTCCAAGTATAGCTACTTGTATCTAAATAAGTCGCAATTTGAATTTCCCAAAACGATCTCATCCAAATCTTATTTCCTTTAATATCAAAATACCACTCGCCTTTTCCATGTAATGCAGGCTTACCGTATCTATGACTTTTAATTCCTCTTTGCGCTTCGCCTATTTTATATTTATGTTCATCAGTTAATACCTTGCCTGTATGTGATTTAGATAATTTTTTCTTAGATTCATCTGTCCAAATCCTATTCTTATTAGATTCACTTATTTTTGCTTTATGTTCTTCACTTATTTTAATACCAAATTTAACAGATTCTTCTCCTATTTTTTGAGAGATTAAATTTGATAATCCTATTTTCATTTTTGTTTCTTCTGAATGTTTTCTTCCAAATCTATTTTTCGAACTAATTATTTTACATTGTTCTATTCTTTGGCATTTTACACACATTTTTGATTTAAGTGCATTTCCTTTTCCTGTAATACGATTTTCATTACACAATATACACGTAACCACTACCTTTTTATCACGATTAACCTCTTTTGAATAATAACCAAAATTCTCATATGTTTCTTTCTCATTTATCATACAATATATATTAAATTATAATATAGTAAATCCAAAAGAATTGGCTGAAATAACAAAATTATTTTTTGTTTATTTTAGTCTTTAATTCTTTCAAATCTTCTAAATAAGTTGTTGTTGGTTCCACTTTCTCTACCTCAGCTATTTCCGTTTTTTTCGCAGTAAAATCTGATTTCAATTTCTCAAAAAGTTCCTTTGTTAGTGAATAAATGGGCATCCTTAATAAATAATCATAAGAATCCTCAATCAAATCTAATTTCAACGTAACTATATCAGCTACCATTTCATCTTTTGACTTATTCTTTATATCTATTTTAGAGTCCAAAATTGCTTTAATATATTTACCTCTATTCGTAAGGATTTTTAAATCGTGTCTTAGCTTGCTTAAAATAAATTCTTTGCGCTTAAAATAATAACCTAAGCGAAAATTGACAAAATATTCGATTATTTCTTTATCTGTCTCAAATATCATTATTTTCCCATGTTCGTCAAGAGTGGTGAAAATTTCTGTTTCGGATTCTTCTAATTTAAGAAGTTTAATCATCTTATCATCCGTTAATTTGGCTAACTCTTCTCTGGTAAACTTGATTGTATAATCTATATTCTTATCACAATTATCCTCATATGATACAATGGCTTTGCTATCCACTAGTTTGTCAAGTAAGGCTTCGTAATTCTCTAACGTCATTGATGGTGGTAATTCAGATACTTTAACAGTAGTTAAATTAGTTCTAGTGAATACACCTCTTATTATCCACCTCTTATGATTTTCCGGGTCATTGATAAACTCACCTCTAAAATCTTTAATAAAAGGTGTCGTTACACCAATTTCTTTACCTTTTAACAATAATGCACAAGAATCTATTAAATCATTTGTGTTTCTATTTAAGATGTTAGAAGCAAATCCAACAGCTATACCAGATGAACCGTTTAATAAAACAGTAGGTATAATTGGTAAGAAAAAATTAGGTTCGATTTCTTCACCTTCTTCTTGCTTATTTTCCAATAATTCGAAATCCTTATACAACAATCTAAAATTCTTTGATAACTTAGTACCAATATATCTAGGTGCGCCCGGTTTGGGCGAGCGTAAAGAGCCAAATTGTCCGTGTTCTTCCAATAAAGGTAACGAATTTTTGAAACTCTGCGCCATGTTAGTTATAGCGTTTTCAAGACTCGCTGCTCCGTGGTGATAATACGCACGATTAGCGACTGCTCCACTTAATTGAAACACTTTCAGTGCTTTTTCAGCACCCGTCTTCCATATTTCATTTGAAACATATATTATTTTTCTTTGACTTGGTTTTAATCCATCTATAGCGCTAGGAATAGCCCTACTTTCTATTGTATAAATTGAGTAATCTTTGTATTCATTAGACAAAAACTCTGTTATTGTTGTTTCCATATGCTTTATATCATAAATCGCTAATTTTGTTTTATATACGAAATATATAGTTATATGAAGTATCTAAAATATTATATAAAAGAGTCCATTAATTTATCCAATTTTGATAAAAGAGCATTGGTTAAAATAATTGAATATGTTTATTATAATAATATATCTGATAAGGAGGATTATATAACATTAAAAGAGATTCCACAATGGATATTAGACGGAAGCAAAAATTATTTGAAAACGAAAAATATCGAAAAAATATATCGTGGTGAAAATAATAACAATCACCAAGAACCATTTAGTTGGACTTACAGCGAATCTACTGCCAAAAAATTTGGTACTAATATCCTATCTAAAGAAATACCAAATAATGTAATTTGTCCTGAATATATTGCTAAATTGGTTATAGATAAAAAATTAGATTTATCGGGAATTATTGATTCGGAAGCATTAGATAATCTAATAAAAACATATAATGATAATTTCGAAAATGAGGTTATCATTCCTTTAATACAATAATTGTGGATACCTTTTATACAAGGCATAACCAGCTTTAATCTTAGAAATCAACATAGGTTTCGAGTAATCTATTATCTCAAATATTTCATTTATTTCCTTCAGTTGATCAATTTCAGAATATTCTATTCCTTTTGAAAAAGAAAATGAAACTATTTCTTTTTTTAGTGATAGATTAAAATCATTAACTAATTTATTGAAGTTGTTTAACTCAATAACTAGCTTTTCAGACCAGAGTAGATACGGACTCAATTTATGTATTGAAAAAGAAGCATCTAATTCGGCAAGATAAGCCAATAAAAGGTAGTTTTTGTGCTCAAAATCTATCGGTAATTCACTGTAAAAAGTTAGACTTAACATAAATTATATATTATTAATTTTTGATATATATAGTATAAACGGAACCATTTAGACCATGATAGATAAAATAAAGAAAGTTATAAACGAAAAGGTTAAAAACCTTCATCCAGATATAGAAGAAACAATTATTAAAGAATTGTTAATCAATGGTATTAAATCAGGTAGAGGAATACTTAAATATATAACAGAAAAACTAAAACTTCCTGCCGTAGGACAGCATAGTAAAAATTACTGGAAACAAAGAGGCTGGAACGATAACGAAATAGAAAATAAAAGGATTAAACAAAATGGTGATCACTCACCAATGAAGGTAGACAATTGGCTTAATAAAATAAACAAATCAACAGGAATACACTATAATAAAGAAGAAGCGGAGTATAAGATAAAATCTTTTAGAAAATTAAATAAGGAATATTGGTTGGAAAAAGGATTCAATCAAGAAGAATCTTTATCAAAGGTAAATGAATACCAAAAAGAAAATTCAATTAAAAGAGATATTAAAATTATAAATAATCCGGAATTATATAATTCTAAATATCCAACCCAAATTGAATATTGGAAATTAAAAGGATTATCTACTTCCGAAGCAAAAGAAAAAGTAAGCAAAATTCAAGATACTCGTTCTTTAATATCTTATATAAAAAGAGAAGGAGAAGAAATAGGAACAATAAAATACAATAATTACCTGAAGGAAGTAGCATATACTTCTTCAAGAAGATATTATACTGATAAATATGGTGAAGAGATTGGAAATAAAAGGTATAGTGAAATTTTAGAAAAAAGAATTACTCCTATGAGTAAGTCTTCAAAAGAAGCATTTTATTTTTTTCTACCAATATATAGATTTTTAAGAAAAAAGGGAGTTAGTATATCCGATATATATTGGGGTGTTGGAAAATCTAACGAATGGTTTATAAATTTTGAAAGTAATTTATTTTTCTATGATTTTACCATACCATCATTAAATATTATAATAGAATATAATGGTATAAAATTTCATCCAAATCCACAATGGGACGAAGATGTAAAGGAAAATTGGAAATCTTTGTACTCTAATATTAACTATGAAGAAAAATTAATATTTGATAATTTGAAAAGAGAAACGGCAATTAAAAAAGGATTTGAAGTGATAAGTATTTATAGCGATTATAATTTAATTATCAAACAAAAAGAAATATTAGAAATATTAGAGATGAAATTATGAAAAAATTAGAAGATAAATATGTAAAATTAACTCATAGGGAACAAATCCTTTTGAGACCTGATACCTACATTGGTTCTACATCGGTGGAAATTAGAGATTATTGGTCATATATTGATAATAAAATTGATATGATTACTGGTGATTATAATCCCGGTTATATAAAATTGTATGATGAAATTTTAACAAACGCATCAGATCACTCAATACGAACAGATACAGTATCATACATAAAAATAATAGTAGGACAAAATTTTATATCTATTGAAAATGATGGAACTGGAATTCCTGTCATTCTACACGAAAAAGAAAAAGTTTATATACCGGAATTAATATTTGGTCATTTATTAACTTCGGAAAATTACGATGATAGTGAGGACAGGTTTGTCGGTGGCAGAAATGGTCTAGGTAGTAAATTAACAGCTATATTCTCTACTAAATTTATAGTGGAGACAAGTGATGGTAAGAAAAAGTATATACAGGATTTCGATGATAATTTATTAACACTTAATAAACCAAAAATTACAGTTTGTAAGAAATCTTATACTAAAATTACCTATTTCCCTGATTTTAATAAATTTGGATTAACAGAAAATACTCCCGAAATTATTGGCATATTACATAAGAGAGCAGCAGATATAGCAGCTTATAATCCTAAAGTAAATGTCTTTTTTAATGGCGAAAAATTGAATGTAAGGAAATTTGAAGATTATGTAAAGTTATTTAATATCGAAGAGGTCTTTTATGCTAAGATAAGCGAAAACTGGGAAATTGCAGTAACTAATGGTAAAAATTCGCAAGTATCATTAGTAAATGGTATAGCTACAAATAATGGAGGAACACACGTAACTTATCTAAATAATTTAATAGCTAACGAAATTAAAGCTTTTTTAGGTAAGAAAATAAAAGGATGCACTTTAACACTTAATGAGATAAAGAGTAAATTTATGCTATTTGTGTGCTGTAAGGTCGCAAATCCGACATTTGAAACACAAACTAAGGAAACACTAACAACTAAAATTAATGCTGAAATAACGAAAGGATTTAACTTTACTGACGCATTTTATAAAAAAATATTCAAATCAACCATAGTTGAATCTATATTAGATTGGTACGATCAAAAACAAAATGCAGATGCTAACAAATTAGCAAGAGATGTTAATAAAAATCTTTCTAAAATTAAGGTAGATAAGTTAATAGATGCTAAGGGAAATGGTAAAGATAGAAGTAAATGTTCATTGGCACTATTTGAAGGTGATTGTCTCCATGAGGATACTTTAATTAGAGTTATAAGAGATGGTGATATAATAGATACTAAAATAAAATATGCCACTACCGAAGATTTGGTTATAACACATAATAATACTATATCTAATATATATGGCTTCACAAAGAAGATAAAGAAAAAGGCAATCATAAAAATCAAAAATGATACAATTATTTGTAGCCACGAACATAAATGGTTTATATATGATAAGGTTAAAAATGAATTCTATTTTGAATTAACCAAAAATATAAATAAAGAAATACATAAATTGGTTAAGAACTATTTAGCCTTTACTGATGCTTTATTGGAAATCAAATCAAATGATGGTTATATATTAGAACTTAAATCAGGTGAAATTATAAACACTAATCCCGAACATCAGTTCGCTATTTATAATAGGAACGAAAATAAGTTTGAAATGAAACCTAATTCGGAGATTGATATAAACGAACATTTTTTAATTAACACCTTCAAATTATAGTATCACCTTCAAAAAGAGGTATTTAATTTTTAATATATATGGTATGGAAATAAGATATGAATATAATAGTAAGGATTTCTCATTTAAATTAAATGATACTTCTAAATATACTAATAATAAAATAATAGGATTCTTCAAAAACTCATTAAAGAAAAAATTAGGAATATCTATACATAATTATTTAATCTATAAAGGATTTAATATAGAAAAGTGTAGATTATGTAATATAGGTAATCCACCTGTTAATATATCATTTGAAATTGATGGTTATATTAATATAACTAATTTTGAATATAGTAAGAAGATATATTGTTATGGTGAAAATAAAGATTGTTGTGGTGTTAAATTAAATCCTAACTCATTTGAGTTCGTATCAAAAGTTAATAATATATCTATTGAAGAGGCACAAAAATATCTTAAAGAAAATAATAAAAGTCCTTTTTATAAAGAAAATTGGAAATCCGAAGAAGATTATAAAAAATCTCAATCAAGGTCTATAGAACACTATACTGAAAAATATGGTGAGGAAGGCGAATTAAAATATGAGGAACATATAAATAAAATTGCTATAGCAAATAGCATAGAAGGCTATATAGCCAAATATGGTGAAGAAGGATATAATAAGTTCAAAGAAGTTTCTAAAAATAAGGATTCTATGTCTTTAAAGTTTTTTATTAATAAAAATGATGGTGATTATAATAAAGCCATATTTGAATATGAAGAAAGGAAAAAATCAGTTGATATATCTTTATCTGCTATGTTAAGAAGACACGGAGAAGAAGGCGTTAATAAATACGCAGATATGCTTAAAAAATCTAAACTTACACTTATTAATAATCCTAATTATAAAGAAATATGTAAGGCAAAAGCCGTAACTCTTGAAAAAATGATTAGAAATCATGGTGAAGAATTAGGTGAATTGAAATACAATAATTGGTTAAAATTAACCAAAGTTCCTATGTGTAGAGCATCAAAGGAGTCCTTGGATGTCTTTAATCCTTTAATTGAAGAATTAATAAATAATTATGGTATAGATAATGAGGATATTTATATTGGTAAAGATAATAAAAATGAGTTCTTTTTAAGAAATGGTAATGAAATATTCTTTTATGATTTTGTTATAAGAAAGAAAAAAATTATTATCGAATATAATGGTGTTACTTTTCATCCTAAAAATGAGAATTCGGATTGGATAAATCCGTTCAATAATGAAACTGCAAAGATTGCTTTTGATAGGCAAAGACGTAAGATAGAATTAGCAGAGAAAAATGGATTCAAAGTTTTAGAACTTTGGTCAGATGAAGGTAACAATATAAAAAAATGTTCTACCTTTATAAAAAATGAAATTAATAAGATATGATAGTAGAGAATTTTTTAGAATTAGTAGATATTGAGGATATAATTCTTGAAGAAGAATATGTAAATATGGTGGATATATCAGTAGATGTGGATCAAAGTTTTCTTTTATCTAACGGCTTAACTTCACACAATTCAGCTTCTTCTCCTTTTAGAGTTCATAGAAATCAAAATACACAAGGTGCATTTTGTTTGAAAGGAAAATTTGTTAATGCAACTGATATGAAATATCAGGATTTAGTTCTAAATGAAGAAGTTCTAAATTTCATGGCAGCAATGGGTTTAAGATTAGGTGAAGTAGCAGAACCAGATAAATTAAGATATGGTAAGATACTAATTTATACAGACGCAGATACCGATGGTTCATGTATTGCGGCACTTTTAATAAACTTCATACATATTTACTGGCCCGAATTATTCGAACATAAAATGGTATATAGAGTTGAAACACCATTAGTGGTTAGTATAAATGTAAAATCTAAAAAGAAATTGTCATTTTATAATCAAGATGAATACAATCAATGGTTAGCTAATATAAACGCAAAAGAATGGCAAATTGAATACAAGAAAGGATTAGCTGCGCTATCAGATGACGAATACAAGGAAATAATACATAATCCAAGATTAATGTTATTTACTGCGGATGAAGAATCTAAAGAAACTTTATCTATATGGTTTGGCGGAACAGCTACAATCAAGGAAAGAAAGAATCTATTATTACAATAAAAAAATCCCTAAGAAATTAGGGATTTTTATTTTAATTGTTTTGCCACTTCGAAGAAGTTACTTACATCTTTACGTATTCTATTAGGATCCTCGCCTCTGTCAATTCTCCATGCGTGTTTTATATCTATATTACCTTCTACTGAACCGGGTGTACCCGATTCTAATAACCAATCATGCATCCTTTGGCTTAACATTTTAGCCATTTTTTTACCAGCTACTGCAAAATCGCCATAATCATCATAATCTAAACATTTCTTAAATTGCAATGGAGTTAATATACTTTTAGCAAATTGAAGGTATTCATGCTTTATTTCAGGTTTCCAATTTAATATTCCTACTTCTGGATTCTCTTTATAATAACTTGTATTTACATCATTTTTTAAGCTATGATAACACAAATGTACTGCCATACCTATATAATCCTCATCCGCAATAACCTTTCGAACACCCAAATCTACTTCAAATACATATCCATATTGTTCACCCGGACTTGGATGTAATCTACCAGTACTCATATAAATACCACCTATTGCATATATACAAGCTGTTTTAATATCAGGAGTGACATAAGTTCTGCCTATAATTGGAGTTAATTTATTACCTCTTTTTAGTGTAGTATTACCTGGTTTAATAAACCCATCTTTTAATATTTTTTCACCAGCACTATTTCTGTATGTACCGTGAAAATATCTATTATCTACTCTATAATTTTCAAGCAAAGATTCAGTCTTCCTATATTTATTTCGAGTTCTATCCTCAATATCAAAAGCCTTAACATTTCCTTCTTTATCTCTGCCCATATTTTCAGGTCTTAAATCAGAAGCCTCTATACCCAATCTTCTATAACTCCTGTTTATATCTTCAATATCAGACATGAATTTTCTTAATTTATCAGATATAACACCACCTTCTTCTAAATATTGATCTTCATCAAAATATGTCATGTGCTGCATAGCCACATTTTGTGTTTCAAGCATATTGGATAAATCATAATATAAATCTTCAATGGATGAATCTTCTTCTAATTCTTCCATTATTATATAATATCTATGATTATTTTCTTCCGCAGCAAAAAACTTAACAAAACCTGGATAATTTTTACCAATTAGTTCTTTAGCTATTTCATATTCACTAAATGATGAAGTAATCTTTAATACTCTACCATCACCTATTGTATAAGCAGTTCCAAAATCGCCTTTACCCATATAAGATAAATTATCCGGATTAATATTATTAATCTTATAAAAATTATCTATATTAAAACTTTCAAATAACTTTATCATAATTCGTGGTATCTTTCTGTATCTTCCGGTTCCACACTATATAGTTCAGAAAAGTCGATATTATCTTTTAATGTTCCTTTAGAAAACTCATAAATCTCACCATCAATTGTTACCCAATGATGCGTAAATAGTTTATTATTTTCATCTATTTCTTTACCATCTCTATATCCACTCGAAGGTTCTTCTACTTCTATTTCACCAAAATGTGCTTTTATACTAGGTAAATCATTTTGTCTAGCATAGTGCATAATGCTACTAACTATAGATTGACAATCTCCATTCTTCTGTTTATCAACAAATTTAATCCAACCATCTGAAACAGATTTATACTCATCATGGTCAAATCTTTCCGATATTAAATGTAGTTTGATATCGGAAATGTTATCAGGTTTATAATTTTCAGATATTTCTTCATCATTATCTTTAGTCCATTTTTCTACATTATCTAGATATTCCTTATTTTTCTTCCCAATTTCTTCTTTTTGTTTAGAATTTAATTTTGACTTATAATCCTTAACTACTTCAATATCCTCACCACTATTCAATAATCGACTCATTGGTGTATTTTTCTTATGTTGCTCAAAGTATTTTAGATATTTCATATTTTATATATTTAATATTCAACATAAGAATATTTTTCTGTATAAATTAATATGAATATAAAATGTAATCTTATTATTGACTTAAACTATATCTTAGTTAAAGCGGTATTCGTGTTAGCTAAATCTAACATGCTGTACGGCTCTTTGACTAAAGCACTTGAAACAACAGTTACTAACTACAAGCGTTGGTTCCCCTTTTCGAAAATTTATTTGGTGAGTGACTCTAAAGACAAATCTTGGAGAAAATCCTTATACCCCGAATATAAGGGCAATAGAAAGAGAGATACTGAAATAGATTGGGAATTTGTTTATGGAGCATACTCAGAGTTTAAGGAGCAAATAGCACATAAGGGCTTTAAGATACTCGAAACAAGTGGTATCGAGGGTGATGATTGGATTTCTTATATTGTGGAAACTACTAATCTAAAAGGAATGAGTAACATAATTGTTTCCAATGATTATGATATTAAGCAGTTATTAAAATTTGATACCAATGATATGTATATCAATTTAATGACTAATGAAATGTTCAATAAAACCAAGATATTTATGCCTAAAAACTTTGAAATCTTTGTTAATAAAATGAAAAAGATCAATAATAACGATATTTTTTGTTTGAATAATAATACCGAATTTGTAAGTTTAATAAGAAATTATGTGGAAAGAAATGAGATAGTCGAAGTAAATCCTATTGAATCATTACTAGTTAAAATGATTAGTGGTGATGTTTCCGATAATATCGAATCTGTATTTGTTACATATGGTAAAACAGGGAAACCTAGAGGAATCGGTGATGCTGGATCGGAATCAATAATTAAAAATTATATTACGGAATTTGGCGATCCTTTATTAGATGATCCGGAATTGGTAGCTAATATAGCTGATTTAATTTTGGAAAAAAGAAAGGCAAATGTAAGTTTTACAGACGATATTATAAGAAATATAAATCTTAATAAAAAATTGGTTGATTTGAGACTTTGTAATTTACCGAACGAAATAATTGAAAAAATGAAAATGAAAATGGAAGATTAATTTTCTTCCATTTTCCATTTTATTATATTCCTTTTTATTTCTCTATTAATTTTACTACACAAAGGCTGCAAATTAGTATAATGACACAACTCAGATATTTCATTTTCGGTGTTGGCACTATCTAACGGGGTAATATGGTCGATATCCCATCCATAATTTAATTCTCCATTATATTTCCCGTAATTTTCATATGTCATCCAAGATTCAAATTTAGATTCCAAATATGACTTAAATTCGTTGAAAGAACAACCAAGTAATTTCTCTGTTTTAGTATTTTTTATATAGCCTTTTCCTTTAAAGGCAATTCTTGCTAATCCTCTTAAGGATCTAGTTAATTTAAATAAAGGGTCTGTTAATAACCTAATTTTTTGTCTATTTCTCCTTTTATCTCTATTTTTTCTTTCATACTCTTTGCACCTTAATAGGATTTTTTCTTTATTTTCCTCATAGTATTTTTTCCTTCTTTCGTTATAATTCTCTGTATCCTTATCTTTTAAATAATTTCTCTTGCCTTTTTCCAAAACTTTATTTTTATTTTCCTCATCACTGTAATAATTATCCCAATATTCTTTTCTTTCGTCTTTATGTAATACTCTGTAGTTTCTCCTTCTTTCTTCATACTTTTCCTTTGTTTCGCGATAAATAACCTTACCGCATTTTTTACATAAATTACTGTTTTTATAGAATAAGTTTACTTCTTTTTCCTCATTGCATTTATTACATTTTTTTACACCTTTAATAACATCATTATTCATTTTGATCATACTTCGTTCTTTTTCATATATTCTTTTACATTCTTTACATTGATTTATCCCTTTATAAAAAGAATCTATTTCCTTTTTAATACCACATTTTATACACATTTTCATATTGTATATATTAAAACTACTTCTCTCCTATTCCTCTTTTCTTTAAACTTTTCATTTTATAATTATAAAATGAAAAAAGATAATATGAAAAAAATAAATAATATAGGAAACACTGAATATATTTTATCGGAAAATACTGAATTTGTGTACAATGTAACTTCTGAAAAAGAAGAAAATATTAAATTTGATTTTAACCAATCTACTAAGGTATTAACTATTTTAAGTAAGGTTACGGGAGATATTGTGATAGAATGTATGAAAGGTTAATGTTTCGCACACAGATGAGATAATTAAAAATTTGAAATTAAATAAACAACTTGTTAATTTAGAACTAAAGAATATCCCGACTGAAATAGTTGAGAAAATGAAAACTTTGTACGATGCCTAACAAATACTCACCAACATATTATGGTAACCCAATGAACTTGAATCCATTCAGTCAACTTGACCAAAAATCATTATACGAAGGTATAACTAAAATTGGTCAAATTGAAAATGGACTACTTCTTAAATTAAAAGAAGATTATTTCGAAGGATTATGGAAATTAATAGGAACTGCTTATAGTGAGTTTAATCTTAGTAAAAATATTAGCTCGGAGATATGTTTGTTTTATGTAATGTGTGTATTTTCAAGCAATAAAAGTGGCTCTCCCTTTACAAACACAACAGTTGGTAATATAAAAAGAGATTTATTTAATAATTCTATACATCCTGTTATATTAACAGAATTGGCTATGTTAAAAGATAAATTATACCAATTATCACAGATAAGAAGTAGATTAGTAGGAAAAGCTTATAATTTTTACACTAATAAATTAGAATACGAATTAGAAGATGGTACATATGTTGAAATTAATGGCGATATTTTAAGAAAGCCTTTTTTAAATGTAACAAAGGATATATTTCCTGATTGTTATTTAGGCACAACAGATTTAGCTTCAATGAGAGAAAGCAGAATAAATAGGATATTATATGATAAGTTATAAAATTGGACAAAAGGTTATCTGTATTAAAGATTTTAGCGAAAAATACACTCCAAATAGTGATATTCGTATAAGATTCAAAAAGGACGAGGTATATACCATAAATTATGTAACTAAAACATATGTACATATTTTACAAAATGGAAAGGATAATAATATTGGTCGTAACTTTACCATACAAGACAATCTTTATATAAAAGACAAATTCACCGAAACATTTGCTGATTTGGCTTATATGAGAGAGATTAGAATAAATAAAATATTAGATGGCTACGATAATAACGAATGTTAATTTACTGAAACTTAACGAACCGACTATAACTGGTAGAATTTATTCTACTGAAGCAGGGCAAGCTATTCTAAACCAATGGATGTTTAGACATAAACTACACGGAACTATTTTTGGTGAATTGGATCGTTCTATTGAAGAAGGATACGATACTTCTCTATCATTGGTTAGCCATGTAGTAGAAAATGTTAGAATTGAAGGTAATAATATGATTGGTGATATTAAGATATTATCCACATATTGTGGCAAAATCCTGAAAGCACTTATTGATAAGGATACTATAGCAATAATGAGAGAAAGGAAAATAAACTCTATATTAGATGATATTAAATATATTGCGCCTTCTTTAGAGGAATTTGGATTAAGAGCAGCTTTAAGGGCTGCCGGACATATAGACGAAAATAATATGGTTTATATTAAAAAGTTTTTTACTTTTGATGTATGCACAACAAATTACGGAGAAATGTTATTAAAAAACGAATAAAAAATAAAAATAAAAAATAAATATGGAAAACAACGAACAAATGAAACAAACGGAAATCATAGTTGTAATAGACAGATCAGGCTCTATGCGCTCAATTGGCGAAGCAACAGTAAATGGTTTTAACACATTCTTAAATGAACAAAAGAATTCAGAAGGTGAAGCATTTTTAACATTGATTCAATTCGATGATAGATACGAAGTGGATTACAAAAGCGTTCCAATTAAGGAAGTTAATGATCTTATCTTAAACGAAACTTATGTACCTAGAGGTTCAACTGCATTATACGAAAGTATTGGTAGAACAATTCAAGAATTGGACACAAAAAGAGATGTAGTATTCGTTATTATTACTGACGGATACGATAATGTAAGATCTGAATTTAAGCCAGAAGCTATTAATAAAATGATTAATACGCTACAAGATGAAAACGGATATAAATTCATATTCTTAGCAGCTAATCAAGATGCTATCTCTGCAGGTGGCGCGTTAGGTATAAAAGCATCCAATA
>Ga0209777_10004634_pt1 | contig 16157 bp, 22 predicted proteins | sample FrelakmetHBP12HB_FD_187147 | JGI IMG/M metagenome (GOLD analysis project Ga0209777, IMG submission 187147) | Freshwater lake sediment microbial communities from the University of Notre Dame, USA, for methane emissions studies -HBP12 HB (SPAdes)... | ecosystem: Environmental > Aquatic >...
GGTTCAAGCCTAGTTTCTGCTACAGAAACAGGATTAAAAGCTCTTTTAACTTATTATGAGGCTTGCTGGATGACATCTTATTCAACAAGTTTTACAGCTGATACTTCATTGGTTCAAGAAAATTGCGAAATTTCTTGCTCAGATATAATTGATGGTAAATCTAATTATCAACAATATATTAAAGAATTCAGCATTGATACAGGAAACAATCCTTTCACTAATCAAGGTGGTTCTGCTAGATTTGGTACAGGAGATACAACTCCTATTATTTCAGCATAATCTAGTTTATGGACAATAGAGCCTTTAAGGTTTCTTTAGCCTTTCTTAATATTGCTCAGACTCCCCCAGTGGTTGAAGAAACCAAGGGGGAGCTTCTTTCTGAAGACGAAATAAAAAAATTAACACAAAATGCTCTTAAAACATATTATCCCACATTCATTCAATCTTATATTAGAAATTTAGACGTTAACACACTTCTTACTTTAATGTACTTTTTAGTAAAACAGTTTAACAGTTCTACAATACCTCAAGAAAACTTGGCTAAATTAATAACCCCTTTAAAAATGAAGATACTCAGCTATATTGCAGAAACGGCTATGTTAGACAAGGGGTCTCTGTTAGAAACAGTTACTACTTATTTTAAAGAGAATCCTACAGCATTAGAAGAAGACGTTGAAAAATATGTTCAGCAACTTTTAACTTCAATTAAGATAAACACAAAAAGAGCCCTACCTAAAGTAAATAGACTTTACACTCAAATTTAAAGAGATTCCTTATGAGTAAAGAAAGCATTATTAAAAAAGTAATAGAAAAGTTAGCTTTGAGTCCTGAAGTTGATTATAGTACTGAAATTCCAGAAATTCCAAAAAATTTATTAAAAGTAACTTCTCCTAAAGATGCTGAGTACATGAAATATATAAAAAGAATAATTAAAGTTTTAGGTCTCGATCCTATGACTGGTGTATATAATAAACAACATTTTGATAAGTTAGAAAAAGAACCTGGTATCTTTTTATATTTAGATGGGGATGGAATTAAAAACATAAATACTAAGTTTGGACATGATGCTGGACATGCTGCAATTTTAGCTTTATCCGCAGGAATAAAAAAATCTTTAAGAGGTAAAGATGATGCTAAGGTGTCTCGTTTTGGTGGAGATGAGTTTACAATACATATTAAGGATATTTCTATAGCTACTGGTGTTAATATAGGTAAAAGAATTATTGAGAATATTAATAAGCAAAAGATATCAGAATTTTATTCAGGTGATGAGAAAATAAAAAAAGAATTAGATGAAATAAAGTTAGGGGCTTCCATAGGTGTTGGTAAAACAGAAGACGAAGCAGACAAAGCATTATCTTCTGCAAAGAATAAGGGTAGAAATAGGGTAGATTTTTATAATAAAGGTAGCAGTCATTTAAGTTTAGATGATAGGATAGCAGTAAGTGAAGAATGGTTTTTACAAGGAAGCGCCTCGTCTTTAGAAGCATTGAAAGAGTTAATGAAAAAGAAAATGTATTGGGAAACAGTTATTTTTACACCTATTGATAGTAAGACGTGGTCAGTTGCAAGTGGAAAAGGTGTTCAATCAGGAATGAGAGTTGTTTATTCTAAAGGAAGATATCGATTAGAATTTAAGAAAGGCTAATAAAGGGGAATATAACTATGAATAGAATATATAATTGGAAAAAAGATAAAGAAGATTTACGAGATTTTAAATATGAGATTACACATAAAGTAAGTATCACTAACATTCCAAAGTCTATAGATTTAAGTACCTCTTGTAGCCCTGTATTTGATCAAGGCCAAATTGGAAGTTGCACGGGGAATGCTTTAGCAGGAATGTATGAGTATTTACAATTGAAATATTTAAAAGATACAACAATTAAAACAGCAGAAGAATTTACAACAAAGTACGATCCAGTTTCTCGTTTATTCATTTACTATTATGAACGTTCTTTAGAAGGAACTGTGGGAGAGGATTCTGGGGCCCAAATTCGTGATGGTATAAAAGTATTAGCTTCTCAGGGTGTCTGCCGAGAAATTAATTGGCCTTATTCCCAAAATAATTTATTCAAAAAACCAAATAAAAATGCAAATTCCGAAGCAGTTAATCATAAAATTTCAGTATATTCCCGTATCAATAATTTAAATGATATGAAAAATTGCTTAGCTTCTGGATTCCCTTTTGTTTTTGGTTTTATGGTATATGACTATTTTGAAACTGAAGAGATGGCTAAAAACGGAATTCTACAAATGCCAAAAAGTAACGAAGCTTGTCTTGGTGGCCATGCAGTCATGGCAGCAGGATATGATGACAAAACCCAAATGATTTTAGTTAGAAATTCTTGGGGGGCTGCTTGGGGTAAAAAGGGATATTTTTATATGCCTTATACTTATATTTCTAATTCGGGATTAGCTAGTGATTTCTGGTCTGTCCGAAAATAAAGAAAATATAAATTTCTCAGCATTTGGTGTATTTAAAATCTCAGTAATCAATGATAGGGTTAATTCTTTTTCTGCTAAGTTAACCCAAGGATATTTTTCTTTTAACCATTTTTTTAAGGTGTAAATTTTAGTAAAATACTCTATTTCAAGAGACTCTTTAATATATCTTGGCTGATTTGGCACAGAACAATTAAATAAATAACTTTTTGATAAATTATGAATTAAAAAATGCAGTGGAGTCCAACCATTTCTATCTTTAACTTTATCAACTGAGTTGTGTGTTAATACCTCAAAGTTTCCAACATCTGCTAGTTCATGAAGGGGTGTTTCCAACCAAATGTCTTTGACTTTATCAACTGCGGGGTGTTTTAAAACTTCAACTACTCCCTTAATTGCAAGTATGTGTAGTGGGGTAAACCTTCTCTCATATCCCGGCAATTCAATAGCAGCCAGAGGAGAATCTAAAACTTTCCTATTACAATTACGAGATTCTTCTAAAATATTTTCTTCAGTTATTTTCATGTTTTTGTATTTAAAAGAGTATCTAAATAAGACCACATCCTATTTATTGTTATCTCTTGGGCAAAAGTTTCATTAAAGATACCTTCTCTAAAAGAGGAATATTCTTTTTTATACATTTCCAATAGATTGGGGTTATTAGAAATGCTCTCTTTTACATTGGCTATTCGATCCGCCAGTTTAAGGATGGTGGCTTTCTTATTATTTTTTATTTTTGGATATGTTTTGAAATTTCTTTCTTTTCTGTTTTTACCTTCCTCATTTGTTACCGCAAACACTATATCGGCTATTTCTTTAGAAAAAGTATTTAAGATGTCCTCATAGGAGGTAGAGGTATCTTCTATAGTGTCGTGTAGCCAAGCAGCGCAAAGTATTTCTTTATCCTTTATTCCCTGCTCTATTAAAACAGCATACACATCTTGAAGATGTTTTATATAAGGGTGTCCACCATATTTCTGATCTTTGTGAGCGTCTTGTGCAAACTTCTTAGTTTTAAGAAGGTCCATTTTTTATCCTTAACTATTCAAAATAAAATTTTCTGCATTGTTCATACCAAAATATCTAATATTTTGAAGAAACACAGAGATATCTTTTTCTAATGTTGGGTGAAATCTAAAATCCAAATCTATTACAAGTGAGCCATCAGCTAAATATAAATATATACACTTCTCCCCACTGTCATATCCTTTAGAGTTAACTGTATAAAAATAGAGTTGCAAAATATCAGACTCCCCTTTATGTGTGGGGGTGACTTGTAAAAATGCTTGGCTTACTCTTTGTTTTTTAATAAATATAAGATGAAAATCTATAGACGCTACATAATGATAATCTGAAAAAAGAGTACACTCCGAAGAAAGAAATTTATTAAATTTTTCTAAAAAAAGTTGTTCTCGGGATGTCATCTGTTTTTAAACCTAGAAACAAGAGTGACCATTAAAGGGTCTTTACATTGAATACAGACTTGTTCTGTAACCCAAGAACAATAAGCCCCGACTTCACCCTCGCTGCCATCTCCCTCTGCTTTAACTGTTTGTTTTCCATTTGCATCAAATGCAAAAAGGTAAACCACAGTATCTGTGCTCTTTGTAGGTCTAACAGTCCCTAAAGAAATTAGATCCTCTTCTTTACCTACAAACCCTGCTTCTTCTTTCAATTCCAATATAGCTGTTTTAATTATCTCATCTTTCTCAACACCTCCGGTAATGGAGGCCAATTGGATACCATCAAAATGGCAGGGTGTGTTCTCATACCTACCATAATACATTCCCGGCCTACTTGAATCAAAGACCAAGATAGCTAAAATTTTACCATTGCATCTAGTTTCATGTGAAAAAACATAGTTTCCTATTTGCTTTAAGGAAAGCCATTTATTTTCTTGTAGTGTTTTTACTTTTTCATTTTTAATTTTGGAAATTACTTTTTTAATTAGAGCACTAGCCATATTATTCTCCTATTTAGTTGTACCTTATATTAGAACAATTGTACTTAATTTTGGGACAATATTTTATATAATAGTTCAACGTTTTCATCTATTGAAATATTAAAGTCATTAAAAAACTCGATAACTTTTAGGTTTTTAAATGTTGGTTGCTGTTTAATAAATTCTAATCCTTCCTTATAACTTAAATCTATTTTAGACAGAAGTTCGTCACTGGCATGAACATATATATTATCCACTTCTTTTTCTATCTTTCTTTTATTTGAAGTTATGTAAATTAAAGTATCTGGTAAATATTCAATACAAGATAGAGCATACAGCGACATCCAACGGAAAAAAGGAATATCGTTTGCTTTAGCATACACTAATCCTGAAAAGAAACTTCTGTCTGTTATTATAATTTTATTACTTTCGATAAGAGGTTTAATGAAATTATGATTATGAATACTCCTATTTGCCAACAATAAAAGCTCTCTTCCCATGTCTGTCATTTCAGGGTTTTGAGTGAGGGCCTGGGATCTTAAAGTTTTTAAGATCTCTGTTTCTCCATTTGGCTCATAAGTTAAAACTGCACCCATTTTTTCAGCAAGTTTTTTACTTAAAACCGATTTCCCACTGCCCTCATTCCCCTCAATCGAAAAATAATTCATATTTTACCCTTGGTATAAATAGTTAAAGCTTGTTCTAATGTTTTAACGTTATAATAGGTTAAAAGTTTAGTTATGAACTTACGAGTCCTACAGTGTATTAATTTTGAAAAAGGCCAGTTACCAGTAGGTTTTCTAACACATCCCATGTGCCTTTTAAAAAGGTTATTAGGTTCCCATCTTCGACAATAATCAAAAGTCCCACAAGGGTTAATTTTCTCTGTTCTTGATAAGAACCATACTTGATTTATTATTATTTTTAATTCTTCCATACAAGCCTTATTAATTATAAGGTTTTCCTACTGCAAAATAGGAAATTATTTTAAGAAAAATAGTATAATTCCTTTTTAAATTATTTTCAATGGTTTGTATAATTAACACATAACTCAAATTTAGGTAAAAGGAAGACTATCGTGGCTACTTTATCCCTCTGTGTCATCTGTAAAAATGAAGAAAAGAATATAGGCAATCTCCTCGAATCTGTTAAAGGAGAATTATTTGATGAGGTTGTAGTGACAGATAGTGTCCCAGAACATGTTCCAGTAATAATACAAAATATAGAAACAAAAATTATTGATATTATTTCTTTTAAAGATTTATGGGAATTTATTAAAGAACCTATTATTAATACAGAAAAAATGGAAGAAATAAAAGAAGTAAACAATTTAAATGTTTGGGTTAGATATAGAAAATGTCGAAAGGGTAGAAGTTGGACAAGAATTAAAAAGATTATAAGACATAAATATGATGGGGAAATACTGCGTGTAAATACCACGGATAGTTTAATTGATGTAACACCAAATCATTCTTTATTTTTAACAAATGGCGAAACTGTCTCAACTCAAAATTTGAAAGAAGGTGAAAAAATATTAGTCGGAGAACTAAAAAATTGTCATAAAACAGGAAAAGGTCATGAAAATAAATTTTTTGTAGGATCTGAAAATTTGGCTTGGCTCTATGGATTTTTTGTTGCTGAGGGAAGTTCTTTTTACAAAAAACAGAAAGGTAATCTTGTATATAATACTAAAATTTCAAATAAAGATTATGAAAAATTGAAGTTTTGTTCTGAAATTGTAAAAAAAGAACTTAATGTACATTGTTATATTACAGGACCCTGCAGTAAGGGTATGTATAATTTAATTATAAATGGAAAAGGAATACATTACTATTTTAAAAAATTATTTTATACATCAAAAACATTTAATAGAAAAAAGACTAATGACTCTGAATTACATTTTGAATTTCAAAAAAAAGTTCCAATAGAAATTTTAAATGCTCCTGATAATATACGAACCAAATTTTTAGAAGGATACTATGCTGGAGATGGGCATATATATAAACTTGGAGAAAAAAGATGGTGTTCAAAATCTTGGAATTTAGCTCAAGGAATATTATGGCTAACTAACTCATTAGGAAATAGTTCAAATTCTGTATTAATAAGAGATGATAAATTTAATATTATTTCTATTACTACTAATAGAAATAAAGAAAGAATTGAAAATTTTAATATTATTAAAAAAATACGTAAATATCATTATTCTGGTTATGTTTATGATTTAAGTACAGATATAGAAAAATTTCAGGCAGGAGTTGGAGCTATATTTGCGCATAATACGGGATCTAAGGATAAAACATTAGAAATATTAGATAGTTACAAGAATTCTGGTAAATTTAAATCTTTAAAAATAGAGCATTTTGAATGGATACATGATTTCAGTGCTGCTAGAAATTACTGCTTTTCTAAAGCCACAAGTGACTACATCCAATGGACTGATGCTGATGACATCATTAAACCTGCAGATTATCAAAAACTCCTAGACCTTAAGCCTAAATTAAATGAATCCCCAATTTGGTTATGTAAGTATGAATATGCTCATGATGAATTTGGAAATTCCATCTGTTCCTTTTATCGAGAAAGGATTGTTCAAAGATCCCTTAATCTTCAATGGCAGGAACCAATTCACGAATATATACCCCTAGCAGCATCCTATAAAAAAACAGACATCGAAATACATCATTACAAAATTCATAACTCCTCAGAAAGAAATATAGTTCTTTTAGAAAAAATAGTTGAAAAAAAGCCAAATGAACCTAGAAATGTTTTTTATTTAGGAAAAGAATATTTTGATTGTGGTAAATTTGATCAAGCTTATGAAACTTTATCTAAATTTGTAGAAATGCCAGGAGCTTGGTCAGAAAATAAATATAGTGCTCTTATTAGAATGTCTACTTTTCAAAAGAATAAAAAAGATTTTGAAAAGGCAATTGATCATGCCTGTGATGCGATTAGAGCAGATCCTTTAAAAGCAGAAGTATACTGCTTATTAGGTAACATCTATATGGATCAGAGACAGATGCAAAAAGCAATACACTGGTACACTGTCGCTACTAATATGGAACGCTCAGAAGAATCTTTAGATATTGTAGAAACTAAATATCATACATGGCTTCCTAATTTACAACTATGTCTGATTTATAATGATTTAGGACAAGTTGTTAAAGCAGCAGCATATAATGAAATTGCCCTATCTTACAGGCCACAAGACTCTAGATTTTTAAGTAATCAAAGAATTTTTAAAAATAGTTTAAAAGATAAATTTCCCACAACTTTAAAAATGACTAAAATTGATGAATATCTTAAACCTGAGATTGTAGAAGAAAAAACTAAAAAAGAAGAAATTAAAGTTTTCGACAAATTTGTAGGTTGGTATGCTCCAAATTATATTGATGCTGGTACAATTAGAATTAGAGTTTTAAATGTACAAAAAAAGTTAAAAGAGATGGGTTATAGGTCAGAGTTATATACTAAAGAAAATGAAGATAAATATGATGTTATTGTCGCAGGTAAATCATATTCTGCAGATGACTTAAATAAGATTATTGATTGGAAAAATAAAGGTAAAAAAGTCGTATGTGACTTAAGTGAAGACATCTTACAATTTATGTATGTTGCAGATATTTTAAAAGCTTGTGACTTGGTTATTTGTTGTTCTGAAGAATTAAGAAAAAAAGTATTAAGTATTAATAGTAACACTATTTTAATTGAGGACGCTACGGAGTATTTGTTATGATCTTAAATAATCTATTGGATAATTCAAAATTTTGTTCCAAATGTTTTTATTATTTTCCCCAAATGGGTGGGGGCACAGGTTTTGGTTATTGTGAGTGTGAGGAAATTGAAGATGTTATTGTAGAAGAAATTGGGGGATATGATTGCCCTAAATTTAAAAAAGAGGAAGATGTTAAATGAATTCAAAATTAAAAATATTTTGGTATGGGTACGGGGGATCCTCTTGGATGGCTGAAAAACTAAGAGAAATGATTGAAGATGACTTAGGGATGCAGTTGATCACTCTTCATGAGCATCCCGATGCCAATATACAATGGAAGCTAGATACAGTTTATGAGCATCTAAAACAAGCAGACATTATAATACTTCCAGCTAACTTTAGAAGACAACCTTGTAAGTCAAATAACCGTCTTACACAATCAATGGCTCTAGGTAAGCCTGTTATATGTGAGCCAATGCCTTCCTACATTCCTATTGTAAAAAACTATGAAAATGCCATAATCCTAAAAGATAACTCAGATTCAGAATGGCGACATGCTCTAGTTACTTTAAAAAATGATGAAAATCTAAGAAAAACATTATCTAAAAATGCTTTAAAAACATCCAAAAATTATAATTTAGAAGAAATAAGTAAACAATGGGTAAAAGCCCTTTCTGATTTAACAAAGAATACTTCCGAAGAACTTGACGTTGTTATACCTACTAAAAATAACATTGAGATTTTAGATGAATGTTTAAAATCTTTTAAAAATTCAACTATGTCTGAAAACGTGTACATTATTGATAATGGAGATGGGGTAGAAGATCTAGTAAAAAAATATAATGTTCCATATGAAGTAGTAAATATCTAATTTGGAGTTGAGTTGTGAGTAAGAAAATAGCGGCGTTAAAAGAAGATTCCCTTTTAGATGAAGAAGAAGGTACTGCCGTTTCCGGGGTTGTCGGGGGTTGTTACTGCTGCAGTCAAAACATACACATCACATCAGATCAATTGATTGAGTCTCCTGTAGCTATAATTGAGGGTTCTTATTTTTATATGCTCCTCTGTGATCTATGTGAAAGAGATGTCTTAAAATTAAGAGAACTGGGTGTAAGTCAGGTGTCCTATGACATTCTTTGGTTAATCCAAGAAAACTTAGTCACAGAATTATATAATTTAGAAAATAAACAAGGTGAAATAAGCGAAGAAGAAAGAGATAAAATATTATATAGACTCTATATGGAATCAGATAAAAGTCTCGAAAGTCAAAAGACAAAAATGTACTTAAGTAGGTTTGCCTATGTTGGTGACGACGATAAGGGGAATTAGTTATATGATAAAAAAAATAGTAATCTTAAAACCATCAAAATCTTTAAATTTCAGTGAAAGCTGTAATGCAGGAATCAAACACTCAAGCAGTGAAAAGTTATTTATTGCTAACGATGATATTATCATTTCTGAAAACTCTTTAGAAGAGTTAGCTAAAAATACAGATGATCAAACGATCACAGGACCAGATTCCAATTGCAACTTAGGTTTTCAGACTAATTACAGTTATATTGTGAGGGGGGTTCAATTAGTTCCAGCAATGATTTTACCTCAAGTAAAAAACATTATCCCAGAGATTTATAAAATTAAGGTCACTAGAAATGAAATTATAGAAAGAGAATGGCTTGCATATTTTGCTACAATGTTTACGAGAAAATGCTTAAATGATATTGGACCTTTAGATGAGAAGTTTGTTTATGATAAGGAAGATCTTGACCATTGCGTTAGAGCAAAGGGATTAGGTAAAAAGTTTAAACAGATCTTTTCAAGTTATTGCTTCCATTTTGGGGGTGTTTCAAGAAAAAGAAAGCACCAAGAACTTGGTTTAAAACATGATCTTGATACGGAACATAATACTCTATATTTCAACAATAAATATAACCAAATGAATAAACCTCTTCTGGCTTTATACTGTTTCGACGCTTTTGAGTATTGGGATGAGAAATCACTTAATAAATCAGTTGATCCTAAGAAGCCATCAGGGATTGGAGGTTCTGAAACTCAAGTTGTTTTGCTTTCCAGAGAATTAGCAAAGTTAGGATGGAAAGTAAAAATATTCAATAAATGTCTAGAAAATCATATGGACTCTTGTGGTTTAGATGTAGAATATATTCCTTTTCAAAATTTTGAACAATATTCAAAATTGGTAACTTATGATGTCTTAATAGCAAGTAGATATTTAAATTGTTTTGATGTCCCTTTTAAATCTAAACGAAACATTGCAATGATTCATGATGTTTTTTTAATTATAAATGGTTGGAGACAGCAACATGATGTATTACAAGATAAGATAGATAAATACTTTTGTCTTTCAAATGCGCATAAGCAATTTGTATCTCAATATCATAGCATTCCTTTAAATCAAATATTAATGACATCAAATGGTTTAGATTTTTCTAGATTTGAAAATAAAAATATTAAAAAGAATCCTTATAAAATGATTTATAGTTCATCTCCTGATAGAGGATTAGAAGTACTTTTAGACCTTTTTCCCAGGGTCAAGCAAATGGTGCCTGAGGTTACTTTAGATATTTTTTATGGATTTGAAAATTTTAGGGATCAAGTGTATGTGAAAAAGATGCTAGAAAAAATTAATAAAACTCTAGGAGTCACCTATCATGGCAGAGTTGGCCAAAATGAGTTGGCAGAACATTTTCTTGAGAGTTCTATTTGGGCATATTCAAGCGGTTTTAGTGAAACTTTCTGCATAACAGCATTAGAGGCGATGGCAAGTGAAGCAGTAGTACTGTCTTCCGCATTTTGGGGCCTTTTGGATGTGGTTAAAGATGGAGGAATCCTTCTTCCTATGCATCAAGGGCAAAATACTGTATATACCCAGGAGTATCAAAATAAATGGGTAGAAGAGTGTATTAAGATATTAAAAGATACAAGTTATGCTGAATATTGGAGGCAACAGGGTAAACAGAGAGTTGTACGTTTTACCTGGACAAATGTAGCTAAACAATGGGACACTTATTTTAAAACAGGTAATTGGAATGAAATTCAATGAAATCCCCGTATCTTTGCTAAAAGAGTGGGATTATATAAAAAATTTAGAAGAATTAAAAGAAGTTCCCATGTCTTTTAAATTTTGGTGGATTTGTAATAAAGGCCATAATTTTAAAGCGACCTTATCTAATAGAATTTCAAATAAAACAGGTTGCCCTTTTTGTTCTGGTAGAAAAGCAACCTTGGAAAATTGTTTAGCTAAAACACATCCTATCCTTTCTAAAGAATGGCATCTAGTTAAGAATAGGGGAATAACCCCCTTTGATGTTAAAAGAGGAACAAAATTAAAATTTTGGTGGACTTGTAATAAGGGCCATGAATGGGAGAGTTCTCCTAAATTGAGAACCTTACAAAATCAAAATTGTCCCTATTGTTCTGGGAAAAGACCTTCAAAAGAGTACTGCTTAGAAACAACACATCCAGAATTATTAAAAGAATGGAATTTTAAGTTAAATAAATTGTTACCAAATCAAGTTACTCCAGGATCCTCAAAATATGTTTGGTGGATTTGTAAAAAAAAGCATTCTTATAAAATGACAATAAACAATAAAGTAAACAGAAAAGATAACTGTCCCTACTGTTCAAATAAAAGAGTATCCTTTGATAATTGTTTAAATACACTATATCCTGAGATATCAAAAGAGTGGCATCCAATTAAAAATAACAATAAAACTCCTAAAGATTTTATGAGGGGGTCTGCAAAAAAAGTGTGGTGGCTATGTAAAAAAGGACATGAATTTAAGTCAGCAATATCTTCAAGAACATCTAACAAAAGTAACTGTCCTTATTGCTATTATAAAACGGAACAAAAAGTCAGAGAAATTTTTGAAAAAATGTTTAAAAAAAAGTTTCCTAAAAAACGACCTTCTTGGCTTATTAATCCTACTGGAGGTAGGCTAGAATTAGATGGATATAATAAAAAATTAAAATTAGCTTTTGAGTATGATGGTGAGTGGCATGATCAACCCCATCCCAGAACTAAGGATTATAATGAATTTTTAAAGATATTAGATAATGATAAAATTAAAAATAGGTTATGTTTTAATAGAGGTATCACTTTAATTAGGATACATCATTCTAAAAAATTTAATTTAAAAAAAGAAATAATTAATAAATTAAAAAAATTTAAAGTAAATACTTAATTAAAGATAAATTTAATTATTGAGGATAAAATATTTATGAACATTATAAAAATTAAAGAAATTGTAAAAAAGAGAATAGAATCTCAAGATGCAGAAATGAAAGAGCATTTTGATAAAAGAACTCATCATCACATAGGTCTTGTTAATAAATATTTAATTAAAATTGCTTCCTTGTGTCTTCCTGAGATAGATAATGATCTTTTGTTATCAGACTCACATGATGCAAGTAAATTTGAGGATCCTGAGTATACTCCCTATCTACATATAAACTGGAAATATAAATTAAAAGATGAAGGAAAAACTTATAATCCTCCTAAAGAAGTTGATAGAGCAATGAGAATCGCCTCTTTTCATCATGTGACCCATAACCCCCACCATCCAGAGTATTGGGATAAATCTTGGACTTTAGAAAAGGATTCTGATAAAAAAGATAGAGATGCTCCTTCTAAAGATAAGGTTGATGCTACCAAAATGCCTCCCACATATATTGCACAAATGATAGCCGATTGGACAGGGATGGACGAAGAAAAAAGTAAAAATAAAACTGGGCCCTATAGTGCCAAGAACTGGGCTGATAAAAATGTAAACATTCGTTGGAAGTTTACTCCTCAACAGGTAGAACTCATTTATAGGATTATAGGTTTAATATGAAAATTTATACCCCAAAAGATTCCATTTATGTGTCCTCCGGAAAACCAAGTATTTTCCTAGCAGGTCCAACTCTTAGAAACAACCCAAAAGATTTCACACCTTGGAGAGAAGAAGCAGCTCACTTGTTTTCTGAAAAAGGATTCAAAGGCGATCTTTTTATCCCTGAGCCCTTTCATGGCGACTATGAGATACAGATTCTTTGGGAAGAGAAACATCTTGATCTTTGTTCTTGTATTCTTTTCTGGATACCAAGAGATATGAAGACACTTCCAGGTCTTACTACAAATGTTGAGTTTGGGGATTGGATGAAAACACCCAAAGTGGTATTAGGATTTCCTAAGGAAGCACAACACATGAGCTATTTGGAGCATAAGGCTAAAAAATATGATATACCATTATCTGATTCCTTAGAAAATACTGTTACTTTAGCAATATTAAAAGGAGAGTTATATGGATAAATCAAAAGTACCCCAGCAACAAGATAATAAAGATATATGTGACGCCCCTTCAATATCTAATTTTGTTCTTTGTACTGAATGTGATACAAAATGTGGTGCTTTTAATAGTTATTTTGATTTAGAAGAAGAAATTAAACCCCAAAAGTTCTCAGGAATACTTAATGGAAAAAAGGTCTTTATTGAAACAGAAGATAAAAACACAGCCCTTTTAATCTTAAAGTTACTAGGGGGTGAATTTAAAATAGATTCAACGACAAGTAATATAAACACTCTCACTCTCACAGAAGAGGATTGCAAATATATAAGTAAAAGACCTAAAAAAGGTTAGATTCGATAAACAATTAATAATTCTAGTTCTTTGGAGATTAATATAATTTTTATGGATAGAAAAACTCTTATAAAAAAAGTAGCTCTTAGGTTGGCTGGAAAAGGTTTTGATTTGAAAACCCTTAAAAAACATAGAGTTAATCTAACTGAAGAAGAAAGAGCAAAAGTAAAGAAATTAAAAGGTGAGTGGGATTCTGATAAAAGATCCGCAATTATGAAATCTGTAATTAAGGGTAAACCTTATTATGTCACCTATACCCACAGAGCCTTTAACTATAGTCCTAAATTAGAAATAGCTTGTAAAATGTTTAACGACTTTATTAAGGATACAGCATGAAAAATACAGAAATTTTAAAAAAAGTAGCAGTTAAATTAAAAGATAAAAATGTTGAGGTTGCTGAAAAATTAGGTGACGAAGCATTCCACAAAGGAATGAAAAGAGTACCTGTTTTTGATAAAAAAATATTAGAATTAGTTAAAAAAACAACAACAGGTGAAGTAGGAACTGGAATTCCTTATTTTAAAGCTTGGCTTAAAGGTTGGGATAAAGCAAACTTAAAAAAAGAAGTTGTGTCTAAGTTAAATAAAGAAAAAGTATCCCTAGAAGATGCTTGGCAAATTATGTATAAAAACTTTGTGGATAAAACCGACCTTGTAAAACCAGAATATAAAGTAAATATGAAAGTAAATACAGAAAAACAAAATCTTTTAAGAAACATTTATGATTCTGCTCCAGTAAAACAACTTTATACTTATGGCTTAAACAACTTTGGATTTAATATTGAAGATCTCAGAGTTGATGTGGAACATGGAAATGTTGAGATTAAAAAACTAACTAAATGAGGTGGCTATGACCTATCCAACAATTAATACATATTATGTAAATGAAAGCATTATTTCTATTTATTGGAAGATTGATCCAAAAGTTCCAGTTCGTTGGAATCTTTATGGTGCTTCTTCTATCTCTCTTGATTTTACACCCCCTAGTAAAGGTGTAGTTCTTCCAGGAGCATTTACTCTTATTCAAGAAAAGATAGCTAATGTGCCTAGTTACCAAACCCCAGGAAGTATTTTAATTCAATTTACTAGAACAGAATTGGGTATTGGGCCCGAAGATACATACTATTTTTTAATTGCTCCAGTAGATGCTAATAATGTGGTAAGCCCTTTAGATGTTAATAATCTTCACTCTGTTCCTCTTGCTGACACCTATTTTGTTGATGAAGCAGGACAGCCCGCAAACGTAGTTTATAGGTCTTTTGAATTCATAATTCCAACTACAGGTGGTTGGGATGCAGATAGAAAACTTGATATCGTAAATCTTCTAGGAAGACCTGCAAAGCAAATAAAAATAGACAGCGCCTCTCTTGGGGTCTCAGGGTATAATGGATACTTTTTTGTTAAGTTAAATGGCGTGAATAGTGACTATATAAGTGTTCGTCATGAAGCTGAAAATCCATGGCCCTTTGAGTTACTTAGAGGTGGTATGGTTACCTATTCTATCTATTTTCATAATCCGGGATCTGAAACAGCTAATGTTAGACTTTTTATAGCTGGTTAATTTTAAAAAAGAGAATCTTGTGGACTATTATGAACTTTTAGGGATCAGCCAGTCCAGTTCTTTAGAAGAAATTAAAAAAGCTTATCATAAATTAGCACTGGAATTTCATCCAGATATTAATCCTGATACAACAGATCAATTTAATAAGATTAAAGAGGCTTATGACTTTTTAATTAAAAATCATAAACCTTTAAAAAAAGATTACTTAGATAAGGCTTTTTCAGAGATGTTTTCTGATATCTTTGGTTCTACGAGAAAAAATGTTAACCTCACACACACCATTAAAGTAAATCTATCTCTCGATGAAGTTATTAAAGGTGTAAAAAAAGATTTAAAAATTAAAGTTGATATGCCCTGTACTTCTTGTAATTTTTTAACCTTACAAGAATGTAAAGTGTGTCATGGTCTTGGGTATATACCTGAAGAGTTCTCAGAAACATTTGAGTTCAAAGATATTTTTTCTCAAAATCAAGAATTTATTTTTAAAAAAGTTTATAAAGATATTGATCTAAAAATTATTGTATCCATAGATCCTTTAGACAACATGAGAATAAAAGGAAACTATTTAGAAATAGAAGAGAATCTTAATATTTTTAAGGCTATAGTGGGTGGGGAATACTTTGTTAAGACACCCTTAGGGCTTCTTAAAGTAGATCTCTCTCCTAGAAATATTCATAATTTTAATCTAATTATTGAAGATTCCGAACTACCTTGGAAAAAAATAAAAATAAATTTTAAATTATTTCTTCCAGAAGAGTTGACATCTGACCAGCTTATCCTATTAAATAGTTGATGTAGCTAAATTTAATAACAGCTGGTTGGGTGGAAATGAAGGCTAAAAAGATAAAGCCAACCAGCT
>Ga0209777_10004635_pt1 | contig 16155 bp, 17 predicted proteins | sample FrelakmetHBP12HB_FD_187147 | JGI IMG/M metagenome (GOLD analysis project Ga0209777, IMG submission 187147) | Freshwater lake sediment microbial communities from the University of Notre Dame, USA, for methane emissions studies -HBP12 HB (SPAdes)... | ecosystem: Environmental > Aquatic >...
CATAAAAATAATTTAGGACATTCATATATTAAAAATTTGTCGTCAGGATTTTTAACGATTTCGACGAAATCTACACCATAAAAATAATTTAGGACATTCATATATTAAAAATTTGTCGTCAGGATTTTTAACGATTTCGACGAAATCTACACCATAAAAATAATTTAGGACATTCATATATTAAAAATTTGTCGTCAGGATTTCTATGTATTTTTTCGAAATTCACAGCAGAAAAAATAATTTAGGACATTCATATATTAGAAATTTGTCGTCAGGTTTTCTATGTATTTTTTCGAAATTCACAGCAGAAAAATAATTTAGGACATTCATATATTAGAAATTTGTCGTCAGGTTTTCTATGAATTTTTTCGAAACTCACAGCATAGCTTACCTTCGATAAATTAGGACATTCATAATATAAAAAAAAGATGTAACTAAATTATTATGATTAATCCAGATTATCTAAAATATATACCAGATGCTAAAAAAGATGTCTGTCATACCAATCTAATGATTGACGTGTATTACTTTTATTATGGTATTAAACCAAATGAAAACCAAAAAATCATTTGTATGAATAATGATATATTTGATATGACTAAAGAGAACTTAAAATTAGTATGAACTATTTTTTCAATTGGATAATATAATCGATATGATTATTACCCCTTTTAATGATGTAATGATACTTATTATAATTAGGTTCGATTAATCTGTATCTATGGTATTTATCAGTTGTATGAACTCGTTTAATTGGTTGATGCCCTGATGCTTTTAGATATTCTCGAGCCTCTGCAGTCGTCCAATACTTTCTATCAAATAGAACAGCCTGAATACTCATTTTATTATATACAATTATAATAATAACGATGAGCTATAAGTTATATTTTAATGATGGTAATAAGTATAAGTTAAATCAACTAACACATTTAAGCGACCCAAAAAAAGTAATCTTAAACGCACAGAAATATTTTAATTACCCTGATATAAAGGTTTATTTAAGCCCAGATAAAAATAAGAAATATGCCATATATAATCCATACACCAAAAAATTAGTTTCATTCGGTCATATCGATTATGAGGATTACACATACCATAATAATGAAGAAAGACGCATCAACTATTTAAAACGTGCTTCAAATATACATGGGAATTGGTATGATGACCCATATTCACCAAACAATCTTGCAATAAATTTATTGTGGATGTAATTATTTACAACATCGATTAGTATCGCACACTTCAACAATTGAAACTGAAAGTGATGTCGGCAACGTTTGAATGTCCTTATATTCGTTTTTTATTCTTTTCTTAATATGATTAGGAAAAGTAATTTCAATTGTATCAATAATGCCGTCATAATGACTAATGACAGTATTGATAAAATCAGGTGTTATATTATCTGGTTCATTACACATTTTACTATCAATCAAATGATTTAATTTATTGAACTTTATGTATAATTGGTGGAAACTTTGAATGCTCTCATAAATCTTAAAATTACTTATCAGGCTTAATATCAGCCCTGTAGAACTGTTAAGAATGATATTCAAGATTTTTAATAATTGCTCGTCAGTTATAGTAGCATTAATTACAACCATAGCAGAATTGACAATAATGAGCGGTATATTTACTAAATTTTTAATGAAAACATAATAATTATAGCTCTGTTCTGCTAATAATGAGTTAATATATGTAAGTTCTCGATATTTCTTTAGCAGATTCAATTGTTCCTCGGTCATCTTCTAATAATAAAATATAATTTATCTGTATATAATAGAAAATGTCATCATTCACATTAGTGATTAATTCAAGTAATTTAAGCAATCCAAATAATAACTCCATATACACTTATAATTTTATTAATGGAGGTTTTAAAATTGATGAAGATATGGAGGTTATGGTAAGTAGCGCACAAATTCCATATTCAATTTTCAACATCACAGCAGCATATAATAATAATTTATTGATTCTAAATTTCCCAACTGGTTCAACGAGTAGTTCATATACAACATTTGGAATAACATTACCAGATGGATTTTATACCATGAGTGATTTTAATAATTACATCCAGCAATTCTGCATTACTAACGGATTATATCTCATTAATTCAACTGGTCAAAATGTATATTATGTAAATTTTAGCGTTAATCAAAATTATTATGCGATACAACTATTATTATATACTGTTCCTCGCTCTCTTCCAACTGGTTGGACTGCTCCTAGTAATTGGATTGGTTATTCAACATATACAGCCGATAGAGCCCCTAATATCATTATCAATAATAATTTAAGTGATTATTTAGGATTTACAAAGGGTACATATCCACCAGCAGCCTCATTACCACAATTAAGCAATTATTCAATTTTAAGCAATAAACCACCACCGATTGCAGCATATGTGAATTCCATTATTATTCATTCTTCGTTAGTAAATAATAATGTAGTTTCACCATCAGATATCCTTGACGCTTTCCAAATTTCTAATGCTACATTTGGGCAGAATATCAATTATACCCCTAATATTGAAAAATACGTAAAATTAACGAAAGGGGTTTATAATAGTATGATTTTATATTTCACAGACCAAAATAACAATCCCATTACTCTTATTGACCCAAATATTCTAATAACATTACTTTTTAAAAAAAAATCTAAATAATAGATAGATATAATGCATTATAAACACCATTTATTTACACGAGGCGTTAAACATTTTAACCCATATATGAAAAGAGTCATACATCACAAACACGCCCACCACCATTCAGGTGGAAGTATTGCGACTGATTATCAATTACTTAAAATGCTTGGGAATATGTCAGTAAAACCTGGACTTTATAAAATTAAACATCCTCATTATGGAGGAGCAATAACTCATAACAAACCACAACGAAGAACACAAAACAAAGCTTTACATTTCACTCGCTAAATATTCTTGTAGTATATTATCGTTTTGTGTTGTTTTATTGCTGAATAGTCTTAAAAATTCCTTAAATCCCAATTCTTTATTTTGTTTATCATTTAAAAATTTTATAAATGCTATACAGTAATACCCACAGGCATCGCTGTTGTAATCTTGAATATCTTTATTATTATGCGTATATGGAATTATAACATCTTCAACTTCGATAGGTGGAATAAAACCAAAACTATCAAAATAATAAGATTTTAATGGGTGATAGTAAAGACAGGTCCAGTGACTCCCATTACCTTTGGATGAATCCAAATTAATGATATAAAATCCATCATCTTTTATTTCATTTGCTTCATCCCTCATTATTATATTATTTAACGGTAATTTTAATTTATTTATTATTTCTTCTAATTGTATATTGCTCAAACTTTTCAATTTCATTATTTTTTTTTATTTCTATTATATAGAAAATAAAATGTATTTTGAAACACATATTGCTAAATTATCCAGACCTCAACTAATTAAATTACTTGAAGGAAAGCGAGTTCGTATAAAAAAAGGTTCTCATCATAAAATTCATTTAACTAAACACCAAATGAACGCATTAGAAACAAAACACGCTCTGGGAAAAGCTCACACAATCGAATTTTCACCAGAACAAGCAAAACATCAGGGAGCTGGACTAATGCAAGATATATATAGTTTTGTCAAACGCACCCCATATATTCGTAATGCTGTAAATTCTGGTATTTCTGCCAGTAAGCGTCATTTACATCATGGCGTAAATTATCTTTCATCTAAAGCACATCAAAAAATCGGCAGTATTCCATATATTGATGGGCATGGTTTAGGTGGTATGGCATTATCAGGTGCCGGAGAATTAGCTGGTGCTATTGGTGGTCCAGGCTCACAAGAAGCAAAAGCAGTTTTACAAACAATTGGAAATATTGGTAATTTCCTTGGTCTTGGATTACGAGGACCAAAAAAAGGCACAAAAGCAACACCTAAACAATTAGAAGCTCTCGCACGTGGTCGTGCTACCAGAGATGCAAACCGACAAACAAAAGCATTAAATATTTTAGGTGCTTCTGGTCGTGCTCATTTATATAAACAACCCACGTTGAAACAGTTAAAAGCAATAGAACACGCACGCAGTAAAAAACTATCTAAAAGATTAACGGGTGGGGCTTTATATGTACCATAAATATATCTATTATAATAATAGAATATGTCAGCAAATATACCACCAAATCCATATTTTAATAATATTAATTTTAATAATAGTTTTTTCCCATCATCATCTAATAATTATGTTACTTTACCATATGCTAACAGTCATTATTTATTATCATTTACTGGTGCTAATGCTACATCGTCTGCTACTTTCACTTATTTTAGTGGTGGTGTCGGTATTGGTACAAATGTAAATGGTGGTAATGGTTATTTAACTGTTCTAAATTTGAATTGTATAAATTCAATATCAGGAAATAATATATATGCTGCAAGTAATTTTTATGAAAATAATACACTATTATCTACCAAATATCAAAATAATTTATTAGCTTCTAAAATTGATTATATTAGATATTATCCGCCTATAACTCTTGGTAGTAGTAATTATACAGTTTCTGCACAACCATATGGGAATGGACTTTATATTACATCAGCATCATCTTATTTACCTTTTTATTATTCATATACTGCTTTTAATTATCCATCAATCTCTATTACATATTTTCAAATTGCTAATAGTACATATACTGGAACTTCTGGAGCATATGCTGGAACTCTTTTTACTGCTGTTTATAATCCATCTGTACCAAGTAATTTTTATGGTGAATGGCTCCAAATTCAATTTCCAACTGGTTTAACTATTAGAAATTATTCAATAACTGGTTTTACATCAGCTACAACAAATAAAAATCCTTCGGCATGGTATTTAGTGGGTTCTTTTGATGGTGTTAATTGGTATTTTGTAGATACTAGAACTGGTATTACTTCTTGGAATTCTTCTACTGCGTCAGTTTTTAATTATACACCTAATGGAGATGGTATAACACCATACCAATATTATAGAGTTATTATAACGAATTCAAATGGTTCAACAACTGTTGGAATACAAAATTTAATATTTTATTCTACTGATGGTACTAGTCTTACTGCTGCTATTTCAACAAATGGTGTTGGTATTGGAACAACTAATATGACATATCCAATTGGCATTTATAATACTTATCAAACACAATTAATGGGAAATGTTGGAATTGGTACATATCCAGATACTATTTATTCAGTAGATATTGCAACTGCTAATGGTGTTAGAATTAAAAGCCCAAATTCAACATTTGGATATTTAGCATATTTAGGTGCAAATAATACAACTACTCTTGGAAGTATGAGATTTTATAATGGTTCTGGTATTAGTTGTGGTTGGGTTGGTCTTGGTTCTCTTAATACAAATTATATAGATTTAGCTTCACAATCTCCATATTTAGGATATTCATTAAATGGCAGTTTATTAGTAGGTCAAACTGTTGGAATTTCTACATCCACTTTAAATTCTGGGGCTTATTTAGATGTTGGCGGAACTTCCACATCAACTTTTTATACTTATTTAAATGGTTTGAGAATTTCAGGGGTAGATGCTAATACATTATATCAAACTAATACAGCTTCTAATATAAATTTAACAACTGCAGGAACAGGTCAATATATCATTTTTAATATAGGTAATGGAACACCAATAGCTCAAGTTAATAGTGCAGGTTTGCTAATGTATACAAATAAAGGAATTGGAATTAATGTAACTCCTTCACAATCAAATGCACTTTCTATATTTGCTTCAACTAATTCACCAGGTATAATTATTAATGGTACTAGTCCTCGAATAAGTATGAATAGTGATAATGTAAATATTGCTTATGCTTCAGTAGCAGGTAATTATTCTGCAAATGCTGCTATAAATGATTGTATTTTAAGGAATTCAGGAGGACAAATAATTTTACAAACTGGCACTACTTATGCAAGTCAAATTATTAATGGTAGTAGAACAAGTTTCATTAATCAAGCATCAGGATATGTTACTACTTATATTGATGGTTCATCAGGTTTAACGGCTACAAATATTGCTAGTGTAGCAAATTATATTAGTGTTTCTGGTGGTACTCCTGGAATGTTTGGACCAATAACAGCAGCATCAGGAACTCTAGTTTCTAATAATGTAACTGTAGCCCCTTATGGTTATTTATATTGGGGAGGTGGTAATGGTTCTACTGTGGTTGCTGAATCTGTTGCAGCTAATACTCAATATAGTATTAAATGTGATTATGCTATAATTGCGGCTGGTTTAATTTCAAATTCTGACAAGAGAATTAAACGAGACATTATAAATATTGATAATAGTTTAGAAATAATTGAAAAAATAGAACCAAAGAATTATAATATTATAGAAACTGCCCAGAATAAGTATGGATTTATCGCCCAAGAAGTAGAAGAAGTAATACCAAATGCTGTAAATCTCTCATATGATTTTATACCAAATATATTTGATTATGGAGACTATAATGATAAAATTATAACATTTGATAATAAAAATAATTTAGAAATAGTTGTTGGAGATGAAATTAAAATCAATTATGAGAGTTGTCGAATTGAAGAAGTAATTGATAAAAATACATTTAGAATTCATAAGAAATTAGAAGTAGATGATACTAAAAAAGTTTTTATTATGGGAACAAAAGTAAAGGATTTCAAATGTATTGATTATAATAGTATAATAAGTATCAATACAGCAGCAATTAAAGAATTATATAAGATTATTCAACGACAACAGGAACAGATAAATTCACTCCTTAAGTAATTATATAATTATTTTTTTATCTCATTTTAATAAGATAAATGACAGAATTATTCAATTTTTATTCATTAATACCAAATAGCAAAGATGGCGGAAAGATGAAAGGCTTTAAGAATCATTTTATTGAGCCAAATTCTCGAATACTTATGATTGGTTCGTCTGGTTCTGGTAAAACAAATGCATTATTAAATTTTATTGAACGGAGCTCTGGAGAATTCAATAAAATTATTATATGTTCCTTTTCTACTACTGATGAACCATTATATAACCTTTTAAAATCAAAAATACCAGATGTAGAATTAATTAATGATATTGATGAAGTGCCTCACGTCCAAGAATTCGACGATAAGAATAAAAACAAATCTAAATTAATAGTTTTTGATGATTTCATTAATCTTAATAAAAAGCAAATGGGGATATTAGCAGATTATGCGATAAGTTCTCGTAAATTTGGTTTTACATGCGTTTTTATGTCTCAATCTTATACAAGCGTTCCCAAAATCATTAGCAGAAATTGTAATTATATTATGATATTTAAAATAAATGATAAAGTCTCAATCAAACGAATATTACAAAATCATGGGCTTACTGAATTTTTCAAACCAGAAGAATTAGAACATTACTATTATAGTTGTATATCGCAACCATTAGGATTTTTAACAATCGATTTGAAAACTAATGATGAGAAAAAAAGGATTAGATGCGGTTTTAATGATTTCATCTTTTAAAATGTAAATGGGCATTTTCAATACCATACAATTCTTTATATAATTTATCCATTTCAACTATGAGCTTGGGATTATCATTACCGGCTTTTATTTCGCTTGTAATTAGAAATAAGCGATTTTTTAATGTATCTACTTTAGATGTTTTAACAACACGGCGTTTTGGTTGTTGTCTTGCTCTAATTGGTTTTAATCCATGTCCTTCTGCTTGTTTTTCTTCTCGTAATGATTTCATTTCTTTTCTAGCTTTTTTATTGAGTATAGCATTTTCAATTACTTTAGTAGCTCTTATATTTCTTCGTGTTCTGTATGGCATTCTTTGTTTCCCAATATCTGACCGTCTTTTTCTAAAAGTTTGAAGTAAAAAAGTATCGGCTTCACTTAATTCGCTTCTACTTTCTAAGTCTTGAATTTTTTCATCTAATTCAATTGCTTCTTCGTTTTCAATACTTTCATTAATTAAATCTTCAATTCTTCTATTTTCTGCTTGTTGTAAAGGTGATATTCCGGCTGTAGCATAAGTATGTTCTACATCTGCAGGTTTTGCTAATGACTTAAAAATTTTCCAGTCTTTTTGTTCTTTTACTGCTTGCATCAATTCGTTAAATGCTTGTTGTCGTCCTATTTTTCTAATATTTTCATATCCTCTAACTTTTTTTATAGTATTCGCATATATATCTCTATCTGCTTTTGATTTTAGCATTTTGGCTATTTTTTCTCCAGCTTCATATTTTCTTAATTTAGAAACTAATTCTCTATCTACTCTTGATTGTAGAAAAGCTCCTATTTTTCCTCGTGCTGCTTCTGTTTGTTCCGCTTGTTCCGCTTGTTTTTGCGTTTGTTCATATTCATGTCTCAATTGTTTCTCGAGTGCTTTTTCTTCTCGTTCAATAATTCTACGTTCTCGATCTGTTATTTGTTGTTGCTTTTCATTTGCTCTCGTTTTATTTGTAAATAATCCTAAACGTTTAATTGCTGATTGTAATGTAGAGGCTGCTTCTGTTTGTTCCGCTTGTTTTTGCGTTTGTTCATATTCATGTCTCAATTGTTTCTCGAGTGCTTTTTCTTCTCGTTCAGTTATTCTGCGTTCTCGTTCAATAATTCTACGTTCTCGATCTGTTATTTGTTGTTGCTTTTCATTTGCTCTCGTTTTATTTGTAAATAATCCTAAACGTTTAATTGCTGATTGTAATGTAGAGGCTGCTTCTGTTTTTTCTGCTTGTTTTTGCGTTTGTTCGTATTCACGTCTCAATTTTTTTTCGAGTGCTTTTTCTTCTCGTTCAGTTATTCTGCGTTCTCGATCTGTTATTTGTTGTTGTATTTCATCTGCTCTGTTTGCTTCTGTAATTTTACCTTGTAATATCTTTCCTGATGATATACGTTTTAATGCTGCTTGTAATGTTGATGCTGCTTCATTTTTAAAAACACTTGATAATAATAATAACGCATCAGCAGCAGTTTTCGAATTAATAGTTTTATTATTATACCCATATTTTTCTAAAAATGCTTCTCCAATTTCATTATAATGTTTATTGATGACGAATTTATCTTCTGGTGGTATATGTGATAAAATCTCTTCTCTAAAACCAGTATTATCAAATAGACTATTTAGATTAGTTTTAAGCGTTTTCGTTTGCTCGTTTTCGGCATATTTTTTATATAATAATGGGTCATACTTTTCTTTTTCAATTTCTCGAAGTCGATTATAATATTCATATTCGGTTTCATTCGGTTGTTGTTGAAGATTTAATCGGTTTCTATTAACGGTATTTAATGATTGCTCGTATTTAAGGACTTCTTCGCGGTTTTTTAATCCAACATCAGCATTATGTTTTATAACTTTATCATAAGCATCTTTCAAATTTTTTACTCTAATATTGTTGAAATCGACGTCTTTTTCTAATTCCTTATATACTTTTTTTAGTTGTTCTATTCGTTGTGTTTCTTGTCGCATTTGTCTATATAAATTCAAACTACCACCAGTTTCATCTATTTCGTTCTTAATTTGTTTAATGTTTTCAGTAGCGGATATTATTTCTCTATCAACATCTGTAAATTTTTTAGATAATTCTAATTTTTCATCTCCATATTCTCGTAATAATCTATCAATTCCATCAGTTGATTCAATTTCTTCATCAAAAGTTAAATTGGGTTGATATAAGGCTTTTTCATATTTTCTAATTTCACCATCAATAATAATAGGCTTTAGTTTTTCAGCTTCATGGTATTCATTAATCATTTCTCTGGTAATTGCTGAAATTATTGGGGTTTTGTTTGCTACCTGCCCTGGTAATATCACACCCTCCCTCTGTGGTTGTTCTGCTCTTCTTCTTCCATCTCTAACAGCATATGCTAATTGAGATACTCTTTTATTGAAAAAATCTTCTTTTTCAGATTCTTTAATTCGTTTGTTGTATAAATCCCCATAAATTACTGGTTTCACTTTTCTTATTGTTTTTTTAGTTTTTGCTATCGCATTTGCAACTAATGTATTTTTACTATCCCTCTTATTAAATTCATCCTCAATTATAGAATGTTTAATTCTATCTTTAATCAATCCTCCATAAATAATTTTTGGCATAGTCTATTATATTAAAATTTTATTTTTTTTCTCATTATTATAATAGAAATAAAATGACTGACAATTACGAATATAATCGCTCTATGCATCGACAAAGCGAAAATGAATATTCGCCATATAATGATAAACAGGCTAATAATTATATTAATGACATCAATTCAGGGGTTTATCAAAATAATGGGCTTTCACTTGTTCAGTTTGACCTCAGCTCTATTTACAATTCTTCTGTTATGACTGATACAAATGATTTATTTGTGGTAATACCGATAGTTATGGTTGCTGCTTTTTCTACAAATGCAAATAATGGGACTTTAGTCGCACCTGCTGCTGGTAATGTAAATTTACTATCACTAAAAAATAATTTCTTACATCTCATTCATCAAGCAGATATAACTTTTAATAATAAATCAACTGGTGAAGATTTACAACCATTCGTTAATATTGCTAAACATTTCCAAATTCTCAGCGAAATGAGCTATGGTGATTTAAATCAACTTGGATATACTCTTGGAATTACCAAACCTGATAACTGGAAATCAAAAGTATATAATGGTTCAACTTCAGCAACTATCACAGCTAAAAGCGGAAATGGAATGACTAACAATCGCCCATTTGTTACAACTATTTCTGGATTCGGTGGTGGTGGTGTTGCAGTTAATAATACCTGTACATCCCTTCAATATGCATCATGTGTTAATGATGCTATTGGTTATCGTCTCGGTCGTTATACTGATACTACCGGAAATCAAAACGGATTTTATGGAACTACTGCAGCATCAATTGCAACATTATCCCAATTAACCAGCGATTTCATTCCAACTTATCAAGTTCTAAACACTAATTATATGGTTTGGTATGATTATGCCGTAATTCGTTTAAATACTCTTTTTAACTCACTTGGCGCTATTGGTCTTACTAATCGTGCTGATATATTCGTTCGTCTTTACTTAAACACAGGAACTATAAACGTTGATTGTTCTTCACCAAATACTGCAACTCTTGGTTATTCTCTCGTTCCAACTAATAACGGTTTTAATGGTTCTTGTCCCTTCACTATTAACCATTTACCTGATATTTCTGCAAATGGTGGTATTCCTGCAACAACTGCTAATATTACCGCTGGTTTATATGTGGCAAAAGTTCCATCTACTGTATATCGTGGCGTTAATCTTAGTTTATGTAATGCCTCACACCCCATGCCGGCGTGTCGCTGTTATTATTCACAAATTACTATACAACCAGAACTAAAAGAAGAGTATATAATGAATAATCGTGAGAAAAAAATAATTTATCGAACTGTTTTAACAAATCAATATAATAATGTTACTTCAGGTGCTAATTTTAACCAGCTGATTTCATCTGGCATAACTCACCCAACAGGAATTTTAATAGTTCCTATGGTTTCATCTCAGGCTTCTTATTCATTTGGCGATTTTGCATATAAATCACCATTCGATACATTCCCAGGCGATGGGCACCCATTAAGTCTTATTAATCTTCAGGTTACAATTGGCGGTAAAAATATTCTTCAATCTGTTCTCAATTACAATTACGAGAGTTTCATCGAACAAATCCAAAGCTGTGAGCAGCTGACCAGTGCGGATTTTGGAGTTAATACCGGACTTTTCGATCAGTCATGGTGGAACGCGAACCGATTTTATTTCGTAAATGTCGAACGTTCAAATGTAAGTGATAAATTAGAAACCAGAAATCTTAATATCTCCTTCACTAATAATAATAACGTCCCAATTGATATTCTTGTATTCACTTTCAAGAGCAATACAGCAATTATTGACGTTATGACTGGTATATTTACCCCTGCTTAAATTTGTTTTTTAATATCTTATATATATAATAAGTTTATCCACATAAAATAGGAAATGGCTGAAAAACCTATTTATTAATACCATACGAATTAAAAGATGAATTGAAGAAAACTTATAAAATCAAATGGGACGCTAAACAGAAACTATGGTATGCCAATAAAATGGAAGAGGGACTAAATAAATATAAAATAGTCCCGATGGATATTAGTTATGATGATAAAGACTTTTTTAAAACCAAATTGAAGTCTATGAAATGGGATGCAATAAAAAAAACTTGGTTTTGTTCGTTTGAGGATAGTATGAAATTAAAAAATATTGATTTAAAGGAAACTTAAAAAAATTGATTTAAAAATTATTCTGTGAATATATATTAAAGAGATTAAAAATACTATGTCATCGAAGGCAACCATTTATCGTCAAAATAACCCCGAATACTATAAATTAGAACAGCAACGAAAAAATGAAAGAGAAAAATTACAATATCAAAATGACCCAGTATACAGACAACGAAAAATAGACCAAGCGAAAGCAAGATATTTACGCAAAAAGCAATTAAAACTAAATGAAAGTAGCTTAAGTAATGAATCTAATGAAGATAGTGTTGAATCTATCGAATATTATTAATTTTTTGAAAACGAAAGAATTCTCTTTCATATCAAAATAAATTTGTATTTTTTTTACTTTTCCACGAAAAAAATGATTTAAGAAATAAAAAATATATATTTTCACGGATAAATTATTTTCTTATTTAATGTTAAGTATGAAAATATCAAAAGTTTTAAGAAGGGATATAATTAATATTTTGGGAATTATACCGGATAAACGGCGAAAGGATTTCAAGCAATTTATCGCTGAAAATGGAGGATTTGAAAATGCCATAGAGATCCTAAAATCTCGGTTGGCTGAGAAAACTGAATTTAAAGTAAAAAAAGAAGTAAGACAAAAACAAGTCAAGACCCAGAGAAAATACACCGCTAAAAAACAGGAGGTAAAACAATACAGATATATCGGTAATATTATGGTTGAATATAGAATAACTGAAGATAGAATTAAGGGACAAGGCGGAGCAGGTGAATTTTTAAAAATGAACAAAATTTATGAATATAAAAGCAAAAATAAAACTATTTATTTAATTACTCTTAACATTAGATTTGATAAAACAACAACTAAAAAGGAATTATCAAATGACATAAATAAACAGGTAGAAGATAAAAGACGTGATATATTAGCAAGTGATGGTTATATCGTAGAAGTTGAAACAGTATCAATCAAAAGTGATATTCACAAACATAATAATGGAACTAATTATGAAAATATCAAAATGAAATGTTCTGTTGCTTACAAATACGAAGGATATGATAATCAAGAATGGGATACTAATACTGGTCGCTGTGTATTCGATTACATCATTAAAACCTATAAAGATATACCAGGATTTAAAAAGATTTGTAATTATGAAGCCCTAAACGAACAGTTTAGTAGTTTTGACGGTGAAGACTGTTTTAATGATGGAGTTAATACACTTCAAATTAGAATGTTCTGTAATCGTTTTAATTTGCCGATGTATGCTTTGGATGATGACGAACGAGTATTTAAAACACATCACCCAGAAGTTCCAAATAAAAAAGCCCCTATGATGATGTTTAGAATTAGTAATAATCATTTTTATCCAATCCCAAAGAGTAAGCAACAATCCATTTTACAAATCACATCAGCATTAAATTCGTCAAGTGATTTAATTTCAGTTATCAAACCAAAAGAAGGCGAAAGCAAAAAAAAAACTATTGAAAATACAATTATTTTAGAAGATACTAATCCAATTGTAGAATTAGGAAAAGTATTAAACGAAACAAAAGTTATTCCAACCGATATTAAAATGACTAATAAGAAAATCAATTCATTCGTAGTCGATAATACCCAATATGCAATCAATCAAAATATTGAACTTACTAAACAAATTGCTGAAAATATGGGTTTAGAATATGAAGGTCAATCATTAGGAGTATTGATTGGAAAAATTATTGATGATACTATTAAGCATTTACCAAAGAGTAATCACAATCCGAATGTATTCAAGCAACTTTTAATCACCAAGAAAAGCAGAGCATTCAACGGACTTATCAAAGAAGAATACACAGAATTATTAGAAAATCCCAACACAATTGCAAGAGATATTACAAAATGCTATACTTCCATTATGTATAATCCAATTGAAGAATGGATAAAATTAGATTTTAATGATTGCTGGACTGAATATAATGGAAAACCAATTGAACTTGGATTATATTATGTGGAAACTAACGACACGACATTATTCAAAAAGAGTGATATATATTCATCAGCAATTATTAAAAAGGCGATGGAAGAAAATATCAAATTTGAAATTACGCACCAATTAATTTCAAAATACAGAGAGAGTAAAGATTTATTCGTAAAAGTAATTGATAAAGTTGTTGAGATTAGCAAAGGAGACAACAGTATATATAAACTAATGATTAATATGATTTCTGGTTTACTAGGAAAAAATAAATCATCAGTTAGTAATTGTAATATCAACAGCAATATAGAGCAAATATTTTATGCAATTAGTGAATATGAAAAATTGGATAAAAAAGTATTTATTAATAGAATTCCAGATACTGATTATTATCTTTACGGAATTGACGACGAAGTTTTATCAAGTGAAACAAATTTACCGATGTATATTCAAGTATTAGACCAATCCAATATAAAGGTTTATAATATGGTAAAAGAAATGGAAGGTAAATTAATAGGTCGCAAAGTTGATTGTGCCGTTGTTTATTATCCAAATAGTAATTTACCAAAAATAGTGAGAGGAGAAGATTGGGGAAGCGTTAGAAGTTGCCCTGTTCCTATAATTAATTATGAAGAGAAATTCAACGATAAGCAATATCAATTTAATCAAACTTGGAAAGACTGGAACATTCACGATAGTGATGATTGGGAAAAAATAAAAGAAATTTTAACAGAAAAAGGAGGATTACTATTACAAAGTGATGCTGGTAATGGTAAATCCTATGTAGCTAAACAAATTAGCAGAACATTAAATAATGTCAAAAAATTAGCACCCACCAACAAAGCAGCATTAAATATTAATGGTTCGACTATCCATCGTTTCTTAAAAATGGATGAAGAAGGAAATATAAGCCGAAAAGTTTTAGACAGCATCAAAAAGAAATATAAATTTATGATTGTGGATGAAATTTCGATGATTAGTAAAGATATTTGGAAAAGATTAGTATTATTAAAACAAGCAACTGGCATTATATTTCTACTTATTGGAGACAAAAAACAATTACCACCTGTTGAAGATGAAGATATTGATGATTACTTTAATCACCCAGCAGTTCATTATTTAGCAAATAACAATAGAAATATTTTAACAATTAGAAAGCGTTTCGACGAGAGATTATACAACTATTTAAAAAATGTGGATGAATTAGACTTATCATTATTTGATGTGAAAGAGACCCCAAGAAACATTTGCTATTACAACAAAACCCGCAAATACATTAACAAGATTTGGAACGATAAATTAAAACCAGAAGACAGTATTTTAATCAAAGAAGATATTGAAGATGAATATACTCAAGATATGTATGTATATAAAGATTTACCAGTTATTGCAAGAAAAACAGAACAGAAAGGCGAAGTATGTATGAATAATGAGACATTTGATGTATTAGACTTTGATGATGAAAAAATCTATTTAGGAACTACACGACCTAATGATGATGGAGAACCAGAATGTCATTTAATTGATGTAGATATTAAAGATTTTATTGAGTTGTTCGCTTTAAATTATTGTTCTACTACACACAAAGCACAAGGCGAGACAATCGAAGAAGATTTTACAATCTATGATTGGGAAAAAATGGATACTAAATGCCGTTATACAGCATTATCAAGAGGAAGAAGACCAGAACAAATTTCATTCGGCAAAGTGGATTTAAAATTTGAACCAGAAACATTTGAGACCAATATTAAACGAAAAATTCAAGGACATTTAAAATATGACAAGATGAAGAAATTAGAAAGCAATTTAACTATTGAAAAAGTAAAATCATAGAAAACCTGACGAGAATTAAAATGATACATTTGAAATCATAGATGTCCTATTTTATTTTCTGCTGTGAGTTTCGAAAAAATTCATAGAAAACCTGACGACAAATTTCTAATATATGAATGTCCTAAATTATTTTTCTGCTGTGAATTTCGAAAAAATACAT
>Ga0209777_10004636_pt1 | contig 16153 bp, 22 predicted proteins | sample FrelakmetHBP12HB_FD_187147 | JGI IMG/M metagenome (GOLD analysis project Ga0209777, IMG submission 187147) | Freshwater lake sediment microbial communities from the University of Notre Dame, USA, for methane emissions studies -HBP12 HB (SPAdes)... | ecosystem: Environmental > Aquatic >...
GAAAGAGAACATAGAGGACATGAAAGCGTCCGCCAGCCAGGTAGGCAGCGAGATTCGTTCTACCTTTGAGAGGAAAGAAAGTGAGGCTGGAGATGTCGATAGGATTCACCAAAGCGGCGATTACTATATGTCCCCGGACTTTGGAACCAGTGAAAAGCAGGTAGAACTGAACATCAAATGCAACGTTGGTAGGGTGCAGGTGAAATAAAGCGCCGCTTCTAATGCAATCTTGCTCGAGTGAGGTGATAACAATGGCAATTGTCCAGGTCAGCATCGTTCCGCTGGGAACTAAAACAACTTCTATCAGCAGTTATGTGGCCCGGGCGCTCAAGGTCTTGGAGAATCAGAAGTCTGTTAAGTACGAGCTGACCCCGATGGGCACCGTGCTCGAAGGCGATCTGGACAAAGTGCTGCGCATGGTCAGGAAGATGCATGAGAGCGTGTTTGAGGAAGGGGTGCAAAGGGTTGTTACTATTGTTAATATAGATGATCGGAGAGATAAGAGAGCCACCATGGAGAGCAAGGTCAGTTCGGTAGAGGACAAAATCTGTCGAAGCTAGCGGACTTAAGCAAAAAATGTGGAGGACACTTTTGCAGCGTCCTCCACCCTGAATACCTTCAGTTTTGGTGTCTCGAGTCCAACTCTTCTTCGGTGTTCACCACTGAATGAGGCTCTCTTTACGAGATTTACCTCTCGACCTCTTTTCCTCGAGCTGAACTCGAGGGTCTAGCCGCCCCACCGGATGGGTGGGGCATCAACCATCCACCTGCCATACCCCATACAATCCATGAAGCCTCATAGCCACCTCCTGAACCTGGATTCGGAAGAACCACTTTGGCTCCGTGTAATATACATAACACAATTAGTTTTATTTGTCAAGTTTCTCCTACGAGAGTATCAAGATTAGCTCTGCTGGTACTTTGGTTTCCCAAGGATTGGGATAAATCTGTGCCCTTGCGGCAATTCTATGTAGATGGAGAGCAAGCTATGCTATAAAAGTAGCACTAATTCTGAAGCAAAGCGAAGCTGTATTCCTAGCACTATTCTACCCTCTTGCAGTCCCCATCGTCTAACCATCATTTGTCGAGTCTTGTCAAGTCTTGCCGCAAAAGTCTATACCTTGTCAATATTCTGTAAAGATTTGACAAATACCCGAAGTTGTGATACTTACTAAACATGAATGACTAGACATACCATGGGTCTCCAAACCTACGATGGGAGGTAATACAACTATGAAAGTCATCATGTATGTTCTTAGCTTATTTGAATTCATTCTCCTCGGTTTTTCTATTATCTCTTACATGGGAAAAGATTACGCTGCTTTTTCTGGTCTACTAGGGGCTGCTATTATTGATGCTGGGTTTATATTGTTTATCAAAATCGTTGTTAGTAGAACCACAGAGCAATGATAAGAGGGCTAAAACAATAATCATACCAGCTACAACAAATATAGCCGACATTACATATTCTTTTATCCAACCCTCATGGTCGAGATAAATATAGAAAGCTAGAAGAAGCATAACGTACATGAAAATTCTGAGGACTGATGGTGTACCGGCCAAACTGACGCCAGAACAGCGCAAGGGAATAGCTCATAAGGCAGCTAGGGCTAGGTGGGGAAAGTAAGTGTACTTAAGCAACTACGGGTGAGGAGTAATTGCGAAAATAGTCATTTCCCCCTTTGATGGGCCATAATACCAAAACACTCTATATGCTGCTGATGTCTTCTATTGTGCATAGGCTTCAAAAACCTTTTCCCCATTCGGCCCATTTAGACTCAGAAATGGGTGGGTTTGTAGACTGGGATGTCGTGGATTCCCCGCTAGAAGTTTTAAGGTTTTCTTAATAGCCCTGTAGCGGGCTTTCTCCGACGGATTGTCCTTAAGTAACTTATAAGTTGCCTTTGCCTCATCTGTCCATTGTAGCTCAAACAAAGCTTAGACCTTATAAAGTACTAAGGTTAACCCTTGAGACTTTGCCCTGTGCAGCATCAGCAAGACCCCGCCGAACCGCTGCAATAGCAACGGGATTCTTGAATAGCCAGGCTTCTGAGGCAGGAATTGTTACTTGAGGGTCTAATACGATTTGCCCCACGATGTTGCTGTAGATATGGTAGATAATATCTTCCCTCACTAAGAAGCTAGGCAAAACTACTCTCTTTTTGGAATCTGGTTTTACACTCCCGGGTATTCTTATTAATTCCTCGTCTTTTATTATAGTTGCCATGAATCTGCCCCCCCTGCTACCTGCATACATACACACGCATTATATCATGGTGGGATTATTTGTCAAGTGGGTTTATCCCACTTTGGAATATTTTTACAAAATACTATTTTCCCTAATTTCAAACTGAACCACTACTAAATTTATATATTTATATGAGTGGAGAGTAAACTATGCTATAATACCTCAAAAAAGGGAGGGCTATGCTCCTCTGGAATCTGGGGCTGCTCAGAGACGACCCCAAGGCTTTCTTCTTACTCATAGTCGTAGTTGCTTTCTCTCTGCTGATTGCGATAACTGTTCATGAGTTCAGCCATGCACTGATGGCGAACCGGCTCGGGGACCCGACAGCGAAGAGGATGGGGAGGCTTTCTCTAAACCCGGTAAAACATCTCGACCCTTTGGGCACTCTGATGTTGTTACTGGTCGGCTTTGGCTGGGGCAAGCCCGTGCCTATTAATCCTAACTACTTTCGTATGAACCCCAGGAGGGGCATGGCTATATCAGCCTTAGCTGGCCCATTGTCTAACCTCGCCCTGGCTGCTGTTTTAGGGGTGATTATAAGGTCAGGTGCTGTAGCCTGGCATTCGCCTTATTCGTGGCCCTTTGTGCCTTTTGCCAGTTGGAATGCAGGATGGGTTGCTGCTGACATAATTGGCTATGTTATCCTGTTCAACATTATTTTGGCGGTATTCAATCTTATACCTGTTGCTCCTTTGGATGGATTCAATATCGCTGTCGGTATCTTGCCTCAGCGCCAGGCTGAAGCTATGGCGCGACTGGAGAAATATGGCCCGCTGCTCTTGCTTGTGATAGTATTCTTAGGCTATTTTACCGGATTCTTGTGGGATTTCTTGTTGCGTGCTGTAGACCTGTTCGCTCGTCTCTTTGTCGGGCAGCCACTTTGATCTTTGAGGTGCTTTGTGAAAAGAATTGCTATAATTGGGCTGGGCTTGATTGGAGGCTCACTGGCCTTGGCGTTGAAGAAGGCAAGTGCTAAGGGGACAGAGATTATAGGATTCAGCAGGAGTTCGGAGACTGTTGCCAGGGCAAAAGACTGCGGCGCCATAGACGAGGCTGCTGAGAGTCCAGCATCTGCTGTGGCAGGCGCAGATATGGTTGTCATTGCTACGCCAGTGATGGCCACCAAGGAGGTGCTGGCGTCGATATCAGAGCACTTATCTCCCAAGTGCCTGGTCACGGATACCGGCAGCACTAAGATGAAGGTCATGCAATGGGCTGGGGAGCACCTGCCTTCCAAGGTTAGCTTTATCGGCGGTCACCCCATGGCTGGCAAAGAGACCTTTGGTATCGATGAGGCTGATGCCAATCTATTTCGGGGATGTGTCTATTGTCTCACCCCGTCTCCGTGTGCAACTCCGCAGGCAGTGAGAAAGTTAAAAAAATTGGTGGAGTCGATTGGAGCCAGGCCTTTCTTCATCGATGCGGAGACACATGACAACCTGGTTGCAGGGGTCAGCCATCTCCCCATGCTGCTCTCGACTGCATTTGTTACCACCACCATGAAGAGTCGATTATGGCCTGAGATGGCTAAGCTTGCGGCTGGGGGCTATCGCGATTTCTCTCGCCTGGCCTCCGGGAACCCGGAGATGAACCGTGATATCTGTCTCACTAACCATGAGAAGATTGTGGATTGGTTAGACCGATATATCGAAGTGCTTAAGGGGTATCGTAACCTGGTAGCAGAGGACAGCGACGAATTAGCCGAGATGCTTGCTCAAGCGCGGGAGGAGAGGGAGAAATGGCTGCGGGGGGAAAGTCTATGAAACAGGTTGTAAAAGCTCCTCTTGCCCTTGGTGGTGAGGTCAGTCCTCCCGGGGACAAATCCATTTCTCACCGCGCTGTTATTCTCAACGGTATCGCCTGGGGTGATGCCAGAGTCAGTAATTTCGCTCAGTCGGCTGACTGTCTTGCCACTGAAGCGTGTATGCGGGCTTTGGGTGTGGAAATAGAGTCATTTAAAGGCGGTTTGGTAGTCAAGGGGGTGGGGGATAAAGGTCTGAAGGAAGCTGTGGATGTGCTTTGCGCTGAGAACAGCGCCACAACCATGCGCCTCCTCGCGGGGCTGCTTGCAGCTCAGCCTTTCCTCTCCGTTATCACTGGTGACCAGTCGCTGCGCTCCCGCCCTATGGACCGCGTGGTCCAGCCTCTCAGGCTCATGGGAGCCCAGATTTGGGGACGGTGTAATGATTCAAGGGCTCCTCTGGTGATTAAAAGTGGGCATCTACACGGGATTCGTTATAAGCTTCCTGTCGCCAGCGCTCAGCTAAAATCAGCGCTGTTGCTGGCGGCGCTTTTTGCCGAAGGGGATACTGTTATAAAGGAGCCCATTACTTCTCGTGATCATACTGAAAGAATGCTCAAGGCCATGGGAGCTGAAATTGAAGCGAAGGGGGACACTATCGTTATCTCCCCAAGCCGTCTAAAAGCTATAGACATCATTGTACCCGGCGACATAAGCTCTGCTGCCTTTTGGCTGGTGGCAGGTGTCATTCATAACCGGGCGGACATCCGATTAAACAATATCGGTGTCAATCCCACCAGGAGCGGCATAATCGATGTTCTCAATTCGATGGGAGCTCAGTTGAGTGTGGAGAACGAACGGATGGTGAGTGGCGAGCCTGTGGCAGACCTTAGGGTGCAGTCAAGCCAACTGTCTGGGTTGGAGATTACAGGAGAGCTTATCCCCAGGGTGATCGATGAGATTCCGCTTATTGCTCTAGCTGCCTCGGTGGCTCGCGGAAAGACTGTGATAAGAGACGCTAAGGAGCTGAGGGTGAAGGAGACGGACAGGATCAGCGCTACGGCGAAGGAACTGCTAAAGATGGGGGCTGACGTGGAGGAACTACCTGATGGCATGGTTATTAATGGGAAGGAGAGGCTGCGTGGTGCTGCCTGCGAGAGCCATGGAGACCATCGCCTGGCGATGATGCTGGGAGTGGCTGCACTGGTTGCCGAAGGGGAAACCGAGATTGACAATTCTGAGGCTGTAAATATATCATATCCCAGATTCTGGCAGGACTTGAAGCGTCTAAGTGCGGCGAAGTTGTGAATCTGAGTTCAGGGGGATAACGATGAGCACGGAATTAGTTCATGTAGGTTTCGGTAATATCCTGGCAATGGATAAGGTTCTTGCCATTGTTTCCCCAGCCTCAGCGCCAATCAAACGCACGATACAAGCGGCGAAAAACAAGGGCCTTTTGATCGATCTAACAAGCGGCAGGAAGACGAAAGCAGTCATAATCATGGATAGCGGTCATATTGTGCTCGCAGCTCTTAATCCGGAAACTATCGCCAGCAGAGTGGCAACAAGCCGGGGTGGCGGAGTGAAGCTGGATTGAAAAAGAAGCAGGTGAATAAGTGAAAGGAACGAGTGCGAATCCGTTGCTTATCGTCCTATCCGGCCCTTCGGGAGTGGGCAAGGATGCGGTGCTGGAAGGGTTTAAGAAGAGAGACTTTCCCATGCACTACGCAGTGACGGCAACAACCAGGCCTCGGCGCAAAAAAGAAACCGACGGCGTCGACTATCACTTTGTTTCTAAGGCTGAATTTGAGAACATGATCGAAAAGGGCGAGCTTCTGGAATGGGCTAACGTCTACGGCAATCTCTACGGTGTGCCCAGGAGTGAGTTGCGGCAAGCTATGGATAAGGGAAAAGATGTGATTGTCAAGGTGGATGTCCAGGGGGCAGCTACCATTAAAAAGACTGTCCCACAGGCTGTGTTCATTTTCTTAGCGCCGCCCTCGATGGAGGATTTGAACAAAAGACTTGAGCAACGTAAGACCGAATCCAGCATTGATTTGGAGGTAAGGATAAAGGCTGCCGAAAAAGAGATGAACAGCCTTTCCATGTTCGATTACGTAGTGGTCAATCACAAAGATGGGATTGGGCAGGCTATCTCTCAAATCGAGTCCATCATTACCGCCGAGAAATGTCGTGTGAAACCAAGAAGGATCGAGTTCAGCAGCGATTCCGTAACAGCGAAATAAATGGACACGCAGCTTGGTAATAGGTTTAAAGAGAGAGCAATCAGGGAGATGTTTGCCAGGATCGCTCCCTGCTATGACCTTGTAAACCGCTTAATGAGTTGGGGACAGGATAATCGGTGGCGCCGTGTTGCAGTGAGTCTTGCCTGTCCGGGGCGAGGGCGGGTGCTCGATGCGGCTACAGGAACCGGAGATATGGCTCTGGAGCTTGCCAGGCACACTGATTCGGTGGTAGGGCTGGACTTGTGCCAGGAAATGCTCAGCCGGGGTCAGACAAAGACAGAGAAAAAGGGGCTGAGGAGCAGCGTCGACTTCATTATGGGTGATGCCCTGGCTTTGCCCTTCGGTGATAATAGCTTCGACTGTGCTCTGAACGGATTCGCATTGCGCAACGTGGCTGATATCAGTCTTTTTCTAGCAGAGCAGCGTCGAGTGGTCAAACCAGGGGGCCGAGTTGTCTGTTTAGAGCTGGTAAGGCCAGCGTCTGGCTTAGTCGGCACCTTCTACCGATTTTATCTTAATAGAATGGTGCCTGTTTTGGGCCGCTGGTTAAGCGGTGATGGCAAGGCCTATCAGTATCTCCCGGACTCGGTTGGCTGCTTTCTCAGCGTAGCTGATTTGCAGAAAATGATGAAGGATGTTGGGTTCCACCAGGTTGGCTACAGGAGCCTCAACCTGGGGACAATTGCCGTACATGTTGGAGTCAAGTAGCGATAATCTTGCCTCGGGGGAGAGGTTAATGCAGAGACAGATTCCAGAAGTAGTCGTCTCGCGTCTGCCGACGTATCTGCGTGCGCTGGCTCTTTTGAAGTCCGAGGGCGTCGAGTTTATCAGCTCCCGAGGTCTGGGAGCCAGGTTGCGTATGACGCCAGCTCAGATTCGGAAAGACCTGTCATTTTTCGGGAAGTTTGGTAGACAAGGAAGAGGCTACAATGTGAGCCGACTACACAGCGAAGTGCAACAGATTCTAGGACTCGATAAGACATGGCTGATGGCACTTGTTGGCGTGGGACGGTTAGGGCGGGCTATATTGGACTATAAAGGTTTTGCGCCCGAGGGTTTCAAAATAGTTGCTGCCTTTGAGAATGACCCAAATCTGATTGGCAAAAGGGTCAGCGGCGTGCCGATTGAGGATATCGCAGAGCTCGAAACATCGCTTAAGGATAAGAAGGTCGATATTGCTATTGTCGCAGTCCCCTCATCAGATGCGCAGATGGTTATCGATAAGCTGGTCAAAAGCGGGATCAGGGCTGTTCTCAACTATGCGCCAGTTTGCGTCAGGGTATCCCGCGGGGTACGATTACAGGGGATAGACCCGGTTCTGGCGCTGCAAAGCATGACTTTCTATCTGGCAAGAGGTTAGTAGGCGCCGTGGGTGTGCTCCAGAGTTTAAGCTGGCGGTCTCCGTTTTCTGCTTTTTTCTGCCACCTTGAGCCGAATCATTGAGCGGGCCAGCGCCGCTTCAGCACGAGCATGGTCAACATGAGCGGGATACTGGACGATCCTCTCCTCAGCGCGGCGCTTGGCTGCCTCTGCTCGGGCGATGTCTATTTCCTCAGCCCGTTCGGCAACGTCAGCGAGAACCATCACCCTGTTTCCGCGCACCTCGAGGAAACCGCCGCTAACGAACATTGACTCTTCCTGGTTATCTTTCCTCACCATCAGCTCTCCCGGCTGGAGCATTGTCATCAGGGGAGTGTGGTGGGGTAGGATACCCAGTTGGCCCTGGATGCCTGGTGCCACTACCACGTCGACATCCTCGGAATAGACTACCCGTTCTGCAGTTATGATCTCAAGCCTTATCTTGGGCATTTTCGTGGCATCCTATAACTTTTTTGCTTGCTCCACTGCTTCGTCTATAGCGCCTACCATTAAGAATGCCTGCTCGGGCAGGGCGTCATGCTTGCCTTCCAATATCTCTTTGAAGCCGCGTACTGTTTCTTTAACGGGAACATATTTGCCCGGTTGGCCGGTGAAGGTCTCGGCGACAAACATGGGCTGAGAAAGGAAACGCTGTATCTTGCGAGCGCGGGCAACGGTGAGTTTATCCTCCTCGCTTAGCTCCTCGATGCCAAGTATGGCAATGATATCCTGGAGGTCTTTATAACGTTGCAGCACCCGCTGTATCCCTCGTGCTACCTGGTAATGCTCTTCGCCCACAATGCGGGGGGACAAGATACGCGAAGTGGATGCCAGGGGATCGACGGCAGGGTAGAGTCCTTGCTCGGCAATGGAGCGCTCCAAGGCAACAACAGCATCAAGGTGCCCGAAGGTGGTAACGATGCCCGGGTCTGTATAGTCGTCAGCGGGGACATAGATTGCCTGGAAGGAGGTGATGGAGCCTTTCTTGGTTGAGGTAATCCTCTCTTCCAGCTCGCCCATCTCCGTGGCTAGGGTAGGCTGGTAGCCTACAGCCGAGGGCATCCTGCCCAGGAGTGCCGAGACTTCCATCCCTGCCAGGATATAGCGGTAGATGTTATCGATGAAGAGGAGAACGTCCTGCCCCTCCACGTCGCGGAAATACTCAGCCATGGTCAGGCCGGTAAGCCCGATACGCAGCCGCACGCCCGGAGGCTCATTCATCTGGCCGAAGACCAGCACAGTCTTGTCAATGACACCCGAGGCTTTCATCTCATTCCAGAGGTCGTTGCCCTCTCTTGACCTCTCGCCGATGCCGGCGAAGACAGAGAAGCCGCCATGTTCGGTGGCGATGTTGCGTATAAGCTCCTGGATGACAACTGTTTTGCCCACTCCAGCGCCACCGTAGGCTCCAATCTTGCCTCCTCTGGTGAATGGAGTAATTAGGTCCATTACCTTGATGCCAGTCTCCAGTATTTCGATCTTGGTCTCTTGCTCGGTAAATGGTGGGGGAGGACGGTGGATTGACCAGCGCTCCTTAGTGTTCACAGGGCCCAGGTTATCCAGGGGCTCCCCTTGTATATTGAACAAGCGCCCCAGCGTTTCACGCCCTACAGGCACTGCGATTGGGGCCCCAGTATCAATAGCTTCAGAGCCGCGCTCAAGTCCGTCGGTGGGCGCAAGGGCGATGCAGCGTGCCCAGTTGTTTCCTACATGCTGCTGCACTTCCAGGACCAGCTTGCCGCCATTTTGGGGGATTTCGACAGCATTATTCAGGGTCGGCAGCTCATCCGGAGGAAACTCTATATCAACCACTGTACCGATTACTTGGGCCACTCTACCTTTTGCCATGATATTCTCCTGGTTATCTACTTATGTTAGGGTCACTATCCCACCGGCGATATCTAAGAGTTCTTTGGTGATTAACTCCTGGCGCGCCTTATTATAGATTAGGGTGAGGTCCTCGATCATTTCATTGGCGTTATCGGTGGCGTTGCGCATGGCTACCATCCTGACTGATTGTTCGCTGGCTATGGACTCCAATATGGCGTGGTAAACCTGCATCTCTATGTAGCGTGGCAGAAGCTCTCCCAGAACCGCTGATGGTGAGGGCTCGTAGATATAGTCTACGTTCTCTGCGCGTTCTAACTTTGCCGGCTCAATTGGCAATAGCTTCCAAAGCACTGGTCTCTGGATGACGGTGGTGATGAATTGAGTATAAGCAAGGTAAATCTCGTCGGTGAGCTTGTTGGTGTAGTCATCAATAACCACGCGTGCGATGGGCGTGGTATCGACTAGAGAGGGCTTGTCGCCGAGCTGGGTGAACTCGGCACGGATATCCCGGCCGTATCTTGACATAAAGTCCCTGCCCTTGCGTCCTACAGTGACGAGGTTAACAGGTATGCTCTGCTCCAGGATAAAGGAGGCTGTCCTCCGGTTGATATTGGCATTCAGTCCTCCGCAGAGGCCACGGTCGGCGGTGATGTGGATTACTGTTATGCGTTTCACCTCTCTGTGCTTAAGGAGAGGGTGACTGTCACCGTCTGTTGTGGGTTGGGCAGCAAGGTTAGCCAGTACTTCGCGCATCTTCTCTGAATAGGGGCGCGCGGCAAGCACGCGGAGCTGTGCCTGCCTCATTTTGGAGGCGGCTATCATCTCCATGGCCTTGGTGATCTTGGCCGTGCTCTTGATGGAGCGGATGCGGCGGCGGATGATTCGTATCGGGATCATTTTTTCAATCTTTCAAATCAGAAGGACCCAGTCTGCAGGAACTGGGTGATGGAGTCCTTCAGTGTCTCCTCGGTTTTATCGCTCAGCGCCTTCTGCGAAGCGATAGCTTTGCCCACATCAGGGTGATTGGTCTCCATGAAACGGTGGAAAGCTTCCTCGAGAGCGCTTATTTTATCTACAGGGATATTATCAAGGTATCCGTTGGTTACGGCGTAGAGGATCATAACCTGCTTCTCAAGTGACATGGGCACATATTGGGGTTGCTTCAGCACCTCGGTGATTCTTTGACCGCGGTCGAGTTGGGCTCTCGTCGTCTTGTCCAGGTCGGCGGTGCCGAACTGGGCAAACGTTGCCATCTCCCGGTACTGGGCAAGATCAATGCGTAGCCTGCCTGCCACTTTCTTCATAGCCTTGGTCTGTGCGGAACCTCCAACACGTGATACTGAGAGCCCGACGTTCATAGCAGGCCTGATCCCCGTGTTGAACAGGTCGGTTTCCAGGTATATCTGTCCATCGGTGATGGAGATGACGTTAGTCGGGATGTAGGCTGAGAAGTCGGCAGCCTGGGTCTCAATGATGGGCAGAGCGGTCAGTGAGCCGCCTCCGTGTTCCTTATCATATTTAGCTGCCCTCTCAAGGAGCCGCGAATGGAGGTAAAAGACATCGCCGGGATATGCTTCTCTTCCTGCAGGGCGACGCAGGAGCAGCGATATCTGCCTGTATGCCCAGGCGTGCTTGGAAAGGTCGTCGTAGATAATCAAGGCGTCGCGCCCTTGCTCCATAAAATACTCGCCCATTGCGCAGCCAGCGTAGGGCGCCAGATATTGCAAGGCTGCGGGATCAGAAGCGTTGGCCGAAACCACGATGGTGTGCTCCATGGCACTGTAGTTCTCCAAGGTTGCTACTAGCTGCGCTACCTTGGATGATTTCTGTCCGATGGCGACATATATGCAGATAAGATCGCCGCCTTTCTGGTTTATGATCGTGTCTATAGCGATAGCGGTTTTTCCGGTTGAGCGGTCGCCGATGATAAGCTCTCGTTGGCCCCTGCCTATAGGGATAATGCTGTCAATAGCCTTGATGCCTGTTTGCACGGGAGTGTTCACTGAGGTGCGGGTAACCACATTGGGGGCGATTCGTTCCACAGGGAAGGTTTTGGTGTAATTGACGGGCCCCTTGCCATCGATAGGCTGTCCCAGCGAACTCACCACTCTCCCGATAAGTCCTTCTCCCACCGGTACCTCTACGATTCGACCGGTGCTTTTAACCTCATTGCCCTCTTTGATTTCGGAGTATCCCCCGAGTATGATTGCGCCAACGCTGTCCTCCTCAAGGTTAAGCGCCAGCCCTATTATGCCCTTGGGGAACTCAAGTAATTCGTTATATTTAGCTCCGGCAAGCCCGTGAATTCGGGCGATGCCATCTCCAACCTCGACTACGGTACCTACATTAACTGCGGAAACTGTAGTCCCGAATTGCTCTATCTGCTGCCTGATAACTGAAGCTATATCTTGAGCTCGAGCCATCTGTCTTACTCCTTTTACCTTAGTTGTAACGAGCTCTTCGTCTCCTTAGAATGCTCAAACCCAATTGGGTTTCGATGGTTTAATTATATCTGTGCCCCGACTAATCTCCTCTTGAGAGCCTCGAGCTTTGCCTTAGTGCTGCCGTCTATGAGTTTGTCTCCGACCCGGGCAACAAAACCGCCGATGATGGCAGGATCAACCTCAGTGGTGAGCACTATCTTCTTTCCTGTTATCGCGGCCAGACGGTCGGACAGCTTTTTTTTGTCTCCTTCATCGAGAGGTATGGCAGTAATCACCTTGGCATGCTCCAAGCCCAGATGGGCGTCTGCCATGAGTTCGTATTCCGATACTATCTGTTCCAGTATGCCTAACCTTCGTTTCGCTACCAGAAGATAGGTGAAGTTCAGGGCAAGCTGGCTAATCCCCGGCAGGCACCTGTTAATCAAACTCTCCTTATCGCCGAGGTGGATTTTGGGGTCTTCCAGTATCGCCCGGAGCTGGGGATCGGCTATAGTGGCAGCGATAGTCTTCAGTTCGGAGCGCCACTTCTCCACCTCGTCTCTCTCCTGGGCGAGTTGAAACACTGCCTGCGCATGTCGCTTAGCAGATGCGACTCTAGCCACTAATTACTCTCCCTCTTCAGCTCGGTGCTTTCTTCCAGGGTCTTTTGGATGAGCTGCCTGTGTGTTTCTTTATCTAAGGCTTTGTTAATTACCTTCTCCGCAGCCTGGATTGCTATCTCGACGAACTCCTCTCGCAGCTTAGTGATTGTCTCCTCACGCTCCGTTCGGATTTCGGTACGCGCCCGAGCCACGATGGCCTCGGCATCTTGCCTCGCCTGCTGTCGTGCTTCTTCTCGAAGGCGCTCCCCAATTTGTGCTGCCTGTGCTACCAGGTCCTGCCCTTGCCTGCGTGCTTGCGCCAGTTGCTCTTGAACCATTTGCTCGGTTTTGGCTGTCTGCTGCTTGATCAATTCGGCTTGTTCCATGCTATCCTTGACCTTCTTTGACCGCTCATCAAGCATCTTGGTTATAGGCTTGTAGGCAAGGATCAGAAGGACAACCAGTAGTATGCCGAAGCTGATGAACTGTGAGAGAAGGCCATGCCAGTTCATGCCCAGGCGTCCCGTAGCACTGCAACTGCTCAGCAGCAGTGACAACACGATAAGTGCAACGGCAAGCCCTACGCGGTACCTCATTGTATAACTCCCTTTGCATATCTTAAGAAACGGCCGTTTATCCTACGAATCCTCCATACAGAAAATGACACGTCGTCGCCTCGCGTAACGGTGCTTTGTCTACCAAAGTATTTATGCAACAAAGATGAGTATGATGGCGATGACCAGGGCATAAATGCTGATGGCTTCAGCGAAAGCGATGCCGATCATCATATTAGTCAAGATTGGCCCTCTGGCCTCGGGGTTGCGCCCCAACGCCTGCATAGCTCCATTACACAGAATTCCGACCCCGATCCCGGGGCCTATGGCGCCTAGACCCATTGCCAGTCCTGCGCCAAGCAATTTCATCACTTCTGGAGTCATCTCCCCTAACCCCCTTTTCTTGATATTTCTAGTGCTCTGCTTCCGGTTTACTGACAGCTATGGTTGCGAATACCAGGGTCAACACGCCAAAGATAACAGCCTGGATTAGGCCAAGGAACGTCTCCAGCCCGTAAAAGATCGAAGTAAGTACCCAGGGAATGAGAAATGGTATGGTCAGAAGCAGCACTTCTCCTCCCATCATGTTACCGAAAAGTCGGAAGGTGAAGCTGACGATGCGCACAAATTCGCTGAGGAGCTCGAGCGCGCCAACGAAGGCATCGATGGCGCCGAAAAGGATGGTGCTGACGGCGGACTTAACCTTGCCCCTGACAAGTTGCCCCAGTCCCTGCAGCAACTGCCCGAACTTGAAAAACTTCCCCAGATAGTAGCGTAGGCCTAGAGAGGTGATCCCCCAATATTCCACGCTGAAGAATGAAACCAAAGCTAGCATGAGAGGAACATTGATGTCGGTATTAGCAGCACGCAGTAGCGCTACATATGTCGTGGTGCCATTTGCCTGCTGTTGGGATATTCCGATGAAATTGAACACTGGCAATAGAGCAATCCACGCGTTAAAAAGGACATATAAAAAGATAGTAGCTACTATGGGGAAGAATCTGCGGCCGTTCTCCTTGCCTGCCACTCCCTCAACGAAGTCAAGGAGTGTTTCGATAATCCATTCTGCGGTATTCTGCAGACCTTTGGGGACGAGCTTCATATTGCGGGTGGCGAAATAGAAGATCCCTATCAGCACTATGATGCTGAGCCAGGACGTGATAAGAGTATTTGTGATATAGATGGGCCCCAGTTTGTAAAAGGGCTCACTATAATTGGCAGCTAGCTCGAGGGCAGGTCGTGGAACAGGGAAAAATAGCTTGCCGATCACAACTAGTGCAAAAGCAATGCCAACAATTGCCAGCTTGCTTTTCACGCCCAGTTTAGGCATTAGCTATTTCCCTTGTCTTTATCATTCGTTAATGTCGATTTGACCATGCGATAGACACCGAGGAAAGCTACTATCAGCCCCAGGATTAACCCGAGGATGGTGAATATGACCTCGCTGCTATTGCCGCCAATTTTCTGCCCGACCCACCGGCCTCCCAGCGTGCCCAGAAGTATACAAGCGGCGATGTACCACCCAATTCCTATGAGCCTGAGAATCCCCGCCCATCTCTTGTCCATAACCGCACGAGATTAAAATTATAACACATGTTGAAGGGAAGGCTCAATGGGCTGAAGTCCGATTTATTCACTAATTGTTAATTATTTCTCTTGAGAAAAGCCCTCCAAACATATTGACAAGGCAATGAAGATATGCTAAAAGTGGTTAAAAGTGGTGTAAAGTGGGTAAAAGTGCATGCTACTGGGCGAATATGAGCTAAGGATCGACCACAAGGGACGATTGGCTATCCCGGCTCGGTTCAGGGAGGTATTCCGCGCGGGCCTGGTCCTTTCAAGGGGATTCGATAAGTGCCTTATCGCTTACACAGTGGCCGAGTGGGAGAAGGTGGCGGAGAAGCTTGCCGCTTTGCCTCTGACTCAGCTCAACCCGAGGAGAGTCTCACGATTTACCTTCTCCGGTGCCTTCGATCTCGAGCTGGACCGTCAAGGGAGGGTGATCATACCACTCACTCTTCGTCAATATGCTGAGCTCAACGATGAGGCGATCGTAGTCGGTGCATACAGCCACCTTCAAATATGGTCTAGGAAGCTGTGGACGGCAGAGAAGGAATTTATGTCTGAGCACGCCGCTGAAATTGCAGAGGCAGTGCAGATGTAACAATGATTACTTTAACCATGAGTGCTTCATATAGCCATGAGCCGGTTTTACTCGAAGAGAGCATCAAAGCGCTGTTTATTCAACGTGGCGGCAGGTACATCGATTGCACAGTCAATGGCGGAGGGCACGCTGCGGCGATTCTCGAGGAGAGTTCCCCCGGAGGACAACTCCTGGGCATAGATGCTGACCCCGAGGCAATCAAGGTGGCTAAAGAGAGATTTAGGTCCTTTGGTGGCAATGCAATTCTGGTTAACGAGAATTTCAGGTATCTTGAGAACATTTGTAATAGACATGGCTTCCGGCCAGTGAACGGCATCATATTTGATCTCGGCATGTCGTCGCTCCAGCTTGAGGCGTCAGGACGTGGCTTCAGCTTTCAACAGGACGCTCCGCTGGACATGAGGTTCAGTCCTAGGCAGTCTCTTACCGCAGCGGATATCGTCAATACCTACTCTGAACAGGAACTGGCCGGGCTTTTGCAGAGATACGGCGAGGAGCATAGAGGTAGGCAAATAGCAAGGCGTATCATAGAGAGTCGCCCCCTGAGGACCACCCTGGAGCTAGCCAGAGTGGTGCAGGATGCTGTTGGTGGGGGACGGGGCAGGATTCACCCAGCGACGAGGACTTTTCAGGCGTTGCGTATCGTGGTGAATGAGGAGTTGGAGAGTCTACAGCTTGCGCTGGTACAGGCGCTAAATCTGCTGGGGAGCGGCGGCAGGGTAGTAGTCATCAGCTTTCATTCCCTGGAAGACCGAACGGTTAAGGAATTCTTCCGCCGTGAGTCGCAAGGGTGTCTTTGCCCTCCTTCGGTGCCTGTATGTGTCTGCGGACATAAACCCAGTATCAAACTGGTAACCAGGAAGGCTGTGATGCCCTCATCAAAAGAAATACAGGCTAATCCGAGAAGTCGCAGTGCGAGGATGAGGGTTGCGGAGCGAATTTAGCCCTTTTACAAAGGGGGAACAATGGTTACTGAGACTGCAGGG
>Ga0209777_10004637_pt1 | contig 16151 bp, 29 predicted proteins | sample FrelakmetHBP12HB_FD_187147 | JGI IMG/M metagenome (GOLD analysis project Ga0209777, IMG submission 187147) | Freshwater lake sediment microbial communities from the University of Notre Dame, USA, for methane emissions studies -HBP12 HB (SPAdes)... | ecosystem: Environmental > Aquatic >...
CGGGGTGATGACGGCCAGCACCAACACGGCCACCTACAACTTCACGGGCACCTACACATCCGCACCGGTCTGCATCGTGCAGGACGACACGGCACTGACAGCAGGTCTACTGACCAAGGTCATAACCGGAACTCCCGGAAGTACAGACTGGGTGCTCACCGTGACCACCACCGGGGCCTCGGATGACGTGAGCTATCACTGCATCGGGAGAGATTGACGCATTGTAGGGGCTGGGCTTGCCCTGCCCTGATCCGACATTGGGAAAGGGGGGCGGCAAGCCGTCCCCCCACGGAATGAACGCATGAACAATCAAGACTGGCTATCACTCACGGCGCGGGAAGCGTACCAATTCGGGTTACTGCCGCTGGTCATCTGGCGCGAGGCGCGCAACCAGCCCTATGAGGCAATGCTGGCGGTGGCCTGGGTGGTCAAGAACCGCGTGGCCTCACCCAAATGGTGGGGAACGGACTATCCCAGCGTGATCTTAAAACACTACAAAGGAATCTATCAGTTTACGAGCTTTGATGACCGTGATCCGAACTCGACCGATTTTCCGCACGGCCCCGAGCCCGCGTGGGAACAATGTTTGGCGGCCGCCGCCGCGGCGTTTACCGCGAGCGCCCCGGACCCGACGCACGGCGCCACCCATTACTTTGACAATTCACTCGACGGCAACCCGCCCGCCTGGGCGCAGGCTTTGGGCATGAGCCATACCGCCGACATTGGCGATTTTCACTTCTACCGGGAGGTCTGAGGGTGAAATTCATAATCGTAGCCGTGCTCTGGATCGCCGCCATCATCGTTTGGCGGGTAGCCTGGACGCGTGCGGGCAAAGAGAGGGACTAACATGCACACAGCCTATGCGGTTGAAACTTTTGTCGGTCTGCTGCTGGGGCAATTCCTGAGCGCCTGGGCCATCGCGGACGCCAGCGTAAACAGCAAGCTGAACGGCATCACATCATATTCTGAGTACCTACACAAAAACTCCCGGATCGTGCTTACCCGGTTAGCTATCGCCTGGGGACTGTTTTCACTTTACGCGCTGAATGGTCCGGCGCTGTGCGCGGAGTTTGGCGATATAGTTCCGGGACTGACCTGGATCGCGGCGCATCCGATCCCGGTCAATCCGGCCACGGCGCTCCTCTATGGACTAAACTTCGATTTGGTTCAACACGCATTATATGGCTTCTTGGCGCGGTGGATTCCGGCGTTGCGCAAAGAAGTTCCACCCGCTACAGATTCGCAAGGCGTGGATATCCCCAAGAAAGACGGGGTTTAATTGGATATGAACGTCTACATAAGTGGAGCCTTCGCCACAACCCTTCTGGGGCTGCTGCTAACTTCTGTAGTATTTGCAATTAAGATATACATTCGGCAGGCCGAAGCCGAAGGCAGCATGCAGATCATGCGCGAGTGGATGAAAGTGGAGCATGACCGCGTAAACAGCCTGATCACTCAACTGGTAGAAATTACCCGGATGATGGCGGGAGATTCGGCCCGAACCATCGCCTTGCGGGAGCGGATTGATAAGCTGGAAAAACTGTTCGAGGAAAAGCCCTAGATTTAGCTGGTCATTTCCAAGGCAGTACCGGCTGGATAACCTGGAAGCGGGGGCGTAGCTGGAAAGCCCTCACTTAGCACGCCTTCCCTTGGCTGACCTTTTTTTGTAAAATGCCTTCCAGTCAAAAGCATCCCGCCTGGTAGCGGCGAAAAACGAGGTAGGGTGAAGCTGCGCCAACCCTACGATGATGTCTCGCTCAGTGGCGTGATCGTCAAGCGAGTTCCGCCACGGCATCGCCAACTGCGGCGCAGGCGGGCAGCGGGTAATGCCGTGGCGACGGATGAACTCGATTTGCTCGGCGGTTGGACGCATGGCTACAATCAAGCCGCTACTTTTTTGGTGGCTGTAGCGGCGGTCGCTGACCGCCAGGCGGCTTGGCCGGCGCGGCAGTACCCGCAGGCGTACCCGCAGGCGTACCCGCAGGCTTTGGCGCGGCGGCTGCTGGTTCGTTAGCCTTGGGTCGCGCGCGGGTTGCCCGCTCGGGCGGGCGGGCGGGAGTTAATACCAGCAAGCCCCGCTCGGCGTCCAGCCGGCAGTCACCTTCCGTTAAACCTCGGGCGGCGCATTCCTGCTGCTGAATTTCCCTGAGATCCCGCTGCAACAGTTGAAAGCGTAACTGAATGTTCTCGATGGACTTCTGCCCCAGGGGGGTTAGCGCCAAGGTCATCGGCTGCGGGGGCGGCGGGGCCACTGTCTCGGTCGGCGGCGTGCCGACCGGCACGGGTGCGGTTGCCTGTGAGTCCGCGCGCGCCATCGTAGCCAGCAACAGCACAACCAACGTGGTCAAAACAAAAGCTGAAACATCTCCAAGTCGTGTATTCATTGGTGAATTCCTCCCTTTTCAAGTTTAGATTTTACTTTCCTGAAAAACAAAATATCTTCATGGTCAACGCGCAGGTCGGGCCTCTTGCGCTCCGAGGCTTCTCGGTCTAGGAAGGCGATCTCGCGTCCTCCTGTTTTCAACATGAGGGCAAACTCCGTTATTTATGCCTTTGCCAAAGTTGCAGTTGAAACACAGCGTTTGAAAACCAGCCGGATACTTGTTTTTCCTGAGCCACCCGTAAAGATTAACTCCGCCGCTCGGATTCAACGACCGCCGATGTTTATTCCCTCCACCTTTGATATGGTCAACAGAAAGAAAGCCTTCATTAGACTCCCCACAACAAGCACAATGGGTTCCGTAAGCCTGAAGCACCGAGTTTCGGAGTTCTCGCGTCCATTGGTTCGCGTACTTTCTTATTTTCTCTCGGTTCTTCTCCCTCCATCGTGCAGCAGTTTCCCTAATTCGAGGCCGATTTTTTTCCACCCATGCTTTGTAACTTACTGTCCGCCTTTCACGGTTCTTGCGATACCATTCAGCAGATTGCTGCCGTGTCGGATCGGGATTCAGCGGCCATGCTCGAAGATGCGGTAGCACAGAGCCACCGCCATCTTGGCCGGGTGGCGGTTGGACTCCGGGGTGAACAGGTCCAAGCGCGTGCCGGCGTAGCAGCCCTGCCACTGTTTGACCTTCATAGACAGCTCCTTACGATGCCCAACGCTGTGCCCTGCTGTGCCGCCCTGCAATCTCTGGGATGTTCCCGGTGTCTGTACACCCCCAAATCGACAGCGGGCGTTTTTGACGCGACGGCGGGTGTTTTTGGCACGATGGAATCCGATCCTGGCACGACAGCGTTTTTGAGGCCAAATTCCATAAATCATAGTATCCATAATTCCATATAATTTCCTGTGGTAGGTGCACACCGTGAACACTTCCATTTTTACTCTTAACTACTTATAATACAATAATATAAGAGTGCACTAAATTAAGTGAACATCAAGTGCACAGTGTAGAACACAATGCCAAAGTGTGCACAAGTGTTCACATAGGGGGCTTGTGCACACTTTAAGGCACCTAAAGGTTACTCGCTCAACAACTTGCGCAAAGTGTTCAACTGTGCACATGATTTCCCTATATCCCCCCCCTATCCCTCATTGACCACTGCCCAGAACTGGCGACCCCTCTTCTCTGTTTTGAGGTGACTTTCGGAGTTTCCAGGAGCCCCGCAGAGTGATTTTAGGTGCCGCTGAAAATGCTCAGATCCCATCCGCCAAAACTTTTGCTGAAGCGTGCGCAGGCGACAGCCCAAGGGCATCAAGGCTTGCACGGCTTCGATGATCTTCTTTTCGTCCAGCACCCAATTTGAGACGCCGAAGGATTGGAAGGAGTAGAGCAAGCCGTCAAAAAGAAATCGGACATAGACCAATGCCGGGCCAAGGTGCCGAACGCGCATGGTGGAAACTTGATCGAGCGCCGCATAAATCATCGCGGCCTTGACGGCATGATGGTGGTAGCGTTCCGTCATACTCTGTAAAAGGTCATCATTGGCCGACCAGGCGGGTAACTGCTCTCGGTAGAAGTTTACCCACAAGTCCTCAGCCGGTTTATCAAAGCTGAATTCTGTGGTCCCTCGGCCTTTCCAAAACTCAATGACCTCGGCTATTTTCGAGCAAAGGTTTGAGTATTGCGGCTCGGCCACGCGCGGAGGGATCGGGATGAGTTCTCGCTTTTCACCGGGAACAAAACAGAAGCGGTTGCCTATACCAGAGTCCAGATCGGCGCGACTCATCTTTTGCGTGGCAGCCATCGCTGTTCCGGTAATAATTGAAAAGTTCGGTTCTGACACCTTCGCTTTGTCACCTGTTTTCAATTCAAGGGGGTCGCCGTCGTAAGCCTCGCAAAGTCTTGGGACGATACCCTCCAACCCCTTCTTGTTGGCCTTATCGAATAGCGACCTCATCTCGCTCAGTCGGGCCACCATGGGAATGTACTCTTTCAGGTTTTCCCCTTGAACGGCGGCAAGAGCCCGTACCAGACTTTCTGCTGAATCAATCGACCGCATGTATTCAATCGGTACACCAACGTTTTTGAGTAGCCGGGCCCCCTTCGCCATTGCCGTACCCTTGCGTGAGGCGCCGCTCGTTCCGACCAGGGCCGTGAAAAAGTTGGGGTAGAGCAGTTCCGACATATTGAAGCAAACGTACCGTTGCAACGCGGCTCCCATCATCGTCAAAAAGCAGGCCAAATGGAAATTATGAGAGGACTCGGTTGTCGGTCCAATGATGTCCCTATATTCTCGGGCTACGGGATGCCAGGCACCCTCGGGAATATCCGGGCAGTGGTTCGGGCTAACAGCTTTCGCGGGCTTGGCGGTCGCCTTGGATTTCTCGCCGATCTCGATAGCACGGCGCTGGAGATCTTCAACGGGAGCGCCGGCCGCCGCGGCTTCACCCATTTGGGAGAGTTCGTGGCGCGTGTCGCGTTCCTGCCAATCCCGCTTGATCTTTTCTTTGTACCATTCGAGCGATTCTGGCTTCATGCCCCAGGGGATGCCGTCTAAGAGTGCCGCCACTTGAGACGGAAGCACGCTGCTATGCCATTCATCGAGCAGGACAGATGCTTGAATCAAGTCGATAGGCTTACCCGTATTCCGCAGCGTCAGAATCGCGCGGGCAATCTCCTGGTGATTGCGCGAGAAGAATTGTTGCGGGTCAAGGTCCGTCAGGGGGTCGGCGGAAGATTCGATAAAGCAAGTACCGAGGATAATCTGCTCGGCTTCGAGCGAGGGAGCCTGTTTTGTTGGGATGCTTTTGGGCATATCGGATATAACTACTTTGGTAGTTTCTTGTTAAGTAATTCTCACTAATTCAAGCGCTCAAATTTGGGGACTTATTTACTTCACTCCCACGGCCTAGAAATCCTTGGTTTTGAGTTTGACAATGAGCCGATGACCCTTCTTGTCGAATAGGGGCTCTTCTGGACGCCCAACAATACCTTCAGCTTTGGCTTTTCCGCTATTGAGTTGAGACGGGAATCCTACCCGAACGGCCTCGCCAGCCGCTTCTAGTGTAGCCTCCCAGAGATACGGAACGGTTTCAAGTCCGAGTTTCTTCGCCACATCGCAGGTGTTTTCCCAATTAAGCCACCAGCCGCCCATCTTTGAGTTGATCGGGTCCACAACGAAAACATCAAACACGATGAGTTTCTTGGTGGCACTGTAATCCCCACCTTTCTGGATGCCGGCGCCGTAACCTTCACCGTAGATAACAACTGGAATATCGGGAAACACTTCTCGCATCTTCTCGATGGGGATGTTTTTGTAGAGCCACTTCACGAGGTCTGCATGAATTTGCGCATTGTAGGTTTTCCCAGAAAAGCTGAGTTCCCCGCCCTGCCAGATGCACCGGATGTTGGTGCCGTCAATCTTCTCGGTGAAGTGCCACGTCTTGAGCAGTGAGTAGACACGGTTCTTGAGCACTAATGGCTGTTTGAGGCGATGCGTCACGTCGTCGCGCTCGTAGAGTGTTTCAATTTTATGGTATTCCATTTTTCATCCTCCTATGGTAGTGATCTCTATAATTCCGCAAATTTTGAGGGCGGGTTCTCGCGCCGTCTGTGCGTGTGCAGACGGACTGACCGCGACCAACGGTTGACGAGTGACCCGCCCATAACTTTGTCAGTCTGGCAGCTTCACCATCGCCGGGTGGGCTTCCTGCCAAGCCAGCATCTTATCGCTTTCGTGGCTGGCATGTTCCCCGGCCAGCCCGGTGGCGCTGTAGCTGGAAACGAAATGGCCCCAGGCGACAATCGCCTTTGGCGCTACGCGGTCGTGGGCGCGCAAGACAAAGACGGGTTCGCCCGCGGTGCGGAAGTCTTTGAGGGCTTCGGCGGCGGCAGCTAATTTACTGAACGCCTCTTTTGTTACTGGTACATTGTCAAGGACAAACGCGGGATCGACACGTTCTACAAACTGAAAGGCCATCTCAATCAGGGTTTCGTATTTCTTCATTGGCTCGGGCATGGTTGCGTCTCCTTGGCTTTGAGCGCCGCCGCGCGAATCAAAATATCAATCGGCGGGAAAGTGCCATCGGGGGCCATGCTGCAATCTTTGCTCCAGGCAATCACGCCATGCAGCGAGGCCAGCGAAAATAAATCGTCATCGGCCGTCAAAAGCACGAACGGGATCTCTCGTGCGGCGGCCAGGTCGCTAACCACCTGCCAATTACAGACCGGGATTCCCCCATCAGTGTCCGGGAAATGACCATCGCAGAGTACGGCATCGGCCGACGGTAGCAGCTTCAAGGCTTCGGTCAGCGTCTTAGCTTGCAGCACGGCAACCTTAACCTTGGCCGCTTGCGCCCGGGAGCCAGCGAACTCTGTCAGAATCTCCATCATGCTGCCATGATCTTCCACGATTAAGAGGTTCATTATTTCACCCTGTCGAGTTGGAGTAGCGGCCCGCGATAGCCCAGCTTGTAGGCCGTCTGAATCAATAAGACGTAGGCCAGGAAGTCGGGCAGTGGCAGATCATCCGATTTGGACACGCCCCGCAGCAGGTAGGCGGCGGCATTTAGCACAGTGCGGATTGCCCGACGCCGTGCGGCTTTCTTTGAATAAATCGTCATGCTATTACCTCCGTGGTCCGCCGTTGCGGAAGTTCCGTTGAACAAGGTAGACATACCCCCCGTTTATCCCGAGCATAACCAGGATTGCGGCCTTGGGGTGCCGCTTGCTGAAACAGTGGACGCCATAGATCATTCCGGCACCGATCCCGGCCTTGACCGCTATGAAGGCTGGGGGGTGCGAGACTAGCGGCCGCATGAGTGGGTTAGCCTCCCTCGCTTGACCGGAATTGATCGCCCGCAGAGTTGAGCCAGCGTCGAGCATCTGTAAGGCTCCGTGCGCGACGTAGAGGGCAATCAGCGCGCTGGAATGCTGACGCGGCTTGGGCGGGCCATCTTGCGCCGCAGCGGTCGAACAAATCAGCAGTAAGAGTAGCCATCTGCTTTTCATTTCACCTCCGGGGACTGGTTCCATTCGCGGCCGTCCAGGAGCCGCCCGGCGCGCTTCTTGCCAAGGCGGATCATGTTGATGTCGCCAGCCATACCTTTACCCGGATCTTGAACGATGACTTCCTTCGCCTTTTCAAAACCTGGGCTTTTCCCCCAAATCGGCACGCTGACTTTGAGAAGTGGCCGCTCCACGCTGCTCGCATAGTAGTAGGGCGCCCACTCTCCGTACTGTTTGAAAAAGAACGGGACGCCATCGGCCTGGCATTGATCGCGCACGGATCGGAACCAAGCAGGATGCGAGGGCCGCGCGCCGGGGCCGGACTCGCCGCCGGCAATGAGCCAATCGAGTCCCGGCCACTGTTGGTTAGCAGGACTCTTTACTGGGCGGAGCAACGAGAATCCACCTCGCTCCAGATCCACCGGCCCCAGCGCGGGCTCGTAGCTCACAAACCGAACCGCCGCCGGGGTCTGGAGCAACAGCGGAATGCGCTCATCGGCAGTCTTCTGGTCTTCGACGGAGACACCCAGCCAGACGTTGGGAATCGGCCATTTCCCGGAAGTCCCGAGGATGGGCGCGTTTCCACCGTAACCCTTGATTGGTTTGCCGTCAATCGTCATCCAGCCTTCCCAGGACTTGGCCCGGCTGAGAAATGCCAGCATCCGCGCAGGCCGTTTGGTCAATACCTGGAAGGTATGGCGCGAAGATAACCACATCTCCTGGAAAATCTCAGCGATGAAGCGATCTCCTATCGCCTGATGAAACAGGTCGCCCATCAGGCACACGGCTATTTTGCGTGGCTTCCGCCAATGCAGCGGCTGATTGAGTCGATCCGGGTGACATTGCACCTCGGAAAACGGCCGCCTTCCGAACGTCCGCCGTGACATGCGCAGCGCCCAGCAATGGTCACAGCCCGCGCTCACCGGGGTACAGCCGTCCACCGGGTTCCACGTCGCGTCCGTCCATTCGATTTTGCTTTTGCCACTCATCGTCTGACCTCATGCCAAGCGAAAGTTGTTACGCGCCACTTGAACGCGGGCGTCGTGCCGTTGCTCGCGTTCGCGCCAGCCGGGATAGCTGGCCACCTGCCGCGGGTTGGCGGCAAGCAGGCAAGGGAAGGAGAGCATCTGGCCTGGCTTGGCCGCGTTCTCGTAGAGCGCCGTGCCGGGCTTGCCGCACGTGGCGCAGCCATCATGTGTGCTTACCATCCGAGCCACCTTGGGAAGCCTGGATTGTTCCACGTCGCCACCGCCAAACCTGTCAGGCAGCCACCCACAAAGGCCAGGAATACGGCCAGCCAAACAAGCCCATCCTGCCACCGCTGTTGACGCTCTTCGGCCGACATTACCGCAATCTCAATCTCGTACAGATCCCTCGGAGTTATCATCTGGTTCCTCCTTGGTCGTGGGTCAGTTTGCGCGTTCTGGCCCACGACCGAAATAAGATTCACGTATCCGGTTGCACTATTCCAGGCTATTCAGCAAGTCGGCCACGTTCGAGGTAATGCCGGTACAGGCCGAAATAAACAGCGCCTCGTTTTTGATGTTCTTGCCAGCCAGTAGTTCACTGGTCTGGATGATTTGGGCAACAAGTGGAGCCGCCGCTTGTAGCTTCTGAGGCCCCGTGTTAGCCTTCGGATCGGAGATCGCGCCGATCATCGCCTCCGCGTTGACAATGACTCCCCCGATTTTGGTTAGGGTGTCTGTGATCACCGTAGCCCCTCTCGCAGATGAGGGAAGGGCGGCCGTAACGAGGGGTAGGACCCCGGAGACGACACCTACTACTTTCAGTATCGCCACGCCGATTTTTTTGAGCCAACTCATAGAACCTGACCTCCTATTGATGGATTGGATAATGCCTTTATGCTGATTCTACTTGTTGCCGGTACTTGTCGAGTTCTTCCCAGACGGCCGCCGCCGGAACGTAAAAGGGTTTGTGGCGGATGGTGACGGTCAGCGTTTTCTCCTCCGGATCATAGACCAGCCCGAGGGTTACACCTCGAATCTCGATTTGCGTTGTCAGGTGGCCGTCGAATGTTTCCCAAGGTTTCCCGGCTATCTCTGTCAATTTCATCATCAGTTCGGCATTGACTGGAAATGTTCTGGTATTCTCCATGTGAAACCTCCCCTTCATTCGTCGTCAATATCGTGCGCCGCAGCCATCTTGCCGTTTGGTCGTGGATGTGGCGGCGGCTTGGCGGCAAGCATTGCTTGCCTGCCGCTAGGTGGCAAGGTAAACTCGCCGCTACTTTCGGGTGATCCCGGCGACGTGTGCCGAGGGCAGGGACACCGGCAGCCGATGGCCCGCGCCTTGTCACCTAGCAAATCGTCAATGCAAACTTGGTCGGTCATGTTATGGCTTCTCTAGTTGACGCTTCCGGTTGGTCTGGCTTTTGCCGCCGCTTCCTCCGCCATATCCAGCACGCCGTCAATGTCACTGGTCAAAACGTCGTAGAGCGCGGCGGTGAAGTCTCGGCAGCCCTCGGGTTTGGCATACAGCCATTTGGATAGGATCTCATTCAGGCCGTTACACATCTTGCGGATGGACGCTTTCTTTGTCTGGAGACGCGCAAGATAATTTGGGTCAAAAATAATCTGTCCAGGCACCATAATCAAGCTCCTTTTTCTGGCAGGATAAGCCCGCCGCTACGCTGATTCGATTTCCTTCGGTGGCTTTAGTTCTTGACCTTTCGGCGGCGCTGGCGGGGCCACCTTGCCGTAGGCCACCATGCAGGCGGCATCCGCACTCAGCCAGGCCGGTTGCACGTACACTTTGCGGATCTGCTCGCCGTAACATACAAAGAACTGGCCCTTCCCAAGCCGTTGGACATCTTCGACTTTAGGTTTAGGACTTAGCGGGATATGGTCGATGGTGCGCTTGGCCTCGTGGATTTCCCGCTGGACGCCGAGAATCCAGACCACAATCTGCCGCAGGATATTCTTGTGGCAGCCGGCAATGTCCTGGCTATCGAGGAAGATGTAATTCTGGAGCCCGGCTCCCTGTCGAATCAGCCGCTCGCACGCATACAGCACCGGGGAGCCGCACTGTTGCGGAATGAACTGCCACGCCTCGGGAATGATGCAGATAACCTTTTCTTCGCGCTGCGCAATCCAGTCAAGCACGGAGCGCATCACCAGGGCTTGCAATTCGAGCGTGTAATCGACCAGCCACATGATATTTATGCCGGGGTTGATCTCGACGCTCTTGGACTTTGGCAGGCTTTCGATCTGCGGCAAGACGATGCGGAAGTATTCGCGCAGCTCGCGGTAGACGGACTCATTCAGCCCGCGGGCCTTCTCCATCGCTATATCGACGTTCGCAGCTACCTGGGCCAGCGTTTTAGGTTTCTCCCAATGACCGTCGCGGCCATGGTAGGCATCGCAGACCTTCATTATCCAACTGCGCTGAAACTTCAAACCCTCTTTCAGGGTGGCTTCGAGGATGGAAGCGACGTACTGCCAGAGCGGCCCCGTCTCGCCACTCTCGGAGGGCTCGTGAAAGTAGGGCGGAATCACGCGGGCGGTATTGAAGCTCTTTTCGCCGCGCTTCGTGACGAAGCCCACGGCCCGCAGGCCCGAGCGCGAGATCAGGGCTTCCAGCGTGGTTGTCTTGCCGCTTTCCTGTGTCTGCCCGGTAACGGCGGTATGCCGGATCGGAATCTCGATTTTCTTCCCGGTGCCTAACTCAAAGCCGAGGGTTATCATAGGTGATCCCACAGGGAGTTTTCGATCTTCTCGCTTTCAATTTCGATTATTTCAACTATGCGTTTTGGTAGAGGGGCCATCGTCGCATTCAAGGTTCCGCCCATATTCTGCTCTGGAATGCTTGCCTCAATCATTTTCCAAAGTTGTGTTCGGGTTTGACGCAGACACGCACGGTAAATCTTTAGATGGCCGGCAGGTGTAGCGTCCAGCCACAATAGATAACCGTGAAGCGGTGGGATCTTTACCCATTCGACACTTTCCCATAGTTCTTGACCGTCCGGCTCTTGCTCTACATTCCCAATCATAGCAGCCCCGCCAGAATTCTGAGTATCGAGAGCGTTTGCCCGGCTTGTGGCGATTGCGCGGCCTGTGCCTGAGCCTTCTGTGTCGCCTGGTCGAGCACGGCATGATAGCGGTTTAGCGTCATCATGCAGCCGCCGAGCGTTTGCTGTGTAGCTCGCAGTTCATTCTCTTTGCGGGCTAGCGCCTGGTTCCACCGCTCGCGGCTTACGGTCAATTCATCCTGGGCTTGCAGTGTGGCCATAGTGGCCCCGGCCACGCGCAGGTTCTGAGCGCCGCAGACCACGAACGTCAGGCAGAGGCTCAACCCGGTGGCGAGGATAAACCAGGAGCGCGGGATGGCATGTGCGCGCAGCTTACCGATGGAGGCGTCGGGATGTTCCCAGTAACCGTCTCGCCTAATCTGCTGCGTGACATCTTCCCGGTAGAGGTCTACAGAAACAACGTGCTCGGGTGGTATTGTAATCATGCATTCCTCCGTTTCGGGTCTCTCTCAGCGCCGCCGGCGCTTCGGTTTCGGACTGATAAACGCTTCCGCCACGTTCAGAATTCGGGCCAGCAGTTCCTCGGGGGTTTGTGGAGCCCGCACCGGGGCTGGCGGCTGCCAGGGGATTGCTACCGGCTTTGTTCCTTCCACGGCATTTACGAAAGCAAGCAACCGATCCCGCGCGGCCACCAGGCTCTTGAAGTCATCATCCTTGCCGCCTTTGTCGGGATGGTGCCGTAGGGTCAGCCGCCTATAGCCGGCAAGAACGATCTGTTTTTCCCAGGTCATCGAATATCCTCGACCTTCTTGTTGCCAGGTTCAGTAATCTTAAAAAATAAATGAAAAAATCCGCAAAATATCCCAAAAACAACCAGGGTCCCCATGATCGCAATACCAAGCAATTCGGCTAAAAGAATCAGTTCTACGCAGGTCATAGAAGCCCCTTTACGACCAGACCCATGATGATAATAATAAGAATGGCAATGCCCACAAATGAAGCGACCGCGAAAATTAGATGATTGAAGAGTCCCCTGCACGCTTTGAAAATCAGCGCCAGTCCGAATGCCATGCCCAGGACGTACCAGCCTATCGGCCAATAATCTGCGAGTGTCATTTCCGCTCCTTTGATTGTTCGAGCGTGGTACGCATCCGGGCTACGGCACGTTTCGGGCTGTCAGGATAATCAGTCGCCCCTGGTACAAGCCGCGTCAAGGCTTCATCGACAAATAGCCGCTCGACGGCAATTTCCAGCACCGATGAGATTGTCCGTTTATCGCGCTTGGCTAGCCTAATGAGCTTCGCCACCATCGGCCGCTCCAAAGTAATTTTGATGCGTTGTTTTGTTCTGTCTATACTCATGGTGGGCCTGAGTGTGTCCTAGTGGCCCACCCTTGTCAAGCAAAATCTTTAGGCTGGGCAAAAAAAAAGATGACCCGGCGGGAAGCGTCAAGAAGTCACCTTGGGGCGTTTCTATCCCTGAAACTATTTTCGCCCGCCTGTACGATTCCCCTTGACAAGTGTAAGCTAGCATGAGACACTAATGATGCTAGAGAGAAGGAGCTGCCATGACAAACAATACCAGCAAGCACCCCGCACCGAAGGCGCTGAATGTTCCCCGCCGCCTGTCAGAGAAATATCAGCCGCAAGAGATAGCGGACTTCATCGGACTGGAAAAGCCGAAGCGGGTATTAGCAAACTTCGCCGCCCAGCCCTATGCCGCGGCCTTCATTCTGGAAGGCGGGTCCGGACTCGGCAAAACGACAATCGCTCTGGCCCTGGCAAAAGCCATCGGCGCGGAGCTTCACCATATCCCCTCGCAGAAATGCACCGTCGATATGCTTGACCAGACGATTGACCGCTGCTGGTATGTTCCGATGAATGGAGATAGCGGCTGGCATCTGGTACTTGTAGACGAAGCCGATAAAATGAGCGCCGCCGCGCAACTGGCCCTGCTCTCCAAAACTGATTCGACTGAAGCTCCGCCCCAGACGATATTCGTGTTCACGTGCAATAGCACGGCGGGCTTGGAGCCACGCTTTGTCAGTCGGTGCATCCGTCTACACTTTGACCGCAACGACATGAATGGAGATTTCCAGGCATTGCTCGCCCGCGTGTGGAAGGCAGAAGCGCCGCGCGGCGTGCCCGCGCCCGATCTGGACGAAATTGAAAACTACTCTCGCGGGAATGTCCGCGATGCACTCATGCGGCTCGAAACTGAATTACTGGCAGCGTAGTCAGCATCGGGGGCCGCGCATCCGACACGCGGAGAAGGATGACACCATGAAACTCAAAAACATTCACGGCCAATCTACCCTTGCTACGAAGAATCCCCAGCGGGCCGCCTGGGGCCGGAAGGGCGGCGAATCTCGCAGCACCTTCAAAATCGCCGCCTCCCGCACCACCATCAAAGAAGCTCGCAACCACCTATTGAGCCGGCGGACCTGCCATCGCTGCCACCAGCACAAGCTCGGCTGGGGTAACAAGTCCGGCGTCTGCCGCGCCTGTCAGCGCAACCCCGCCGCTACACTTCCTCGGGCGGGGGCTCGGTCTCCGGCGCGTCGGGCGCCTGAAAGTATGCCAGAAACTCGCCAATGAATTCCGGCAAGCGTGGATCGTCTTTGATCTGCGCCAGCGTGACATCCTGCTGAATAAACGAGGTCAGCATTTCCGCCGTCATCGTGCGCATCCGCACGGTCACTTCGGGAAAGATGTAGCTCAAGGCGGCCGCCGCCTGGTCGCCAGAAATATCGTGGGTCAGCATATCCACCAGCCGCGTTGTTACCGTATGCCAACTGGCCGCCGCCAGCAGGTCATCCGTCAATACGGTTGGCTGCACGGCCCCAGGGCTGGCCGGCGGCGCTGGGGCTGCGGCTACCGCTCCGATCGGGCTGGCCCCCAGCATGGCATTGCCCCGTGCCGCGCCAATGCCTTGCGAGGCTCGGGGCGCACCAGCAGCGGCCACGCCCGGAGGCATCGCATACGCTGGGACGCCCGGCAGCGGTGCATGTTTGATCTTCTCGGCAATCGCCAGACCAATCGGCGCCAGCAGCGGGGACGCGGCCTTTACCACGTCTACAATGGTTTCCGTGAAGGCCGGCCCGACAGCCCGGCGCGCTGGCCCGAATTGTTTGATGCCTTCGGCAATCGCGTTCTTGATAACTTCACCGACGTTGGTTGCCGGCGGCGCTTCGGCATCGCGTAGCAGCTTCATCATTTCCAGCATTTGACGGATCTGCGTCATCGGATCGACCGGGGCCAGCGCGGGCTTATCTTCACCTTTGAGCGTGGCGAAAATCTGGAGCATCTCTTTGATCTCCGCCAAGCGTTGCGCGGGCTCCGGCGTATTCGGCATCCGCTCCATAATCAGCCGGAAAGCATTACTCTGAATATCGCCGACCGCCTTCATGGCTTCGGTCAAGGCAAGCCCCGGATCTTCGCGCCGCTGGTTTATTCCGGAAAGTTTCTCGTCGATCACTTTCATAATAATCGGAATCAGTTGGCTGTCGCCGCCGCCGCTCTGTCCGCTGGGCGGCATTCCCGGCCCCGTCCATCCCTCGCGCTTGCTCAGGACGGGGTTGCCTTCGATCACCAGGGCGCGGTTATGAATCATCGTACCGCCTTTCAGGTGAACGATCTTGATCTGAAATTTTCCGCCGCCATATTGCCGCTTGAGCATGAGCTTTAATTCGTCGATGAAGTCACCCTGGCCTAACTGCTGAATGTCCGGCACGGTGAGCTTGTCGAGCATGGCCCCGCGCGCGCGGTCATCCAGGTTGGGGTCCATGATGACAATGTTGGGATCGAGCCGGTAGAGATAATAAGCGTAATCGTTGCGCTCTTCCGGCGCAAGTCCCTTAAACCAAACACTGGGATCGTCGCGGACGGTGCGCGAGGCGGGTTTATACGGCTGCGAGCCGGCCGGCCCGGCCGCGGGCATCTGCTCGGTGCGTTTCGTTACAGTTTCAATCGTGGTGGTCGGTAAAGCTGGCTGATTGGGAGTAACTTTTTCCATACGGGCCATCGTTTTTCCTCCTTGAGATACCATCTTCCTACTCTGCCTATATCTGTAACCTCTATTTATTCGTCTGTCAAGTGCATAGTGCAAGTATGCTATTATGATTATACTTGACTTGCTATTTGTAATGTACGATGTTGCCAACATGCTTAACGTGCAGGGACTCGGACGCGACCAGGTTTTCACGTCAAGTCTGCCCGATGGCGACCGGGGCACCGCTCAGACGGTTGCTTATGCCCGCCAACTCATAGCTGAAGGGCTGCGCAATCCAGAAGGTCGCCGCCTGGCAGTAGAGTTCTGCCGCATGTATGGAGCCGCCGCGCATGACGAGCTGGCGGAGGTCCACGCCATTTATACGGGCGTGCTCGATAACTTCACCTTCCGCAAGCATACGGTCGGAGCCCAGCTTTTGCAGCCGCTCCAAGGCATTCTCGAAACGCGTGCGGGCGATTGCGCCGACCTAAATCAAATCCTTTTACCGTCCTTGCTCGGTGCGGTTGGTTATGCCACGCGCGCCGTCACCATCAAAGCCGATCCGGAACGCCCGGACGAATTTTCGCACGTCTATATTGAAGCGATGTTGACTGATGGCCGCTGGATTCCCCTCGATGTGGCGCGGCCCGATCCCGCCTTTGGCAAAGCCCCGGAGTATTATTGGGACCGCAACGAGTGGCCGCTAACGCCCGGCAGTGGCGGGCAACTCAATGGTTATGGAGTTGGAGCCATGAGACTGACACCAGCCTTTCGTGGCGGGG